>Ga0182030_10008185_pt1 | contig 21694 bp, 20 predicted proteins | sample 812S3MmetaG_FD_121299 | JGI IMG/M metagenome (GOLD analysis project Ga0182030, IMG submission 121299) | Permafrost microbial communities from Stordalen Mire, Sweden - 812S3M metaG (Illumina Assembly) | ecosystem: Environmental > Terrestrial > Soil > Wetlands > Permafrost | place: Sweden... | reverse complement strand
AGCCGAGATGCTCGTCGAGCCGCGCCCGCCACACCGCGCGCACGCTGTTGCCGGGCTGCAGCAGCGGCCGCATCCGCGAGCCGGCGCCGCCGCGGACCAGGCCGAGATGGCGGCCATGGCCGCGAGTCAGGAGTTCGACGATGGCTGAGGATTCGCCATGCCGCCGCACCCCCAGCACGATGCCTTCGTCGGTCCATTCCATGGCAGGGAGTCTACAGGATTCTGATGGTAGGCGCAGCCTCCCAGTCCCGTCATTCCGGGATGCGTCTTAAGTCGGCGATAGCCGACTTAAGGCGCAGGCCCGGAATCCATACTCCCGGCAGGGGTTATGGATTCCGGGCTCGCGCAAGAGCGCGCCCCGGAATGACGATTGCCGCTATTGATCGTTACGGGTTCAGAAACGCTGACCCGCCTTTAAGCGTTGAACCAGCCTCGGGCGTCGCCGGTGAAGGAAAAACCCAGCCCGGCGGCGGTCAGGGCGCACGAAATGATCTCGATGCCGCTGTCGAGTTCCAGGCCGTCTTCGCCGATCACCTGCACCAGCGAAATCACCGAAAGCACCAGGGCTGCGAGCAGCGCCCAGCGCGGCCAGCTCTTGCGGCGCTGCGCCGCCAGCCAGACGAAGTACACCAGGAGCAGGATCATCAAGGCCGCCGTCACGGTTGCGATGGTGATCATCGATTCGGTCATGTCGTCGCTCGGGGTCCGGTCCTGGAACGCGACCGACAGCGCGTCGAGCGTCAGCGACAGATACAGCAGCACTTCAAACCACAGCACGTTTTTGGGTACGTTCATCGGCAGGCCGGCTATTCCTTCGGAAACTCAAGTCCCATTTCACGATAGCGGTTGGGATCGTCGCCCCAGTTTTCCCGCACCTTGACGAACAGGAACAGATGCACGGGGACGCCGACGATTTCGGCGATCTCCTTGCGTGAATCCGCGCCGATCGACTTGATGGTGGCGCCGCCCTTGCCGAGCACGATCTTGCGCTGGCTTTCGCGCTCGACGAAAATGGTCTGCTCGATGCGGATGGATTTGTCCTTGCGCTCGGTCCAGCTGTCGGTCTCGACGGTGGATTGATATGGCAGTTCCTGATGCAGCTGGCGGAAGATCTTCTCCCGGGTGATTTCAGCCGCCAGATGCCGCATCGGCGCGTCCGACATCTGGTCTTCCGGATAGTGGAACGGCCCCGGCGGCACCATCTGCGCAAGCGTGCGGCGCAGGTCGTCGACGCCATCGCCCGACATCGCCGAGACCATGAAGGTTCTGGCGAAAGCGAGGCGGTCATTGGCGGCCTTGGCCAACGCCAGCAGTTTTTCGCGCGGCACCAGGTCGATCTTGTTCAGCACCAGAATTCGTTCGTGGCGAACCGTCGCCACCTTGGTGAGGATAGCCTCGGCCTCCTCGTCGATCCCCGCCTTGGCGTCGAGCAGCACGCAGACCAGGTCGGCGTCGTGCGCCCCGCTCCACGCCGTCGATACCATGGCTCGATCGAGCCGCCGCTTCGGCAGGAAGATTCCGGGGGTATCGACCAGGATGATCTGGGCGTGGTTTTCGATCACGATGCCGCGGATCAGGGCCCGCGTGGTCTGCACCTTGCGCGAGACGATGGTGACCTTGGAGCCGACCAGCGCGTTGACCAGCGTCGACTTGCCGACATTGGGAGCGCCGATCAGCGCGACAAAGCCGCAACGCGTCGCGGCCGGCACGGCATCCGCGCTGGATTCATCCGTCATTGTTGCCGCCGCCGACGCCTTCGCGCGCGATCATGACCGAGGCCGCCACCTTCTCGGCCGCGCGCTTGCTGCCGCCGACGCCTTCGGCCGGGTCCAGTCCCGGCAGATCCACCGCGACGCGGAACTGCGGATCGTGATGCGGCCCGGTGCGTTCGACCTCGCGATAGACCGGCGTCGGCAGGCCCTTGCCTTGCGCCCATTCCTGCAGCACCGTCTTGGGATCGCGCAGCGGCCGGCGCGGCTTGCGCATCCGTTCGGTCCAGTTGCGTTCGACGAACTGCGCCGCCGCGCCATAACCGCCGTCGAGAAACACCGCGCCGATCACCGCCTCGCAGATGTCGCCGAGCACGGATTTGCGCAAGCGGGCGCCCGCCCCGACGCCGACCGCGCCGAGCTTGATGTCCTCGAGCAGCCCGAGCGATTTCGCCACGTCCGCGCAGCTCTCCTTGCGCACGAGTTCGGCGAGCCGCTTCGACAACTCGCCCTCGTCGGCATTGGGGAAGGCGCGATACAGCATGTCGGACACGATCAGGCCGAGCACGTGATCGCCGAGAAATTCGAGGCGCTGGTAGCTGTCGCCGCGCTTGCGCGCGGATTTCAGCGCCGAGACGTGGGTGAAGGCGGTGGCCAGCAGCGCCGGATCGGCGAATTTATGGCCGATGCGCGCCTCGATCGCCGCGGCGGCGGCCTTGGCGCTGACCTTGCTGCGCTTCTTCTTCGCCGCGGCAGGTTCGCGGCCGGCATCAGGCTGCGGGCCGGCCTGGCCTGGCGCCGACGACGTCTGGATGTCCGGAGATTCGTCGTTCATCGCACAATTGAGAATATGCGATTCCAGCGCACCGCGGTGGGCCAGCGCCAGAACATCCAGGCGTGTTCGCCTTCTTCAATGGAGAAGAAAATCATCTGCGCGCGGCCGATCAGGTTCTCGAACGGGACGTAGCCCACCGCCGACAGCACGCGGCTGTCGGTCGAATTGTCCCGGTTGTCGCCCATCATGAAGAAGTTGCCGGGCGGCACGGTGTAGACGATGGTGTTGTCGTAGAAGCCGTTGTCGACGCAGTCCAGCGACTCGTAGCTGACGCCGTTCGGCAACGTCTCCTTCCAGCGCTTGACCCGCGCGGTGGCGTCGGAGCCGCAGGGGTCCTCGCCGATGAAGTCGCTGAGGCGCTCGCGCACCACCGGCTTGTCGTTGATGTAGAGCAGCCCCTCCTTCATCTGGATGCGGTCGCCGGGCAGCCCGATCACCCGCTTGATGTAGTCGGTGGAATCATCCTTCGGCAGCCGGAACACCACGACATCGCCGCGGGCCGGCTCGGAACCGAAGATGCGCCCCGAAAACAACGGCGGCGACAGCGGAATCGAATAATGGCTGTAGCCGTAGGAATATTTCGAGACGAACAGATAATCGCCGACCAGCAGCGTCGCCTTCATCGATCCCGAGGGGATGTTGAAGGGCTGAAACAGGAAGGTGCGGATCACCAGCGCGATCAGCAGGGCATGAATGATGACGCGGATGGTTTCACCCAAGCCGCTCTCAGATTTTGTCCCGGATGTCACGCTCATCGCTTTCCCAATTCTCCCGTCGCGAATTGCCGCGCGGTGACAGAGCACTTTCCCCGCGCGAGCCGCTATCGGCCTCGCGCCAAGAAAATGGCCTTGATTCTGATGTTTTAGAGAAAATCCCGGCGCAAACCCGAATTCGCTCTGGCTCGATCGCTGCGGCGTTTTAGACGGTTGTTCGCAGCGGCGCAATCAACGGCCGCATCAAAACTACATAATCCATTGAAAAATATGGGATTTTTAGTTTCGCGGACGATCTGCCGGACGGCCCTCCCCGGCCCTCAGGGTTTGCCGGCAACGACCGCCGAAATTATGACAAAGGCCTGCGCCAACGGCCAGTCATCGGTAATGCTGAGGTCGATGCGGGCCTCATGGCCCTCAGGCGTCAGCGCCTCGAGCCGGGCCAGCGCCCCGCCCGTCAGTTGCAGGGTCGGTCGGCCGCCCGGCAGGTTCACCACCCCCATATCCCGCCACCAGACGCCGCGCCTGATCCCGGTACCGAGCGCCTTGGAACAGGCCTCCTTGGCGGCAAACCGCTTGGCGTAGGTCGCCACCACCATTTTCTCGTTCTTGGCGCGGCGCCCGGCCCGGGCGCGCTCGGCTTCGGTGAAAATGCGGTCGAGAAAGCGGTCGCCGTGGCGCTCGATGACCTTGGCGACGCGGCGGATATCGATCAGGTCGGAGCCGATGCCTATGATCATGGCTTGCCTGCGAGCTTGCCGCGCCCGCGGTCCATCGCCGCCCGCATCACGCGAACCGTCTCGCCGAGGCCTGCGAACAACGCCTCTCCGATCATGTAATAGCCGATGTTCAGTTCGGCGATCTCCGGCAGCGCCGCAATCTGCTCGGCGGTGACATAATCGAGGCCGTGGCCGGCATGGACCTCGAGGCCGGCTGAGCGAGCCTGCCCGGCGCCGGCGACGATCCGCCGCCATTCCGCTTCGGCCTTGGCCGCGTGGCCGTCGGCCACCGCGTCACACCAGGCGCCGGTGTGGATCTCGATGACCGGCGCGCGCAGCGTGGCGGCCATCTCGATCTGCCGCGGATCGGCCGCGATAAACAGCGACACCCGCACGCCGGCATCGCTCAATCGGGCGATCAACGGCGCCAGCGCGTCGCGTTGTCCGACCACATCGAGCCCGCCCTCGGTGGTGAGCTCTTCGCGACGCTCCGGCACCAGGCACACCGCATGCGGTTTGGTCGCCAGGGCCAGGGCCAGCATCTCCCCGGTCGCCGCCATCTCGAAATTCAGCGGCTTTGAGATTTCGGCCTTGAGCCGGACCATGTCGTCGTCGCGGATGTGGCGGCGGTCCTCGCGCAGATGCGCGGTGATGCCGTCGGCGCCGGCCTCGATCGCGGCCAGCGCGGCGCGCACCGGATCCGGATTGCGGCCCGCCCTGGCGTTGCGAAGGGTGGCGACGTGGTCGACATTGACACCGAGGCGGAGCGGAGGAGCTTTAGACATGGTCGGCTTTCGGCAAACATTGAACAGATAGCGGCCTCATCCTGAGGAGCGGCCTCTTGGCCGCGTCTCGAAGGATGAGAGGTTGTGCGGTCTCATGGTTCGAGACGCGCGCAAGAAGCGCGCTCCTCACCATGAGGAAGAGCCATTCATCCATTGACGCGTTCGACCCGCGCGACCACGGCCTTGGCGCGCAACTGGGCGATGATAGCGCTGAGATGCTTCAGGTCATAGACCTCGAGATCGATGGTAAGTTCGGTGAAGTCCTGCGAGCGCCTGGTCATGCTGATGTTGTCGATATTGCCGTCATGCTCGGCGATCACGGTGGCGACCTGGGCGAGGCTGCCGGGCTCGTTGACATTGTCGACCCGGATCCGGGCCGGAAAGCGCTGCGGCGTCGACTCGTCGACATCCCAGCGGACGTCGAGCCAGCGCTCCGGCTCCTCCTCGAAATCCTTCAGCGCCGGCGACTGGATCGGATAGATCGTGATGCCCTCGCCCGGCGAAACGATCCCGACAATCCGGTCGCCCGGCACCGCGCCGCCGTTCGGGGCGAACTTGACCGGCAGATCGGAATTGATGCCGCGGATCGGTATCGCCGACGGGCTGCGCGCCGGGTCCGGCGGCGATTTCAGTTTCAGCTTGACCGCGAGGCTCTTCTTGGCGCCGAACCGCCCGATCCGCTCCTCCTTGTAGTCCGGATACATCGCGCGCGCGACGTCGGACGCCTTCATCTCGCCGCGCCCCACCGAGGCCATCACGTCGTCGATCGAGGCCCGCGCCAGCCGCGGCAGCGCGCCCTTCAGCTTGTCGTCGGCATATTCGATCTTGGCGCGCACGAACAGCCGCTCCACGATGCGGCGGCCGAGCCCGGCATACTGATCGCGCACCGCGGTGCGGGTCGCGCGCCGGATCGCCGCCCGCGCCTTGCCGGTGACCGCCAGCGATTCCCACGCCGACGGCGGCGCCGCCTGGGCTTCCGAGGTCAGCACCTCCACCTCGTCGCCGTTCTGCAGCTCCGACGACAACGGCGCGAACTTGCCGTTGATCTTGCAGCCCACCGCGCTGTTGCCGACGTCGGTGTGCACCGCATAGGCGAAGTCGATCACATTGGCGTGGCGCGGCAAGGCGATCAGCTTGCCCTTCGGGGTGAAGCAGAACACCTGATCGTGAAACAGCTCGAGCTTGGTGTGCTCGAGAAACTCCTCCGGATTGGCGCTTTCCGACAGGATCCCGATGGTATGGCGCAGCCAGGCGAAGGCGTTGGATTCGCGCTTCAGGAGTTCGGTCGGCGACCCCACGCCATCCTTGTAGAAGGCATGGGCGGCGATGCCCAGTTCCGCGATCTGGTCCATTTCCTGGGTGCGGATCTGCAGTTCGACCCGCTGGTTGCCGGGACCGATCACGGTGGTGTGAATCGAGCGATAATCGTTCTGCTTCGGCGTCGAGATGTAGTCCTTGAAGCGGCCGGGCACCACCGGCCAGGTGGTGTGCACGACGCCGAGCGCGCGGTAGCAGGCCTCGACGTCGTTCAACACGACGCGAAAGCCGAAGATATCGGACAATTGCTCGAAGCCGACCGACTTGCGCTCCATTTTGGTCCAGATCGAGAACGGCTGCTTGCGCCGGCCATAGACATGCGCGGTCATGCCATTGTTCTGCAGATTGCGGGAGAGCTGGCTTTCGATTTCGCCGATCAGGTTGCGGTTGCGGTCGGCCAGCGAATCCAGCCGCTGCATCACCACCGCGTAGGCGTCCGGATCGAGCGTGCGGAACGAAAGGTCTTCCAGTTCCTCCCGCATCTCCTGCATGCCCATGCGGCCGGCGAGCGGCGCATAGATGTCCAGCGTCTCCTCGGCGATGCGGTGGCGGGCGGTGGGCGGCACGAACTCCAGCGTGCGCATGTTGTGCAGGCGGTCGGCAAGCTTGATCAGCAGAACGCGGACATCGTCGGCGATCGCCAGCAACAGCTTGCGCAGGTTCTCGGCCTGCTTGGCCTCGCGCGACACGAGCTCCAGCCGCTTCAGCTTGGTGAGACCCTCGACCAGCGCGCCGATTTCATGGCCGAAGATGTGGTCGATTTCGGCGCGGGTGGCCTCGGTATCCTCGATGGTGTCGTGCAGCAGCGCCGCGACGATGGTGGCGTCGTCGAGCTTGAGGTCGGTGAGGATCGCGGCGACTTCGAGCGGATGCGAAAAATACGGATCGCCGGAGGCGCGGGTCTGGGTGCCATGCGCCTTCATGGCGTAGACATAGGCCCGGTTCAGCAGGTCCTCATTGGTGTCCGGGTTGTAGGACCTTACTCTTTCAACCAGGTCGTATTGCCGCATCATGCGCGGACGCGGCGGCTTGGCCGGTTTGGCCGCCGCGGGCGACGGCGCCGCCACCGCGACCGAATCGGTCGCGGCCTGCATCTGTCCGGGGTTGCGGCGCCAATAGGCCATTGAGACACTGCCTTGGTACGGGCCGCGTAGGCGGCCCGCAATTTGCTCCAATCGGCTGCGTTTTCCGCGCCAGGCAGCACGCCATGGAGGCCAGGAAACGCTCGATTTCGGAGGTCGGGACCCAGTCTAGCGCCAAACCGGCGATCCTCCGATCAAATCGGAGACAAGCCTTGGCATTCGTCCGCGCCCGCGACGGGCCCATGGTAACCATGAAAACGGCAACAAAAGCAAAGGCCCGGACAAATGTCCGGGCCCTTGGTAAATTTAGCGGTTTCGCGCGGGCGGCGATCGACCGGTCTATTCGTCCTCTTCCGGCTGCTCTTCGGGAGGCGCCAGGCCCTCGAGGCCCTTGAGCAGCTCCTCCTCGGTCATGCGCTCGACGGCGACTTCGGTGTCGTCGGCATCGACGCTGGCGCCGGCCGAGCCGATCAACGGCACGGTATCCGGCTCCGGCTCGTCGACTTCGACGAATTTCTGCAGGGAATGAACCAGCTCTTCCCGCAAATCCTCGGGGGAAATCGTCGATTCCGCGATTTCGCGCAGCGATACCACAGGGTTCTTGTCGTTGTCGCGATCGATCGTGAGCTGCGAGCCGGACGAGATCATGCGGGCGCGGTGCGCCGCCAACAGGACCAGATCGAACCGGTTATCGACCTTGTCAATGCAATCTTCTACGGTGACGCGCGCCATCGACTGTCGCTCCGTTAAAATGGGACCGAATATGTTGATTATGCGCGGTAGTTATAGGGACCGGCGGCTTTCCGCAAGGCCAATTTGTGATTTGGCGTGTGCAACTGGCTCTGCTAACCCGTTCAGGGGGTCAACCAGCCGAACGGCCGGGCGCTGTCACAAATGGCTGTTCGGACAAGAAAACGCTTTATTGCGTCGCCAAAACCATACAAATATTGCCGTTCCCTCTTAAGTTGCGGTGACGTGTCTCCCAGACTGATCCGCCGGGCTAGGCAGTACGTTCAATAAAGAGCGCGGGTCCAATGCCGCCGCGCCGACAACAACCACGCGAGAAAACTGAATGTCTCCTGTTTCCGACAAGATCGCTCTCTTCATCGATGGCGCCAACCTCTACGCAACTGCCAAGACGCTCGGCTTCGACATCGATTACAAGCGCCTGCTCAAGGAATTCCAGAGCCGCGGCACGCTGGTGCGGGCGTTCTATTACACCGCGATCATTGAGGATCAGGAATATTCGTCGATCCGTCCGCTGATCGACTGGCTTGATTACAACGGCTACACCGTCGTCACCAAGGCGACCAAGGAGTTCATCGACGCCAGCGGCCGCCGCAAGGTCAAGGGCAACATGGATATCGAGCTGGCGGTCGACGCCATGGAGCTTGCCGAGCACGTCGACCAGATCGTGCTGTTTTCCGGCGACGGCGACTTCCGTTCGCTGGTCGAGGCGGTGCAGCGCCGTGGCGTCCGGGTCACCGTGGTCTCGACGATTTCCAGCCAGCCGCCGATGATCGCCGACGAGCTGCGACGCCAGGCCGACGTCTTCACCGATCTGGTGGAGCTGCAATCCAAGCTCGGCCGCGATCCATCCGAGCGTCCGGCCCCGCGCGAGCCGCGGCACCACGCGCCGCAATTCCTGCAGCGCGCCACCACCATGGCGCCGAGGGGCGATGACGACGACTTCGACGACTAGGAATAACCCGGCGAGCGGCCAGCCGCGGCTCGCCGGATCAGCCCCTGCCCCAACCGAGCCTGACCGCAATTGCCCGCTCTGCCCGAGGCTGGCCGATTTTCGCACCGCCGTGCGCGACCGTGAACCGCAATGGTTCAATTCGCCGGTGCCGTCGTTCGGCGATCCCACCGCGGCGCTGCTGATCGTCGGGCTGGCGCCCGGCCTGCAGGGCGCCAATCGCACCGGGCGGCCCTTTACCGGCGATTACGCCGGCGACCTGCTCTATGCGACCTTGCTCGAATACGGTTTTGCCAAAGGCGTCTACCAGGCGCGGCCCGACGACGGGCTGAGCCTGGTCGATTGCCGGATCAGCAACGCGGTGCGCTGCGTGCCGCCGCAGAACAAGCCGCAGCCTTCGGAAATCAGCAGCTGCCGGCCGTACCTCGCCGCGACCATCGACAGCATGCCAAGGCTGCGCGCCATCGTGGCGCTCGGCCGGGTGGCGCATGACTCGATGCTGAAGGTGCTGGGCCTGCGCAATTCGGCAGCCCCGTTTGCGCACGGCGCCAGGCATCGGGCCGGCAGCCTGACGCTTTACGACAGCTATCATTGCTCGCGCTACAACACCAATACGCGGGTGCTGACGCCGGAGATGTTTCGCAGCGTGTTCGCAACGGTAAGGGCGGATCTGGGTTCGGCTTTGTAGGGTGGGCAAAGGCGCCCGTTTGCGCCGTGCCCACCACAGCCACCCGAGCAGCAAGGTGGTGGGCACGCTTCGCTTTTGCCCACCCTTGCAAACCTGCAAATCAAACCGGATTTTGCTTGAGCCACGCCAGCACGTCGCCGGCGTTTCGATCCGGCGGAAACACCGGATAGAACACATGCGTGATGCGGCTGTCATCGACCACCAGCGCCAGCCGCTTGATCATGGTCAGTCCAGCCACCTCCATGGTCGGCAGCTCGAGCGCGCGCGTCAGCGTCAGCTTCTCATCCGACAACACCGGGAACGGCAGATGCAGCCGCGACGCCATCTCGGTCTGATAGGCGTTGCTTTGGGTCGACAGGCCGAACACATGCCGGGCGCCGGCGGCTTTCAGCTCCGCGAACAGGTCGCGGAACGCGCAGGTCTGCGGCGTGCAGCCGCGCGCGCCGGGGATCATGTCCCAGTCGTCGACCAGGCTGATCTTGCCGGGCTCGCCGGTCCGCGGATAGGCGAACACCACGCTGCGTCCCGGCAGCGAAGACAGCGTCACCGACGTATCGTCGGTGGCCATCAGGCCGATCGGCGGGATCGTCATGCCCTCGAGATGCGCCGCCGCGCCGTCGTCGGTCGGCGCCGGGATCTTGCTCCAGTCGACGTCGAGCAGGTTTGGTTGAACCATTGTCGTGCTCCTCAAAGTGGCGAATGGCGAGTAGCGAACAGCGCATGGCGAAGAGTAGATGTTGCCCTATTCGCCATTCGCCACTCCCTATTCGCCGCTTTACCCCCGCGCCCGCAGCAGGCGGCCCTTTTCCCTGCCCCAGTCGCGCTTTTTCTCGCTCTCGCGCTTGTCGTGCAGCTTCTTGCCCTTGGCCACCGCCAGCAACAGCTTGGCGCGGCCGCGCTCGTTGAAATAGAGTTTTAGCGGGATCAGCGTCATGCCGTCGCGATCGACCGCGCCCATCAGCTTGTTGATCTGCTTGCGGTGCAGCAGCAGCTTGCGCGGCCGCTTCGGCTCATGGTTGAAGCGGTTGGCCTGCAGATATTCCGGAATATTGGCGTTGATGAGCCAGATCTCGCCGCCCTTGGTGTCGGCGTAGGATTCGGCGATGGTGGTCTTGCCGTTGCGGATCGACTTCACCTCGGTGCCGGTCAGCGCGATCCCCGCCTCGACCGTGTCCTCGATCGCATAGTTGAACCGGGCCTTGCGATTTTCGGCGACGACCTTGATCGCACGCTCGTTTTTCTCCGCCATGGTGCAATCGTCCTAATATCCCGGATCTGGGCGTCCCGGATCCGAAACTCGCGCCACCTTGAAAATGCCACGCCGGCGAAAGGGAGCAGAGATAGCACTCCGCCCGGGCCGATGCACGTCAAGACTTTTTGAGCAGGTCGCGGATTTCCTCGAGCAGCACTTCCTGCCGGGTCGGCTTCGGCGGCGCGGGTGCGGCTTCATCGCTGCGCTTCAGCTTGTTCATGAAGCGAATGACGACGAACAGCACGAAGGCGATGATGATGAAGTTCAGCGTCAGCGTGAGGAAATTGCCCCACGCCAGCACCGCGCCCTGTTTTTTCGCATCGGCGAGGTTGCTGGCGGTGACCTTCGCCGACAGCCCGGTGAAATAATTGGAGAAGTCGAGGCCGCCGGTGATCGATCCGATGATCGGCATGATGATGTCGCCGACCAGCGAGTTCACGATGGCGCCGAACGCCGCGCCGATGATGACGCCGACCGCGAGGTCGACCACATTGCCCTTCATCGCGAATTCGCGAAACTCCTTCAGCATCTGCAGGCCCTTGTCCTCAACGTCGCGAACCGGAACAGCCATCGTGCAATCGCGGCGGCCTAGACCAGCGTTTCCGTAGTTCTGATCATATCGGCATCCTCCCCGGTCCTCATCCTGAGGAGCATCGCGCAAGCGATGCGTCTCGAAGGATGGCCGCAAAGGACGGCGCAAGCGGCCATCCTTCGAGACGCGAGCCCTCGCCCTCCGGGCGAAGGCTCGCTCCTCAGGCTGAGGTCAGAGAGCCTGGATACGATAAGTTTCACGGAATCGCCCCACTAGTTGATCAGGCCGGCATGCACCATGGCGCTGCGCACCGCCACCCGGGTCGGCTCCGATACCGGCACCATCGGCAGGCGCAAGGTCTCGTCGATCTTGCCGAGCAGCGAGAGGGCATATTTTACCGGCGACGGATTGGATTCGATGAAGAGATTGGTGTGCAGCGGCATCAGCTTGTCGTGGACCTTCAGCGCGGTGGCGACATCGCCTTTCTGCCAGGCCTGATGAAATTCCGAACACAGCCGCGGCGCGACATTGGAGGTGACGGAAATGCAACCGTGCCCGCCATGGGCCATGTAACCGAGCACGGTGGCGTCTTCGCCCGACAACTGGTTGAAATCCTCGCCCAGCGCCGCGCGCTGTTGCGAAACCCGCACCATGCTCGCGGTCGCATCCTTGACGCCGGCGATGTTCTTCAATTCGAACAGCCGCGCCATGGTCTCGACCGACATGTCGACCACCGAACGCGGCGGAATGTTGTAGATCAGGATCGGAATTCCGATCGCATCATTGATCGCCTTGAAGTGCTGGTACATGCCTTCCTGGGTCGGCTTGTTGTAGTACGGCGTTACCACCAGCACCGCGCTGGCGCCTGCCTTGTCGGCGTGCTGCGCGAGCTCGATGGCTTCCTTGGTCGAATTGGAACCGGCGCCGGCAATCACCGGGACGCGGCCACCTGCCTCCTCGATGCACCATTCGACGACGCGCATGTGCTCGTCATGGCTCAAGGTCGGGCTTTCGCCGGTGGTGCCGACCGGCACCAGACCGTTGGTGCCCTCGGCAATTTGCCAGCTCACCAGCGCGCGGAAGGCGGATTCATCGAGCGAGCCGTTTTTGAATGGCGTGACCAAGGCGGTAAACGAACCCCGGAAACTGGTCTTGGCTGCCATGGACTTCCTCCGAACGCACGTTGCACGCCGGCTGAACCGGCGAGGGATCACTTCATATCGGGTCTGGGGTTGCCGGGAAAGGCCCGCGGCCAACCCGGCTTAGCCGCGATTTTGCCGCTGTCCTGGCGCAGATAGCGGCAGCCCCCCGCGTATTTGGTATTTTGTCCACATATTCAATCAAATAGCCTGGAGCTTCAGCGATTGAATGATTCGCCGCGAAGGAGCGCCGTGACCCAGTCCGCCCGCGCAGCCGCATTGCGATCGACGGCCCTGGCGGCAAGCCTGGCGCTGGCCGTTGGGCTGTCGGCATGGGCCGCCGCCGCCCCGGCCAAGCCCAGCATTCCGCTGCCAAGACCGCGGCCGATCGCGCGCAACTTGGCGTCCAAGAACCTGGACAAGAACCTGGACAAGAACTCGGCCAGGAACCTGGCCAAGACCTTGCCTGCGTCCAACGGCACCGCCAAGAATGCCACGCCCCCGGGTACGTCAACCCTGGCGGCGCCGGCCATCGAACCCGCGACGCGCCAGCACGCGGCCTTGCCGCCTGCCCGCAAGCCGCCCGCCACGGCCGCGGTGGCCGCGACCGCGTCGACCCCGCAAGCCGATGTCGATGCGCTGGAAAACGTCATCGAGCTCGTGCGCAGCCACAAGCCTTCGGATGCGACCCAGGCCGAAGCGGCCATCTCGGACCCGGTTGCCAGGAAACTCGCCGAATGGATCGTGCTGCGCAGCGACGACAACGGCGCTTCGGTCGAGCGCTATCGCGCCTTCATCGACGCCAATCCAAGCTGGCCTTCGCAGACCTTCCTGCGCCGGCGCGGCGAGGCGGCGTTGTGGGACGACCATCGCGACGACGCCACGGTGTGGGCATGGTTCGCCAACGAATCGGCAATATCGGCCAAGGGCCGGTTCGCGCTGGCGCGGGCGATGATCGCACGTGGCGACCGCGCCAATGCCGAGCGTCTGGTGCGTGAGGCCTGGCGCAACGATCCGATGTCCGAGGACACCGAAAACACCGCGCTCGATCTGTTCGGCGCGCTGCTGACGCCGGGCGATCAGAAGGCACGGATGGACCTGTTGCTCTATGGCAGCGAACATGAGGCGGCGTTGCGCGCCGCCAAGCGACTCGGAAGCGGCGAGGTCGCGCTGGCCAAGGCGCGCATTGCCGTCTCCCGCAAGGCCTCCAACGCTCGCGCGCTGCTCGAGGCGGTTCCGGGCGAATTGCATGGCGACCCCGGCTACCTGTTCAGCAAGATCCAGCTGCTGCGCCGCGAGGAAAAATTCGCCGAAGCCGCGCAACTGATGCTGAGCGTGCCGAAAGACCCGGCCCGGCTGTACAATCCCGACGAATGGTGGGTCGAGCGGCGGCTGCTGTCGCGCAAGATGATCGACCTCGGCGAGCACCGCACCGCCTATCTGATCGCGCGCGACGCCGCGCTTCCAGCGCGCGACATCTACAAGACCGAGCAGGAGTTCACCGCCGGCTGGATCGCGCTGCGCTTCCTGAACGATCCGGCCACCGCGGCGCAGCATTTTGCGCGCATCGGCGTCGGCAGCGTCAACCCGACCGCGCTGGCACGCGCCGGCTATTGGCAGGGCCGCGCCGCCGAAGCCGAGGGCCGCGCCCAGGACGCCCGCGCCGCCTATACCGCGGCCGCGGCGCACTCGACCAGCTATTACGGCCAGCTGGCGCGCGCCAAGCTCGGACTGCCGCAGATCGAACTCAATGACGCGCCGGCCGCCCGCGGACGCGGAATCGAACGGCTGGAGATCGTCCGCGCCGTGCAATTGCTGTACGCGCTGGACGAACGCGACATCGCGATCCCGATTTTCGCCGACATGGGCGAGAACGGCGATCCCGACGCCCTGGTGGGCCTGGGCGAACTGGCCTCCCGCAACGGCGACGCCCGCGGCATGCTGCTGGTCGGCAAGGCGGCGCTCAATCGCGGGCTGCCGTTCGATTTCTACGCCTATCCGGTCAATGGAATCCCGCCGTTCAAGCCGATCGGGCCGGATGTCGAGCAAAGCATCGTGTACGCGATCGCGCGGCAGGAAAGCGCCTTCAACCCCAACGACGTGTCGCCGGCACAGGCCTACGGGCTGATGCAGGTGACGCCGGATGCGGGGCGCTATGTCTGCAAGAAATACAGCGCCAGCTTCGACCTCGGCCGGCTCAAGACCGATCCGGTCTACAACGCGACGCTGGGTGCGGCCGAGCTCGGCGGGCTGATCGAGGATTATCGCGGCTCCTACATCATGACGTTCGCGGCCTATAATGCCGGCCGCGGCAGCGTCAAAAAATGGATCGAGCGCTACGGCGATCCGCGCGACCCCAAGGTCGACGCGGTCGACTGGGTCGAACTGATCCCGTTCTCCGAGACCCGCAATTACGTGCAGCGGATCATGGAAAATCTGCAGGTGTACCGCGCGCGGTTCGGCGGCGGGACCCGGCTGCAGATCGAGGCCGACCTGCACCGCGGCGCCAGCGTCGAGTAAGCTTCGCTAGACCGGCGTTTCCGTACTTCTAGGCATCCGCGGGGATGAGGCCAGAGCCTGGATACGATAGGTTTCACGGAATCGGTCGTCTAATACTGCCTGCTGCGCTTCTTCGGATAGGCCGCGCGGGCATTTCCGGCATCCTTGAAGAAATAATTCCGGTCGCAATAGTCGCGACGGCCCGAGGCTGCCGCCAGGCATTGCTCATAGGTGTCGAAGCTGCAATCGCCGGTCGGGCTGCCGTAGTCATCGCCCTTGATGCAGAATGGATAATCCCGCGCTTGGGCGAACGTGGATGTCAGGCCGGTGGCAGCCAAGGCACCGACAGCGACAGCTGCCAAGAAAACAATTCGCACGTACATCTCCTTGTTGGATAGTCTCGATGGATGGATCGCGTCGACAGAAATAGCGCGCTTTGAACAGGTCGCCAGCGCGATGGTTCGGAAACTCCTTCACTTTGCTTGCTGCCGAACCAGCACCGCGCCGCGTCTCTTACCCATAGCAGGTCCACCACCGCAACTCCTATCGCTCTTCTGCTTCGTCGGCCGCGATGCCGCGCCGTAACGGCTCTGGCGGCGCTGCAGTCAGGCGTACGGTCCGCGGATCCGGCCAATCAACGAAAATTGATGATCACGATCGTCCAATCGGCAGCGCCTTGATGCAATCAATCTTATGTTCATGTGCGAGATTTTGCTGCTCGAAGTCGATTGCCGCGCTGGCTTTTGCAAGCGCGACCTTATTTTTGACGACAGACGGAGATCGGAAAATGCGCCGGCTTGTCCTGATTGTTGCAGCCTTTCTCACTTTCTTGGGCAGTTTCGAAATGGTATCGCCCGCGAGGGCGGAGATCTATTATCCGGTCTGCCTGGCCGGCCAGGGAGACGACAAGGCCGTGCAGTGCGAATTTACCACGCTTGACCAGTGCCGCGCCTCCGCCTCCGGCACCGGAGGATCCTGCTTCAACAATCCCGAGGCCAACACCAGCTCGTTTGCAACCGTCCCCGCTGCCGCCGGGCGCCATCGCCGGACAAAACGCGATCTGAGATCTTGACCCGAAAGGCAGACACGTGCATCGCCCGCAGCTTCGCAACGTCGCCTGACATGAACATAACTTCAAATCGCTCCACCAGGAAAAACCATCATGGCGGCTGATATCCGATCGCTGACCGGGGTGCGCGGCGTCGCCGCGGTCGTCATCGTGGTCTATCATTTCGGCAAGTTTCACCTCGACCGCAACGCCGGGACCGATGTGTGGGACGTTCCCCACGGCTACATGCCGGTCGACATGTTTTTCATGCTGAGCGGATTTGTCATCGGTTATGTCTACGGCAACGCATTTCTCACGGAGCCCTGGAAGAACTACCGGGCGTTCCTGATCAAGCGGGCGGCGCGGCTCTACCCGGCCTATCTCGCGATCTGCGCTCTATACGCCTTGAAGATAGCGCTGGGCCTGACCGGCGAGGAGACCTTCGCCCGCTACAGCGCCCTGGACATCGTCGGCAATCTCCTGATGCTGGTCGGCTGGGGACTTCATATCTATCCGCTGATCGGCGTATCCTGGGCATCGAGCGCCGAACTCGGCTCTTACTTCGCCGCTCCGGTCCTGATGCGTTATGCGCTGCATAAAGGCATCGCGGCCTGGGCCGGCTGCGTCGCCCTGTCGCTGCTTGCGATCTATCTGATCAGCATCAGCGGCCAGGGCTACAGCGGTCCGCTCGACGTCGTCTCGGTCGACTCGTTGCTGCCGCTGCTGCGCGCGCTTGCAGGTTTTACCCTCGGACTGGCCACATTCCGCTTCGCAGGCCAGTTGGACCGGCTCTCTGCCACCGTCCAGGACGCTCTCGTGCTCATCGTCCTGTTTGCGATCGTGGAAGCGGCGGTGTTTATCACCGACGACCTCCTGGTCTACCTGCTGTTCATTCCGTTCATTGCCCTTCTGTCGCGCGACGGCCGCGTCGCAAAGTTGTTGTTCGGCAACAGACTGGTCTATCACCTCGGGGTGATTTCCTATTCGATCTATCTGATCCACCCGCTGTTCCTGACGTTTGCCGAGCGTTCGTCGCGGCATTTCGGCAGCACGGTGACGGCCTATGTGATTTGCGTGCTGGTTTGCTTTGCGGCGATCTGGCTGTTGTCCTATTTGAGCTACCGATTTATCGAAATTCCCGGGCGCCAGCTGGTTACCGGCTGGTTCGCCTCCAAACCGGCCATCGCGCCCGCGCACGACAACGCCTGCCACTTTCATCGATCGGTTGGCCGTCGGGCATAGGCCGGGCAGACGCCCCTTCACTTGGACCGCCGATCCTGACACAATCACGGCGCGGTAGCGCCGGGCACGCCGCATGGCATCCAGCAGCGCAAACCCTGGTCGCGGCGTGACCGGACCGCGGCGGAATCTGTCATTGCGCCGATGTCCGTGCCGGGATGGAAAGCGAGGTTTTGATTGATTGCCATCTGGGTCCGTCGAGCCGCGCTGATGTCAGTTCTGGTCGGCGCCGCACCTGCCGCGGCTTTCGCTGGCCCGCAGGTCATTCCCCACCGCAGCCTGTGGCCCGATGCCATCAATTCCCCGGCGGAGTTCGACCGGGCGTCGCGCGCCGAGATCCTGGTGTTCGCCCAGGCGCTGGCCGAAAGCGAGACGCTGGACGATGACACGTTGCAAAGCCGGCTCGACGTCCACCACCCGATCGACGACGCCTCCCTGCAGCGGGTGCGGCGCAAGATCTGGGAGCTACTGGGCCAGAACTATGCGATTGCGGCGCGCGGCTGCCTTGCCCATGAGGCCTTTTGCCCGGCCGATTCCGATTCCGGCGATCTGCGGCACGAGGCGGCGGCGCTTTCCGCCAGCATTCAACCGCGCTACGCGTTGTGGTTCAGCGATGCGGCGCAATTTCAGCGCTCCTATCTCGACGAACTGCTCAGGCTGGCCGCGGTGTTTTCCCGCTACAACAGCGAGGTCGGCACCTTCAACGAAAATGAATTGCCGGGCTGGGCGATGCCCGATCGGCATTTCCTGCTGACGTTTGACGACGGTCCGACGCGCGGTCCGGAGCACCCGGAGCCGAACGCCGAAGACACCGACCTCACCCTCAAGATGCTGCGCGACCATCAATTGAACGCGGTATTTTTTTCATTGGGTGAAACCTTTCAGGCGCGCCTTGCGGAGTCATCGGTCGAAGCGATGCAGGGCCTCTATTCCGGCATGTGCGTCGGCTCCCATGGCTGGGTGCACAAATCCCATGCGACGTTGCCGGATTGGCAGGAGTCGATTGCTTCCAGTTCAGGGCTGCTTCGAAAGACCCTGCCGGAATCCTATGTTCCGGCGTTCCGCCCGCCTTACGGCCAGCGTCCGCCCGACAGCGGGCCATTTTTCCGGCAGCTTGGCTTGAAGGTCGTGCTCTGGAGCATCGATTCGCACGATTGGGACGATGCCTTGACGGCGGACGATGTCGAAGCGCGCGTGATGTCGTTGATGTTGCTGTGGCGCCGCGGGTTTGTTCTGTTTCACGATGTTCACGCACGCTCCCGGATGGTGGTGCCGCGCCTGATCTCGTGGCTGGCCCATGACGGCATTTCCTGGATCGATTGCCATCGGATCGACTGGTCCGGCAGCGGCGACCTGCGGGCGCCGGCGGGGCCGGCAAAACAATAGGCCTGTCCGGTATGGCGGATGCGCAATGCGCAAGCTGCGGGCCGTCGGCCAGCATGAGCATAAGCCCGCCACCCTCAGTTCAAAACCTGCGCTGATTCCATGGCGGGCTGGAGTTGAGTTGCGGAAGCGCCAGGTCCTCGCGACGCGCCATCGTGCGCCATGGCGTCACGTCAGCGTTCGCTAAATCATCCTGGATGCGGAATCGCCGGTTCGACAGCTTCATCGGCATTCAAAGCAAGGAAAAACCCCGGCAGTTTCCTGCCGGGGTTTCTTATTTGTCAGATCGTATTCGTCCTCAGACGAAACCGATCAGAACACGCGGTTGACGCGGAACAGACCGGAAACCGTCCCGATGTTCCCCATGGTGTAGGTGCTTCCCGCCGGGATCAGTCCGAGGGCAGTTGCCGCCGTCAGCGTACCAGAGTTTTTCTGGTTGATCTGCGAGTACATCGCTTCCACCGAGAACGTCAGGTTCTTGACAGGCGTCCAGGAAGTATAGGAGCCCACCTGCCAGAGATTGAAGTTCGGGTTGCAGCTCGTCAGACCGAAGCCGGCTCCAAAAGCAGCCGCCAAGCCGGTGCAATACAGGCCTGCCGCGGTTGAATTGTAGCGTTCACCAGCCCACGAACCGAAGACAGCCGTAGCCCAATGCGGATCCCAGTTATGCGTGAAGGCGCCCTGGAAACCATACGCGGTCGTCTTCTGGATTCCAGTGCCGAGACCGTACACGCCATCGGTGGACGTGGCGAATGCCAGTGTGCCGCCCGAAGTAGGTCCTGACTGGAGCAGCGAGTAGCCGTTCGGGCTCACACCACCGATGACGTAACGCGACGCACCGTTGGCATAACTGCCGGTCATGTTGATGGTGTCGCCGGGCCCGGTCGGAATGTTCTTGATCGACAGAGCCAATTGGGCGGCAACGCCATAAGAGTCGTCCGGATGACCGGTGGTTTCGAACGTGCCGTAGTACATGCCGCGGACGTCATGCACCGCGACCGACGCCTGGAACAGACCCCAGGCCTGATCGACCCGCAACTGACCGACGAAATCCGGCATGTAGAAACCGCCGTAGCCGTTGCCGAACGGGCTGCCGTTGGCGACGGCTGCGGCTGAGGTGGGCAGACCGCCCAGGATCCCAGCCTGCGCTGCGGCTCCCGTAGCGCCCATCACGGTGGTGTTGATGATCTGGGTCTGATCGTAGAGACTCGGATCTTCCGCGCTGACCGATGCCGAAATGCCGGCGCCGAACTGGGCGGTGTAGGCGATCTGGTTGATGCCCGTGACGTCGTCGGCGGTACCGATCAGGAACGACGACTGGTTGCCGGGATAACCGGTCCAGGGAGTGTCGAACTGCGAGATCGCTTTACCAATGGTGAAGCCGGCGAACTGAACGAAGGCGTAGTACACGCCGACGTCGCTGCCTGCGATGCCGTCGCCACCACCGCCGGTCCAGTTGAAGGTCGCATCGAAGAAGGTGCGGACGACGCCGTATTCGGTGGCGGTACGCGTATCGATGTTGAGGTCTTCACGGGAACGAGCGGCCAGTGCGGGCCGCGAGCGGTTGTTTTCAGCAGCACCGGCGCCGGGTCCACCGCCCCACGACGGATCGTCGTAGATGGCGGCGCCGTTCAGGGTGACGTCAGCGCGCAGATAACCACCGATCTTGATGCAGGTGTCAGTGCCCGGAATGTAGAAGAAACCGGCACCGTACAGGGAGCAGATCCTCACGTATTCGACCGCTTTGGCCTTTACGGGAAGATCGGCTGCCTGTGCCCCGCCCATGGCGAGAAGACCCGCCGCTGAGCCGAGGATAAGGCTCTTAACCATCTTCATGTTAACCTCCAAGTTTGCTCTGTAGGGAAGGTTCCGGATCCGCTGGGTGAAGCACCCGAAGGCTGGTTCCCTTGTCCCTTGAAACACCGCTTAGCCGTTCGCGCCTTCGGACACTCCCGCATGAACGCGAGGGACTTAAGCGAACCACCTAGAACGGGACGACCTCGGGATGCCCCCCTCCGTCGCAACATCACAATTACCGAAGGCTTCTGCACACGCAATAAAGGAACCGCTTTCAACCGTGCGAGTCAGAGCGTTTTTGCAGAGGTGTTGCACAAATAACACGCAACCGTGATCGAACTTTCATCACAAGCCATTGATTTACAAAGGTGTTTTCGATTGGTTCCATTTCGGGTACGATTGTTGTGCGGGCAGCCGGGACGTCGCCTTCAGCCTCTCGGGGGCCTTCACGCGCACCGAATCGAACAACCGAAACGGCGCCTTGACCCCAAAAGCGGCCCTGAACGATGCGCGAACCGCGCGTGTGACCGCGCCCGATTCCGCAAAAGGACACGGATTTCCGTCGGATGCCGGACAAAAGCTTCCCGGTGTCATGCGATCGCGCTCGAGGCTTCGCCATCCCGCGTTGGCTCTATATTCTTGCGATCGTCTTCTGGCGGTCGTCTTGCTGTGCAATCGTTGCCATAGCATCCGATGCCAGGGCGACGGGATTGCAGAAGCCCTTGTTATTCGGGCTCGGAGTGCATTCTGGATAGCGCACCGGCGCGACGGATGTAGCGTGCAGCCGTCCGAAGCGGGGCGCCGACCGGTGCCGACTAGAATCCGACACTCGGCATGGCGTGGCCTGCGCCATGTTCGGGGCGTGCCTGTCATCGATCCGTCGCCCAGTCCCCGGCTTCGGCTTCACGGAAAAAAGTCCGAAGGCCCGGTTCCGGTTTGGAGACATTGTAGGGCGATATACCGCTGCGGAATCCGGCGGCCTCGAATCTGCCGCTTGCGGCCCGCCCCCGCGTCGGGCATATCGGCCCTACCGGAGATGTGGCCGAGTGGCTGAAGGCGGCGGTTTGCTAAACCGTTATAGGGTTGTAAAGCCCTATCGAGGGTTCGAATCCCTCCGTCTCCGCCAATCATGTTTTGTCCGGCCCGGACAGATAGGTAACACCACGTACCTAAGACATGGGTGACAACCTCGTGCCGAACGGGTTGTCGAGGGGTTGCAAGGTTTTTTGCTCCAGGTCGAAGTATCCGAGATCATATT
>Ga0182030_10008184_pt1 | contig 21697 bp, 19 predicted proteins | sample 812S3MmetaG_FD_121299 | JGI IMG/M metagenome (GOLD analysis project Ga0182030, IMG submission 121299) | Permafrost microbial communities from Stordalen Mire, Sweden - 812S3M metaG (Illumina Assembly) | ecosystem: Environmental > Terrestrial > Soil > Wetlands > Permafrost | place: Sweden... | reverse complement strand
GATCTGCGCCACATCACGCTGCTGGTGCGCGACGAGCGCGGCTGGCGCAACCTCTGCCGGATCGTCACGCTCGCCCACGCGCACACCCGCGAGGGTTCGGCTGGGCGCGAGCGGGCGGAGCCGCGGGTTTCGCTGGGCGTGGTGGCAGAGCACGCGGAGGGGCTCGTCTGCCTGACGGGCTGTGCGGATCGCTCCGTTTTGGGCGACCATCGCGTCAGCGGCGAGCGGACGGCCAGGGATCTGCTGGACGCGTTCGGTCCCGAGGGGCTGTATGTGGAGTTGCAGCGCCCCTACGGTCGCCACGATCGCGCGCGCAACCGCGCCTTTGCTTCTGCGGCGGGCAGGCTGGGGGTGAAGTGCGTGGCGAGCGGCGACGTGCACGCCCACGCGCGCTCCCGCGCGGAGCTGCAGGACGCGTTCGTGGCGCTGCGCCACCATGCCACGCTGGACGCGTGCGAGCCGCTGCGGCGCGGCAACCACAGCCATGTGATGAGCAGCCCCCAGGCGATGGCCAGCCGCTTCAGCGACCATGGGGAGGCGGTCGCGCAGACGGTGGCGCTGGCGGAGCAGCTGACGTTCGACCTCACCAAGGATCTCGGCTACCGCTATCCGGGGGCGGAGATGGAGAGCGCCTCGCGCCGGCTGGCGGAGCTGTGCGGGGCGCGCATGCACGAGCGCTACGGCCCCGGCGCCCCTGCGCAGGCGCGCGCCAATGCGGCGGAGGCGCAGGCACGCCTGGAACGGGAGCTGCGGGTGATCGACCGGCTGGGGCTGGCCGGCTTCTTCCTACTGCACCACGACATGCTGGAGCTGGCGCGCGAGGTCGCCATCGAGATCCGCGGGCCGGACTCTGTGCGCGCGCTGCTGGCGCCGGGGCGGGGGCGGGGCTCGTCGGTGTCCTCGCTCGTCTGCTACCTGACGGGCCTCTCGCACATCGATCCGATCGCCGGCAAGCTGGCGCTGGGGCGCTTCCTGCACGAAGACCTCACGGGCCTGCCCGACATCGACCTGGACTTCCCGCGCGACATCCGCGCCCTGCTGATCCCGCGCGTGCACGACCGCTACGGGCACGACCGCGCGGCGCTGGTGGCAGCCTTCCCCACCTTCCGTGCGCGCGGCGCGATCCGCGAGCTGGGCAAGGTCCTGGGGCTGCCGGCGGGCGAGATCGAGCGCGCGGCGCGCGGTGCGGACAGGTATGGGCAGAGTTCCGAGCACGACATCGCAGGAGCGCTGGCCGGAACGCGGGCTAGCCCCGATGGTCGCGGGCCTGGCGCCGAGCGGGAAGACGATGATGCAGCGGCCGCTGCGCCCACACGCTGGCAGTGGCTGGCGCACCTGGTGGAGCAGGCGCGCGGGCTGCCACGGCATCTCTCCCAACATTCGGGCGGCATGATCATCGCCACCAGGCCTCTGATCGACTGCTGCCCGGTGGTGCCCGCTGCTATGGAGGGCAGGCAGATGGTGCAATGGGACAAGGACTCCTGCGCGGATGCGGGCTTCCTGAAGATCGACCTGCTGGGGCTGGGGATGCTCTCGGCGGTGGAGCGCTGCGTGGAGGAGATCGCGCGCGTGCACGGTCAGCGCATCGACCTCTCGCGCATCCCCTTCGACGATAAGCAGACGTTCAAGGCGATCCGCACGGCGGACACCGTGGGCGTGTTCCAGATCGAGAGCCGCGCGCAGATGCAGTCGCTGCTGCGCACGCGGCCGCTGGATCTCGACGACCTCACGATCCAGGTGGCGATTGTGCGGCCCGGCCCGATCCAGGGCGGCGCCGTCAACCCCTACATCCAGCGCCGCCAGCGGCTGCGCGAAAACCCCGCCTATGAGATCCCCTACGAGCACCCGGCGCTGGAGCCTGTGCTGAGCGAGACGCTCGGCACGATCATCTTCCAGGACCAGGTGATGGAGGTGGCGGAAGCGTTCGCCGGCTACACCCCCGGCGAAGCCGACGGGCTGCGCAGGGCGATGAGCCGCAAGCGCTCCCACGAGCTGCTGCAGAGCCATCGCGAGCGCTTCATCGCTGGCGCCCTCGCGCACGTGGGCGCGGAGCGCAAGATCGCGGAGAGCGTGTGGCGCAAGGTGGAGGGCTTTGCGGGCTTCGGCTTCCCCAAGGCGCACAGCGCCGCCTTCGGCCTGCTGGCCTACCAGTCCACATGGCTGCGGGTGCACTACGGCGCGGAGTTCCTCTGCGCGCTGCTGAACGAGCAGCCGATGGGCTTTTACGCCCCCGACTCGCTCGTGCACGAGGCGGAAAACCGCGGCATCGCGATGCTGGGGCTGGACGTCAACGCCTCTGAGGCGCAGTGCACGGTGCAGGACGGTGGCGTGCGTCTGGGGCTCGGCTACATCAAGGACGTCTCCAGCGTGGAGGTGCAGTGGCTGGTGGCCGAGCGCGAGCGCGGCGGCCCCTTCAGCGGCCTCACAGACCTCGCCGCGCGCGTCGGCGCGAGGCGTAAGACGCTCGAACAGCTTGCCTGGTCGGGCGCTTGCGACGGGCTCATGGAGGGGCTCGACAGACGCTCGGCGCTGTGGCAGCTGGGGATGGCTGCGCCCGCTCATGCGGTGGGCGCAAACCAGGGCGAGCCGGCGGGGGATGGAACCCAGCTGGCTCTGCCCCTGGAGCTGCCACAGACGCCGAGCCTTCGCAAGCTGGGCCGCTGGCAGCGGCTGATCGCGGACTACTCCACCAGCGGGGTGACGATCGGCGAGCACGCGATGGCGATTCTGCGCCCCCACCTCACGGTGGCGAGCCTCGCCACCAGCGCGCAGCTTTTGCGCATGCCCGTGGGCGAGGTGGCGGTGGCGGGGCTGGTGATCGCCAGGCAGCGCCCCGGCACGGCCAACGGGACGATGTTCCTGCTGTTCGAGGACGAGTACGGCACGATCAACCTGATCGTTCCCAAGAACGTCTACGACAGCCACCGCCAGCTCGCGCGCGCAGAGCCGCTGCTGCTCGCCCGCGGCCGCCTGGAGCGCACGCAGGAGCACACCGCCATCCCCCTGTGGAGCGCACCCAGCGCCCAGTGCGCGGGGGCCGAGCGGGAACGCCCGGAGGAGGTCCGCCCGGTCATCAACGTGCTCGTGCGCGAGCTGGCGCCGCTGGAGAGCTTCCTCGCGGACGGCAGCGTGGAGGAGGAGGGCGCGCGCGTTCACCGTCTGCCCGCGGCGGAGCGGCTCGGCGACGGGATTGCCGAGGAGGGCGATCTGGACGGCGCGGAAGTCGGCTCCAGCCTGCGCGCCGCCGCGCCGCCCGTACAGAGCTTTGCGATGGGGCGCAGGCGGTAGATGCGTCCGGCTAGGCTTCTCCTGATGGCATTCCTCGCCAACACCGGCCTCGATGTCTTTCCGCTGTGCCTCGGCGGCAACGTGTTCGGCTGGACGATCGACGAAGAGCGCTCGTTCGAGGTGCTGGACGCCTACGTGGCGGCGGGCGGCAACTTCATCGACACCGCCGACATGTACGGCCGCCGCAGCGCCGAGGGCGCAGGCGCCTCCGAGCGCATCATCGGCCGCTGGATGGCGGCGCGGGGCAACCGCGACCGGCTTGTGATCGCCACCAAGGTCGGCATGTCCCAGGACTCTCCCGGACTCTCCGCGGAGGCGATCAAGCGCGGTGTCGAGGGCTCGCTGCAGCGGCTGGGCGTGGAGCGCATCGACCTCTACTACGCGCACAGGGACGATCCCGACACGCCGCTGGGGGAGACGCTGCAGGCGTTCTCCGAGCTGATCCAGGCGGGCAAGGTCGCGCACATCGCCGCCTCTAATTACAGCCCCCAGCGGCTGCAGGCCGCGTTGGAGACTTCAGAAGCCGAGGGCTACGCGTCGTTCGTCGCACTCCAGCCCCACTACAACCTGCTCGAGCGTGACGAATACGAGGGAGAGCTGGCGGAAGTGTGCGCCCGCCACGGCCTCGCCTGCATCCCCTACTTCGGGCTGGCGCGCGGCTTTCTCACCGGCAAGTACCGTCGCGAGGGCCCGCAGCCAGACGGGCCGCGCGCTACGGGCGTGCGCGACAGCTACTTCAACGAGCGCGGCTTCGCCGTGCTCGACGCGCTCGATGAGATCGCGGCCACACACCAAACATCGGTGGCGGCCGTGGCGCTGGCATGGTTGCGCGAGCAGCCGACCGTGCTCGCGCCGATCGCAAGCGCCACCTCTCCCGAGCAGCTCAGCGAGCTGGTGGCGTCAGCTCGGCTCCAGCTGAGCGCAGCCGAGCTCGATCGTCTGCAGACCGTCAGCGACTGAGCCCGGTTTCCGCCCGCGGCAGCGCGCCGTGGCTGGCTCAGGCTCAGCCCGAAGGATGCTCCCGCGCCCACTGCGCGATCGTACCCGACCCCTTGACGATCTCGCCATCGTCGAGCACCAGGATCGGCACGTACCGCTGCCCTGTCAGGCGCTCGATCTCGGCACGGTCGCGTCCCCGCGACGGCCACGTCCACAGCTTCAGCGTGCCGCCCTTCACCATCTTCATCTCATAGTTGTGGCCGGCGTCCTCGAGGGCCTTGGCGGCCTTGGCGCAGGGATGCATCGCGGGCGCCGTCTTGCCGGACTCGCATGTGTAGAGAACCATGGGTTCAAGCTAGCGCTTCACGCCACTTTTTGCCGGACAGGGGACGGCGGTCCGGTCGGTGGCGCTTGTCCCATCCAGGAAGATGAAGGTCGCTGCGAACGGGAACCCGCCTCTGGGGCAGCGATCGGGCAGGCGCAGGCCCTTGGGCGTGTAGTGGATTGTGCTGCCGTGGATGCGCCGGGCGTAGACCACGTCCTTTGGGCCGATGCTGGCGTTCAGGCTCACTACAGCGGGCGGCGGTGCACCGGGGAAGTTCGGGATTTCGGGTATTTGCGTCGCGAGGTTCCCCCCGTAGGGCGCCGAGCCTTCCAAGATCTCTCCTGCGAAGAGCAGTTGGGCGATGACGGGATTCTGGGCGTTTGCGTAGAACAGCAACTGCAGGTGCCCTTCTTGTTCGGGGCCCATCCAGATCGTGACGTTCCCCGTCTCGCTGATCGCGCCAAGACCGTCTGGGATCTGCACGCCCACCGTTCCGTATCCCATCAGCGCATCCGGCGGACAGGCTGTGCGGCCGCTCTCCTCCAATGTGGCAATCGGGCAGGCTCTCAGCCCAAGGCCGCTGGTGATGATGCCGAGATTCGCGGGATAGCTCAGATCCATGGCCTTCAGTGGCGATGTGGCGTGCCCGCCAGGCGTTGGGATGCGGACGGAGAACTCCATCGTGGTGCCGCTCCCCAGTCGCTCGGGCGACAGCCCGACCGAGAACTCGACCCCTTGCGCGCCCGCGGCTGGTGCGAGGAAACTCGCCAGGGCGAGCGCGACTGCCAGCGTAGCTGTGGCGATGCGGATCGTCGAACGCATCGCCATCCCCGGTGTCAGTAGGAAAGGTTTCCGGTGGTCTGGATCGTCGCGGCGTATGTGTAACGGTTGATCGCGCCGTAGACCCCGCCGTGGCCATGGGCGTGTGCATAGCGTCCCGTGCCATGACTCACGCTCATGGTGCCGCCGAACGTGGCGTATTCCCCGGAGTAGTGAGCTTTGGCGGATCCCTCGCCGGTGATCGAGCCGGCACGCGTGGTGATTGTGAACGTGGCCTTGATCGTCGAGCCGACGCCGAAAAGAACCTTGACGGCCCCGGGCAGCGCGCCGGTGGCCGATCCTTCGTCTATGAGCAGCGAGCCGGATTCTCGCCTGTAGTGCAGATGCGCGGTGTCTGTGACGTCGAGTGTTCGCGCGGAGGTGGCACGGACCACGGCATCGGTTGCCGCCGGTAGCGTGGCGAGCAGGGTGCATGCGGCCGATGTGGCCAGCAGGACGGCCCTGGCACTGTGTATCGACGGGCGGCGCGCAGACCTGGAAGTCAGCATGATGGAAACATATTGGACCCTGACGAGGCTGGCAACCGCAATGTGTGGCATGGGGCGCCGGTCACTCCTCAAAGCTCGCCCGAGGCGATACGCGCGCGGCGATCAGGCCTGGCGCCGCCACCACAGCGAGCGCCACGCCGCCCACAAGCAGCACGGTCAACCCGATCTGCGCCAGATCTATTGAGAACGGCGCCGGAAAGCCGGTTGACAGTTTCAGCCAGCGGTCGGCGGTGGCGTGTCCGGCAATGCCGAACAGCACACCGTCGAGGCATCCGACTCCCAGAACGATGGTGCTCTCCAGCAGCAGCGAGCGCCACAGTTGATGGCTGTCGAAGCCCTGTGCCTTCAGTGAGGAGAGACGTTCACGGCGCTGCCAGATGGCGGCGCTGAGCGCGAACGCCACCGACAGCGCGGCGATCAGCAGCAGCAGCGTTGAGATCTGTCCGAGGCTACGCAACCCCTGCGCGAGGCTGCCACGGAACTGCGCTTCGCGTTGACCCCGCGACTGCACCGACAGGCCGGGGTGATAGCCGAGCGCCGCTCGCACGTTCTGGAGGTCCCGCCGCGGTGAGGTGCCGGGCTTGAAGTTGACCTCGAGCGCCGACGGTTCGACCGTCTGCCATCCGGCACGGTAGGTGCTCGCGGACATGGTGATGGCCCCGCCGGGCCAGCCAGCGTTCGTGGTGATGGCCGCCACCCGCAACCCGAGCGAGCCCGAAGGCGTCGGCAGCGTGAAGCTGTCGCCGATGCCCACATGGCGTTCGCTCGCCAGAGAGCTGGAGATCGCTGCCCAGCCGCCTTCCCGCAGCTGCCGTGTGGCCGTGGCGTAGTCGCCCTTCAGCAGCTGGCTGGACTGCAGCATCGTGCCGTCCGCAGCTGGACGTCCGCGAATCCAGATGCGGTGGCCTGCCACATCCAGCAGCGCCCCCTGATAGATGCGAACGGAGGCCACGCCGGCTGTCCGAGCGATCCTTGCAGCGGCGCCGCTCGCGCGAAAGCTGTCTGTCGTGAACACATTTTCACCCGTGGTGATCCAGGCGTCGGCCGTGTCGAGATATTGGGTGACCGCGGCATCGAGGCCGGTCGTGAGGTCGTGTTTGGCGCCCTGCATCGCGACGCTGCCGTACACGGCGAGGGCCGCCACGCTCGCCAGTGCGATCGACCTCGTGGCGGTTGCGCGCAATTCGAGGACCGCGAGGGCGAGCATGCTACCGCGCGCCCGTTCGCTGGCCGACTCGATCAGCGCCGCGATCGCCGCGCATGTGGCAGGTATCAGGCAGAGCGCTGCCAGCGCAAGCAGCACTCCACCGACGATCGCCAATGACGGTGTTGCGCTCACGGCGACGGCCACGACCGCCGCCACCACCACTCCGGCGCCGCCCAGCCGGAAGATCGTCTTCGGTGCGATCCCGTTGCCCGCTTCGCCGAACTCGTGCAGCACGGCATCCGCCGTTCGGTGGGGAAGCATGTCCAACATCGGCACCAGCGCCGCCAGCAATGCGGCGAGCGCTCCACACCCGACCGCCACGAACACGTTGCCGGCTCGGATGATCTGGTGTGAGCCGATGGGGAAAGCGAAGGCGAGATAGCTGGGCACTTCACTGAACAGCGCATGCGATATGGACGCGCCGATCGCCACGCCGAGCAGCGAGAAGGTGATCCCCAGCGTCGCTGCCTGAAAGGCGAGGATCGTCACCACCTGCTTGGGCCCGAAGCCCTGAGTGCGAAGCTCGGCGACGAAGCGCCGGCGCTCCGGCACGGTGAGCAACATCGCGTTGAGGGCAAGCAGAAAGCCGACCATGGCGCTGATCGCGGCGAACAGCAACGTCGACTGGCTCGTGGGCCGGCTCGCGTCGTCCAGCAGCGACAGCTCGTGGTCCGCCGGCTCCACGTCCAATCGACCGGCGGCCAGCCGTCGCAGCTCGAGTTCGACTTGTCGTGTGGCCCCTGGACGCGGCTCCACGAGCAGTTGCGTGACTCGTTCCGCCTTGCCGGTGAGATCCTGCGCGGTGCTCAACAGCGCAAGCACCAGGGGGCTGTCTGCGACCGGCCCGATCGCTTGTTCGCCGAGCACTGCGCGAACCGGCACAGTGTGGGTTTCTCCGCCTGCGAGGATCGTCACCTGCCCGCCGCTTCGAGCACCTACCCGCGACGCCACAGCGGTGGGGAGGCCAACGCCGCCCGAGACCAGCGCGTTGCCGGCGCCGAGGTCCTTCGTGGCTCTCGCGTGCAACAGCATGAGACTGGGGGTCACGCCGAATACCTGCACCAGCTGATGGCCTTTCGGCCCCACGATCGAGGCGTCCTCGTCGAGGATGCGCGATGCGACCCGCACCCCGGGGAGTTCCGAGGCTGCGGCCGCGGTCTGTTCGTCGAAGCCGTTCGGGGAGCGGGCCACCAGCTCGAGGCTCGCTCTACCGGTCACCGCATGCACCACTTCCCCGGCAGCGCCCGTGAGGCTCGTGTTGGCGACGAGCACGCCGAACAGCAGCGCGACCCCGGTCGCGATTCCCATGCCCGCCAGCAGCTCCTGCATGAGGTGGTCCCGCAGCTGCCATCTGTAGAGGTCGAACAGCACGCTGGTCCGCATGCCAAAGATCTTTGGCTTCAGCGTCACCCCTGCCGTCATCGTGCGTGCGCGGGCGCCAGCTTGGGGTCGAGGCCGTCCTTCAGGTGGCCGTCCCTGAGCGTGTGGACCCTATCTGCCAGCTGACTGGCCTGCGGGTCGTGGGTGACCAGCAGCCCTGGAATCGAGTGCTCGTGGCAGAGATCGCGCAGCAGCTTGAGTGTTTGATGGCTGCGAGCCGAATCGAGGTTCCCGGTGGGCTCGTCGGTCAACAGCAGACGCGGCTCGCAGACAAGTGCCCGCGCGATCGCCACCCGCTGGCGCTCGCCCATCGAGAGCTGGTCGGGGGTGTGCCCGGCACGGGCGCCGAGGCCGACCCGCTCGATCCATGGCTGTGCCTTCAGCCGTGCCTGCTTGAGGGTGAAGCCGTCAGCGAGCAGCTTGATGGCGGCGTTGTCCAGCGCCGAGGCGCCGGCGATGAGATGGAAAGTCTGAAAGACGAACCCCACATCGCGTCTGCGATAGGTGGCGCTCTCATGGGCATTCAGCTCGGATATCTCACGCCCGTCGAAGCGGATGCTGCCGCTGTCGGGCCCGAGCAGCCCGGCGGAGATGAGCAGCAGAGTCGTCTTGCCGGACCCGCTCGGCCCGTACAACGCCACGAACTCCCCGCCTGCGACGGTCAGCGACACTCCGTCGACAGCGCGTATCACCTCGGCGCTGCTCGAATAGTGCTTGACGACATCGCGCAACTCCAAGGCGCTCATGAGGACAGCTGCGACTCTTCCGCTGAGCGGCGCGTTGGGAACTGGAGCACAGTGCCCTCGCGATCGTCGCACCGCAGCCTCCCCATGTCCAGCGACATCATGCGCCCGGCTCGACGAAGCGAAGCGATCTCCTCAGCGGCAACGACGATCGCGAACCCTCCGGGGTCGCTCACGAGCGGACCCAGCAGATCCCAGAGCTCGACGACGCCTGCCCTGGGGCTGAGCAGCACCTCCGGCTCATCGATGAGCAGTAGCCGAGGTCTGCGGGCGACTGCACGCGCCAGCCCGACCCTCGCCCGCTCCAGGCGAGAGAGGCGATCCGCCGGCAGGTGCGCGCAGCTCTCCATGCCCACCTGCTCGAGCGCCCGGTAGGCGGGGGCCCTCGCCTCGCGCAAGCTCATGCCGTCGCTCAGGAGCGCCAGTGCCACATGCTCGATCATTGGCTTGTTGCGCCCCGGCCACCAGTCGCCTCCGACGAGGGAGATGCCGCCGCGGCGCTGCAGCTTCGCGCGCGTGTCAGCGGACATCGCGCCCACATCCCGTCCGTCGAAGGTCACACGCCCGCAATCCGCAGGCTCGACGCCCGCAGCGATGCGAAGCAGCGTGGTCTTGCCGGAGCGCCGGGAGCCCCAGATTCCGACGAAGTCGCCCGCGTAGATCTCCAGCGAAACGTCGTCGAGGGCTTTGACGCTGCCGCGACCGTCCCTGTAGGACTTGCCCACGTGCTCGAATGACAGCAGGCTCATCTGGGGTGGGGTTGCCCGGTCACGAACTCCTCTATCGATCGCCGTGCCTTGGCGATCCACCGCAGCTCCGCCTGCAGGCTCTCATCGACGGCCATATGAGTCAGGTTCACAGCGAGCCCGGTCCACGAGCCCGCCGGCACCTCCGCTGCCTGTGTGCGACTCAGCAGGTCAAAACACTCCCGTTCATAGCCGTCGAGGGCGCGCAGCAGTTGCGGCGCGTGCTGTGGGCTCGACAGCGCGAGCTTCGCCTGCAGCTCAACCCGCATCGGCGCCCTGCTGACGGGGGCCTGCATCCAAGCTGCGACGGCCTCCTCGGCACTGCTGGTGGCCGAGTAGACACGCTGCCCGTCGCCCTGGCGCCGCGAGTCGGATTTCGTGGTTGAGTAGATCAGCCCTTCTTCCTCGAGCCGCTCGAGTGTGCCGTACACGCTCTGGCGGGTAACTCTCCATGCGGGCCCCAGGCGCCGCTCGATGAGCGTGCCGAGCCGGTATCCGCCCAGCGGCTGCTCGCGCTCGCTGACGAGCAGCGCCAGAAGCGCCCCGCGCAGGGGAGAAACACTGGCCTGCCTCCGCTCGGATGCCCCAGCCGCCATGCCCTCACTTCCACGTTTGCCTGCCGCGACCTCTGCACGATAGGGCAAACCTCCTGAAGTCGATTGACAGTAGCTGTTCTGAGAGTCGGGCGTGGAGGCCGGGCATCGGTGAAAGCTGGATGAGCGCTGTGTATGGCCACTTGGGGACTGATAGTTTTCAGAAAACAACCCATCGGCTCGGACTATCCAAGGCGAGTCACCGACGCGATCATGGGGAGCACCGTGTTTCTCCGCTCGCAGGCCACGTCACGTCCGGTGCAGGCCACGTCACGCGCGTGGTCGCTACGCGCCAGGGCGCCGGTGAAGAGGGGCAGTGAGGCTGTGCGCCATCGCTCCGGACGCAGCCTGCGCGATCCCGCGCCGCTTACAGCCGGGCAGCTCTTGGCGTGCGCTCGCCTGGTACGGCGCGGGCTTCCCAGGGGCGTGGCTGAAAGCAGCCGCGAGATCAAACGATGGCTGCTGGTGGCGCGGAAGATCCCGAGCCCGGAGATCCGCTGCGCTGCGCTCAGCGCGCTGGAAACTAAGCAAGGACAAGGTCGCGGCGCGGCGCTGTTCGCGATCGTCCCGGATAGTGCCAGCCGTCCCCTGATCCGCGCGCTCATCGCCTATCAGGTGCTTTATGACTTTCTGGACAGCGTCAGCGAGCGCGGTGCTGAGGCCGGGCAGCGCAATGGCGATCATCTGTACCTCGCTCTGCTCGACGCGCTCGATTCCAGTCGACCGCTCAGCGATTACTACCGCTACCACCCGTGGAAGGACGACGGTGGCTATTTGGAGAGCATCGTTGCCTTCTGTCGCGCGCAGACTGCTCAGCTCGTCTCCTATCCGCTGGTTCGCGATGCGCTCGTCGAGGAAGTGACGGGGCAGGGGATTGCACAGATCCTGGCGATCAACCACGATCCAGACGACGCTGGGCGCAATCGTGAGCTCCACCTTTGGGCGCGCCGGCACGCCCCGCCGGCATGCGAGCTGAACTGGTTCGAGCTCGCCGCCGCCGGGAGCGGGTCATCGATCGTGCATCTCGTGCTGTTGTCGCTGGCGGCAAGCCCAACGTGCAGCCGGGAGGATGTCTCCAGGGTGCGAAAGGCTTACTTCCCCTGGGTCGCGTCTATGGCATCACTGCTCGACAGCTACGTCGACCAAGCTGTCGATGCGGCCACCGGAGATCACAGCTACGTTGCTCACTATCAAACACCCAGCGTTGCGGCTCGTCGTATCGAACAACTGCTTCGGCGCACTCTTGTGGAGGCGGGCTCGCTACCGGACGCGAATCGGCACAAGTTGATCGTCGCCTGCATGGCGGCGATGTACCTGTCCACGGACCGTGCGCACACACCGGAGATGCGACGTGACACGCAGCGCGTAGCTCGCGCCGGCGGCTCGCTCACACGGCTCCTGATCCCAGCCATGCGACTGTGGCGAACCGTGTTCGCCGAACGTCACACGTAGCTGAAAAGGAGCGGCTGCCCGTCGGGGTCTACCAGCGCGAGACTGCCGTCCTGCCCGCGCACGGCGCTGCAGGGCGCCACCTCCGCCGCATCTGCGAGGCGTCGCTCCACCGCTTCCACAGCCTCGGAACCACTCAACCGGAACCGCACCCGCCGCAGGCCCGGCGCATCGTCGGGGGCGCGCTCCCCGCCACGACTCTCCCAGGAGTTGAGACCCAGGTGATGGTGATAGCCGCCGGCGGACACGAAGGCAGCGGAGGGCAGCGTCGCCTGGTCCTCGAAGCCGAGCGCATCGCGGTAGAAGGAGTTGGCGCGCAGCACGTCTGAAACCTTCAGGTGCACATGGCCGATGCCTGTGCCGGATGGCACCGAGGCGCCGGGCTGCTCGGCGCCCTGGGCCAGCAGGTCGTCCATGTCGAGGGGGAGCGTGACCATCGCCACGCCGTGGCCGCCGGCCGGCCGCTCCCACTGCTCGCGCGGGCGGTCGACGTAGATCTCGATCCCCAGCCCGTCGGGGTCGCTGAGGTACAGCGCCTCCGAGACGCCGTGGTCGGAGGCGCCGTCGAAGCGCCAGCGCGCGCCCGCGATTCTGCGCACGGTGTCTGCGAGCGCAGCACGAGTGGGGTGCAGCCAGGCGACGTGGTAGAGGCCGGTGCTGCGCGCCGGTGCGTGCGTTGGGGCGGCGATCTGCTCGAGCAGCAGCGCCGGCGCCGCGGGATCGCTGCCAAGCGTCGCCGTCCGCTCGTCGCGGGCGATCAGGGGCAGGCCGAGCACGCGCTCGTAGAAGTCGCTGCTGCGCGCCAGGTCGCTGACGGCCAGCTCCACTGAGCGTATGTTGAGGGCGGGGTCGATTGGATCCATGGTCTTCCAGGGTAGTGTGGCTTACATGAACCTACGCAAACTTGGCTCCAGCGACATAGAAGTCTCCGAGATCAGTCTCGGCTCGTGGTTGACGTATTCCGGCGGCGTGGCCGCCGAGCAGGCGAAGGCATGCGTGCAGGCGGCCTTCGATGCGGGCATCAACTTCATCGACACCGCCAACATCTACGGGCGCGGCGCCTCTGAGACGCTGCTGGGGGAGGTGCTGGCCGGACGCGAGCGCTCCTCCTATGTGCTGGCCACGAAGGTGTTCTTCCCGATGTCCGACACCGACCGCGGGCTCTCCGCGGCACAGATCCACAAGCAGATCGACGCTTCGCTTGAGCGTCTGCAGACGGATTACGTGGATCTCTATCAGTGCCACCGCTACGACAGCGAGACGGAGCTGGAGGAGACGATGCAGGCGCTGACGGAGGTGGTGCGCGCGGGCAAGGCTCGTCACATCGGCTTCAGCGAGTGGCCTGTTGAGAGGATCGACGAGTCGCTTGCCATCCCCGGCATGGAGCGCTGGGTCTCCAGCCAGCCCCAGTATTCGATGCTGTGGCGTGCGCCGGAGGCGGAGGTGATCCCGCTGTGCGAGCAGGAGGACATCTCCCAGATCGTGTGGTCGCCGCTCGCCCAGGGCGTGCTCACCGGCAAGTATCTGCCCGGCGAGCCCGTGCCGCAGGACTCCCGCGCGGCCAGCGACTCGATGGGCGGCTTCATCGACCAGTTGATCGAGCCGCCCGTGCTCGAGGCCGTGCAGCGCCTCAAGCACGTCGCTGAGGAGGCGGGGCTGACGATGGTGCAGATGGCGCTCGCCTGGGTGCTGCGCCAGCCGAACGTGGCCTCGGCGATCGTCGGCGCCAGCCGCCCAGAGCAGGTTCACGCCAACGTGGCCGCCTCCGGCGTGGAGCTGAGCCGCGACACGCTCGTCGCCATCGATGAGGCGCTGGGCGACGTCGTCATCCGCTGAGACGCCGCCCGCACCCTGCCGCCTGCTGCTAGGCGGCCTTCACGGCTGAGATCTCGATCAGGATCTTCACCTTGTCGCTGACCACCACGTTGCCGGAGCCGAGCGCCATGTTGAACTTCATGTCGTAGTCCGAGCGGTTGATCTGGCCGGTGGCGGAGAGTCCCACGCGCTCGCTGCCCTGCGGGTCGGTCTCCGTGCCCTCCAGGGTCGCCTTCAGCGCCAGCGTGTGCGTGTGTCCATGCACAGTGAAGTCGCCCTCGATGTTGAACTCGTCCTCGCCCGCGGGGGCGATGGAGGTGGACTTGAACGTGATCTCGGGGATGTTCTCCGCGTCGAAGAAATCGGCCGACAGCAGGTGCCCGTCGCGCTGGGGCTCGCCCGTGTCGATGCTCGCCACTTTCACTGAGCCGTGGGCGTTCGCGCCCTCCGGCGTCACCTCGAGCGTGCCCTCGAACTCCTTGAACTTGCCCTTCACGGTCGCGATGCCGAGGTGTTTGACGTGGAACTCCACGCTCGAGTGGATCGGGTCCACATTCCACGTTCCTACCGGCAGGGTGCTTGACATATGCATCTCCTCGTTCTTGGACGCGCTGGCAGGCCAGCGCGTGGGGGTTGGACCCCACGCTAGCAGTGCTTGCGCAGACAACTAGGCGTGGCGGGAGGTCGCGCTGCGACGGTGCGAAAGGCTCGGCAGATGGCCTCGCTCGAGGTGGTCGCTGGGGCGGGGCGTCCACTGCCCGCTGGCGATCCGTTCGCGCTCCGTGTGGGCCACGGCGCGGAAGGAGGGGATGCAGGAGCCGGTGGCCAAGGCGGCGGGGGTAACGGTGCGCAGGCGGCGCTGGGCGGCGATCGTGAGCTGCGCTGCGGTTCGCTGCGAGGCGCTGAGGCGCACGCCGTACAGTTCCCGCACACGGCCCGGCAGCGAATACATCATGACCGCGTCGTGGACGTGCTTGAACGGCTGGCGGCTCGCCGGCATGGGGATGCCGAAGGCCGTCATGTAGCCCATGTAGCGCGCCTCGTCGGTGAGGAACAGGTCATTTCCAGCGAGCTGTTCTGAGAACCAGAGCCGGAACGCCGTGTACGTTTGCGGCGCGTGCTCGCGGGCGAGGCCGAACAGCTCGCCGAAGCGCAGCCAGTCCTGCCAGAAGGCCTCCGCCTGCGCGGGTCCCATCGGCTGCACGAGGTGCTCGTAGAACCAGGCCGAGGAGTCGGCGAGGTTGGCCACGGTCCACAGCATCAGCGACGGGTCCATCGCGTCGTAGGGCGTCCCCGCCGGGTGGTGGGGGCCGGCGTCGTGGGGCAGCTCGCCGTGGACGCGCGTGTGCATCGATGCCACCGATGCGAGCGTCGCGTCGGCCTCCTCGCGCGTGCCGAAGTACACGTGCTCGAACATCGTCGCCGTGCGCGACAGGCGCTTGAAGGGCGTCTCCAGCTGGTGGGAGTGCTCGACCGTCCCGACGTAGTTGAGCGGCTTCAGCGCGCCGATGCAGAGCGCGCGCTGCCCGTACATCAGGCCCACGCAGCGCTCCTGCATGACCTGGCGGAGCATCGACTTGCCGGCGGGGAAGTAGCCCTCGGACATCTCGGTTGAGACTATCGCTGCTGCACGACCAACGTTTGGAATGCTCTCCCGACGGTCCCGTAGGCGTCGTGCAGCACGCTCTCCGCCAGGCCTGTGCCGCCACCGTGCAGGCGCGTGCGAGCGTCCAGCCCGATCCACTCGCCGCGTGGCGGGCGGTGCAGGTGGATGCTGAGGTCGGCGTTGATGAAGATGAAGCGGTCGAACGGCAGTACGGCGCTGACGCCGTTGCCGAAGTCCGCGGTGGCAGCGAGCCTCGCGAGCGGCGTCAGCTCCTCTCCCGGCACCAGCGGATGGCGCAGGCGCATCCACACCTGGGCGGAGCCGTGCAGCGTGGGCTCGTGTAGCCAGCGCATTTCCATCGCGCTCGCCGCGAAGCTGTTGCGGTCGGGGTCGTCGAGCGCGAAGCGCCTCAGCTCAGCCTCCTCCGGCCCGCGCATCTCCTCGTCCATGTGCGTGCTCAACAGGTCGATCGGCAGGTCGTTGGGAACGGCCTGCACGCGCAGCGCGCTGGCGCGGCAGATCAGCACGTCCTCGCCGCTGCGTAGCTCCCCGGCCAGCTCGAGCACGCGCCTGCCCGCGCGCACGATGCGTGTGGTCAGCGACAGCGGCGCCAGCGGTATGGGGCGCAGCATCTCAAAGCTGAGACGGCCGATTGGCAGCTCGTGGCCGCCGAGCACTCCCTCGAAGGCCGTCGTCATCAGCGCTGCGATCGAGCCACCGTGCAGCGCGTTTGGGTCCCACGGCCCGCGCGCGTGCTCGGTCGGTACGAACAGCTCGCCTTCGGGGATGAAGATCGAGGACTCGGTGGGCGCCATCAAGCGGGCATCCTGGCGATGAACTCCGCCAGCTTGCCGGGGTCGCGCAGCGGCGCGCCATGGCCGAAGCAGGTCAGCTGCGGGCGCAGCTCCGCCAGTCGGCGCGCGGACTGGCGGTTGCGCGGCGGATCGGGGGTGAACACGTCCGGGGGCTCGTGCAGGCCGGGGATGCCGGTTCTCACGTTGATGTTGTTGAGCACGTCGCCCAGGATCAGCACGCGGTCGGATTCGCGCCAGTAGGCGACCTGGCCGGGGGAGTGACCGGGGCTCTCCAGCACCGTGAATCCAGCCACCTCGTCGCCCTCCACCAATGCGCGCGAGACGGGGTGCGGCGGTCCCGTCCAGTAGCGCTGCTGCAGGTAGTTCAGCCAACCTGGCGCCTGCGAGTTGGCGATGCCGCCCGGTGTCTCCATCGCGGGCACGTCGCCCTGTCCGCACCACAGCGGGATCTTCAGCTTTTCGCAGATCGCATGACTGGCTCCCTGGTGGTCGGGGTGCGCGTGCGTGAGCGCGTGTGCGCTCAGCTTGCGGCCCGCGATCTGGCGCATGATGCGCTTCTCGCCCTGCCTGGTGGCGGCGTCCAGCAGCACGTCCTCGATCACGTACACGTTGATGCTGTTGCGCGGCCAGCCGCTCAGCTGGTGCACGCCGCTTGCCAGTTCCCTCATATGGCGCTGCCCTTTCGGTCGTTCACTTGCGCTTGCCCTCCCACGAGAAGCCGCGAATGGCGAAGTACAGCCCAAACGCCCCCCACAGCGCGATCACAGCGAGCGCGTCGAGATTGTCGCTGAAGGGATGCCCCGCCACCATCGCCCCGGAGAGTCCGTCGATCAGGGGCTTCAGCGGTAGCGCGTCGGCGATCGTGCGCAGGAATTCGGGGGCGCCGGTGGAGTCGAAGACGTAGAAGGACACGAACACCACGGGCAGGAAGATCGCGTTCACATAGGCGGCGGTGGACTCGAAGTTGGGGATCGCGTGGGCGAACGCAACCCCGAGCGCGGCCAGGGAGACGACGCCGACGAGCACGAACACGATCAGGGTGCCCCAGTGGGGCGGCCAGCCGATCCCGAAGAAGGCGCGCCCGCAGACGACGATGATGGCTATCTGCAGCGCGGTGTTGGTGACGGCGTTGCCGGCAACGCCGCCGAAGTAGGAGATCGTGGGCATCGGCGCGCCGCGGATGCGCTTGAGCACGCCGCGCTCGCGCAGGAACACGATGTTGTAGGCCAGCGCTGTGAAGGTGGTGGACATCACGCTCATGCCGGCGATGGAGGGGATCAGCTTGTTGAGGTCCGTCTGGTTGCCGCTGAGGATCGCCCCGCCGGCGGCGAGGAACAGCAGCGGCAGCACGAAGTTGAAGAAGGCGGCGCTGGGGTTGCGCCAGAACAGCCGGCGCTCCAGGCGGTACTGGCGCCAGCTCAGGGCGAGCGTCTCAGACATCGGCGGTCAGCTCCAGGTACACGTCCTCCAAGGTGGGCCGCTCCACGGACAGCTCCTGCAGCTGCTCGCCGCGCTCCAGCGCCTGGCCGGTCAGCTCGTGCAGCAGCGCCGTCGGGTCCTCGGTCTCCCGCTCGATCAGATCTCCGCTCGAATCGCGCCAGGCCACGCGATAGTGGGCCGCGCCCACGCCGAGCTCACGCGGCGCGCCGATCGCGAGGATACGCCCGTCCTTGACGATCGCCACGCGGTCGGCCAGCGTCTGCGCCTCCTCGAGGTAGTGGGTGGTGAGCAGGATCGTCTTGCCGAGGTCGCGCAGCGAGCGGATCGTCTCCCACGCCGCGCGGCGCGCCTCCGGGTCGAAACCGGTGGTGGGCTCGTCCAGGAAGATCAACTCGGGGTCGCCGATCAGCGCCAGCGCGAAGTCGAGCCTCCGCAGCTGCCCGCCGGAGAGCTTGCGGCTGCGCACGTCCGCCTTCTCCTGCAGCCCCGCCAGCTCCAGCACCTCGTCCACCTGGCGCGGGTGAGGGTAGAAGCTCGCCCAGTGGCGCAGCGCCTCGCGCGGCGTGATGTGACTGTAGATACCGCCCGATTGCAGCACCACGCCGATCCGCCTGCGCAGCTCCAGGGAGCGCTCGGCCGGGTCGTAGCCGAGGACGGACACCTCGCCGCTGGTGCGCGAGCGGTAGCCCTCGAGGATCTCCACCGTGGTGGTCTTGCCCGCCCCGTTGGGGCCCAGCAGCCCGAACACCTCGCCGCGGTTCACGGCGATGTCGATCGAGCGCACCGCTTCGTAGTCGCCGTAGCGCTTGCAGAGTGCGCTCACCTCGATGGCGGGGCCCGTCTCGTTCACGACACGATCATCTCAAGGCTGCGCCCCGAGACGAAGTGCGCCTCTACCAGTGCACGCCCCTGGTGAGGGTGGCCATGGCGATCTGCTCGAAGGACACGTGCTCCTCCACGTCGGCCTGGCCCTTGGAGGCGGCGGAGTCGGGAAAGACGCGGTAGGCGAGGTGCAGCAGGCGGTCGACCATGTTGGGCGAGAGCGAGTAGGCGACTTCGCCGAACTTGCCGATGCGGGTGCCCATCTCCTTGGGGCGGCTGCGCATCGCCTCGCAAATCATGTCGGCGGCCTCCTCGGGGCTGATGGCGGGGAAGGCGTCGTACATCTTCGTGGGCGCGATCATGGGCGTGCGCACGAGCGGCATGTGGATGGTGGTGAACGTCACCCCGTCGCCGACCGTCTCGGAGGCGACCACGCGCGAGAAGGCGTCGAGCGCCGCCTTGGAGGCGACATAGGCGGAGAAGCGCGGCGGGTTGGTCTGTACGCCGATGGAGGACACGTTCACGACGTGCCCGGAGCCGCGCTCGCGCATGTGCGGCAGCAGCCCGATGATGAGCTTCACCGCGCCGAAATAGTTGAGCTGGATCGTGCGTTCGAAGTCGTGGAAGCGGTCGTAGCTGAGCGCGATCGAGCGCCTGATCGAGCGCCCCGCGTTGTTGACGAGCATGTCGATGTTGCGGTGGTCGGCGAGCACGCGCTCCAGCAGCCGTTCGATCGACTCCATGTCGGAGATGTCCGCCGCGTACACGTAGGCGGTGCCGCCGGCGGCGACGATCTCCGCGCGCGCTTCCTCGAGTTTCTCCACGTTGCGGGCCACCAGCAGCGGCACGCCGCCGGCCGCCGCCACCTTCAGGGCGGTCGAGCGCCCGATCCCGGAGGATGCCCCCGTGATCATCACGTGGCGGCCGTTCAGCGCCTCCTTGAGGGTGCGCCCCCTGCGTAGGTCGGGGTCCATCTCGCGCTCCCAGTAGTCCCACAGCTTCGCCACGTAGTCCCCCAGCGGCGGAGGCTGTTCAAGCGGCGAGCCCGACAGCGCCATCCCGGTCTGCTCGGTGGCGAAGCGGGGCACCAGCTCCATGTGGCTGACGACCTCCTCCGGGATGCCCAGCTCGCGCAGCGCGAGTCCGCGGACTTGGCGGAAGGGCGGCAGCGCGGCGGCCAGCTTGAGCGGCCACTTCGGCAGCGGGTCGATCAGGCGTTTGTCGACGCTCACCGCAAAACGGGGCGCGTGGGCGGCGAGGGCGAGGTCGTTGATGAGTTCGTCCACACGCTGGGGGCGGGGGTCGGTGAGGTGGAACGCGCGGCCGTCCAGATCGGGCTCGTGGGCGATGTGCTCGAGCGCGTCCACCACCCAGTCGACCGGCACGACGTTGGTGTAGCCGAGGTTGAGTCCCACCAGCGGCACCCACTCGGGCAGCAGGTGGCGCATGCGCTGGATCGCCTTGAAGAAGTAGTAGGGGCCGTCCACCTTTTCCATTTCGCCCGTGCGCGAATCGCCGACGACGATCCCCGGCCGGTACACGCGCCAGGGCACGTTCGGCTGCTCGCGCACGATCCGCTCGGACTCGTACTTGGTGCGGTGGTAGGGCGAGGGCAGCTTCTGGCCCTCGTCGAACATGTCCTCTGTGAAGATGCCCTTGTACTGACCGGCCACCGCGATCGAGGAGACGTGGTGCAGGTGCTTTGCATCGACGGCCCGCGCCAGTTCCACCGCGTGCGTGGTGCCGCCCACGTTGACCGCCGTGTTTCGCTCTGCCGGGGCCGTCATGTCGTAGACGGCCGCCAGGTGGAAGAAGTGGTTGACCTTGCCGCGCAGTTCCGTCACCTGCTCCTTCTCAAGGCCCAGCAGCGGCCTGCGCAGGTCGCCGATCACCGGCTCCACGCGCTCGGCGGCGGAGGGGCCAACGGACACACTCCAGCGCTCGATCAGGTCATCGAGGCGCGGTTTGGAGTTCTCCCGCACCAGCACATAGATCTTGCCCTGGCGCTTTTCCAGCAGCCGCTCCACGAGGCGGCTGCCGATGAATCCCGTTGCGCCTGTGACGAAGTAGGCCATCGACAGCAGAGCCTACCCGGAATGGCCTCAGCGCGGTGAAATTCCTACGAGTTGATTGAGGGTGTGGCAGGGTCGGAACGGCGTACCGTAGATGCCTGCTCGCGCATAACAACGGCGGCACGGTCGAGCGCGGCGAGCACGACAAAGGACGACACGGACTCACCGGCCAGCGTTGCTGCCAACTCGATCTGCTTGCGCTCGCTTGACGTGACCCGCACCTCAAGCCTCTCGGTCTTGGTCGCCACTGTCTTACGCCCCCGCCCCAACCCCGCCGCGCCCCTCGCCGGCGGCAAACCGCGCCGCCCCGCGCGCCCCGTCTTCGAACACCTCGGGCCCCGCCTTCGCCTCCAGCGCAAGCCCCTCCTCGAGCGTCATCCCAAGCCCCTCGATCGCAGCGCGGCGATCGGCGAGCATCGTGCGTTGAGGGAACTGAGCGAGTCCCTCAGCCAGCGCGAGCGCGCGGGTGAGATGCTCCCCGGGCGCGACGATCTCCGTGAGCATCCCCATCGACAGCGCCTCCTGCGCGTCGATGATGCGCCCGGTGAGGATCAAATCCAGCGCGCGACCGAGTCCCACGATGCGCGGCAGCCGCTGCGTGCCGCCGTCGATCAGGGGTACGCCCCAGCGGCGCTCGGGGTAGCCGAGCTTGGAGTCCTGGGTGGCGATGCGCAGGTCGCACCACAGCGCCAGCTCCAGGCCGCCGGCCAGTGCGAAGCCGGAGATGGCGGCGATGGTGGGCTTGGAGGGCGTCAGCCGGGTGAAGCCCATGGGTCCCTCCGCGCTCATCAGGCGCTCTACCATCGTGTGCGTGGCCTTCAGGTCGGCGCCCGCGCAGAAGGAGATGCCGCCCGCGCCGCACAGCACCATCGCCCGCGCCTCATCGTCGGCCTCGAAGCGCAGATAGGCCTCGTGCAATGCCTGTGCTGTGGGACCGTCGACGGCGTTGCGCCGGTGCTGACGGTCGATCGTGACCACCGCTGCGGCGCCGTGGCGCTCGTAGCGAACCGCTTGCCCGTGGTCGTCGGGCTCGCCCATCGGGCTGCTGCTGCCTACCAGCCGCCGTGCCAGCGCGGGTCGTTGCGCAGCGCCTTGTGCGCGGCCTTGCGATTGATCTTGAGATCGTACG
>Ga0182030_10008183_pt1 | contig 21698 bp, 19 predicted proteins | sample 812S3MmetaG_FD_121299 | JGI IMG/M metagenome (GOLD analysis project Ga0182030, IMG submission 121299) | Permafrost microbial communities from Stordalen Mire, Sweden - 812S3M metaG (Illumina Assembly) | ecosystem: Environmental > Terrestrial > Soil > Wetlands > Permafrost | place: Sweden... | reverse complement strand
CCCACAAATCAGTTGCATGCAAGCGCAAAAGGGCCTCGGCCACGGCTCGAGCGTGCAATTGCGGCTTGTCAGCTATGTCGAAATCGAGCACCTGTGCCCGAAGAGTAGGCAGCTCGGCAGCCACCGAGCGCAAGAAGCCCACCGTTGCGTTTGAATAGGGATTCTCCTGTGCCTGCGCATAAGTTATCCACAGTAGGATGTGTGTGCTTTCCAGTAGCAGTTGCAATGCCTTCAGTTGCAGTGGGGATAAGTTTTCAAAGACAGGGCCGTCCAAATCCAAGAAGTTAATGACGGTGGAATTGGGAGAGAAATTCGTGTCGAGGATGTCTTCTAGCCTTTCGATGGTGATGATTTCGTCGAATCGGTGTCCCATCAGGGCTAAGACATCTTCAATGAGGTTGGCCGTCTCGAGCTCTTGCCCACCGAGTATGTATAGATCGTTCCACGCTCCTCGCAGCGACGCTTTCACTAGGGGCCGTCGAAGCTGTTCAACCTTGTCGTCCACAGCCTCAGCCGCTATTATGGAAAACGGGTTCGGAAACAGATCGCGGGCGGGGGTGATGGCATCGACCCCAGCAAAACCTGCTTTTCGGAGAGCCTGGTTCCACTTAGACGGTGAAATACAAGGCGAGTAACGACGACCCTCCCCAACACCCGCCCACCAGCCCGACAAGCCTCCCATTGAAAAGCTGTAGCGGATGGTGGTGTTATCAGTAATTTCCAAGAGAAACAAGAAGCCACCAGGTTTCAGAAGCGACCGCACGTTTTTAAGTGTATTCTGCAAGTCTGTGGTTGCGTGAAGAACATTGGAAGCAATAATCACCTCGTTCCAGTTAGTTTGGAAGAGATCGAGTTGGGGGGGGGCCTCACATCATATGAGTTGGGGTTATACCCCTGATTGGCTGGTAGCTTTTCGATGTCCATGGTCTTGAAGACAATTTTGTCGGCCTGGCTTGCGAACCGAGCGGCTGCTTTTTCGAAGAAGCCACTCGAGATGTCCGTGTAGGTGTATGATGAATATGCTCCATCCAATGCGTTAAATACAGCCTCCGTAGAAGAGCCAGTACCAGCGCCTACATCATTTGCCAAATGTCAGTTGGTCAGAATACCTCAAGTAATTTTATGAAATGAGATTGCACACACCAATCTCAATGAAGTTCATTCGGGGGTGTCGATGTGCAAGCTGCTTGACCATCCGACCCAAGTACCGGTTGGATGCAGGTAAGCCGAGGCTATCCACGTAGAAGTCGTCCAACATGTTGTTGGGAAGCATATGCTCAAGCATGGTTGTGTTCCCACGGATCACAGACGGCAAAGCACGGCCAACACTCGCAGCAAGTCGAATGTCAATCGAGGAGGAGTGTCTTCACGTGTTGTCAGATAAATCTGGTTTCACTTGTCTTATAAAGGAGGAGGGGATCCAAAGCTTACTCTTCGATGAGCTCCGAGATGAGCTGCTCATTATCATGACGCCACTCCTGTTTGATGTATGACTGTTTCCCATCCATTTCTCGCCCGAGAAGATGACTTATAGCCTCGAGCAGGTGCTTTTGATGTTCTGCACAGTGCTCCCGCTCGTATAGAGTGAGTGTTTCGTTTAGCTTCAGCCAGTAATAGTGACAAACCCGCTCACAAGCCTCGGCCAGCTTATATTCCTGTTCCGTGGCTCGTTCTGCGCCTACGGCAAGGTCACCATCTGGTGTTGAGACTCCCCATACGGTTTCAAAGAACATAGATCTGTCCTCACTGGCGGGAGATTCGGTCAAAGACACCATGCTAGCACCCTCAACCTGGATGACGACTTCGTGGTCTGCGCCATTTATCGCGGAGAAAGACACATCACCTCGCATCTCTCTTGAAGGACTATCGACTAGCCAGGCGTCAAAAGCCAATTTAACCTCCTGCGCGTTCATATTCTGTCCTCTGCATCTCGACGGATCTACGCTCACCTTTCGAATACTCGTTGGGAGGAAGAGCGTCCAGAATCTTCCATCCCCGGGCCAACTGTAAGATCCAAAGAGTGCTTGAAAAGCATGGTCCAGCAAACCGGGATGCACGAGCAACGGTGTTCCTGTATTAGCTGGGGCTGGCTGCCGGACAAGACCAGTGCAAAAGTCCAGACGCCGTTGCATCTCCGAGATTCCCCGGAACGGCCCAGTATAACCATACCCAATCTTCCCCAGTGAAGAGTAGAAACGGTCTGCGTCGATATCGATGAGATGGGCTGGCTTTGGGCTCCTCCTAGGTAGAACATGTTTGCAAGATGCTTCGCCAATAACGACATTTACCTTTCCACTCGCAACCTTTGTTAAGCTTGTCTGATCATGAGACAAGTGCGTTGATACAGTAAAGTCGGCGGTGATAGACCCCGAAGCATTGGGGCTAGCAGCATGCCTTATGACATTTGAGAGGGTCGCCATGGTCTCAACTCCCGTCTTCTCATCCTGGAACACAATAGCTCTTCCAATCACGAGGTCCTCAACTTCAAGAAGTTGGATCTTTTCGCCGCCAGCCATAATCTGGGCGGCCTCGAGAGCAACTTTATATACGGTCAGCAATTCTACTTTCCTTCTGAACACCAGAGGAAAAAAATAAGGGTGTGATAAAGAAACGGGATAAAAGCTTACTCGATACGTATCCTGCCGCCGGAAAAACGGTCTGGCCTTGAATTTGATGGCCTTCTAGCCAAGGAATCTCTTGTACACTGAGGAAGTTGCGCCATCGAAATTCATTTTCCGCTCCTTCATCATATCTTGTGCCGAGAAGCTCGTGCGAAGGTTGCGATCTGGAGCGGTACAGCTTGCTCCTCCGAGACTCATACCAATATGGCTTATCATGATCCCATGAGTACGAAGGGAGATCCTTGAGAAGCCTCGGAGTACTATCATTGGGAAGGAGCTTCTGGGCGGTTCCTAAGTCGACAGCCGAAGCGCCAAGATTGATCCAGATGGCGCCCAGGCAATCTGAGATTGCCCTGACATCGCTTTCGCCGCGCCTCAAAGTGGCGACATATGGTATTTTGAGGCCAAGCTCAGCAAGTGTTTGTGATGCAGGCCCATTAAGAGCTGGGTGAGGCCCAACTTCAAGAGCCATCTGGAATGGCCCACCATTATTAGTGGCGCTCGTGATAGCCTGGGAGAAGAGAACCGTATTGGCCATGTTGTCTCTCCAATAGGTTCCGCGAAGCGTGTCATTAGGTTCCACCTTGGTGCCTCCAAGGACACTTGAGTACCAGATACAACTGCCACTTGGGGATTTGATTTTAATTCCAACAGCATCGAGAGCTCGAACGTAAGGCTCTGCGCAGGGTTGCATGTGATGCGAGTGATACGCTGTGTCGACTTTTAGAAGTCTCGCGAATTGTTTCTTGTCGTCCAAGATGGCCTTGGCCTGGAAGATAGCGTCCAAGTCCCCAGATAAAGTGACGCTGGAGGAAGAATTAGTCGCAGCAAGCTTGATCCGGCCTCGAAGTACAGGAAGATTGCAAAGCTCCTCAGCACCCTCGATCGAAGTTCCAACAGCCAGCATGGCGCCTTTCTCGCCTGCGCGTCCCTTTGCCAATGAAGCATAAAGACCCCGGAGGTATGCAATCTTTATCGCATCAGAAGCAGAAAGAAACCCAGCCGCATACGCCGCGCCTATCTCTCCCGAAGAGTGACCAACAACCGCAGAGAAGTCAATGCCGGCGATTCGCAGAATATCGACGAGGATCACCTGAACCACAGTGCAAAGCGGCTGCGAGAATGCTGCCTCCTGGAGACGCGAAGAGTCGGCGTCACGGGAAAGCTCTTCAACTAGACTCCAAGACGGACGATAGGCTTCAGGTAGGTTCTGCAAAGTATCATCTAATTCGTTGGCTATTTGCATAGCAAGAGGTACAGCGTCGATTAATTGTTTGCCCATCCTATTGAAGTAATGGTCAGTCTTTCTCTGGGTTTTCTAGGTTCCCCCTCTTCTCTCCTCTCTGTCTCTCTCCATAGATCCATTAATAGAGCATCTAACTAGAGTGAGGTACAACGGAAACTGAGATAGTGAGAAATGTGTCTCTTACCTAGCCCACTGAGCTCCTTGTCCTGTGAACACTCCTAGAATTCGGCGTACACCCGTGACGGAGCGCACTCCTATAGATGAGCCAAGAGTCTTTTGTATGTTCTCGAGTTTCTTACTGATCTCATTACACAGCTCATCGATACTCGACGCCGAAAGAGCGACCTTTACTGGCAAAGCGGACCGTCGCGCCCCCAGCGTCCAGGCCAGATTAATTAAATCGGTTTCGGGGTGACTTGTGAGATACTCTTCGAAGGAGGAAAGAGTCCGCTGTAGCGCCGCCTCCGTATTGGCAGAGAACACAAAGGGCGTGATAGACAATACATCTGTCAGACTTTGCCCACGGGGCCCGCTTCCAGGAGCGGTGTAACTCTCTAGGATTGCATGAGCATTAGCTCCTCCGAAACCTATTAACAGAAGACTGATTTAGCATTTTCGAAGACTCTAGAACTCTAACGAGATCATACCAAAACTATTCACACTGGCTCTTCGTGGTACCCCCTCTGGTAATGAAGGCCACGGCATAGCCTCTGTTGGGACCTTCAATGGGCCATAAAATGGAGCTATCTCTGGATTTAGGGTATTGAAGAGCATATTGGGCGGGATTGTCCCGGCTTGTAGACTGAGCGAAGCCTTCAGGAGTCCTGCAAGTCCAGCTGTGCCCTCGGTATGTCCGACAACCGTCTTAATGCCTCCTACGTAAAGTGGATTCTTCTGCCGAGACCGATCAAATCCACTTTCAAAAAATGCACTATAGATGGCTTCGGCCTCCTGGGGATCGCCAGCCTTGGTGCCGGTGCCATGGGCCTCGAAGAACTGTGGCTGATCTTCAGGCTTCTGTAAATCTAAACCAACATTGGCATAAGCTTTGCGTATTAACTGTGCCTGTGCATCAGCGCTCGGCATGGTGATCCCCATGGATCGGCCGTCCTGGTTGGTCGCTGTTTCCCGAATTACACAGTCGATAGAATCGCCATCTTTGATAGCATCGCTAAGCCGCTTCAAAACGACAGCCACGAAACCCTCGCCGCGCCCATACCCGTCGACATCGGCATCCCACATGGCCGATCTGCCCTGGGGAGAGAGCATACCGAGCTTGCTAAGGGCGATGAAGAGTTCTATATACAATAAAGTATCAGCTTACGAAGAGATCATGCCCCGGAAAATGAGAACAGGCTTACCTGGACCAAGTATCAAATTGCCTCCAGCGGCGACGGCGACTTGAGATTCACCCGTCCTTAGACTCTGAACTGCACTATGTAGAGCAAGCATGCTCGAAGAACATGCTGTGTCTATGGTCATTGATGGGCCATGCCAATCAAAACAGTACGAGACCCGATTGGCGATGATAGATCTATGAGTAGCAGTGGCGAAATATTGGGGAATGGTATCAAAATCACGCATAAGAGTATCCCAATAATCTGTGGCCATTATCCCGGCATAAAAGGCTGTGTCGGAGCCATGAAGACTTTCTAAAGGTATCCCAGCATTCTCCAAAGACTCATAAACCGTCTCAAGAAGGAGTCGTTGAAGTGGATCAATGGATTCTGCTTCGACGGGCTTGATGCCAAAGAACCCCGTGTCGAACAAGCGGTAATCTTCGTCTAGAAAATACGAGTGTCTTACGTTTGCTGCACCGTGATAGGAGCCGTCTGGATGGTAAAATCCGTCAGTATTGAAGCGATCAATTTTCTTGAGGAGATCTCGAGGTTTCTCCAGTAACTCCCACAGCTTGGACGGCGAATTCGCCTCTCCTGGCAAGCGACACCCGCTACCAATGATGGCAATGGGCTCCTGCATGTTTCTGGCCATGATACAAATCGAGATGTATCAAAAATCTACTGTGAAGTTTTGGTCGAAATTGACTCCTGTTACTATTTCTAGCTTGCGGCTCCTATCCATCTAAGTACTCCTCATATATCACTCCTAAGGTCTTACAATTTGTCTCTAATTCACTTGTATTCGGCGTCTTCTATTCCTTCCAATCACTCGCGCCTACGGTGCTCACTTGTATTCGGTCACTTGATATTCGGTCGGCGCCTTTCATCCATGCACTCCCAACTTACGAGACTCAGCCGTCCTCATATCTTTGCCTCCTGCCGCCGTAAGCAGAGTTGCAAGAAGGTTGCTGATTCTTAGCTTTCAACTTTGGTATGCAAGCTAGAAAGGGTTCTGCCTATTTTTTAAAATTTTCGTGTCATAGATTAACGCTCTAGTGTTTGAGAATAGACTGAAGTGGGGGCCCATGAGATCTAGACAATAGCGGGCTGTACCGGAAAAGTGCCGAGTGCTAACTAGTCATACATTTCGGATACTTACGTTATAATAGCAGTAAGACTCCGCGCAATTGGCTCTCAAGATAATAGAACGGAAACAAAGTTGCGGCTTACAACTTGCTTAATACCCCAAATGGCGAATCTTGAGGGCGCTATGGGGGTTCCGTCTCGGCAATTTAATAGATAAGCCCTGTCAACACGCCATAAGGCCCTGTAAGGGCACATTTAGAAGTAAGCGCTAAAGCAGAGCCTAAAGCCGTTACTGAACTCGCTAGATTTATTATTTTAGCGTGATTGATACAACAATGATAGTGGATCAGCCTTTTGACCGGAACCTCCGTAGCGCCCAGGGTCAAAACTAACGACTTTTCTATACCGATTGGTCCAAAGCTTCTGGCACATCTACTGAAGCACTTTGGTTAGTGTGCCGAAGGGTGCAACCATTTCAGTCGAGACTAGTAAATGCAGAGGAAATGTCAGATGTCAGCTTACTGTTTAGTTAGCATAATATTTAATGCTTGGATGAACAGCTGTATCTTTGAGTACCTGAAACCTGCCCTACCGACTTCGTATGGTTCTACATACACGTTTGAGTTTGAATACCTTCTGCTTGCTAGGCCGCACGCCACCGTTTAATCACAGCTTGACATCCAGGAAGGGTGATTTATTGGATTTCATCCCCCTCCTCTGTCATGGTGTACCACCAAATTCAGACTCTGGACGTGAGCTGCAGCCACTTTAACCTGAGCCGAGGGTGAGCACAAGGCAGAGTCAGTCCGAGCATGACTAAGAGGCCCCCTCTTGCTATAAAGTATTATGCTAAAACATGGAACATGTAACTAGAACTATATAAAAAGGGGGTAGTTTATTTAAAGAAAAAACCAGCTTGCTATATAGTGTTACCAGTAGAAGCAATCTAACGCTGGCCCCTTCTTTCACGCTGTAGAGTCAAAATTAGTCCCCGGATATCTTGCCGTATTACACTACTGGATTTCGTCGCACGTACCAATTTGAGACGCAGCCGGTCTAGCACGCAACCAGGTTAGCTAATTTAAGAATTGAGGAATGCCGACGGGTTTTATGTGCGGTCGATATTTCCGAGTCCTTGCTGAACATACGATTAGGGGACTCTAGGTAAGCACGGCATGTGGCAATGGGTACCATGTTCCGTTCAGCCGCATCGCCACAAGTATAACTGCCAATAATGTGTGGTATGACTCGATAAAGCGTGCACATCGACTGAGACAAGAGCTTGGGATCAGCCCTCGCTCAAGGCTGTAACTTAGATGCCACCCGTTGCTCAGAAAGTTTTGTAACCTTGAGAATAGCTTGCAATAAGTGTTGTTTTGCCTGTCTTACATCGCATAAAACATCGCAGCTTACTCTTTGTAAAAGGAATATATAGGAATATACTATAAATGGTCTCTCTATAGTAGCTTTAATGCTAACTCGATAATGCCGATAATTTTGACGCTGTCACACTAACATCTTGAAGAAAGAACGTACTTAGATACCGATTCATGGTACTGTGGCCAATTTTTTTGGCGGCAGGTGACGACACTTTTCTCAATGAATCCGACAGCCTTAATATAGTAATTATCGTAAACTTTTCCAGGAATTTTCTTTTAATCTGCTTATATCAATACCAAACATGTGACCGAACTCGAAAAGGCTTTTCGCACCTTTCTTTTTGTTCTCTAAGGATTGTGACTCGGAAAATCGAAAGATTACGTTGAACCTGTGCTGGTTTCATATGTGGAACTACCGTTCCCACCACAATGTTTGTCGCAAAGCTAACAAAGAATGCACGAACCTGCAGTTGCGTTCAAAGCATTTTCTTCAATTCCTAATACTATTTTTGGTTTAAATATCCTTCACCAGGGCTGAATATAACACCAAGTGCCCAGAATTAGAGACAGTTTGCGACGAAAAGCTTGTTTAAAGTACAATATAGAAATTCCTTATAAACACGAACAGAAGCACAATATTCCTGCTTCAAAAATCCTTCATAAATTCACTTCACTTTCTTAGTAATGACCTCAATTGGAATTCCAGGATAGTGCCCCAAGGTTTTTCTCACTTGCTTCTTAACGTACTATAGTTCCAACGGAAAGCCGGCTTGCAAGCATTCGATAGCATCCATTGCCAATCAGTGCTTTCTATAGAAGGTGGCTCAGTTTCTACCATATAATCTCTATTTTTTCAAGGGCTAGTAGTTATCTGCCATTTATACAGTGTCTAAAAAGGGAGATTGGAAATATCTTGGTAGTCATTTTCGAGAGAGAGAAGAATAGATTTATAGTGATTAATAGCAAATCTATCTTTTTGAATGATATTTCCGGTTGCTGTAGGCAGTGGCCCGTGACATAACGTAGATCTATTTTCATGGTAGGGTCCTTGGGAGCTCAGAGAGGCTCCCAGGAATAATTATTAAAGGTTGAAAAAAATGACATGATGCGCCCTAAGCTAATACCTCTCATTTTTGGTTGAATGGGTACTGCTCAAGTTCTGCTCAGGGACTGCTCAGGCGGCTTAGTTAAGCTGGCTAGGCCAAGGGTGAGCCAAGCGTGATTAAAGCCTAAGTAAAAGCGGCTAGGGCTACTAATCGATCTGAAACAAAGACTAAAGAATTAGATTGCATGCAGTTCCTAATTTAGAATCGGATCTTCACATTTGTATGCAGATAACCTCCCATGACACGCGTGCGAGTGCAATATGGTGCTGCTAAGCGTTTACAGGACTCGAGAATGAGGCTTTGGTAAGAGCTGGCAGTGGACAAAACTTCCTGTTTGGATGCTGTGGCAATAGCCTTTATTTTCAACGGCCAGAACTCGGGTATTCCTGCTACTTCCAGATTTCCGACCAGCTCGTTGCTTTTTGTTTGCAGATCCAAGGCAGAAAGGACCGTATTTTATGGAGCTGGGGACGCGGAAATCGTATTCGCCAAGGATTGAAGTCCTATAGTAAGCACCTACTTTGTGAGTCGCAATTGCCCTGCTTTTCACATCATTGCTACCGATATGTAACGTTGAGGCTCAAAAACTTAAATAGGTAGAGAAACGAGAAGATCCCATTGATTGCATTCCAATGACAACTTCAAGGGTAGTTTAATACAGGCATTTTTTACGAGAGTCGCACAGAGCTAGAGTTATATGACACGAGCTGAGATCTATTGGTACTATTAAATGTACGACGTGCGTCATGTATGCAGATCTTGAAATCGAATAGGAGTTGCATTGCGTAAAGCTTCAGATGATCAAAACACTAAGATCAGTTGAAGAGCATCGCACAAAATACCAAGTAAAGACGACATTCTGAAATTCATATACTGTGTTTCCACAAGATGCAATAAATGATTGGTTGCAGTACTAAGATCATGTAAAGCGTGCGCTATGCTATCTCTTTAGGGCTGAGTAGTGGTGGTGGGGCATCAGGGGCACTTGTTTGCTTAGTCAACATAACGTCCTTCGCCGTATTTAGGGCCTTTGGCTTCTAGTTATCAGCTTATCGATCAACCCCATATTGTGCTGCGCCATCTCTATATGGCCAACTTTAAGACGGCACCTGAAGTCTCTGTACCCGAATCCAACCACTATTCGGAAAGTGGTGTGTTTGATTTCGAATACCTCCTAAATTTTGGTGCTCCTGGAATTAACAGTGTCAATGGCGTTGAAAACTCAAAGCCGTCCAAGCAGCCCGCCGCATGCACGCGATGCCACGCCCAGAAGCTACGTTGCGTCCGTCAGAAACATGGTGGGCGTATCTGCGATCGCTGTCTATCCGCCAACGTCGAGTGTATCGACCGCCAGCTGCAACGCATAGGTAGACCAGTCGACCATAGCACACCTGGACATCGGTCCCAGCCACGGCATCGAGCAAACCGGCGAACCGCGACCAGTCGTCGTGACAATGATAATACAGGCACTCCTTGGTCTCCCTTGACGAGGGAGAGACAGAAAAGCATCGGTGTCACAACCCCCAGCGTATCTTCAACCGAAATGTCCAGGGAGCACAACAGCACTACGACGCAATTCCCTTCATCTGCAGCTTCCGAGCTTGATGCATGGTCATGGCCCAGCCCTCCCCAAGAAACATCTTCTCAGGGTCGCACAAACGCCAATATACAAAGAAATGACGACTATTCCGAGTCCTACGCTGACTCCCTGATCACCGGCCTCGCAGGCTCAAATTCCCTCCTTCCTCCTAATATCGACGATCTCTCGGCAAGCTTATTTCCTCCTGGCTTTGAACTCACCCCCTTCGCACCGCACCAAATTTCAAAAACAAACGGTGCTACGGATTTATACTTGCAACTCGATGATCCAGTCGAACAGCTATCACAACTCCACCTCGAGCTCTACCAATGCCTCAATCTGGTCAAGACCGTCGAAAAGCTAAAGAAACAAAAGTTGCATACCATGTCCATGTCTGCAGAAGTCGGGGAACCCGTCGACACCAGATGGTCGGAACGCTTGTTTCAAATTACGGAGCGCTTCATCGACGCTTTGAGAAGGTACGTCGACACGACTAGCTGTGAAAGCGCATCAATGGATACAATGAGCGATACGCACATCTCAGGGAATGGACAGGATTCAGTCAGCCCAGTTCAAGTTGACACGGCAACTGGGCTGATGATTGTGAGCAGCTATTCGCGGCTCCTGCAAATCTTCGATGTTGTCGTGTTCGTAGTCGAAACCTTTAGGGACATGGACTGCCCGGGGAACTACGTTCAAATCAATTTTGGAGCTTTTACTCCAACAATAGACAAAGCACTTCATGCCCGCTTGCTTGGACAGTATGTCCTACATTTGCTGGACGGGATATCTGAGGCGGTCGATAGAGCTGTGGCATTGCGGCAGCCTTATACACAAGGCATTGGCAGGGCCATCTCTGAGATTCGGAAAGTTGAGGCAAAGCTGAGGGAGCGTATTTCAACGACTTTGCATTGATAATCGGGAAAGGCGTTATTTTGGCCCCCAAAATGGGGAGATCGGGCATCGGCACGCAACGATCTTTTCGGGCAGATGGAAGTTGGAGTTAATGGAGTGATCAGCGCAAGCATCTATTAAACTTATTTAAAAAGTGATCTTCAGACGTAGAGGAAAATGCATAGATCTTCGCGAAAGTGGGCCCAAGATCACCGTTTCTGAAATGCTCCAAGATAACTGGTCAGACGAGTTTAACATTCCTCGGACGCTCCGCAGGCTGCTTGCTGTCAGCCTGCATGTCGGGATCTATGAAAGTCGCCGTGTTAAAATCCTTCGGACCGTCCCGTGTGGTAGGGTGCCTCGCATATAGTCTCGTTTTCCTGCTGAGTTGATATGTACCGACATGCCACTACGGAGCTTTTTCGGACACCTTAAAGTCGCCGAAAGATCGTCAATAACACTTGATTCTCCTGACGGAATGGCGTTGATGTTACTTATTTCTCGTGCAGATCGTCCCATTTACTTTGTAGAAAGCATACCTCAATGAGCCTGTGCTCCTTCCCTTCACCGAGATAAACATGGCTTTTAACAAGATTTCCCTCGCTCTACTCACCATTACTGCCTCCTGGGCGTTGGGTGCTTTCCAGCCTATACTATTTCATGGAACATCCGTCGTCCTCCTCCCGAGCAACGAGAATTCCTCGCCTGCCAACAGCACCGTCCTGGCGGCCAATTTCTTCTGTTACCTAGCAGACGAAGGCTATTTCAGCTTCGGATGGTACATTTTATTCTGATCTCTGATTGAAAATTTCACTTCACATTCTGAAGCGGTGGAGCTGACACTGGCGTAGGTGGGTCCCTACACACATAAATGGCAACACCTCCCATTGCAAGCCCGACTCAGATTCTTTCCACTGGTATGAATTCGCTGAGAAGAGATCTTGTAATGATGAAGCCGGGACGTGTCTGTACAGCACTCAAAACGTTCCTCTGCGTCAGCCGGTCGATGCGAAACCGGCGCCCTTCCCGGAACGGTCGCTGCAGTACGTTATCCGACCGTTGAACGTTGGGAATGGGGAGTATGGCCAGATAGCAGTAAGCTATATCGATGAGGGCGAGCTGAAGGTTTACGGAGTAGGCACGAGACAAATCCTGAGCGGTGGGGCGCAGACCGTAGAAGAATGTGGAAAGGCATTCCGAACTTTGAAAGGTGTTTTGGAGTCTCATAAGCCAGACTTGAATTTCGAGCTTATAGATCCGTGTGTAACTTCTAAACTTGTTAAGCAGGATGATGCATATGGGCGAGATACAGAAGAGTTGTGAAGTAGTAACTATTAAAGCAACAAAGGCTCTGAAAGTTGAGACCTAGCATATACCAAAAAGGTGGATTTCTATCAACAATTTTCATCAACTTCAAATTCATCACAACTCTTCAAATGTTTGGAAGTACTTTATTTCACAGCAATATGGTTTATCCCAAACGCTCAGGGTCATATTAATTAAATTACGTTTCTGTGATTGAACTTCATATTATAAGAGCCAAACTCACTAGGAATTTAGAAGGTGGAGGAAACTTCTAGCTCCCAACTGTCCACCATTCCGCACACTTCTCAATGTACCACAACCGTCTTTCAAATCTCTCGACAGCCCTCAACTGATTTTTGTAAAAGCCTCACATGACCTTTTGCGCCTAAGCGTCGACTTATCCAAGTCTGCTTTCAGGTCACGTTTGGTTCTAACGGGTCGTTCCTTCTCGTAGAGCTTTATTCAAGAAATCCGCCACCGAGTCAACAAATATTCTGGAAACATAATCGATTTGTGATGCGCACGCGATGGTCTGCCCTAAATGGCAAAGATCTCTGAACCCCTATCCGTTCTGACGTATACCATGAGTTGCAGAAAGTCAACAGCGATAAGTTTATCCCATTCAACTTCGCCTTCACTTACTAGGTACTGCATAATGTAATCTTGAAGTTGGATATCCTAAAGCAGATAATCTACAATGTCACGAACCAATAATGAGAGCATTCCTCTTGAGTCGATGCCGTCGGACGCCCGCGAACAAGAACACAACAACCACGACCCTGAACAAGACGCCTCCAGCGATTCAAATGATTCCAACGTGAACCCAAGGCGGAGGAAATCAGATAGGACGAGGCATTGCGTCCTCGTGGGTTCCGCGATTTTGCAATTACCGATCTGGGGTAAGAACGAACTCATACGTCTCATATTTTTACAGAGTATCGTTCGACTCACGCAGGTGCGTAGGCCTTGCTATGAGTTACGGGGTCTTTCAAGAGACTTCTATGAGAATTAGACTCTGCAAGGGAGTCAAAAGCAAACTGATACTATCGGCACGACGCAAAATGGGGTCATGTATCTTTCGATGCCTTTTTTATTTGCATTATTCACTAAACGATGGGCCCGTTGGCGACAGACTGCAGCCATCTGTGGAACCGCAGTAAGTCATCAATTCATAGGAATATACTTGGCCTTTTTAGACAAATTTTGGGTTGAAATATGCTTCGTTTCTCGAGAGATACCTGTTTGTTCTCGATTTGTTTTCGAGCACATCAACCTAGCTGACGTAGAGTCCTTGCCCTTAGATCTCATGCCTCAGTTTCATACTGTCTTCCTTCAGCACTAACGTATGGCATTTGATTATAACACAAGGCATCATGGCAGCATCAGGATGTTCTTTCATTTACAGCCCGACCCCCCTCTCTCTCGGCGAATGGTTCCAAGCCAAGGCCGGCACCCGCAGAGGTGTCAATCGAGCTGTAGCATACGGAGTTGTACTTTCCAGTAAGAATATCATCGGATCCGCTTGTCCCTTTCTGTTCCGCGGCCTTCTTGAGCACTACGGCTTTCGTGTAGCATTAAGAATATGGACAGGGATTGTGGGTGGAATCAGCTTGGTCGGAATTGCCTTGATACCTACTCATCCCTCCAGGGTACCGGATTCTTCCACTGCTTATCGGAGCCCGAAAATTCCCTGGCACTTCCTCAAGCAGAATACGTTCTATATCTATACTATAGCCATTATATTTCAGAGCGCTGGATATGGTATCCCCCAGACGTATATACCCCAGTACGCCAGAGAGATTGATATGCTATCCGAAACTTGGGCCACCCTGCTACTCACCTTGTTCAACATCCCCGGTATCATGGCCTCTTCTTTTTTTTTGGATTTCTGAGCGATAATAAGTTTTTCCGCCTTTCGCCTGCAACCGTATCTTCGATTCCTCCGGTCAGCTCTGCTTTATCTGCTCTAACTCTTTGGGGCCTGACTTCCCGTGGTAATATAGCTCTTCTAGTGTTATTTTCTATTACCTTCGGTTTCTTTTCTAGCAGCTATAGTGCGACCTGGGGAGGGTTCCTTAACGAGCTCGAACACGGGGCAGCGCAGTGGAACGAGGTTATTGACTTAGGAATGCTGTATGGTTTGCTAAATGGTGCTAGGGGGGTTGGGTATGCGGTTGGAGGGTTTGCTGGTGTGTCGCTTCTCAAAGCTGGCAGTGTTTCGGCAGGGAAATTTGCGTACGGAACGACTTTCAGGGCCCTTATTAGGTATATTCACGGGGCTTACGTCAGTATTGGGTGGATGGGTATTGCTGTGGAAGTGGGAGAAGTCGCTGCTTCGCGTATTTGATCACCTTTATCTCTAACCTTTGCCTTGTTACTATGAATATATGGCCCTAGATTAAGAAATTATAGGTTCCCCACTTCTCAGGATTGCACCGCTACCATTCAAGCATCTTTCGTCGCAACATCTTTAATCACTGCCTCAAGTTGTTCCTCGCTCAATTCGGAAATACCTAACAACTCGTTGTCCAACTTGGGAAACGGCATCCCATAATACCCGTCGTTCTTACGAAGAAAAACTCCAGGTCAAAGAGAGTGGTTCTAGATTCAGGTCAGAACTTGGAAGTACTATCTCAGCTCAGCTTGAGACTGGGATTGTAAGCTGTAATATGAAATTCATTATGAGATGTGGGAAGTACAATGAGTCATTCAAAAATATTGAAGGAGCCTCGCGTCAAGGCGTAATGGCCAATGACTGATGATCTTACGACTGCCTAAATTACGGCCAAGACAGGTAAAGGCGCCATATAAAACTCAATTGACACGAATTGTTCAAAGAATGAGTCTCAAGGCTTGCTTTCTGCGCAACAGCCGTTTCTACTGCCGGGCTTCAAACAATCTCCACCTCAACAACATCAATGATGTTAGAACTCTGCGTCCCACCAAACTCACAGCCGGTAGCACAATCCCCCGTCTGATCGATCCCTCCCTCCTCCAAAGAAGTCAACTTCCCCCCAACCGCCCACGCTGTATCCTGCAACCCCAATAACACATCCAGTCCTCCAACCTCATCCGGATCCGTCAACTGATAATCCGGCGCATTGCTCCCTCTGATGCTCGTCGCCATCAGCAACGGAAACTCATGCGTGACACTCAGCACGAAATTAGACAACTGGTCTCCACCAACCGCAGGGAGGGTTTTCTTGAATTTGAAAGAAGGAGCCTCGCAGGATGTCCAGGTGTTGATTGAGGGGTCGACGCCGCCGCAGGACCAATAAGAGGTACAGATTGTTTCCCATTGGTGGAGTTGGCCGCGGCCAAGGGTTAGGGGACCGAGGACTGAGACATTAGGGTCGTTGATGTAGAAGGTGAAGGCTTCTGAGCAGGGGATGCTGTTGCCATCGTCACGAAGGAGGGTGTAGAAGATATCAAATGCGGCAGGGGTGAATGATGAGGCGGTGGTAGCAAGGGGCACGGGAGTTGGGGAGAGAGTGCATGAGTTCCCCGAGCAAGAAAGTCCGGAGTTCTGGATTAAGGTGATGTTTGAGCGGATCACGTCAATTGTTGAGGGGGTGGATCTGAGTTTGGAAGTTAGAGTAGAGACTGGAGAAGGTATTTGAGGATTTCTCACGTGCTAATGAGAGTGGTCTGAACGAGCGCGATGGTGAAATTGCTTGAGTCAGTGTATTGGGAGAATCTCCACCGAAGCAAATCATCCACGCAAGGAGTCCATACGGTTGGATATAAGCCAACAGGTTGAGGTGACCAGTTGGCGGTACAAGATGTTTGACTTGATCCACGCTCAACAACGAAGCTGATTGAACTGTTGGAACCGCTCTCTGACTGGGAAGTTAGGCTAGATAATGCCCATGCGGAGCTCTGAGCGAGAACGATGGTAGACAACGAAGAGAGAGCAAAGGTTAACAGGAACAATGCGCGAGTATGCTTTATTGCGATCATGATCAGGGGATTGCTATCGGACACAGACCGCTTATGGAATTTAGCACAGACTCGACGAAATCAACAGTCTCAAAATTCAACGATTCAAAAGGAAGAGGTCTTGGACTCATAATGACGGGAACCTCAGGAATCGGCTGATTCCAAGTGATTGCAAGATACTGTAGCGTGAATGAGAACGCTTTAGGAAGTTAAATGATGCGGTAGCCTATGATCGAGATTCGGTGACATGCATCGCCTGGGTCCCTGTAGCAATTGTCCGAACTTCCATTTTAGACCCTGAAATGCATACCCCGGATCTGCTGTTTTTTTTTTTTTTTTTTAGCCTGATCTTGAATAATACAATGATTGGGGGATCATTTCTCCCCTTTCCGAGCGTCGTTACGTCCCGCCTGAATTGTTCCTGTCATTTGAGCTAAATGACAGATGGCCACTCTTTAACTGAATGCAGATACAACAAAGAATTCCAAATTCACATTTTTCCTCCCCTCCCCTTGTAACCTTCAATTGCCTCTCTAAGAATCAAGATTATCAGAATATGAAAAGCAATCATTTATCAGATAACTGGGCTTCGTATATCTGAACGAACCAACAGGCCAAGAATGTACCGCTGAATTCCGCCCGCGGTTGCATTCCTCGACTAGCTTGCTTTGACGCTAGGATGTATTGGAAAACGCAGTTTTTTGATAATAAAGCGATGCCTGAAATGGTCCTGTTGAGGATCCAGTGACTGGGCGAGAAATCTTTTACGAAAGTTGTACTTATGAGATTGAATAGCGAAGCTTTCGTCACCGATGAGGGGCCTAGTTTAGCCGAACAACTCTGATTAACCCCTGAGTTGAGAAGTAGAGCCTAAACTGCGGCGAAAAAATCGCTAAAGAACAGGATCCGGCATCGCTGAAGCGAGCAGCGTTATTTTCTTTTTGTCTGCCTATTGTGGGGAGTAACGTTGTATCTAAATGCCACACCAGAAAATCTCAGGGTACCTAAGTCCTGGGTGGAGAACGCACGACAAAATGGAGGGCAGGAAGCCGTTAAAAATTCAAGACTACTGTCATTATTGACCTACGGGAAGTCTTCCTACTCGTTAATATCTCTCTCGTTCCTTCTCTAAAGTCGGACAATGGGCCTATAGCTGGAAGTAGCTTTAACCTTATTTCTATCATTTTGCACATGAAACGAATAGACTGAGTGAGGTATTGACAAAGAGGCCTGATGGGTACTGGACGCTCTCTAGCTTTCCTGCCTAATTTATGCTGACAGGATAAATAGTCTGGTCGCCAGAGATCTCAAAGGCGGTTCTATTTCTTCTTTCTGGATTTTTTTTCGCCCCCTTATAACTTTTCTAGCTCTATTTATCCTTTCTTTTCTTCCTTTATTTTCATATTACTCCATGCTGTAGACAAATACCATACATTAGGAGGAATTTAGTTATTATAAAAGTCGTCTACCAGAATCAAGCAACAGAAGAGGGAGCTAGTAAGAGATTTTTTGAGAATTTCTTTATCCCTTAGAATTATAGCTTTAGTATCTTATATTACAACATTAGATCTAAAGAAATTCAATTTAGCAAGGATTTCTACCCTACCACCATATAATTCAAAATCAGTCCATGCTACTAGTATTGCACTCCCAAACATTGTAAAATACAAAACATCTAGCCGAGAAAACCCGAAGTGCCATTCTCGCCCATGTTGTTTTCACTCAGAATCTAACAACTTACCCACCGAGAAAATAATGCCTCTTAGGCTGAAGTTTCTCGGCTTCTAGTTTCGCAGCGGCTTGTCTGTCCGCTTCGGCCTTAGCTACTACTTCCCTCATAAACTCCACCAATCTATCCCGCATCAAAACTACGTCCCTCACGTTTCGAACTGTGGCCTCGGTATATCTCTTGACTTTCAATCGCTCGGCCTCAAGTGTCTCCTCTTTTAGCCTCGCAGCTTCCATCCTGGCCGCCTTTTTCTTGTTTTCCTCACCTACTTTTCCGATAAGGTCCACAAATCTTCGATGCCTAGCCATCGCATCTTCTGTATCTTTCTGGCTCTTTCTTACGTCTTTTTCAAGTCTGTGTACTTCGAACTTCTCTACTTCTATCTTCTCTACTTCAACCCTTTCCGCTTCTCTCTCTACTTCACGTCTTTTAACCTCGACTAGAGATACCTTGGGGCTGTCTCTTAATCTTCTAGGTTTTATTTTTTCTAAACGCTATATGGAAAGATGTTACAGAACTGCTTTCAGATGCTTATTGTTGGGGGGCTGGATGTGAGTGGGGTCAGAGCAAAGAAGTATAGAAATCGAGTCAGCCAGAGAGTAATATCAGGGTTGAAAGAGAACCCCGAAGGTTTCGTGTCCGCCTCTGCTATTCGAATAATAGGTATTATTCGAATGGCAGATTATTAGCCAAAAATCTCAACTAAGTCGCCGGTTTCTTTTTGGGGAATCGCGAATTCGAAGACTGGGGCGTCTAGATGTTCTCGAGTGGAGGTTGCGTAGTCGCGAAACTTGATCTCAGGTGCCCGAGGTTCACACCCTTCTTCCTATTAATGGTCTTCATAGAGGCGCAGGCTTTTTGGAAGCTCTCTGGAAGTGTTGCTTACAGGGATTGACTTTTGTAAATTTACTCTGAATCTGTCGCATTATTTTGTGACCGATAAAGTATATAGATCCATGAATTACCAGACTATAATTGAGATCCAGACGCAATCGGCCGCGCGCTGCTCTCGTACGGATTGGCGCTCCTTTCAAACCTACTCTTTCCACTTCCGAAAGTCTTCTTGTGTGTCGTCCATCTTATTTTTTTTCTGCCGGTTCCTCCTTTCCTCCATGTTCGCGCTCTGGCCTGTTTTCACAAGCGAAACCGCGACCCCGCGATTTCAACGAGCTTTCACAAGAATCATAACAATCCATCCCCTATTAGCTATAATAGCTTAAAGATAATCTCAAACGATCGAAACAAACCTCTTGATGGCTGAGCATATCAGGCAGCGACTTGACGCGTCCTCGTCTGATGAATACTACAATCTTGGATCCTTTCACCGTCAAGTGAGCACGAAAAGCAAAGAGGCTCAACTCTGGTTTGATCGTGGACTGATTTGGAGCTACGCTTTCAATCATGAAGAAGCAGCCCGGTGCTTCGAAAGGGCCATCGTAGGAGACCCAAATTGCGCGATGGCTTACTGGGGACTTGCTTACTCTTTAGGTCCGAATTACAACAAACCTTGGGAGTCCTTCGAAGACGATGACCTACAGAATACTGTTGAGAAGACCAGTCGCGCAGTTTCTCAGGCCAGAGAAAATATGGTCAATGCGTCACCGGTTGAGCGCTCACTCATCATTGCACTTGAGTTTCGGTACCCTGAAGAGCACACCTCCGATGGCTGGTCTGAACGAAATCAAGTTTATGCCGCCGCTATGAAAGGAGTATATGCAAACTTCCCGGACGATCTCGATGTCGCGGCGCTCTACATAGACGCCTTGATGAATTTGACTCCGTGGCAATTGTGGAATTTGAATACTGGAGAGCCTTCTCCAAATGCTCGTACATTGGATGCGAAGCAATGTCTTGACCACGCTTTGGCTCTAGATGGCGGACTCAGACACCCTGGTCTTCTTCATCTGTACATTCATCTCATGGAAATGTCTCCCAGACCCGACGCAGCATTGTCTGTGGCCAACCACTTGCGAGGGCTTGTCCCAGACGCCGGGCACCTAGAACATATGCCCACACATCTCGACGTTTTATGCGGAGATTATCAACGTGCTATAACCTCAAATTCAGATGCGATCAAGGCCGACGAGAAGTTTCTGACGCGAGTTGGTCCGCTGAATTTCTATACTCTTTATCGAACACACGATTATCATTTTCGCATGTACGCTGCGATGTTTGCCGGTCAGTCAAAAGTGGCTCTGGACACTGTCACACAACTGGAGGGGTCAATTCCAGAAGAACTGCTGCGGGTTAAAACACCATCAATGGCTGATTGGCTTGAGGCATTTCTGGCTTCACGTGTGCACGTTCTCATTCGTTTTGGCAGGTGGCCCGACGTCCTTGGCTTGGGATTTCCATCCGACCGGGAGCTCTACTGCGTGACCACAGCCATGATTCATTATGCAAAAGGGATCGCATTTGCTGCAACATCAGAAGTTGATAAAGCTAAAGCGGAACGAGACCGCTTCCACGATGCTATACAACGGGTTGCACCCACGCGAACTTTGTTCAACAACAAATGTACTGATATCTTAGCCATCGCGTCCGCGATGCTAGACGGCGAGATCGAGTACCGTTCCGGCAATTTTGAGATCGCGTTTGATAATTTACGAAAATCCATAGCACTTGATGATGCACTTCCCTACGATGAACCATGGGGCTGGATGCAGCCGACCCGACATGCTTATGGTGCCCTACTACTTGAGCAAAATCATCTTGAAGAGTCGATCGCTGTCTATGAGGCTGATCTGGGCTTCAATGATACTTTGCCACGTGCTCTTCGACATCCCAATAATGTATGGTCACTTCATGGGTACCACGAATGTCTAGCGAAGTTGGGACGCACTGAAGAAGCTCGCCTCATTGAACCACGACTAAGAAAAGCTCTTACAGTAGCAGATATTCCCATCAAGTCGTCCTGCTTCTGTCGACTCGCAGATCCTACACTAGGAGCAGATCTAGGGTCATTTACTTGAGACATAAATCTGAGGTTATCGTTTTGGTGGAAGATTAGGGATTATGCAGTCTAATGCTCGGCCTAGTTCTTGGCTCATTTCACCGATTTCTACACACGAGAATTAAATAATTCTGCTCATTCTTATTACTTATTTCTATTTAAGAGGGTCTTAGGGCTGTGCCATGACGGAAGCGGGGGTTGTGAATTTTACAGAGGTTTTAGGCATTAATCCAGAAAAGGCATTAAGTGTAGCCCTCATCATTGCTTGACATTTCCCTAACTCCAGCTTTGGTACATGGTGATATGATATAAAGCTGGCTTCAGAAAGGCCAGTATTTTCTGCAGTTTCTGTTTCGCTCTCCCTGAGATAGGTTTTTATCCTCGATCAACTTTAGGTATCCCCAGTTCCGGGGAACCCCTCCCCCCCCGGGGGGGGGGGGGGGGTTTTTCCTTTTTTTTTTCTTTTTTCCCTTTTTTTTTTAAAGCAAAAAATTCCCCCATTTTTGTTTTAAACAGAATTT
>Ga0182030_10008182_pt1 | contig 21698 bp, 20 predicted proteins | sample 812S3MmetaG_FD_121299 | JGI IMG/M metagenome (GOLD analysis project Ga0182030, IMG submission 121299) | Permafrost microbial communities from Stordalen Mire, Sweden - 812S3M metaG (Illumina Assembly) | ecosystem: Environmental > Terrestrial > Soil > Wetlands > Permafrost | place: Sweden... | reverse complement strand
TTCGAACTCGGCCTCGAAGAACCCGACCCCCGCCGCGCGCTGCGCAGCGCCGCTACCATCGGTTTTTCCTATATTGCAGGCGGTCTCGTACCTCTCGGCCCGTATTTTTTCGTGGCCGACCTCACTACAGCGCTCGCCGCCTCCGTAGTCGTCACACTGACCGCCCTGTTCGTGTTCGGATGCATCAAGGCCCGATTCACGGGGATTCCCATGGTGCGCGGCGGCGCGCAGACAACCCTCATCGGGGGTCTTGCCGCTGCCGCTGCGTTCGGCATCGCGGGCCTGTTTCGGTAAACCGGGCGCGCGGGCCGGGGGATCTGTGGCGACGCGATTCTGAGTCACTCAATTCGCGATTCTGAGTCACTCAATTAAAGCTGCATTGCGCGCATTCCCGCGGGACAGTAGACTGAAGAACAGAAGTAGTAGTCCGAACGGGCAATATACGAACTCATACCAACCCCTGAAATTTGGAGGCCATCCAAAATGAGCATGTGGAATAAACGAGAAGACCCCCCGGCGCCCCGCCCGGCCAGCGTTCCCCCGGCGCCGGCGCCAGCACCAGCACCAGAAATCAAAAAGGAGCCCACGCCTGTGTCATCAACCCCCTTCCGCGCACCGGATGCAGAAGCACGAAATTCCGCGACAATCGGTAAGTCAGTCAAGATCGTTGGCCAGATCTTCGCCAAAGAGGATCTCTACGTCGATGGCGATGTGGAAGGCACGATCGAAACCATCGATAACAAGATCACGATCGGGCCAAACGGCCGCGTGCAGGCCAGCATTCGCGCCCGTGATGACAGCATCCTCGGCCAGGATCAGGGCAATGTAGAGACGAGCGACAAAGTGGATATCCGCAAGGAAGCCAAGCTTGTCGGCGATATCACCACCGCCCGCATCAGCATTGAGGACGGCGCCCTGTTCAAGGGCAGCATCGATATCAGAAAGCCTGAGCCGAAGGGCGCGACTTCTCCGGCGGCAACGCCCATAACCGCCAAGACGGTTGAGGCGCCTGCCCACGCCGCCGCCGCCACCACCGGAGCTGCCACCACCGGCCGGTAGCCTGGCCCCGCGCGATGCGCCGCGGCGACGAACATAGAGGAGCAGCCGCCTGAACATGTTGTCCGAGAGATTGCGATCCATCTTCCGCAAGGAAAATATCCCGGTCTCTTATGAGCCGAAGCCGGCTGCTTCTCAGTCGACCGCTGCGGTGCGCGCCGTCGCGGCGGCCTCAACGAAAGGCAGGAGTCAGCGCTCCACTCCGCTCACCCGCCAGAGCCGCGGTCTCGAACAGTTCTTCTTCAACGTCCGCGACATCGTCGGTCTTTCCATTCTCGACTGCGCCGGCGCCAACCAGGACAATCTCGACTTCCTCATCAACCTTGGCCACAAGGTTTACTCGCAGGATCTGGTGCGCAACCTCGACGACTGCTTTCAGGATCTCGCCGAGCAGACCAATCCCGGGCGCATCGAATACTTTTTGAAGCAGAATCTCGATTACCCTCCCCAATCGATCGACGGCGCACTGCTCTGGGACTCGCTGCAGTTCATGAGCCCGGCGCTCTTGAACGCGGTCGTCGAGCGCCTGTACGACGTGATGAGGCCGGAGTCCTACCTGCTCGCATTTTTCACCGCGACCGAGAAAATGACAGACGTCGCATCGCACTCCTTCCGGATTGCCGACAACAAGACCATCGTGCTGACGGAACGAGGCATTCGCCCCGCCGGGCAGGTCTTCAACAACCGCAGCCTCGAAAAGCTCTTCAGCAAATTCGAATCGGTGAAATTCTTTCTCACCCGAGAGAGCCTGCGCGAAGTCATCGTTCGCCGTTAGTGTTGTGTTTCCGAAGTTCCTTCACCATCTACGGATGCAGGCCGGTGAGCGTTGCAAGCGGTCGGCGGGGTTAACAACCCCGCTGCGGGATGCCATCCCGCCCCACATCAGGCAAGAGACTGCAGACACAACGTTAGCTATAACAGGCTGGCGTAAAGCGCGTTCTGCGCCGCGGCGATCGCCGTCCAGTCATAGCGCAGAGCAGTGGCGCGCGCGCGGACCTCGATGAGTTTCCGTGCCTCGGAATGCGCCGAAAGCGCGCCGATTTTCGCCACCATCTCTTCACCCGACTCCGCGACAACGCAATCGACGCCGGACGTCACGTCCAGCCCGTTGACGCCCGCCGGTGTGCTGACCACGACCCGTCCCGTCGACATCGCCTCCAGCACTTTGATGTTGGTTCCGGCGGACGCAGTCAAAGGCGCGAGGACAAGCTCGGCTCGGCGATACGCACCGCGCACGTCGGAGACGAAGCCCTCCATCTCGATACCCGGGGCAGACAATTCCACCCGAACCCGGTCCTTGTAGAAATCGAGAAAATATTCCGGCCGCGCGCCGGCGATTATATGCAGCGTGAAGCCCGCTCCAAGCCGCGGCCAGACTTCGTTGAGAAAAAACTCCAGTGCCAGCAAATTTGGTAAATGCGCGAACGAGCCGATAAACAGCAGTCGACGCGGCTCCGGCTCCGCCGCGACAGGCGCGAATCGCTCGGTGTCCACGCCGTTTGGAAGGCACACCACGCGGCGCGCGCCGGTCACCATGCCGACGTCTTTTTGCGACATCGCCACCACGCAATCCACCTTTTGCCACGCCGATGTCTCGAACGCTTTCCATTTCGCGAACTGCTTTTCAAGTTCCAGCCGCCCCGCGCCCACGTCCGCCGTCGTCGCCAGCAGTTGCTGCTGCAGATCGAACGTGATGTCGTGTTCGACCAGAATCGTCTTTGCCGGACCGCACGCATCGGCGTACTGCGCCATCTGCGTAAACTCCAGCTGCACTACGCTCGGCGACCATCGCCGGACGGTCTGTTTCAGGCAGGCCCGAAACGCCTCCGAAGCAAATTCGCCGACGACGTCCGGCAGCGGCGTGTCGTGCCTGTAGTGGCTGCCCACCCGACGCACCAGAATCACCTCCCGGCAGATATCGAGCAGTTCGTCCGGGGGCGTTTCCAGTTCATTGGCAAACGCCAGCAACACCTGATTGCCGGCGCGGCCCCGCATCAGGTTGTATATCCGCACTGCGCCGCCGTGCGACAGCGGAAACGGCACGTAAGGGCTCACGATCACGATGGGCGGCCCGTTGCCCTCTGCGCGTCCGGGAAATACCGCGACATCGCCCGCACCCAGTGCGAGAATCTCCGTCTCCGACAACGCGCCTGACGCCTCCTCCGGCCGCGCCCCGATGCGCGGAATCGCGCGCAACGCTTCCAGCGATTCGTTGAGCTGCAGCCGCCGGATCGCCTCCGTCCACAGCCTGCGGAACAGGGCAGGGGAGCCCACTGCGTGAATCAGGAACTTCAGGTAATTCCGTTCCAGAACCTGATTCAGCTGCTGCTCCGTGTAATACCGCGAAGTCGTTGCGCGATGCCGATGCTCCACCTTCGCGCCGGCGCAGAACACAGAAGGCCAGCCGCGCTTCCACGCCCGATAGCCAAGATCAAGGTCTTCGACATACGCCGGTGCGAAAACCTCGCTCACGCCCCCCAGCGCGTGCAGTTTGGCCGTATCGAACATCGAACAGCCCCCGCTGCCGTAGAGCACCCATGTCAGATCTTCGCCCGCCACCGGCTCATCGCAGCGCACTGGAAAATCCCGCGCGTGGGGACGCCAGACCGCCTTGCCTGTTTCCTCGCGCCGCACGGCAGGGGGGAAGAATATCTGCGCCGTCGCACAGAACAAGCCCGGCACGTGCGCGAACGCCCGATCGAGTGCGTCGATGAACCCCGGCTCGACGATCATGTCGTTGTTCAGCAGCAGCGTGCGCGTGAAGCGCGCCGCCCGAATCCCCGCATTGACCGCACGCGCGAACGACAGCGGTTCCGTGCTTCGCTTCACCACGATCCGCGGATACTGCGCCGCCAGCCATGCCGCCGTGCCATCGTCCGATCCGTTGTCGCTGACGATAATTTCTCCGAAACCGATCTGCGGGTCCAGCCCCGCCAGCAGCGTGGCAAGCAGTTCGCGTCCGTTCCGGCTCGGAATCACCACGCTCACGCCTTCTTCCAAATGCCTCGGTTCGATCCCCGACGGGCGCGTCACGGCTCGGGTCCGGCTTCTCAGCGCGCCGTATAATTGCGCCGCTCTCGCCCGCAACGGAATCTCGGCTTCTTTCGGATGCGCTAGGCGCCGCAGCCACTTTCTGGTTCTTTCCGAGTGCGCTTTCGCCGCCACCCGCCGCAGCAGATGCGCCACCCAGCCCAGACCGCGGATGACGCGCAGCTTCTCGTCGTAGGTAATCAGGTTTCCCCGCGCGACGGCCCGCGCCGCACGTCCCATCCCGGCCAGGGGCACGCCGGGAGCGAATACCATCGCGGCGCTCTCGATGCGCCGATTCCCGATCGCCGCCCGCAGTGCGGCCCTGTTGTCCGCATACGAACGCATCACGTGCCACGGGATCCATTCACCGCACGACGGCGCAAACTCCGCCACTACCACCAGCGGCAACTCCGGACGCATCGCCGCCACGCGCTCGATCAGCTCCCGATTCAGCTCGGCATTTCCGGACGCAAACGCGATCCGGATCAGATCAGCATCTTCCGGCACGGAACTTCACCGCGGCTTTGCATCTCGAGCGCCTGTACGGCGAATGCGGTCGAGACGGGATTTACCTGCGGCGAAATTTTCCCGTCGCGCCGCCCGAAATAGAATCCGCCGTCAAGCCGCGGATCATCGCTCTGCGCCTGAAAATCGATGTACCGCCGGCGGTCTTCGCCGCCGGTGCCAGCGTTCAGGAAAAGCCGCGCCCGCAGCAACTGCGCGCAGACATCCGCCCTTACAAACTTCGCCGCGGTTTCATCGTAAGCGCGCTCCATCGACACGAGGCCCTGCGAAAACGCCTGTCGGCACTCCGGCCTTTCGATCACCGGCAGCAGGCCCTCCAGAAAATATGCATACGCATGCAGCCGGTCCATCACGTCGTACGGGCCGGCGGCCCCGCGCAGGAAGCACGCATGCTTTGCCACCGCATCGTGCACCATCTCTAGGTACGCGTCGCGCAGCGCGGCGTCCCCTGTGATCTCCGCCACATCCCACCATGCCATTGCCGCCTTCAGCTGATAACAGCCCACCGACCGCGACCACTTGTCAGTACGGGGCAGGGGAGTCTTATCCGGCAGCGTCAGAATCGGATGATAATCGCCGTCCGCGCGAAAGCCTTCCAGCATACCGTGCGCCGCCATGCGCGCCACGTCCGGCAAACGCTCGTCGCCTGTTTCGCGCCACACCGCGAGCAACCCGCGAATGATGATCCCCGTATCGAAGAAATATGCGCGATGCTCACACTCCGCCGAAGGCGACGGCCATTCGAATGGAAACATGCGCAGCTCTTTATCCCACGCGCTGATGAGAAACGCTGCCGTCCGCTGCGCCGCATCGAGATAAGCCTCATCGCCGGTTACGCGAAACAACCAGACCAGCGCGCTCGCCGCATAGCCGCTGATTTCGGTGGATACCGGCCTGTTCTTTTGTTTTTCGGCGTCGTAGAAACGCGCGAAGCCGCCGGACGGCTCCTGAATGCCGGAACGAAGTAGCCAGCGGCCCGCTGCAGACAGTGACAAACGGCTAGTCTAACCTATGAAGGTAATGGGTCGTCTGCTGATCAGCGCGGGTGTCGTACTCATTGTCATCGGCGCCCTGGTGATCGTCGGCGAACGCCTGGGCATACGTTTCGGACGTCTGCCCGGCGACATACGCATCGAAGGGCGGCGCGGCGGCTTCTACTTTCCGATCGTCACCTGTTTGCTGCTGAGCGTGGTGCTGTCGCTCATCGGCTGGCTGTTCCGGCGTTAGCAGGCACGCTTCTTGCCGCTCCCTTACGGTCGCGGTTCGGAAAAGCAGGTGCTGATTCCGCAGGGGTTACCGAACCGCAAGAGATTTTTCAGCAGCCTATTAGCGCACGTACACGCAGCGCCACCCGCGTTTTCCCTCACCTGACCGGCCCGATCCTCTCCAGCGGCCAGTACACAAAAACCGCCTTCCCGTAGATCGCCGTACGCCCCACGAACCCCCACACGCGGCTGTCGTTCGATGAATTCCGGTGATCGCCCAGCACGAAATACTTCCCCTGCGGCACCACCCACTTCTGATTCGTCCTCACCGGGTCGAGATATTCTTCCGGAACGTAGGGCTCATCGAGCTTCTGACTGTTGACGTACACCTTTCCGTCTTTGATCTCGACTGTGTCGCCGGGCAGCCCGATAATGCGCTTGATGTACGACTGCGTTGGATCGTACGGATAATGAAACACGACCAGGTCCTGCCGCCCGATCGAATCGACGCCCAGCCGGTAGGTGTACTTGTTGATGAAGATGCGTTCCTGATCCGTCAGCCCCGGCATCATGCTGGTGCCCTCCACCTTGACGGGCTGGTAGATGAACACGATCACCACCACTGCCAGCACGATCGACGCCGCCACATTGCCCAGCAGCGAAAGCGCCGAATGGCCGCTCGATGTTTCCTGGGGCGCTTCGTGCTGCGGCTGTGTCGCCTCCGGGTCCATCTACGAACGAAATTATAGCGCGCTCAGAGGCTCTTGCCCGTCAGCAATCGCGCCAGCACAGGCAGGGGCACCGCACTCTCTTTCAACGCCGCATCGTGGAAATCATGCAGGTTGAAGGCGCCGCCTTTCGTCTGCATCACCAGATCGCGCACGCGCAGCCAGTCGCGCCATCCTACGAAGTAAGTCGGCAGCTGCGTCGACGACAGCTTCGCGCGCTGCAGCTTCGCCACGGCCTCTTCGTGCTCCTGGAACGTATCTTTCTCCATGAGCGCCATCGCCTCATCGTCAGTCATGCGGTTCGTCTGCAGCCGGATGTCCATGATCGCGTTCGCATCCACGCGCAGTTCCTGTTTCAGCAGTGTCAGGCGCAGTTCGGGTGAATTGTCGAGCAGCCCTTCGTCGAGCATCGTCTGGGTAATGTACTGCGCCCATCCTTCGACGTACGGATTGCTTCCGTACACCGTGCGCAGTACGCGCCGCGTCTTGGGCTCGACCGCGTTGGCAAATTCGAACTGCACGTAATGCCCCGGCATGGCTTCGTGAATGGTCAGCAGTTTCAGGTTGTAGAAATTGTATTCGCGCAGCTTGGAATCCACGCGCGCCTTTGGCCAGTCGGGCGGAATCGGCGTGATCCAGTAGAACGCCCCCAGCTGCGGCTCGAGCACCGGCGCCGGACTGAATCCACCCACGCCGTAGATTCCGCGCTCGAACAGCGGTGTGGGAATCACCTGCAGATTTCCACCCTTCGGCAGAGTCAGGAGATTCTTCGCCTGGGCAAACGAACGCGCTTCGTCGAGATCCTTCCGCGCGTCATCCATGTAACTCGCCGGCGTCGAATGCTTCTCCGCGATGCTGTCGAGCACTTCGCGCACGATCTGATTCAGCCGGTCATCGAACCTCATATTGCCATGATCCCCGTGCGCCGCGAACTTCGCCGCATGCAGCGGCAGCGCCAGTTCCAGCATGCGCATGCGCACTTCCTTCAACCTCGTCTCGGCATCTTTCAGCACTTCATCCGGCGCGCGATCGGTCGCCAGACTCAAGCGGAACTTGGTGGCGTAATGTTCCGCGCCCAGCCGCCAGTCGGCGGTGCCGCGCCCTCGCTTCGGCAGATCGGTTTCGAGGAAGCGATTGAACGCTTTCAGGGCATCGATCGCGGGCGCCGCCGCTTCCTCATAAGCCGTTTTCTTTTCCGCCGGAACTCCTTCGCGAAGAACCTTGTCGACGAGATCGATGTTCCCGTCGTTCTCCCCCTTCGCCACCTGCGCCCACACGGGGGGCACGTCAATCAGCTGACTTTTGGCGACATCGAGAAACTTCGGAATTTTCTTCAGCCTTGCAATGATGCTGTCGTATCGCTCCGGCTTCGGCGCATATTCCAGCACAAACGGATTGAACAGCGCCGACCCCAGCAGCTCCACGTAGGACTGCGCGCTGTGACGCCACGACTGCGCAATGTCCAGATCGAACTGCGCCTGGCCGATGGCCGAATCGATGATGTCGTAGTCGGCCCGGTCCTCGGGCGCGAGCGAATCTTTATCGAACTGCTCCATCCGTTTGTGCACAGCGACGTAGTAGTCGCGCTGCTTTTGGATGGCGGCGAAACCGGGATCGTCCAGCTCGAGATCGAAATTGACGCCATTCGACTGATGCAGCCCCTGGCCGGCCGCGTTTACGGGCGAGAACGCCAGAGTCCTGTAAACGAACTCTTCGGAAAGCTTCTGAAACTCCGGCCCCGACGACTTCTTCGCACACGACACCGTGCCGAGCGCAGCTATGAGGAGCACCGAAAGAGAGCGCATAGACCTCGAATTATACGGGACGCGCGCGCCGCCAACGGATCACAAGTGAGGGCAGGCGGATGAGGGATGTCAGAGATTCAGCATCTCGCGCAAGCGGCGGCTCTGCATGCGGCTCACCGGGATTTCGCTCGATTTTCTGTCGTCCATCTTGAGCTGGTAGGTCGACTTGAACCAGGGCACAACCTCGCGAATGCGGTCGATGTTCACCACATAAGACCGGTGCGCGCGCCAGAAGACGTCCGGATCGAGCGCGGCCAGCAGTTCTTCCAGAGTGCGGAAATTCGACTGGCCTTCGAACTGCGAAGTGACCAGTGTGATCACGCCGTTGTCGATAGTTGCGTAGATCAGATCCTGCGGGTCTACGATCAGGTTGCGCGTACCGTTGCGCACGAGCAGTTTGGTGAAGCTCGGGTTGGCACGCGCGACGGCGGGGGCGGGTTCGGTGATGCGATCCGCGACGACGCGGCGGGCGCGGCCGATGGTCTCTTCGAGACGCGCGCGCTCGACCGGCTTGAGCAGGTAGTCCATCGCATCCAGGCGGAAGGCTTCGACGGCAAACTGGTCGTAAGCCGTCGAGAAGATCACGTGGGGCGGTTCGATGTTCTGCTCACGCAGGCGGCGCACGACGCTGAGCCCGTCGAGGCCGGGCATCTGGATGTCGAGGAACGCAAGGGCGGGGTCGAGGCGCTCGATAGCGTCGAGGGCTTCGAGACCATTCGAGGCGACGGCGACGACTTCGACATCACCGATCTGATCCAGGAGAAATTTAAGTTCCTCGCGGGCAAGCTGCTCGTCGTCCGCAATGATCGCGCTCATCGGCGCGCTGACACTGACTGCGGCCATACGGGGAGCACCGGCGATGGACGCGGTCGCGCGGGATCGCATGAACTGCTATTATAGCGATGATTTTTCATTTACCACTCTGAACGCGCATATGCGCAATCACCAGGTAGTGAGCCCGAGAAGGAGTTAACAAGGTTTGTCCTCAACACCAGGTACACCGGCGGATTCGTCGCAGAAACCCACACCCAATATCCAGCCGGCTGACGGCAAGCTCGGCATTCTGATCCCGGGTATGGGCGCTGTGACCACGACGTTCATCGCCGGTGTCGAAGCCATCAAAGCCGGCATGGCGCAGCCGATCGGTTCGCTGACGCAAATGAGCACCATTCGGCTGGGCAAGCGCACCGACAACCGCACGCCGCGGATTAAGGACTTCGTGCCGCTGGCGAACATCGAAGATCTGGTGTTCGGCGGATGGGATATCTACGAAGAGAACTGCTATGAGACGGCACTTCAGGCCGGAGTGCTGGATAAGCCGCTGGTCGAAAGTCTGCGCGGGCCGCTCGAGAAGATCAAGCCGATGCCGGCCGTGTTCGATAAAGAGTACGTGCGGCGGCTGGATGGTCCCAACTTGAAGCCGAAGGGCTCGAAGATGGACCACGCCGAGATGGTCATGGACGACATCCGGAACTTTAAGGAACGTACCGGAGCTGCCAGACTGGCAATGATTTGGTGCGGATCGACCGAGGTTTTCCATCGCGCGGCGGCAGTGCATCAGACGCTGAAAGACTTCGAGTGCGGGTTGCAGAAAAACGATCCGGAGATCTCCCCCAGCCAGATTTACGCGTACGCGGCCCTGAAGATGGGGATCCCGCACGCGAATGGCGCGCCGCATCTGACCGCCGATACGCCGGCACTCATGGAACTGGCGCGCGACCATAATGTGCCGATCGCAGGCAAGGACTTCAAGACCGGCCAGACGTTTATGAAGACGCTGGTTTCGCCCGGGTTGAAGTCGAGAATGCTGGGCGTGGCCGGGTGGTTTTCGACGAACATCCTAGGCAATCGGGATGGTGAAGTGCTGGATGATCCTGGATCGTTCAAGTCCAAGGAAGAATCCAAGTTATCGGCGCTGGAGCAGATCCTGCAGCCCGAGTTGTACCCGGAATTATACGGGAAGATTCATCACAAGGTCCGGATCGAGTACTATCCGCCGCGCGGCGATGCCAAGGAAGGCTGGGACAACATCGATATCTTCGGGTGGCTGGGCTATCCGATGCAGATTAAAATCAACTTCCTGTGCCGCGACTCGATATTGGCGGCGCCTCTGGTGCTCGACATTATGCTGTTCATGGATCTGGCGCAGCGGGCCGGGATGAGGGGCGTACAGGAGTGGCTTTCGTTCTTCTTCAAAGCTCCGATGACCGCGCCGGGTCTGTATCCTGAACACGATATCTTCATCCAGTCGATGAAGCTGAAGAACACGCTGCGCTGGATGCGGGGCGAGAATCTGATCACACACCTGGGTCTGGAGTATTACGACTGACGCGCTGTTGCTGAGGTGACACGGATGCGCGTTCTCGTAATCGGCGGGACGCTTTTCATTGGCAAACTTCTGGTGAAACGGCTCGTGGCGGAAGACCACGAGGTCACCGTGCTGCACCGGAAGAAGGAGCACCCGTTCGGGCGCAGGGTCCGTAACGCGGTGGCCGACCGCAATGACGCGGCGTCGATCAAAACGGCGCTGGCCGGAATGCGTTTCGACGCGGTCTACGACATCGCCTATGACTGGGAGCGGGGAACTACTGCAGCGCAGGTGGAGGCGACCGCAAAGTCGATTCCGGGCGAGCTGTCGCGGTACGTGTTCATGTCGAGCGTCGCGGCTTACGGCGACGGGTTGAATCATGCCGAGGACGACCCCCTGGCGTCGGACATTCATCCGGATGTCTATGTGCGGAACAAGGCCTCGAGCGAGCGCGCGCTTTTCCGCATGTACCACGAGTCGCGATTCCCGCTGGTCACGATCCGGCCGCCTTTCGTGTACGGGCCCGACAATCCTTTCTATCGCGAACAGTATTTCTGGGACCGGCTGAAGCACGACCAGCCGATTATCATTCCGGGCGACGGCAACCGGTTAATGCAGTTCGTCTATGTCAACGATCTGGTGGAGGCCTGCTTCGCGGCGCTCGAAAAACACACCGCGCCGGGCAGGGCATTCAATGTGGCCGATGAGAAGGCGCTGACGCAGGTCGATGTGGTCAATGAACTGGCGAAGGCCATGGGGAAACAGGCGCAGATTGTGCGGGTTCCGCGGGAAATCCTTATGCGGAACGGGGGGAATGCATTCGCGCCGCCGTACTATTTCGGGCAGTATCTGGATGTCGCGCCCATCACGATGGCGGTGGGGCGTGTGAAGCGAGTGCTGCATGTCAACCTGACGCCGTTCGCGACGGGGCTGAAGGAAACCTACAGGTGGTATTCGAAGCATGGGCCGATCAAGCGGCTGGACTTCACGTTCGAGGACAAGGTGATCCGGCTGGCGCGGGAGGGCGTGCGATCGGCTCAGCCGATGTAATTTCCGCACACGATGCAAATGATGTACGAGCGGCGGGTATTTCTGGCGTTGATCGGGGTGGGGACGAGCGGCTATGTCTGGTGGTCGCGCGGCGGGCCGAAGGTAACGCTGCCGCCGCGGGTCCGAATCGCCGGGTTCGACGACAGCGGGCGCCCGACCGGAGTGGCGGAGGTGGATGCCGTCCGGCGGCCGGAGGCAGAATGGGCGAAGCTGCTGCCCGCCGATTCTTTTTCGGTCACACGCCGGGGTGACACCGAATTCATGGGCACGGGCCAGTACGACAAGTTCTACGAAGAGGGGCTCTACCGGTGCATCTGCTGCGGGACGGCGCTGTTCAGTTCGAAAGCGAAGTACGCGTCGGGAACGGGATGGCCGAGTTTCACGGAGCCGATAGCCCGGGAGAACGTTCGGGAAACGGTGAGCGCGCAGTTCGGGATGCGGGAGACAGAGGTAAAGTGCAGGCGTTGCGATGCGCACCTTGGGCATGTGTTTGACGACGGTCCGCCGCCGGGGGGACTGCGGTACTGCATGAACTCGGTGGCGCTGCGGTTCGTGGCGCACAATTTGACATAATATGCATTATCGGAAGTAACGGACCGGGCCGGTTACGGGCTACACTGGACTCAAATGACGATCGAAGAACGCATGGACAGGCTTGAGGCGAAACTCGGCAGTCAGGATGAATTGGTCCGCGAGCTTCGCGATGCGGTGACCGTAACCGCGGAACTGGAGGCTCGGCAATCCAAGGCACTGCGCGAACATTCGATGTGGCTGGAAGAACACGACCGCGCGATGAAGGATCACAATCTGGCTATAGAGGATCTGGATACCCGGATCGCCAGTCTGGTCAGCGGATTCGGAGAATTTCTGCGGCGAGCCGACACGCGTTAGAGGACGGCTGGGCCGGTATGTCACGCCAGACGACGAATCAGTAAGCTCAGAAGCCAAATCGGCAGCGCTACCCCGGCAATTACAACCAGCACCGTAGCCAGCAGGAATAGCCAATCCAGTCCGTGCTGCCGCCGCGGCTGTGCCAGATAACGGTTCAGGAGGATGTAATTCCGGCGGTTCGCCTTGAAGACCACGTCGAATAAGTCGCCTACGAACGGCGCGGCGCCCAGCAACCCCTCGATCCCCACATTGAGCACCATGCGGGCGATGCCGACCCGCGGAATCCCGAGTTGCAGCGCCCGATTGACGATGTACAGCGAGATCAGTGCATCCATGACGTCGCCGATGCCGGGAATCAGCCCGATGAATCCCGCGAGCCCGAAGCGAAAGCCGCCGGGCAGGACGAAGGCGTAGTCCATCCACCGCGCAATAGCTTCGACATCGGCAAGACGAGGATCGATCAGCTCGCCGGTTACTGGTTTGGTGTCATCGAGGCCGAAGGTGGAAACGGTCTTTGTCACTACACTGCGGCTGCGTGCACGTTTCCCGCCAGACGCCGAGAGGAAACAACAGAGCCGCCGTTCGGCGGAGCACAATCAGTATTTGCAGGCTTTGCCGGGGTCTTGAAATACTTGGGGCAACATGACGAGATCGATTGCAATGCGATCGTTGTTCGCGGTTTGCGCGATTATCTGGTGTGTTCGCAGCGCTTACGCCGGTCCTCTGGTGCTCGGAGCGCTGCCCACCGAAGGCGGTCTCTTCATTGAAGCTACGCAAACCGTCGCGGAGGAATTTTCCCTTACGCAACCTGTTGACGTCGATGGAATAACCCTGTTTCTGGCGGGCTCCGGAACGGATGAGTTCACCATGTACCTGACCACCGCGATTGGTCCGCTGGCGACCGCCGGGGACGTCCTGGCGGAGGAGAATTCCACTTTCCCGGACGCCGGTTTCTTCAGCGGCGGAGCGCCCGTCACCCTACCTTTGACGCTCAGTTTAGCCCCGGGCAATTATTTTGTTGTGCTCAGCTCCAATGCCCCTGACAACCTCTCGGACGGCTGGATTTCAGCGGGACTCGGGCCAATACAGAACACCCCGGCCGGTACTGTCGGACCGGGTTACTCTGCCTGCTGTCCGGATACGCTTTTTCCCCCGGCATCCGCGTTCCACCTTACCGAATATCCCCTCCCGCCTTTCGATATCAACGAGATGTCTTCATTCGAACTGACGAGCAGCGTACCTGAGCCTGCCTCTTTCATGCTGATTTGCCTGGGTGGCGCTTGCGTTCTTTTCAGAACGGCACGAGGCCGCCGTCATCGACCATCACCACCCCGTAGTTCTCGATCATCGGCATCAGGACGTTTTCCAGGCACCACCTAACCGCAGCGCATCGAAACATTCGAAGATGCGCGCAAGGCGGCACAGGCACAGCGGATGAGTTTCCGGTCCGTTCGTACTTTCCGCATCACGGAACGACGGGCACCGCACAAGCCAAATGAGTGTCGCGGTCCGGGCGAGGATTTCATCGGGCCGAGGAATGGGCCGCGCGACGACTTTCTGGCGCATTACTTGTGCCGGAGTCTGTATTTATACGGCGTCGTCCCGGGCTCACGTTCGAACTTGTCGGCAAACGGATTTGTGCCCTCCGTGATTCTCTGACTAAACCAGGCCATCATCGAATTCGCCCACCATTCCTGGGGGCGTTCATCCGGATCTCTTGCAAAAATCTGATTCAGTAACCATCCCAGTTCGACATCCTGAACGATCGCAGCCACAATTTGCCGATGCCCAACAAACTCGTTTTCTGCGCCGCAAAGAGTGGTGATGACAGAGGCGATGGCCGGAAAAGTGTCAGCGTGCGAGAAACCGACGGCGTCCCTTCCCGAAAAGGAGACCTTAACGTGACGCAGTGAACGGACTGGGGCGCTGCCTTGCAGCGCTATCCGTTCGTCGATCGCCCGATTCTTCGCAATGCGAGCGGCGATCCTTTCTGCGTTGCTCATGTCGCGAAACGCTTTGCTCATCAGACTACAGGATAGCCGCCCCGAGCGAACTTTCGTGTGGATCGTCCGGAAGCAGCACACGGCTCGTCGGGTCTGTTCCACGGGGCTGGTTTGCCGGTCCGAGTGTTGCTTTTCGCGTCTGTAGCGAGGTTGCCGGAGCAACGCGCCGAGTTACCGAGAATCCGTAAAGTTCAGCGCCGGGCGGAAGCCCGGCGGCAGGCTGGAAAGCCTGGCCCCACTAAGATCTTTATCCGAACGGCAGGACGCCGGCATCGTCAACTAAAACCACTTCGTACTTTTCGATCATCGGCATCAGGACGTTTTCCAGTTCCGACTTCCAGAGCTCGCCTTCGTAGAACTTCGCCTTCATGGGTTCGCGGGATTCGAGGTTCGGGAAGGCGCGCATGAAGAAGAACGTGTCCGGGTCCTCGATGGAAAGAAACGGCCCTAGAATCTTCATGCCGATGGCGTCGTGTGCCGGAACCGACTTCGTGCGGAAGATCTCAAGGAACCGGGCGCGGACTCCCGGCTTCAGCTTGTAGGTCCGCATTTCGACGATCATTCGTAGCGCAGAGCTTCCACCGGATCGAGGCGCGCGGCCTTCACGGCGGGCCAGGTGCCGAAGAACACTCCCACGGCCATCGACACCAGGAGCGCAGTGACTACCGCCCATGCCGGGACGGTGCTCGGCAGGGACGGTATCAGGGCGCCCAGCAGCAACGTGATCAGGATCGAGACGATGATGCCGATGATGCCTCCCGAACCGGTGAGCGCCATGGCTTCGGCGAGAAACTGGCCGATGATGTCGAATCGTCGCGCGCCGAGCGCTTTGCGGATGCCGATTTCGCGGGTGCGCTCGGTCACGCTGACCAGCATGATGTTCATGACGCCGATACCACCGACGAGCAGACCGAGGCCGGAAATAGCGATCGCGACGATGCCGACCAGACCAGTGACTTTGTCGATCTGCTGCATGATCTGGTCGGGAGTCTGCAGGCTGAAGTCGTCGGGATCGCCGTTTTTGACGTGGCGCGCGCGGCGCAGAATGGCTTCGACATCGTCATAGGCGTCTTTGCGCATTCCCGGCTTCGCTTTGGCGGTGATGAAGTAGCTGGTGAGCTGCGGATAGCGTGCCTGGGCGGTTTTCAGCGGTATGTCCACTTCGCTGTCCTGTCCGTTTTCGCCCAGGAATCCGCCCTTGGCTTTGGCGGCGACGCCGACGACCGTATACTCCGTGCCATCCAGTTCAAACGTGCGGCCGACGGCATTGCCCTGCGGAAAAAGCGTGTGGGCGATGTCGTTACCCAGTACCGCGACGTGGGCGCCGCGGACGTTTTCCTCGTCGGTCAGGTAACGGCCTTCGTCAAAGTCCTCGGGGGTCAGAATGACAGTGTTCGGCGTGGCGCCGACAATATTCAGATTGTCGGTATCGTAACCGCGAACCTTGGCAGTCACGATGTGCCCGTTGGAGGCGGGCGGCACCATCAGGGCGAGCGCGACATCTTCAACCGTGGTCGAATAGCGCTTGATCAGGTCGGCATATTCCGGGTCGATGGGGCGGCGCTTGCGCTGTTTGGGCGGACCGCCCTGATCGTTGCCGGGATTGTCGGTCCTCGAGATGAAAATGTTGTCGGGGCCGAGCGAGTCGAGGAAGGTCATGATGCCGGCGCGCAGGCCGGTGAGCAGGGACGACACGGTGACGACGGTCGTGATGCCGATCACGACGCCGAGGATGGTCAGGCCGGAACGGAAACGGTGCGTCCAGACGGCGCTCATCGCCATCTGGAGGTTTTCTTTGGGAGAGATGTTCACGATTGACTCGGCTGTCCTTTACTCAGCTCGCAATGCCACGATGGGATCCAGTCTGGCCGCTTTCGACGCCGGATACCAGCCGCTGACGACGCCGACGGCGCCGGACACGAAGACCGACATCAGGACGTACGGCAGCGTGATGCGCAGGGTCAGCCCGAACGCGAGAGACAGGATTCTGGTGATGACGGCGCCGATGCCGACGCCGAGCGCCCCGCCGAGGAACGCCATGACGACCGCTTCAATCAGAATCTGCCACATGATGTCGGAGCGGCGCGCGCCCAGTGCTTTGCGAATGCCGATTTCGCGCGTGCGCTCACTGACGCTGACCAGCATGATGTTCATGATGACGATGCCGCCCACCACCAGCGAGATGGCGGTGATGGGCACGACGACAAGCGCCACGATCGCCAGCAGCTGATCGATGAAGCCGCGAACCGCGTCGGGCGTCAGCGCGTCGAAGCGGTCATCCTCCCCGGGCTTCTGATGGAAGCGGTTGCGCAGAGCCACGCGCGTGAGGTCGAGCGACTGCTGCATGGAGAGACCGCTCGACGGCCGCGGACGGCCGAAAATGGCGATGGAGCGGCCGGGACCGAACAGGCGGTTAAAACTGGTAATCGGGATGTAGGCAACGTTGTCCTGATTGTTGCCGAAGGAGGAACCGAGGCGATCGAGGACGCCGACCACGGTGAAATCGATGCCCTGAATTTTGAAAGTGCGGCCCATCGGCGAGCCGACGCTGGGAAAGAGATTGTTCTTCAGGTCGTCGCCGATCACGGCTACCAGCGCACCGCTGTGATCCTCGTTGATGCTGAAAAAACGGCCCTCGACGATCGTCATGTCGCGGATGTCGGCGAGGTCGGAGGCGGCGCCGATGACGGTGGTGAGTTCGGAGGTCAGATCCCCGCGCTTGGTGTCGATCTGGGCGTTGCGATAGGCGCTGTAAATCGTGTTGTCGCTGTTGATCTGTTCGAGGTAGCGCTCGTCGGCGAGCTTGAGTTCACGGTTGCGGCGGAGCTTGTTGAAGAATTCCGTGCGGCTTTTGGCGTTGGTGACCTGCTGGAGAACGAAAGACTCGCTGCCGAAGGCTTTCGAGACGCTGTCGTTGGCATACTGGCCGAGACCGTCGATGGCGGAACCGACAAGGATCACGCTGGCGACGCCGATGATGACGCCGAGAAGCGTGAGGAAGCTGCGCAGGCGATGCGCGCGCAGCGAGTCCAGAGCGAGCTTCAGGGCATTTCGCAACATAATAAAGGGCGGAACCGGCGGACTATACCTATATTCTAGTAATCATACGGACGCCGGCGCGCGGCGGTTCACTTAAAGATGCCCAAACACCTGCTGCGGCCCCTGCTGATCATCGAGTTTCTGATTGCGCTCGAGGCAACGTATACGGCGTGGAGCGAGGTGGGCGGGCAGTATCATCTCGACCTGATGTTCTGGCCGTGGAAACTGGGTGTAGGTCTGGCGGCGGCGTGGCTGATTACTGCGATCACAGGCAACATCGTGAAGAACGACGGGGAGATTCGCCGGCGCGTGGCGGTGTACGCTTCCCTGCTCTGCCTGGTGGCGGCGACGGCCGGCGTGGTGACCTGGTATTACCACATGCATGAGCCCGTCAATCAGCAGGACGACGGCGAGGATGACGACGACAGCGTGACGCCGGCGGTTGTCAGTCAAGGCGCCGGCGGCAAGACCGCCAGCGGTACAGATAGCCTACCAGGTGCGGCACGCTTTGCCGTCGCGGACCATCGGCAGGCCTTCCTTACAGCCGAAGGCCGCCTGGAATTCCGGCATATTTGAGACCACGCCGTTGACGCGGTAGCGCGGTGTGGAATGCGGATTGGTCTGGGCCTGCAGGCGTTCCGACTCGGGCGTCGCGTTCGAACACCAGATCTGCCCGAAGCCGAGAAAGAACTGCTGCTTTTCGTCGAAGCCACCCGATTTCGGCAGCGTTTTGCCGGCCAGGTCGTTCATCAACGCGATGTAAGCCAGGCGCAGGCCGCCGTTGTCCGCCGTATTTTCGCCGAGCGTGAGTTTGCCGTTCAGTTGCACGCCGCCGCTGGTTTCGAAGCCGGAATACTCTTTGACCAGGCACTCTTCCCGGTCATCAAAGGATTTGCGGTCGGCGGCGGTCCACCAGTCGTTGAAATTGCCCCGCGGGTCGAACTCCGAGCCCTTATCGTCGAAGCCGTGCGTGAGTTCGTGCCCGATGACGGCGCCGATAGCTCCGTAATTGACGGCGTCGTTCATTTTCTTATCGAAGAACGGAGGCTGCAGGATGCCGGCCGGGAAATTGATGTTGTTCATCTGCGGGGAGTAGTAGGCGTTGACCGTGGGCGGTGTCATGGACCACTCGAGGCGGTCCACCGGTTTGCCGATCTTCTGCAGCCGGCGTTGCTTTTCGAAATCATTGCAGCGAAGTGAATTGCCGAGCGCATCGCCGCGCACGATATTCAACGCCGAGTAGTCGCGCCACTTGTCGGGATAGCCGATTTTGTTGGAAACCGCGTTCAGCTTTTCGATTGCCTTCTGCTTCGTCGCGGCGGTCATCCAGGTGATCTGTTTCAGGTCCTGCGCCATGGCGGCTTCGATCTGGTGCACCAGTTCAAGCGTGCGATCTTTGCCTTCTTTGCCGAAAGTCAGGTCGACGTACGATTTGCCGAGGGCCTCGCCAAGATCGTGGTCGGTGGCGCTCACACAAGTCCTCCAGCGCGGCGCAGGTTCCTTCGCGCCTCTGAGGTACTTGTCGAAAAAGGCGAAGTTCTCGTCGCGGAAACCCTTAGGCAGTACGCCGGCCTGTTCGTGGACGATGTGGAAGATGAGGTAAGACTGCCAGTCGGCGGGCGGAGTGGTCTTCAGCAGCGCCTCCTCACCTTTCACAAAGACCGGCACGCTGACGTTGAGGCTGTCCATTTGCGGCGGCTGCATCGCGGTGAAATAGGCCGCCCAGTCGATCGACGGGGCGAGCGCTTCGAACTCGGCGAGCTTCATACGGTGATAGATCAGCGAGGGATCGCGCCGGCTGGTGACGTCGAGCGCGTCCTTCGCAATGGCCGTTTCGAGTTTCATGACGAGGTCGGCCTGTCTCGCGGCATCGGCGTTCGGGTAACCAGCGAGTTGCAGCATGCGCGCCACGTGCGCGACGTACTCTTTCCGGGTCTCGGCGGATTTCGCGTCGGTGCGGAAATAGTAATCTTTTTCGGGAAGGCCGAGGCCGCCCTGATCCATGTCGCCGATCACGGACGTGGAGTCCTTTAAGTCCTGGTCTGAGGAGAAGCGGAAAAACACGTCGATACCCTGCCGGTGCAGGCGCGCGATTTCCGCGGTCAGGTCTTGCAGGGTCTTGATGGCGCGGATGCGCGCGAACTCCGCGGCGAGAGGTTCCAGACCTATCCGGTCGATAGCGCCTTCATCCATGCAGGAGGCGTAGTAGTCGCCGATTTTCCGCGTGTCGGCGTCCTTCTGGTTGGCGGCGATCATGGCCTTTTCGAGAATGCCGCGGAGGATGATGCGGTTGTTCTCGGCTAACTGATCGAATTGTCCCCAGCGGACCTGGTCTGCGGGGATGGGATTGTTTTTGATCCAGGTGCCACAGGCGAACTGATAGAAGTCTTCGCACGGGTTGGCGGAGCGGTCGATGTTGCCGAGGCTGAAGCCGGGAGACGACTTGAGTTCAGGTGGATTCTGGGCAAGCGCGGAGGCCGCGCAAGCCAATACTGTTAGTAACGGCGCTGCGGGGAAGAACCGGCGGCAAGACCGCCGGGGGTACATATGCCTTACCATGTGCGGCACGCTTTGCCGTCGCGCACCATCGGCAGTCCTTCCTTGCAGCCGAAGGCCTGCTGGAATTCGGGCATGTTCGATACCACGCCGTTCACGCGGAAACGCGGGATGGAGTGCGGGTCGGTCTGGGACTGGAGCCGTTCGACCTCGGGTGTCGTGTTCTCGCACCAGATCTGGCCGAAGCCGAGGAAGAACTGCTGCTTCTCGTCGTAGCCGCCCAGTTTGGGCAGCGTCTTGCCCGCGAGATCGTTCATCAGCGCCATGTAGGCGATGCGCAGGCCGCCGTTGTCGGCGGTGTTCTCGCCGAGCGTGAGCTTGCCGTTCATCTGTATGCCGTTTTTGGTTTCGAAGCCGGAGTACTCTTTGACGAAGCACTGCTCGCGCTCGTCGAAGGCCTTTTTATCGCTTGCGGTCCACCAGTCCGCGAGGTTGCCCTTGACGTCGTATTGCGCGCCCTGATCGTCGAAGCCATGGGTGAGTTCATGGCCGATTACGGCGCCGATGGCTCCGTAGTTGATCGCATCGTTCGCCTTTTTATCGAAGAACGGAGGCTGCAGGATACCCGCCGGGAAGTTAATGTTGTTCATCTGGGGGTCGTAGTAGGCGTTCACGGTGGGCGGGGTCATCTGCCATTCGAGGCGGTCGACCGGCTTGCCGATTTTGGCCAGCTGCCGGTTGATCTCGAATTCGTTGGCGCGAAGTGAATTGCCAAGAGCGTCGCCGCGCACGATTCTAAGAGCCGAGTAGTCGCGCCACTTGTCGGGATAGCCGATCTTGTTGGTCACGGCGTGCAGTTTTTCGAGGGCTTTCTGTTTGGTCGCCGGGGTCATCCAGGTGACCTGGTTGAGGTCCTGACCCATGGCGATTTCGATCTGCTTCACCATGGCGAGCGTACGGTCCTTGCCTTCCTGGCCGAAAGTGAGGTCGACGTAGGCTTTGCCGAGGGCTTCGCCGAGATCGCCGTCGGTCGAGCGCACGCAGCGCTTCCAGCGCGCTTTCTGTTCCTTCTGGCCGGCGAGATATTTGCCGAAGAAGGCGAAATTTTCATCGCGGAACGCTTTGGGCAAAACCATTGCCTGGGCGTGCACGATATGGAAGATGATGTAGGACTGCCAGTCGGAAAGGGGCGTCGACTTCAGCAGCAGCTGTTCGCCTTTAAAGAAGTCGGGCACAGCGACGTTGAGGCTGTCCATCTTCGGCGAGTTGATGGCGGCCAGATAAGACGGCCAGTCGACGGCGGGCATCAGAGCTTCGAACTGCGCCAGTGGCATCTTGTGATAGACCGCCTGCGGGTCGCGGCGCGCGGTGACGTCCATGGAAATTTTGGCGATCGCGGTTTCCAGCTTCATGATCAGGTCCGCCTGCTTCGCGGCGTCCGTCTGCGAGTAACCGGCGCCCTGCAGCATACGGGCGACGTGCGCCACGTACTCCTTGCGGGTTTCAGCGGACTTGGCGTCGTTGCGGAAATAGAAGTCCTTCTCCGGAAGACCGATCCCGCC
>Ga0182030_10008181_pt1 | contig 21698 bp, 22 predicted proteins | sample 812S3MmetaG_FD_121299 | JGI IMG/M metagenome (GOLD analysis project Ga0182030, IMG submission 121299) | Permafrost microbial communities from Stordalen Mire, Sweden - 812S3M metaG (Illumina Assembly) | ecosystem: Environmental > Terrestrial > Soil > Wetlands > Permafrost | place: Sweden... | reverse complement strand
GGATGTGGCTGTCAAGATTGCAGTGGAGGATGCTGAGAATAAGGGGAGAAACGCCACGAAGGAGGAGGCTCTTGAGTACTTTGAGAGCATTAAGAATGAGCGGTTTATAATGGATGTTTTTGATTAGACTCATTTATAGATTGTCTATAAATGTCGTGGTTTTCGAGGCTCTTATTGCCTCATCAATAAGTAAAAAGCGATAGTTTTCATATCTATAAATTGTACAAATATAAATTAAAAAAAATGTTTAAGTAATACCTACATCCATGATTGTGGCATGATCATTGGTGCATCACCTGATCTAGAAATCAAATGGAAAAGATTGTGGGGTGAATTCAGCAAAGAACGAGATTTCTGAGAAAAGCTGCAAGCAGCCTGGAGCAGTGTTATAACTGCCAACAATTATGTTCTGAATTACCATGATTACTAGGAAGTTCACGTTGGCATATTACATCATTGGAATCAAGAGGTCAGCAAATATCCAAAGAGCTATCTGGCTTTCAATACGATGGACTTGAACGTGCCACTCGGTCTTCGAAATTGAGAGTAAGGAATACCTAGGACCCCTTTCCATGGTTTTATACCGAGTTTTGCGGTCGCTGATTTTTTTTGCGTGTATTCCCTATCTAGATGGGGATTTTTTTCAGATTGCAATTTCTATTACTGAATATGAAACCGAGCAAATAGAAGTGGTTAGGGATCTCCACCTATCCATAAGGGATGGCCGCCGAAAAGTGGATAATGGAGTTAGCCTGGAGAGTATTTTACTGTGTCAAAATACCACCATAGGATGATCTTATACAAGACCTTGCTGAGAGGAAGCAGCGAAATTTATCATTCTCTTAATGAAAATTCGCTATATGTGAAAAGTATTCTTTGATGTGTATAATTAAGGTGATGATTTTGGTGCAGAGACGGATTCAGGGGTACTTGAATTAAGCGAAATAATGACCTACGCTCAAAATGATCAGAATAGCTCTACCTCTAATCAACCTGCTATCTACGAATATGAGTATATAAAAGGACTCTAGGTAATCGCGTTTCATAGTTATAACTATAATACTTATCTTATACCCATATCGCCAGGGCGTCTAATAAACCAAACCTATAACTCGCTCGATTTAGCGATCAAAGCAGCTCCGCCACCCTCATAAACCTGAAACAAAGTCTGTTCCAGCTGAAATTCACGAGTGAAAGACTGAAAAAAAACCTATAATGGGGCGAGTGTAACTCGGAAAGCCTTACTTAAGGTACGATCCAATATATTTGGAACACTAGTCCTCGCAGTAGTGCCGTCCGGCAGACGATAAAGTATGTTAGTCGTACCATAAGACAGGGTGCAACGCAATTTCCTGAATACACCACCAATATTTGAAAACGATCTCACTCAAGCTCGGCGTACCCAGTTGTGATCCTAGGGACAATCCTCTATATAAGAAAGGCAAATTAATTTACCTACATAATTGCCACTTCTTTAGTAGTGGGGCGGAATTTCTCATACCGCTAAAACGGCAGTCAAATAACCATGCACACCAAAGCTCCCATGACAACCTCAATCAATTCGATATAATTCATCTGAATTCGTTTCACGCCATATGCATCATGATGCGAACCTTTTTTTGTGGAAATATATGAAGCTATGCCCACTCGCTGAAATATAATCATTCGCGTCCAGTCAGCCATTGTCTTCACTCATCACCATCATCATGTTCATGTTTCATAGCCTCGTTGTTGCTCTTCTTGCGATTTCTGGTTCCCTCGCATCTCCTACACACCCTATTCAAAAGTACGTCACCAAGCGTGGCTCCCCGGACTTTATCTTGGGACCCCATAACCACGTTCGTCGCCAATCCACAGACTACACCCAAGACTATACGACTGGCGGCTCAGTCAGTTTCTCGCCCAACGGAAACTCCTTCTCCGTTACCTTCGATACGACCCAGGATTTCGTCGTAGGAAGAGGGTGGCAAACTGGAACTACTACGTAATGAACACTATTGATTCTTGTGTCGGTCCTTTACTGATAGTATTTATTTCCAGCCCTATTAACCTAGATGGTACTTTCTCCGTCTCTAGCGGAGTAGGCCTTCTCTCCGTCTACGGCTGGACTACCAACCCCCTCGTTGAATACTACATCATAGAGGATTCTTCCAACCCTCCCCAGCAAGGCTCCGTGAAGGGAACATTCACGAGCGATGGATCGACCTACACGGTCTGGGAGAACCAACGCGTCCAGGAGCCTTCTATCCAGGGAACGGCGACCTTCAACCAGTACATCTCGATCCGATCTTCTGGAAGGAGCAGCGGCACCGTCACCCTTGAGAATCACTTTAAACAGTGGGCATCCTATGGGTTGAACTTGGGGACATTCAATTACCAGGTTGTTGCTGTGGAGAGCTGGAGTGGCGCTGGGTCTGCCCAACAGACCGTTGCCAAAGGGAACTCGACGGCCTAGGGGTAGCTGTATGGACTTTCATGGTTAAAGTAGTGGTATACGATATACGGCTCCACCTGCAGGTCATCAGAGACGTATCAAGTATTTTCTGATTATGATTCACATTTCTTGTTGATTACTACCCTAGCACTTTTTCGCAATGTACATAGCTTGAAATTGAGTATATTTATGACAGTGTTGAGGATTTGGTAGATTATCTGTTAAGAGTCCTTAATGCAAACATAGGCGGCGGCCTGGCTGAGTCGCGGTGACTAGCAGCAGCGCCAAGCACGCTGACTCTAATCGACGTATAGCAGAGAAAGAATAGTTTCCGGAAATTGACGATTATGGGGAGATAGCCGAAATCATAGAGAATCGTGATAATGATAATTGAGTAACTTTTACTATCAGTCAGCGACTAAAGAAAACTCGGCCATGCCACTAGCAACCGTGTTGTCACGTATTATAGTGCTCTTTCAGATGAAGTGAAGTATGTGATGATATTCTACAGAACTAAGTGGTGCTCGAGTGGAACGAGAGTATTTATAGAGAGCTTCGCTAAGCGTGTCACGTGCTCGCAGCACGTGATTTACCTGCTCCATGACACGTGTATGCTCCGTCAACATAATATTTTAATCACTCGATATGTCTGAACTACCACTTCAACCCCTCGATTATCTCAACAACCTTCCCCAGATACTCAAAAAAGGACGATGTCGACCCCCATCACGCTCTTCCTCAATTTTCAATCCTGTGCTCTTAATGACCACCCCTACCATATACTTTTAAGCTCTCGGCTGCAAACCTTGATCATTTCCGCAAGCAAATATGTGCTCGGTACATACCTACATCCTTCGTTCAATGACAATGTCACTGGTGCAATCGCGGAAAAAGGCTTGAGCAGTGACTCCTAATGGTCTGCATCGGAGTCGGGAACCTCGTTGTTGTACAGGTGAGCTTTAACATCTAACTTGACGCAATATCCATCGTCCTGATTATAATAGTCAAGACTTAGGCTCCATATTTCGAGTCTATTATTGGCAGAGAAGCAAGGACGAACCTACAGCATAGAAGTGTAAAGCTGCAAAGCTCTTTCAAGAGTAGTCGCTACGCTCTCGCCTTCATTCTGTAAGTAGGCAGTCACACATAGCAATCTCACGACCCGTCCTTGCTTCCCTTCCTTCCCCCTTTCTCGCCTGCTTAGCTCCTGAGTAACGGCATCGGTACCAAAAAGACCACTATATGGGTGCGTGACAACGATAACCTCTTTCCATTCCCCCTCGATAAGTCAATTAAAGAGCGTTTTACCGAAGAACGAATCTTTGTGAGAGGTCTTGGTGGCGGGAATTGCGTCATATGTTGGCAAAATGGGGGAGATGGTTTCATAACTATTAAATATCGAGAGACTGGTGAGTGCGACGTGGTGAATTTGGGTAGAAAGGACCAAAATTGTCGGCTTGCTTGGTGAGAGAGTAATATCACGTGATGTAGACCGAGAAGCTTGGAATTGGGACGGGACGGTAAGGACAATGCAATTGTTCATCGCACCTATATGCACTCGCCGCCTTGAGATGTCTTCAAAAACACGCTAGCATCGCCAGCTATGAAGTTGAATATACCATTGGTCAAAATCACGCGGTGGATGCTTACGACCTGGTTGGCTCATCGGTGGAACAAACGTTGATCTGGCTCAGGCTGGCTTACGATCTGGTTTGTAAAAGCGCAGTATGTGGTCTGAAATTGGTGGAATGAACGCTCGCGGGTTTGAACCTGCTTACGATTAGCAATCCATGATTCGACACCACACCATCGTCTGCACACATGTAGAGTAACGGTGCTCATGCATCTCAAGTTCCACGAAGCTTGCTTTTAGCATGAGAGACATAAACCTGTATTCAAAAGCTTAAGCCATGTATATTGGCCAGAACATATGAGAAGTCAAGTAGATATCGAAAAGCAGATGCCAATTATCACGAATCAAGAAATCAAGGCAAGTTTAACATCCCCTGATGCGGGGACGAAATTTGCTACACACTGCCAGCAAGGATCCTGAGGTAATATCACCGCTTGAAAGCCATGCTTTGCGCAAACAGCCATCGCAGCGAGTCTTGCGAGCCAGTTTTTGTGAGCTCGGATGGCGATGACACCTGTGCTCGGAGCTTCAATGAGTTCATCCCAATTTTCGACGCTAGTTGCAGCAAGATGGGGGAATTGAATCAAAGCTTCCGAATAGCTCATTACTTCTCGGCTTTTGTGGTATTGTAAAGAGTGTGAAGCAGTTCCATTCGAGGGAATCCGAATTACGCTGTTGCGGAAAGCCTTTAGAATATCAACTTCCCCGACCCAGCTGCTACCATCGAAAACTGAAATCAGGCTCTCTACTAAGACCACAGGGCGATCAATGATGTGGCTGGAGTAACTTTCGGTCATGATGGGTACCTCGTACTCGGTGAATGACAGATGAATAGAGCTTTGCTGGAAATGATCCTCAGAATTGCCATCAAAGATATTATGATTGATGGCCATCCACTTCTCAGGATCCGATTCTCTAGTTTTGACTTCAGGCGGGCAAATGAGGAATGTTATTCCAGCTCGCCCAATATTCCCAACTACTCGCCTTAGTTCAGTGGCTGCTGGAGCCTCGTATGGATCGCATAGCAATGATGGAGCGACGAAAAGAGAATTTCCAGAAGACATTGCGAAAGCCTCTGAGAGACAGCTAGGGTCGACATTGCAAGTACCAGACTCAAACATCGCCGCGCATGCAAAAGCTTGGGATAGCGTGAGAGAATCATGCATTTGCTGGTGAGAGCCAGGGATCCAAGATGCTCGATTCAAAGTCTGATTGACGACCAAGGTCGAAATAGTTGCTCCTGGCAACAGTTTGTACACATCTGCCATCATAGAGCAAGCTCTAAGGCATCTTATTTCATTCTGCGCAAGTTGTTCTGACATTGAGGAGTTGGAAAAATTGTGATAGAGGCTTCCCGTATCGAAATTGCACGGGACGAAGAACTGTTCGAGGTGTTTTGGACTGACAATAGGATTTGGTGTGGCACAAGGAGACGGAGGCTTCATTTGAGGAGGAGCGATGGAGTATAGTGCTGAAATCTTGGGATCGCCCACGAACAACGACTTTTGAACCGCGACTGAAGTATGGTAAGCAGTTTTGACTTTCACCAATAGATCTCTGCAAGCGTCTAGAAAGTCGGGCTCCAAGCTGAATATGAGGCCGTTCTCATAGTAGGTATGTTGAGGATCAATATTCCAATCGACAACCGGAAGACACGACTCTCCAGTACCCTCTACTTGACGGATTCGGCACCCAATTGTAATCAGCTCTCTCAACTCCCGGATATCGTCTAGCCTTTGCTGCCTCTCTGGATGGATGTCTTCATGCTGGACCAGACTAAATTCGCTGAAATTCGTTTGTGTGGTGTCGCCAGCCATACTGTGCTCAAGAAACTCTCGCTCAATTTTCTCAAGACCTTTCAGCGCAGTCTCTGACCCGGTAATATCCAAGAACTCCTGGCTCCGTCGAACGCAAATCTCTAGTTGAGAGTGAACCATAGTGATCCAGCGAACATGCTTTTTGACCATAGTTTGAGAGCTCTTTAAAGTGCCATCATGCATGCGTTTTGAATATGATCGAGAAGTGGGAGCCAAACTCGCGTACTCAGCACTGGGATTATCATCCGAGGCTGGATATGATATTATAAACTGGGACCTTTCCAGATTCAGGTATGCGAAAAGTTCTCGAAGAAGCTGAACTCGTTGCATGTTGCTTTTGAAGACTGCTAGTAATACAGAGACTTGGCAGAGACCGAACAGAGGAGGTGGCGTTTTGCCATTGCCGTATAGGAAGGTTGATCTTCTTCGTCCAAGGTTCATTAATTGAAATGCTGTCTTTCTCTCAGACACGTCACAATCATCCAGATCCTGAACTGCAGTCAAGAGATATCGAAGCCAGGTGGGTTTCTGATTTTCATCACGACGGTATACGCCTGATATTTTCAGAATAGCTCCCAATTTAAGCATCCATTCGATTCCGTCTTCATTGGTCTGGGCAAAGTTTTTCCAACCTGCAAATAGACAGCCTAAGAGAACGTAGCCAAATTGCTGATATGTAATTCGAGAGTTCTCTTGACCTGCTGACCGTGAGGTGTGTATCGGATGGCCATAATATTGTAGGCAGGCAAGGGGGAGCGACCAGTACACGCTTTTTTTATCGTCCCGAAGATGTTGCAATCCGAGCGTGAGCAATGCAGCGCGGCCGAATAGTGGATCTTTCTGCTTCACTTCAATTCCTGGACCATACACGACCATGTCAGGATACATATGCCAAGAAGAGATAGCAAGAAGGGCAGCACCGTCTTGTACTCTTTGTGGCATTCCGTTGATCAAATTTCCCATGGCCTCCAATGCACCAGTCCATGCTTTCATGACGCTGGTATAAGTATCAGGCTCATTGTTCACCGGCACACTCGCATTGTCGAGAATCAACATTGTCTGTTTGTGCTGCACCGCCTTGGCTTCATCGGCGCTTTGAAGCCACGCTCTGGCGCTGGCATCCCAATTTGCCAGATCAGATCTAGAGATCTCTTGCTGTGCTGCTACTAGTTCTGCCTGATGTTCATGGGAGTATAGAATCTGCCCATTCTTCCCTAGGATCTTCTCTTTCTGCTTCTGGACAAGCTCAACCCATACCGAGATTGCTTCGGGACCTGTGAACATTCTGGCTAACATACATCCCAGTAGATGAGCTGCAATTGCAGAGCTTCCCGAGGTCACGGCCGCCCATATGCTTGCCGTATCGACTCCAACATGACTTGCAAATATTCCTTCCTTCTCTGCGGAATCCCGGGGATTGATCGATGGCATTGCTGATATCTCAGAGACTCTTGTACCGTACGCTTTAAAGAGGTCGTCTGTCTTAGGTAGCATTCCCGTAAATAATGCGCCTAATCTGCGAGCTGTTTTGTGTAGGGCACCCTCTTCGGCCTCGATCTTCCTCTTTCGCGATATCGTAGCTCCCAACCCATTGTATTCTCCCGGGACTTCGAGTTTGACAAGAGTGAAATCGAAATTCAAATTCGCCAATGATACGGAATTCTCGTTGTGTATACTTCCCAAGGCTGCGGTGATTTTGCTTATAGCACCTGCCATTGTTTCTGGGACAATTAGCTTCCGTTCCGTGCTGGTAGGATGGGCCGTTTCGCTCACCAGAGGTCAGATCGTCATAGGGACTCCTATATCAGCGTCTCTGTAGTCTGCACAAAGTGCCAGGAAACCACAAGAAGGGGCCTGCGAAAGCAAAGGATATGGGCTTGCGTCGTCCCCGCCCGCAAGGCTGCGGGGAAGGTGGCTGAGTATTGACATCCTGGTTGATTTCCCGGGCTTCTCCGCAGCTGCTGACCTCCTCTCGTATAAAGAATTGGTCGGATAAAGATTCGTGATGATCTTGGGGTAACTCGTCAATCGTGATGGAGAAATTGAGCCAGTAGCAGGGATCTCGAGATAGACTTTCTGGCCGTGTAAGGTATGTCACGTGCTAGAACATATATCTAAGTCAATGTGCAACAGCTTGTACTTCTTACTACACTACATTTCGAAACTTCAAATACTTCAATTACCGGCATATGTTGGCATACAACATCTTTGAGACTCGTAATCTTCGATAGAGTGATCCAAGTCTCCCCGACAACTACGCTAATTTGCTCGATCTCAAATAGAGTCTCAGGTGATGATCTTCCAAAAGTCTTGTATGTTCCTGGCCTACTATTTACTGGGCGGTTTCTATGGAGAATAAACAATGATCTCAAGGCCTTCTGGGAACGGCAAAGTAACGCTCATGAAACAGTTTGCACCTTCTCGAACGAAGTCCAACAAATCCTGATACCTGAAAAGTACTCTGTGAGCACATATGTACAATACTAACACAGATCTGGAACAACATACAAGGCTTTACCACTAGCAGTCTTATCCGCAATGACAATAGACCCTTTTCGCAATTGAGGTAGTACCATTTTCAAGGTTGGAAGTGCCAACGAAGTCCAAGCTGCCCCGCGTCAGCACATTCGTTCTAGACAATGTCAGCGAAATGAGAGTAGCTCACCATCTAGAAACAGAAGATCAACTGTCTCCGGAAGTTTAGTTGACTTAGCGAGGACTTCCAACAAGTCTCCATCAATAGGATTGATCCATTGCTCAATATCTGGTCCAGCTATTTTCCAGATCTCTCTCGCTCTCGCAAGCTTAGTCGTATCCTTTTCTATTGTGACGACAGTACCCTTTGCCTCCTGCGTTGGATCGTTTTGAAGAGCAGCGAGAGCGAGATATATTGTTGAAAGTCCAAAAGAGGTGCCACATTCGACGATATTGGTTGATTGATTGAGCCGAGCGAGCATGTATCTTTCTAGTATCAGCAAGCGCAATCTCGCGAAAAGGGGATATACTCACAGAAGTTCACACTTCTCTTTACTATGGGACAAATATTGGCCAGACAAGTGCCTAGATCAGACAATTAGCCTGGGATACTTTGAGAGCGGAGTTGATGACGTGCCGGTCATTGTAAATATTCCAGCTTTCCCGCGAAAGTGGATGACTGAGAGCATACAAGAAGAACTTAAACTCATACCACTTGCGAGCCCAAGAATTTTCTTGCGCACAGTGCTCTGAGTGAAGCTCTTTCAGGAGGAGTTTGAGTTGCGGGGAGGCGCTTTGCAGGACGGTTTCTCGATCTGGTTCTAGTGATGCCATGACCGCTGGTAATTGATAGTCTTAGGGATTTGGCACAGCTTTAATACTTCTAAGAGCAACCGGACTTTCCCCCAAAATTGCTGAAAGTGTTATCAACTATTAGGTTGACAAACAAGATCCCAACGTCTTATCATTGACAGTGTCTCGATTTTCTCTATGCTAACCAATAATATCGCGGTAACCAGGAACCCGAAAAGGTCACAATTACTACATGACATAAATTCCTTTCAAGTCTTTCAAGAAGGAGATTCGGTTCCAAGATTTTGGAATTCATAATGTTGGTAGTCAGCCTAGACTAGTCTCTCACAAAGCCTTGTCAAAAGGAATATGCCGTTGTGTGATAGATCTTTGGCGCGGTCAGGAGTCAGAGCGTGAGAATTTATCCTATCAGTAAGTCTCTGTGACCTCTTTGGCGCGTTTGTCTCGAATTGCGGTTTAAGGATTGGCTAAGACTCTTGATGGCTGAATGGCTGCGCCTAAGGCCGGAGAACAAATCGTAATTGTTGCGCCACAATTATATCATTGCATAGAACTTGTGACGTAGATTTTTTGATAGATGCAAGAGATTCAACGCCGGCGGATCATTCTCATTCCACAATTTCATCATTGTATAAGGCTGAAGCCGCATACGCACCGCGGATGAGCAATGAGTATAATCCGCCTGATCAGAAAGGAGCCTCAATCTTTTGCATCCGGGTATATTACGAGGCTCTGCTTCTATGCATTAAGACAACTTCGTCCCAAACAGACAGCTCACAGCGAGAACCGTCACTTGATCACCTTCCCGTTCGATCAAAAAATCAAATCCCTCTTCCCCGCCTCCAACCCTATCCCGCCCGCCGGCCCCATCAGCCCCCACAGCCTCCCACCACCCCAAAATGCCTGAACCCATAACCTTAATCGCAACTTTCGCCGGGTTCCTCCTCAAAAAGAAAGCTATCGTAGCTACCGGCAAAATCCTGACCACCAAAACCGTCGTCGCATCTCATGCCGGCCCCGCCTTAGCTGCCAATGCTATTCCCCTAGGTCACTTCGCAGCCGCACATGCCGCAGTTCTAGCTAGTATCACAGGAAGTGTGGTTTTGGGTGCGGTACTCGCAGAAATAGCAGATATGTTGGCGACCAGTGTCGTGAAGGGAAAGATCACAGAGCAGGAGGGGAAGGTGTTGCTTGGGAAGGCGAAGCCGTTGAGTGAGAAGGGGAAGATGCAGTATAAGCAGGATTTGGAGGAATTGTTGAACAAAAAGTACTATTAAGCGGTCCGGGCTTGGCTTGGGAACGGGATGAGAGATTGATGTCTGATTGTAGTTGATCTGGTATCTTATGTCAACGATGTTCAATGTAGTGAATTATTAAAATTTTGGGGTGGAGTATGAAACTCACGAAATCATATCCTACTCTCCAACTTTTATTTCGTTTCATCAAACTACAACTGGTATGGGCATTATTCATCCTAAATTTCTGTCCTCCTTATTGCATTACCCCTCCTTCATCCACTGCCGGCCGCCTCTTCAGGTCCAAATTCCAACTCTCTCGGGATACTATACATCGTACACGGACAAAATCTCCACGCGCCCCTATGTCTCCTCCCAAAAACCCAATCCGCCAAATACGGAATGAAAAACGGGAAAGGCGGCCAACGATGCTTCCCGCCCTCAAACGTACCATCATTACACCCCAGAGCCATCGGCAGAACAACATGCTGCCCACATTAGAATCTCGGTTAAAAACAGCTGGAACGGCTCCCGCTTTCTCCTTGAGAATGGGGTTGGATACGGTACATACCATATCAACACTATCCACGGCATGCTTCTCCAGCTCCTTATATGCCTCCAACAATTCCCCAGCACCAAACCGCTCCAGCGCCAAAAGCGTCCCAATCTCATCCCGAAGATGCCCCACTAGATCCGGCGCGAAACTATCGATAATCCCCCTGACTCGCGCACCCTCATACGTAGCGGGCTCCGTCGCAACCTCATCAGCATAACGCTTTAGATCCTCAAGACCCTTGTCGAAAGACTCGTGCTGTCGGATATTGGTGGCCATGATGTCTGCTTGGCCCGTGTACTTCGCTATGCGTGGGAAGAAATATGTCTCTTCGGCTGAGTGGTGGCTGTGGATGGCTTCGATCCAGGCGCGGATGAAGACTACGAAGTCTGGGACGAGGGAAGGGGGGATGAAGGGCGCTTGCTGGTAGGTGGCGTTTAGCCCCCGAATAAGAACGTTGTGTGCCAGGCTCATTTCTGTCACGACGCGATGGGTGTCGGGGGAGATCTGTGAGTGGCAGCGGGCTTAGATTTGCACGTGATGGGGATATGTTAGGAAAGGGGTGGACGTACGTCGTTCGTTTTGGTAGGAGTCGAGAGCAGAGGGAAGGGCTCGTCAGCCCATGGTTTGCGCATTTTTAAGCACGGAACTTGAGGCTTTGGTCTAGAGTGAGGTATGTTGTACTGTAAGGGTACAATGTGCTCCTGAAGAGGAGTGATGCCGTCATCTTATCTTGTCGACCGCGCCGCTCACGCTATGTACATAGGGCTCACTTATTGTGCAAGGTTTTGGTGGTGTTCCCAGGTTAGCTGGTACTGACCCACAGCCGAGAAAACGGTGTGCCCTGTGAGCCTGTTGGGGGTAACAGGGGGTTACAGGGCGTTACAGGGCGTTGACCGCTGAAGGTCTTGGGTTGTTGGTTGTGGGTAACTATTGGCCGACCCGGAATACTTGTTCCTATAGAGCCCTGTAAATCGTATACCCTGGGACTACAGGATTCTTTAAGTAGTTGATCTGCAGTGAGTAGCGGGCCCACTTCAGAAATTATCGACCTAGTCCGGGGCCCTATCAATAAACCAATTGAAACTCCTCTTTCTCAAGGATAAAATACAAATGAGTGTATAAAATGCGATTTCACATAAGATACAGACCTACTCGATCAAAATCGCAAAAAGCACGTATAAAATACGACAATATGAGCCAATGACTACGATATAGGACATGTATTCAAAAACATCTCTTCATCAAAGACACATCAAGCACTCCAATCCACCAAAGAAGCTGGGTCCAAAACTAACGAAGATGCTACCAAATTACTGGAAGAAATCCAAATCTTAAGCCGCCCCAGCAATCTGCGGCAAACTCAAATAATACCCTCCCAGCCCCGCTTTCAACACATCCGGACTCTCAGCATTCAACTCCCACGGCAACCTCGCGGTGCCCACAACCCCACTTGCACCCAACGCTGCTACAGCCTCAGGTGGTGGCTTGTCCCAACCCAGAGCATTCATACAGCCCGTCAACAAACCCGCTAAGTCGGTACTCTGTCCCCAATCCGCCTTCAACTCCACCCACCCTTCTGCAGTATTTGGATCTTTCACCGGCTGTGGAAGCCAAGAACTCTGTGCCGGCAGTGGCGCTGCAATACTAGGGTCCTCGAGGTCGGAACCAAATACATTCGCACGCATAGCCTCCAATGCATTGAAGGCAAAATCAATTTTATCCTTACTCAACGTCGGATCCGGCGCCCCAATACTAACACCCATTGCCAGATCGACCGTCGGTGTTGTTCCACTCCCATTCAATAAGCCCCCACCACCATTCGGTGCCATGGGGTCGAGTGATTGAGAATAAGGACCCCAGAGGGCTTTAGGTACGGATTTTATGATGAAAGAGGGCTTGTAGGGCTCAATATCGAAGTTTCCGATCTTGGTTATTTGGGAGGGAGTTAGTGCAGGGGTGATGCCGAGGGGGGTGGGGATGCCATCGAGTGAGGGGTCGGTTGGTTTGGGGTGCGTTGCATCGTCGAGGACGGAGGCGGCGACTTCTTGGTTTAGAATCGTGATATTGAGGGAAGAGGTGATGGCTTGAGTGACGTGCATGGGGAAGGCGTAAATGGGCGCTTCTGCTGGTTGGGGTTTTGTGGAGGTTGAGTCGTAAGCTAGGACGGCGGGTTCGTTATTGATGGTATAACTGCTGATAGAGAAGTCGCAGGTAATGCGGAAGCGGAAGCTGCCGGCGCGGACTTTCCATTTTGTGGTTGGGTTGGTGGGAGGGTTAGAGGCGTCATTGGAACCGGCAGTTTTGTTGGACCCTTGAGTGTAGGCGCCAGCTTCGAGAGTGACGTGTAGGTTGGTCATTTCGGGGTCGGCGGAGTTGTCTTGGCCTGAGGGGGGTGGAGCTCCTGGACCGGGTTGTTTACATATTTGGTAGAAGCCATTGGTGGAGCCTTCATTTTCTAGCTTTAAGGGTGGTGGTGGTTCTGGACTTGCTCCAAAGTACACCGTAAATCCTATACATAATCAGTGAGTTTTCAAATCTTCTAAGAGTATGCCCACCAAATAGGTAGAAATCGACATGAGCACTTCCTCCAAACTCCGGACCTTCGATATGTAGGTCTGCCCCGACGTGACAACTAATATGCTGTTCCAAGTCAGCATCGCTCAAATTACGCATTATGAGGTGACTTACAATATGAATAATCCACCAATCTGCATCAAATGTAACGCCAACATCGACACCCATATCAGCAATATAATGAAATGGCTTATACGTAATCAAGAAATCGCAGAACGCATCAAGATATGCTGAAACAGGACCAACATCAATCTGAACATGAAGGTGACCGCCTCCCATGCAGCAAGTCGGCGTGATCTGTTATATATTAGTAAGTCTTCTTCAGGGGCTCGACTTACTCACAGCGAAATATGCTTCTCCGGAGACAGATAAATCATCTCCCATTTTACACGCAAATCCGATGCGTTGAGGGACTGGGTAGTGTGGGGGTGGTGTGTAGGATCTATGATACCCCCCGATGGTAAAAACAAAGTCTCCGGCATGCTCAGAAGGTGGGAACCAGTAGCAGAGAGCGAAACCGCCCAAAAGATGACACTGAGGTACAAGAATAAAGGACGTAGGAGCGAGAGCTGCTTCGCAACGGAAGAATCCTTGCGAGATATTCATCTCGATAATCATGACAACCTAGTGATGTCAGCGTCGTTGAATACATAGGAGATGTTTTCATACCTCTACATAAACGATCGAAAGATCAGGCCCAGCATCTGGTGGCATGCTTGCCATTCCATCACAGAACAGCGAAATGTCACACCCAGCCTTGGAGAACTCGACAAGAGCAACAGCAGTAATCGATAAGATATCGAAAGCAGTGATTGTCATTCCCGCTGCGAGCCATAATGCACCATCCTGTAATTGAATCGACTCGTGAATCTTTGCGAGAACTTTCATAGGATCATTACCCGTCCCTGCATAAGCGGAATCACTTATGAAAGGGAAAGATGTAAGATTTGCAAGGTCAGGCGTTACTACAATATTGTTGAACCCGAATCCCAATCGGACTCCTTCAATAGTGGCAAATTCCAGCTGCGGAAAGTTAGCGGGAAATCAGGAAACTCAGAAGATTTGGATATACCTCGACCAGTGGTCCATCGAGCTTTGCAAATACAAATACAGACTTGTAAGGGCTACCACTTGGAGGTGTGACTTCATCATACTCGCCAACAGCGACGAGGGTATATGGTGGGAATCCCACCGCTACACCACCGCTGTAGCTGTTAACCCCGCCAACATCGTCATGCATAAAGACACCAGCGATGGTAATTGGAGGTCTCTCGAATCCAAGACCCATTCCATGGAGCTGTATCTGCAAGGAAGCTGCAAGTCCTTCGATACTTGCCGCGCTAAGGCCTTTGTTGGCTTTCTTCAGATCGAATCCGACGCCGAACCCGATGAGATCAAAGGAGAGGGGGCCAAGAGCAAGTATTGCATCGAGGCTGAGCCAAACAAACCCATCATCTAGTTTGACTCCAACGTTTGAGATGGTCAGTGGGCCTATGGTCTTACCGATAGCACCTTTCGATTCAGGAGCTTCATCTGGCCCAGCGTCATCGGCAACAAGGGCTTTCTTGGGAGCAGTAGATATGAGCGTAGTCTTTGTCTCCGTAGCTTTTGTCTCAGTACCCTTTGTTTCTGGTACAGGGAATTGTTTTTGACCAAACGGATAATCCAAGATCACTTCGCCATTGTGAATGACTCTGAAATGATGGCCTGAGAGTAGAACAATCTCTGCTGCTGCAGCCGCGGGACCGTCTGCATTGCCCGCTTTCGGAGCATCGCTTTTCAAGGGCTTCGTCAAAATTGGAGGATAGCCATTGCCCAGTACCTTGGTATTAAGTTCGTCGACTTGTGCTTGGGTGAAACCACCAGCTGTGTTTTCCTTACCTGCCGTGCCAGGTTGCGGAGATGAAACCCACATATATTCTAAAGTATCGAAAGGTTGGGGTAGTTCATTCACCAAAGGGATCTTCTGCGCTGTTGGTAAGGTAGCTACTGAAATTCGCAGAATTCTCGAAGGATCTGCTTGTGGAGGTGCTGGTGCGCCTGGTGTCGTGGACGAGACTCTTGTACTTCTTTGTATGAATGTCAACGAGATATCGCCAAGCTTTACCCAAGCTCGAAAAGCGAGGCCTTTGTCCGGCTTCTCAAGAGTGGTAACCTCGATCGAAATCGGCGGCGAGGGATCATCCGCCCCTGGGATTGGAGTACTGGTCACAAAGTCGGGAAGGACGCTTGAAATGCTAGAGTCGATGCTATCCAAAACAGATCCGACAGTAGCATTAGTTCCAGGAACAGCACCTAGCCAAGCATCAAACTTCCATTCTGGATCATTGCCGTCTGCGGGCGCAGGGAGTGGCTTTTGGCCCGGTGGGACGACATCGGTTTCGGATGTCTCTTGCACAAGCTCAGTTGCACTTTTGGTGTTCGGAGGAACTTTGCTGCTTATGTATTGATAAGCAAGACCTAACTCGAGGCCGCCAAAGTCAATTGCGCCTGAGATTAGGAATGAAGCCACAGTTTTGGTTTCGGGCGCCGTGGGTTTATCATAAGTGTAGGTGATATCCACAAATCTAACGAGAAATTTCCCCAGGACATCATCAAAGGCATGAGCGAATTCGGGCGGGAAATGCGAGCTGAGAATCGTGAATTGAAAGCTTTCAAGTCTTCCATGGAAGATCCAGTCGCCATCTTCGAAGTTCAGGCTTGCATTGAGAGTCGCTGGAGGTATCTTGGAGCCATCAACAGCATTCATTTGGATGGTAGTGGAAAGTGTCACATTTACTTCCTTTTCTGTGGCACTCTTCACAGTACGCTCTGCTTGCAGAGAAACGCTCTGGATATCAACTACCGGTAAAGTTTCCGTGTTGGTGGTAGTGCTCGATGTAATTGTACCGAAGACACGGATTTTATTTTGACCGGCGCCCAACTTTGTGTATTCAATCCACGCCTCGGATATTTCAGCGGGAAGTCCATTGGGTAATGAGGGGCAGCCCGCACCGAAGAGTGATGTTATTTCAAGGGGCTGAGGATTATTAATGGAGATACTTTTTGGATCCATATCGATATCGTACTCGGGAAGGAGCTTTTGAGAGTTATCCATGCTAGAGGTGAGCAGCAGAGCACCGGTAAATATTCCAGCGGAGTTGTACGAAAGGCCAACTGGGACCTTGTCAAAGGCATTAAAGTAGAACGTGACGCCATATTCTGTTTTTCCTGACTCCCTAGAGATCCAGATGTTATGTGGAGAGAGGCTGGTGAGACCAAATATATCACAGTCTATCAATGATTGAGCAGCGTTCTCGATAGTCTCATCGCCAGTGAGGCCTGCCCCTGCCAGGAGTAATTTAGATGCGTCCAGATTTTGAGTGTTGATGTCAATTCCTATTCCCGATCCCGAAAACGTCAACGTGATGGTAAGATCCAGTGACGAGGTACCATTTGAAATGGGTATATTGACAGGGAAAATCGCACGAAGCACAGACTCTGTGACCACCCTGAACCCATAGTTGAAGGTGGGATGATACTTTCCCGTCATCTCCACTTCAAATCTAATGGCAGCAGCTGCGGAGGACAGTTTAGCTGTGATACCAGAAATGCCAAGATAGTCATTCAAAAAAGAGGCGACTTTGTCCACATATGAATTGCCCGAAGTTTGATCTATCTGAAATGACAATCGAATGGTAAAACGGAATAGTGTCTAAGAATTCTGGTCAGCGTCATTCAATTATATTGTAGGATATCTTACATCTGCAATGCACCAAATTGCGTTGCGATACACCGGTGCTGTCACTTTCCCCGGATCGGGATCTGCAACCCAGCTTGGGTCACATGGGAGTAGTTTCATCTGCAAGACTTTTCCCAGCTTTAAGACTAGTTTTGAGAGTGTGCTATCATCATTTCCAAACTTGAAGTTGAATTTGGTTAGAAGATCAGTCAAACTAAGTGAATCCAAATCGGCCTTTGGATCGAGTCCACAAACGATAGCTGCATGGTCCGGTATGGCAACATTTTTATTAGAAATATCAGCGCCGGCATCATGGTACTCCTTATTGTTGAACTGAGCTTCATTGTTGGCGGTGCTAAAATTCAGCGCCTTGTCGAACAAGTTACAGACCATTGAGGCGCCCGAGATACCGGTGTCCGTAGAAGTTAGGGTAATAGTCGTCTTCAGCAGTCCAACGTTCATGTAGTAGCCCCAAATATCCCGGGCAGTACTGAGTGGTTTATCTTTGTCGGATCCAATGAAACCTGGTCCAAGACCAGATATAAAATTATTGATATCAGCCTTGACAACAATCTCAGTATCAGATCCTTTTGTGCCCTTGTCATAGGCAGGAACACCGAGAAAGTAGAGGGGGGGAGTGTCAGTAGTTGAGGCTGTGGATTTGTCTTCAGTCACAGCAGTAGCCTCCGGGAATGCACCATCGGGTATCAGATCAATGAAGTTAGCGGTCGGCGTTTCATCGTCTTCATCGGTCCAGTCAGTGATACCTATGGCTTTGAATGGGTCCGGTTTCTGAAGAACGACACCTCCGGCAGCCGTATCCTCCCGGTCTGCATCTGCCGTGAACCATGGAATTTTTCGAGCTCCAGCTCCCTGAGGCGGATTGTAGCCCATAAAAGCTGCGGTGAGGTCAGACCAAACTCCATGTAACTCGACTTGGAGATAAAGAACTGCTTCTTGTCTGACAGTCTGAAAGCAGCGAGATAAAGAATACAGAAAGAGAATTACGAGACAAGTACTCACTATCTAACTTTGCCGGGTCTGGAGTAGGGTCACTGGATTTGCTGACGGTTTTCCTTCCCCCATTGACATAGGAAATGACAGTATCCGTTTTCGTAAGCTGAGCCATAATGAAAAGTATCTGAGTTTCCTGACTGACCGCGACATTACCGGGGCCTACAGAACCTGCGATAGGATGCTGCTCGGGGATAGAATAAGACATGAAAGGCCATGAATTTCGAAGAAAATCAATCGCCCATTTCGTTTTCGATGCTTCATCCGGAAGTTTATCGGCATGATCTTTGATTGTCTTGACGAGAGTGGAGTCCAAGGTATTGACGGCATTTTGGAAACGTTTGATGGCACTATCGGCCGATGTTGTGGATATTTCGGTTGAAAACGGATCGAAATCGAATTGAAGCTTTGGAGAGACCGCAGTTGTAAAGAAGACTGGATAACACGTGGGGTGGAAGAATGGACCCTTAACTTTTGGGGTATCACCACCGGAGTCGGCCCATGCTTTTAGATACATAAGGAGCTCCCATCGGGGATGAAGTTGTGTTATGCTCGGGCCCATTGAGCAGATAAAGTGACTGGGAGATAATTTTTGCACAAGTTCAACCGGAGCAGAAACGACGCTGCCATGATTGCCCAATTTCACCACTGGGACTGAAGTTGCAATCCACGCTGCAGCGACATCGTCTAAACAGGTTTATATTAGCACATTTTACCGACTCAAGGGGGAAGAAACTTACCATCTCGATAATCCGAATCACCAGCGAAATAGTGCTTCACCACGCCTCCAACTACAGCTACAAGAGTGATCGACGAGGCCTTCAGTATCGTGGATGTATCTGTCACAGCAGTGGCATCTTTCGCGGAAACCGTAGTCCCATCTGCTCCAATGCAACAAATACCTGTTAATGCGTTTCCTGACTGATATTTGACAGGTAAAGCAGAAATGGCATCAGTCATAGCCTTTAAGTCTACATAATTTCTTACAGTAGTCGCCGAGGTTGCAGCTTCAATCTGTCCCGTGAAGAGCTCCCTCCCGATCAATTCAACTGGTGTTGCAACAAGGTTGCAAACTTTCGACCAGATCTTGGTTTGAACCGAACTGTCAACAAAATCAACAGTCCGGTTAACATCACCAGCCGTGAATTTTGGAGCAGGCGCGGAAGCAGAAGGCGGCGTGATCTTGATTTGAGAAGTCGGAGGAGGTTGCTTGCTACTGGCCTGAGAAATCTCCGCCACAAGGGAAGCTCCCGTGGGTCCATCCCAAAATGCAGAATACAAATTTGTCAGTGGTGCTGGTGTTGCATCCGTGGTGTATCTCATAAATGAACATGGACCTAGTGTCGTCTTTCCATCCGCGCTCTTTCGAGCCTTTGCTGTGTCCGGCTGGCCTGTCAAGAGATCTTGATTAATGAGTTCCAGAACTCCCGCTGAGTGATCAACGGCCCATCTGGAAATCACGATGCCATCGAACATCAACTGTGGAGGCTGTAAGATCGTCTTCGAAGACTCGCTGTTCAAATCCACGATCGAATATGTATCTTCTACATATTTAATCGTCTTCAAAACCTGGTCAACCGCGGTTGTCTTCCCGCCATCGACCAAGATTGCGCGGTGAACCAGATTTTTCTTGTTTGCGGTGTCGCCGTTGGGCTCGACAAGGAGATGAATTGCACCGTCACCATTTCCCACATTGATATGGAGGGAATGGATCTCGTAGTCAATTGAGTCGGGCATTGTGTTCTGCAAACATCGAAGTCTGGCGACTTCGTAGCTCGGGATAAATTGCGCTCCAGCAAGGCTCTACAAGTGAACTTCAAACTTTCAACGTCCGACGATACATAGAGTGTACTACGCTGTTAATTGCCCATGTCGATCGAGGCCAAGAGCTTTCCCCACACGACGCAGACTTCTGCGTGGAGCTTGGGCCCGCGAAACGCCAAGAAATGAAGTTACATTTCAGCTCGAAAATGCTAAGGTTTGCAGCTGCAAGCCACATGCAGTTATTCATTTCAAGACTTTATCAAAGTCTCAGACTACAGAGTTCGTCGTACCACTAAGGTGCTGGGTATCAAGCTCTCAGCTCTGCCACAACTGTTGCAATTAAACCTGTGATCTTCACGGAACCGCTCTCCCGCTCTACACCGTCAAAAGGCGTTCGTGGTAGAAGCTTAGTTCATGAACTGATGAATCATTTCATGTTGAGTTGTCACTTTTGTCTCAGGTGAGAATCAGACAACGAATGCAGGTGCAACAAAATCAGAAGACGATTCCGTGCGCTTTGACCATATCTGCTGAGCCATTCCTATGCGGGGTTAGCGTTTGGTAAACCCCTGAGCTTCAGATTCCCATCTTCAGCCATGCGCTTTAACCCTTAAGCCACTTGCTCGCCGCCTTTACACAATTCATTTCAACCTTTTTTTCCCCCCAACGTCCGATTCATGAAGCAAATGTAAGTTCTCTCAAAGTCTCTATGTTATTCCTAAACAAAAGAACTCAACGCACATCTCATCTGCTTCAAACCGAACGTGTCAACGCCTCCCATTTCCAAAATGCGTCTCCTTTCAATTATCCTCTCAATCTTTCCTCTCCTCCTCACAATCATCTCCTTCACATTCACAGTCCTCAGTACCACCTCCAAGCAATGGGCCTACCAAGACTTTTACTCAGACGGGGAACTTTTGTCCCCAGACCAACAAATTAAACCCTTATGGACAATCTATCGTTCTCCGTTTTGGACCTGTGGACGTCCTAACAATGCACAACGTACAGCCCACCTTCGGATTCCCCAATCCCCCCTCCCTTCAAAAACATAGAACTCTCAAACTAATTCTATACTTTCGGCAACAGCCAACGATTACACCACAATCTGCACCCGCCACCCACTCATCCCCTTCGGCCGCCGCGCCTGCGAAGGCCTGGTGAACACAAACCTAACCTTCGGTATCAACGACCCCGTCTACGGGGATCCACGCCAATGTCAACAGTACGTCCCCTTCCCGTTAATTCCTTAAGATTTCATACGCCAAACTCAAACATCTGTGCAAAACCCAAACTAACCCATCCACAGAATCCACATGGCGGCCTCCCTCACCGTCTCTTCCTCAGTATTCTCCGGCGTTGCGCTCGTCTCCCTCCTGATCCTCACTTCTCTCTCCCTCTTCTCCCGCCACAACCACTCCAACAGACACCACCACGCCAAATCCCCCTCCCCCTTAACCTACCTTAATGCATGGATCATCTTCTCCTTGTTAACATCCGCAGGCCTCCTTTTCATAGCACAGTTTTATGGAATCTTGGGACTAGTGCAATCCGCGTGGCCGAACGGCGAGTATGTTACCAATGCCGCGGTTACGGCACAGAGTGGGCCGTGGATTCAGGGGAAGGCGAGTGTAGTTTATGCTAGTGTGGGGTGGTTTGGGGGTG
>Ga0182030_10008180_pt1 | contig 21705 bp, 23 predicted proteins | sample 812S3MmetaG_FD_121299 | JGI IMG/M metagenome (GOLD analysis project Ga0182030, IMG submission 121299) | Permafrost microbial communities from Stordalen Mire, Sweden - 812S3M metaG (Illumina Assembly) | ecosystem: Environmental > Terrestrial > Soil > Wetlands > Permafrost | place: Sweden... | reverse complement strand
GCGATGGTGAAAGGCTCCGAAGAGATAGGCCTCCAGGTTCAGTATTGGCCGGCCTTTTCCATTTGACCGACGCATGGTTTTTGCGACGGACAGCAGTACCGACTCCCACACACCCGTGGCCAACACCATCGTGTCATCGGACGTTTTGTTCGCCAGCTCTTTGCGAGCGTGCGCCTGAATCCGCGGCCATAGACGGCACGCAACGATTGCCAATTCGCTGACGTCATCCTGACCCCGCGCTTCAGCATTCTGAACGAAAGCGGAAAGAACCCATTCAGGGCCCAATTCGCGGCTGGACATCGGACAGGCCTCACCTCTCATTAATGATTACTGCTCAGGCCAGAGATTCCCAGAGCGTGACATCCGATATGAGGCGGTGTCAAGGCCCGGTGCACCTCTTGCCCGGTGCACCTCTCTCCGGACCGGAGCCCATAGTGTCACGCCGGCGGAATTGCTGCCCAGCGGGTCTGGCCTGCGCGACCCAGAAACAAAAAATCTTTTTGATACTTTTTCTCCCCTGCCGGTTCCTTCACTAGATGTAGGGCAACTACCGATTTCTGCCGTTTGGCGAAAGGGGTATGGAGCAGTGTTCCCCCACATTGAAGTGCGTTACCTATACGCAGTCATTGTCTTGGCCGAGGAGTTGAGCTTTACACGGGCTGCCCACAGATTGCACATCACCCAATCTACGCTCAGCAAACAGATCACTGAAATCGAAAAACAGAATAGATTTCCGCTGTTCACTCGCGACAATAAGAAGATTGTGGAGCTAACGGACGCGGGACGTATCTTCGTCGAAGGGGCCCGCTCTTCGCTCTTGAATATGGAGCGGACTGTTCATCTTGCTCGTGCCGCCCATGATGAAGGAGATAGCGTTTTGCTGATTGGACACTCACCCTACGCCGACCAAGCCTGGGTTTCGGCAATTCTTGAAATTCGTCTCTCCTTGTACCCCACACTCCGCCTTCGACTGATCAGTCAGTTCTCAATCGAGTTGGTGCGTAGTGTCATGGCAGGCGAACTGAATCTTGCGCTGGTAACGGCACCGCCGGAGGACTCTCAGATCACGACCGCGCCATTCGCTTCGACGCCGCTCTATGCGGTTCTCCCACAGACCCATGCGGCTGCCGAAAAGGACCACATCGTGCTCCAAGATCTGGCGAACGATGAATGGATTCTGTTCGGGCGACGAGTCCACCCCGTCGTTCATGGCGCAATCATGGACGCGGCACAACGTGAGGGAATCGCTCCTAAACATGCGCACGAGATTATTACGGCTCAACAGGCGGTTCACTTGGTATCTGAGCACGTTGGCGTGGCCATCCTCACCAAACCTGCTGCGCTTGGCGTTCGCGCTGAGGGGGTAGTGGTAAAGCCGCTCTCTGATCGCTCATTGTGTTTCCAAACGTGTGTGATCATGAGAAGCGACGACAATTCCCGATTGGCAAATGAGTTCGCTCGGTCCTTCCTCCGCAAATATGCACCCCAGCGCCTGCCACCAAAGCAAATGGAATTGTGGCTGTCCTCCTGAGTTGTCAGCTTGAAAACGGCAATCCCCCTGCCGGACAGGCTTTTAGTCGTTGTACTGACTGGCTGGCGTGACGTGTTATTCTTTGCCTTCGCTAACTCCGAACAGGAGAAGAGAACTTGAGTCCTATCGAGAACATCATCCAAGAAGTGAACGAAGAAATTGCGAAATTGAGTCAGGTGCTCCGCTTGTTGGAGGGCACGGGTTCAACAGGAAAGAGATCAGCTCGAAAGAGCACGGCACGACCGACACGCACAATATCAGCGGCGGGCAGGAAACGAATCGCAGCGGCACAGCGGGCGCGCTGGGCAAGAATCAGGGCAGCAAAGAAGCGGTAGTACGCTACTTCGGCAACCGTACCTTCACAATCCACGACTGCCTGCATTTCCCAGGATCGCCAAACCTCCCGCAGGCCGCTACCGGGAACGTCTCTTGTGGTCAGAGGACCTTCAGGGCGCAAGGGCGCATTTGAGTCCTCATCACTGATTCGTAAGCGCAACCAGACCAATCAGTTACAGACTAAACTCCTTACTTCGGGACCAGGGGGTCGGAGGTTCAAATCCTCTCTCCCCGACCAATTAACTCTTTAGCTTTCAATTGATTCTCTTCGGCGCGGAGCTTTCAGTCTCCGCAACTTGAGTCCAATTGAGTCCAAATACCAGCCGCTCGATACTTTCCACTGCTCGCCTTTGTTCTTGAGGAATGGCGTGCAGATAGATTTCTCGCGTGATTTCCGGCGCGGAATGACCGAGCAGGGATTGCATCGTCCCCACCGGCGTACCCACACCGTCCAGCATTGTTGCGTAGCCGTGCCGCAGCAGATGCCAAGTCACGTGCAGTCCCATCCTCTTTGCCGCAGGCTTGACGTACCTCTTAAGAAGGTTGCGCCGGTCAAGCGGCGTTCCTTCCTTCGAGGCAAACACCAGCTTATTCGGGTCTGCCGCGTCGGGCCGGAGCGCAGCAAAAACACTTGCTGTCTCGGCACCGAACGGAACGATACGGGCGCTTCGCTTCGTCTTGGGTGTGTCGAAGTGGCCTTCATACACCGTTTGACAGACGCGGAGTAATCTGGCGTCCACATCAACATTGCCCCAACGCAACGCCAGCAGCTCGCCGACACGCAGGCCCGTGAGGGCCAGCACCAGCGTTACCGACCGTGCAGGCTCACCCAGCTCCGCCACCAGTTTGCGTACTTGCTCAGGAGCGAGCACGCACCGCGGCTGAGTGTAGACCCGCCGTGGCAGCTTGGTTTTGAGCGCCGGATTGTTCTGCACGTAGCCCCATTCCTCTGCGCTTCCCAGGACACGCGTTAACCCGCCCCGGATGTGTTTCACGGTTTTCCAGGACAGGCCGGAAGCCAGTTTTCGGCTTAAGAATCCTTGCAGCTCCTCGCGCGTAATGTCGCGGAGTTGCCTTGCTCCAAAAGCCGGGATGAGATGCACGTTCAGCATGTAGTTGTAATGCTTCTGCGTTGCGTATTTGAGTGTCGGCAGAACAACGGGCGACCAGTCTTCGACCGCAAAATCCCTGAAAGTGCGGATAGACTGTGCCCGTGGCGTGCCTTCGTTTATGCTTGCGAGCCTTGCAGAGAGTACCTGCATTGCCGCACGGCGCGAGGAGAATTGTGCGACCGGCCCGATTGTCTCTCCCCGCCGCACCCTTCTGATTGCTCCATCTTTTCCAATTACATCCTCCCACCAGCGGAAGAACCATACTTTCTTGCGAGTGCCCCGCTGTAAAAGACTGCCTTGCTGAAAACCTTTGTGAGCCATCCTTTTTCCTCCATAGATGGCCCGTCCGGTTTTCGCTGTGTCAGGCTTCAGTGTATCGCCCATGTCAATCTGCCTGTGCCCCGTTCGGGTGCTTCCTGACCCAGCCCAGGACTTCCTCCGCGCGGAATCGCCAATACTTGCCCAACCGATAGGCGGGCAATCGGTCGCAGTTGCGCGAGCGCAGATGCCCGTACACCCAGGACACTGGGACTTTCAGAAGTGCGGCAATCTCCTTGACCGTCAGCAGCTCATTGTTACTGTCTGTAAACATGCGTCACCCCCGACGCGATGCGAGAACAAAACTTTCCTGAGAACTACGCAGGCAATCACAACGCTTCTAATGTCGGTTGCGTGCCGCGCCTGCTATCTTGCGTTCACCCGGCAGTACTTCCTCTTCGGACTTTTCCGGCAAAGCCTTGCGATGAACTTTGATTGCGGTAATGACCGGCTCACCGTCCGCAGGTGCTTCCCACACGCGAGCATCGAATTCTTGAATCCACATCACTTCGCCCTTCAGCAGCTTGCGCCACAGGTCGTGCATAGCGTCATCGCTGCTAGGGCTGGTATCGCCTTTGTGCGGCCCCAAATTGCGGCCCTGAATCTCTATCTGTTGTATTGAATCGTCAGCCACGAAAACCGAGACGTGCATCCCGCCGCCGTCGCACAGCAGGTTCTTGATGAAGCTGTAAGGAATGCCCAGGTCTGTTTCGTCGTTCGCGCCGTTCGGACGCACCCACAAGTACATTTGTCGTTGGCGCTCCGAACCGAAAGCCTTGTATACGGGCTTGGTGTTTTTGAACGTAAAGGTTCCACCGTTGCCGTTTCCCGGCTTCCTGCCGTATTTTTCCCTGAATTTTTCTGTGCAGTCTGACATTGCAAGGCCCTTCGAGTGGCATCCTCGTGCAGCTCACCGTAGCGGAGCCGCACGAGGAGCGCCAGCGTTTTTGCTATCTCTCCATCTCGACGCCGGACTTGTTCAAATCCCGGCCAATGTCCCGCGCCTTGTCCATCGAGGTCGGGTCATTAGGAGTGGGTTTGCTGTTCACGTCACTTGCCCCGCCCATGCTTTCACGCTGGATATTGGCGTTCTTAAGCGAGGTGTCTACCCGTTCCTGTTGTTCCGGTGTCATACGGTCGTGTCCTCCTTTCGTGGATTTTTCTTCTTGCTCGTGCAAATGGTTCACGTCCTTTTCATTGAGTCCACCGCCCCATGTGTCGCGGCCTTGCTGCTTCGCCCAGGCGTCGTACTCCTTCAAGTCGCGCTCCATTTCCTTCGCGCTTGGTTCCCCGCGCTCTTGCAGGCCGGGAGTATGCGCCGCCCTGTCCCGCGCTTCCTGTATCGTGTAAGTGCCATCCAGCTCCGCGCCTGACTGATAGGGTGATTTCACTTCCTGCGCTTGCGCCGCCGTGCGGTCGTGCTCACGCAGGGATTCAGCCGCCTTGCGCCGTTGCTCATCGGTTTGCGTCTTTTCCTCAACGGACATAACGCCTCCTAGCGCTTTTCGAGAATCAGCTCGCCGCCCGTGCAGACACCGGAGTCAGTTTGTTTTTCCTTCCACTTCGCGGAGAGATGCCCTTCGACAAAAGGCCGCACGGAGATGGAAAGCATTTCGCATGCCTTGAACGTTCCCGGCTGGATGATGTTGTCCAACGCCTGAAAGACGAGCGCACCGTCCTGGGGAGTTCCCTCAAACCTCGCCCGTGTCGGATTGAGTGTGAGTGCAGGAGCCAGCGGCCCCGCTTTGCTCGCATGCTTGAAAACATCAATCGTGTCTACACAGGCCAGCTCAGACGCCCCGTTATAAGTTCCCGCTCGCCCGTCAACCGGCGCGAGAACGAAATTCAACTTGCATAGCCCGCGCTGAGGGACATTGACCGAGCCATCGTAAACTCCGAACCACGCAGCCCACGGGTCAACCGGAGGAGGAATCACCACCGGGTCAAGGCTTGGAGCCACGCGGCCAGAGCCGAGCGGCAGTGCGGGCGGTGCCCCTGTCGTTGCCGTCGCCGGCACAGACGGCGACGGCTTCATTCGTGAGCGCACTGCCTGAACGTCAGTGGCGTGCGTTCTGCTTGGCAATTCGATATGCGGGCACCCGATGAGCCAACCCACGGCTACGAGTACAACCACCGCTGTAATTGCCGTTTTCTTTACGTTGCCTTCTGTTTGCCAGTTCTCACGTATGACGCTCATAGCCCCTCCGTGTTCCCTTCCGTGGCGACGTTGTTACGCCGAGCAATTTCCGACATGAGTAAATCGTCCATGCCGGTTGCGATGGCGCTTGTACTTCCTTGTTGTCGCTCGTCATCGGCGCGTGCTTGCTCGACATGGCGGAGAACTTCACCGCGAGCATTCGCTGAGGCCATCTGACCAAGCGAGCCACGGAACTCCGCTTCGCCGTGGCTGTACGCCTTCACCTGCAGCGCGAAAAATGCAATACCCGCCAGCATCCCCCACAGGCCAAGCAGTCCGGCGAAATGCAGGCGGAACAAGAGCAGCGCTGAGAAGAGCAGAACAACGATAGGGTCGAAAAACGCGGCGAACCGCTCTTCAAAGGGCAAGTAGCCAAACCGCCCCTTACCAATCGAATCCGGGTGAAAGTCTTGCGACAATACCCCGCTTGCGATTTCCACGTTGCGTTTGTAACGCTGGTAGAGAGCCAACGCGACGTAAAACAGCGCGAAGCAAAGCAGGCTGTTATCTTGCGGCCCCATGCGGCCCAGGCCGAGCGGCAGCCATGAGAGATTGCCGAACCACGACACCGCAATCATCAGCAGCGTCGAGAGAGCAATCCGCGTATAGCTCAGATGATTTATGCCAACGCCTTTCTTCATGGGGTCCAGCGCAGTCATGCCAATGAGATGGAGCAGACTATTGAGCTTGCCGCCGTTGAGCGGCAGCCAGTTGAACGGCTGGTTTCGGCGTGTATCTGGGTTCGACATGCTAGACTCCTTTCGTGTTTTGGTTCGGGAACGGCGGCGGCAACCGCCGTCCCCGATTGCGCTTCCCTAACGCGCGACCGGAGCCTGTGACGAATTCACAGGAGCCGGTGCTGAAGGCCCAAGGGGCGTAAACTTCGCTGGTTCCGAAGTGTGGGCCCCATCGCTGCACAAGTGTTTTCCGTTTTCATCTGTTCCTAATTGCATTCCTACAGGACAGACCTCTTTTATCGGCACCGGAGCAGGCTGTTTTGGCACACAGGGCTTTGGTTGAGGCTTTACGCTTTCTGCCAAACTTCCCACGTCGCCACCGTCTATCATTCCGCCTGAGGCTGTCCGTATTTTCTTGTCCAGCCATTTACCTAGCTTGCCCCCGGCTTTCTGCGATTCCTTCTGCACAACAGCAGGAGGCGTCACAGTCTTGCAGGGGTCAGCGGCAGGCTTGCTCGATTGCTGCCCTACGGCAAGTGATGCGGTAAGAATCACCGCACGCATCGAGGCGAGCTTTACGTATGTCGCTACGTTCATGTTTTTTTCTCCTTTCCCCAAGGACTGCTAATTGCCTTGCGCGACGGGAGTTTTGTCCTTCGGAAGACTCGCCGCTGAGACAAAACTAGCCCGCAGCCGGGAACATGTCGGCGCAGCGACCAGATACATTTACGTAGCGCTCAGTTAACATTTCAAACGCGAGCTTTTGGAGGTGAGCCTTGAGCGATGAAGAACCGGACGAGATACTGGTTGAAAGAGCCTTAGAGGAGATTTGCAACAGCGATACTTTTGACGGTGCTCCGAAGCGTCGGCAACTGTTGTGGTATCTGGTTCAGGCATTCCTTGACAAAAAGAAGGTGGATGAAACAAGCGTAGCGGTGGAGATTTACGGCAGAGACCCAAAGGAGTTCAACCCTAAGCTGGATTCGATTGCGCGCGTCGAGCGGGGCAAACTTCAGAAGCAACTGGCAAAGTACTTCGCAACAGAGGGAGATTGGCTACCAATCCGTATTCGGTTGGATGGTTTTTTGGCTATTCCTGAGTTCAAGGAATCGACTGATGACAATTCTTCAAAGACTCATCACGCCATCCCGGCCCCCCTTCCCTACAAGGCGTTTGAAAACGTCTATGTAACGCAATTACACGAAAGACGGTTGCGGCTTCCTCTCGAACTCGTTAAGGATTGGTTACGAAAAGATTGGCCGGAATTGTTTATTACGACTCACGATTTTTGGGTTCTTCGGCTCTATTTTCGGGACGTTGCCGTCAAGGTCCATCGAGACTTTCGGCGATTTCAGAACGTATCTCTGGGGCCTGGGGACTCGGTTTGGCATGACAGCTCAGTAAGACACACTTGGGGCATTCACATTAAATTGCAGAGCGATGGCTGCATAGTAATTCCACGCACTCTGATTGACATGATTTTTGATTTGCAAGGAAATCCCAACATCTGCGTATCGGAATTTCGTCACTACATCGCCATAGCCCCAGAGGAGACTTGGATGCAACTCTTGTCGAAGAACTACCGACAGCGTTCTTAGAAACGTCACCTATGCTGAGGTTTTGACGTTCGTTTCACTCTGCTCCGAAATTGCCCTTCTGGGTGACTTACAGCATTGTCCCGAAGTTTCAGAATTTCCGCGTTTGTCATGTTCTCTTCGGTCGTGACACCTAAAATCGGTTCCCGCCATCTATTGTCATACTGCTCGACCCTTCGCATTGCTTCGGAAGGTGAGATTTCCCCGGTCGCGTAGAGCGTTACGAAATCGGTAGCGTCTTTTATTCGCAGCTCCGCTGCTTTCATCACGTCGCGGACTTCTTGATTCAACCACTGCCGAAGGTCGGTTGGCGTCAGGGTCGTGTCTGCTTTCGCCATGCTCATCTCCATTGTCACTGCGACGCCACCCTAGCCCGTTCCCCCGAGCTATGCCAATGACAATTCTGTGACACCTCTAGCGCTCCGGCTCTCTGTCTTTCTTGTCGCTGACACGTTCCTGCCAATCGCCCCCGCCTTTCTTCGGCTCCGGCTCACCCCTTTCCTTTTGTTCGTGCTCGACAATTTCCTCTTCCAGCACACGCCGCCGCGCGTCGTCGGAGCTGCCTTCGTCCTTTGGCGCTTTTTCGCGGGTGCGCTCCGCCGCCGCAAGTGATTTGCGGAACCGTGCGTGCGATTGCACAGCCCGCGCCGCGTCCGAATCGCCCCACGGCTCCGCACGCTTCTTTGCTTCCTCGATGGTGGGTAATGAATCGCGGTCAAGGCCCGTCATAAATTCGCGCAGCTCTCGCGCCTTGAGATCCGCGACACGCCTGCCGAGGCTATGGACTTTGCCCGCCGGGTCTACGAAGCAGTAATCCCGCGTGTCTCCTTTGCACAGAATGTAACCGTGCAGGCCCATCGCTTCGTTGAAGGATTGCGGCCCGTCCGCTTCCTTTCGCAGCTTTGTTACTTCGTCCCGCACCTTGAGCGGGTCAAGGCCCGTGATGCTGCCCCGGTATCCTTCCCAATCGCGTCCACGTCTTTGCGGTCTTGGCTGCTCACGCTTTTTGACTAAAACCGACTGCATGGGATTGAGTCCCATTTCGTGCTCAATTTCTCGCGCCGCCGCTTCGTGTTTTCTGTAGGTAAGTGAATCGGATATTGCCTTGCCGTCCTCATCCACACGAAAGACGGCAACATGCCGGTGAGTGCGTCCCTTTTTCGTATGCTCAACCACGATGCGCGGTTGATTCTCAAGCCCAAGATGCTTAAGCGCAATATCCTCCGCCCGGTCGTATTGCTCATCCGTGAGCCGTTCCCCAGGCTCCGGGTTCATGGAGAACTGATAGAAATAGTTTTTCGTGCGCGTGCCCCGCGCCATGACTTCCATATCCTCGAACGCTTGCGGCAGACTGTCACGGGCGAAGCCACGGCACGCGATTACGCGCACCTTGTCATTCTCCCTGCGGTTAAGCAGGTGCCGCGTGAAGTAACGCCGGTTACACCGGCTGCCGCCTTTTATGACGATGCTCAAGCGTTGTACCCGAGAGCGAGCCGAGCTGCTTTGAGAGTGGCTATAAACTCCGCCTCGATGCGTTCCAGCGCCGCCGCTTCCTGCACCTGGTCCGCATTCATCGCATGGGCAATCTGGTTGATGTTGTTGCCGATGCGGTTGAGGCTTGCATAGAGCTTCGCTATCGCCGCCTCATCCACACGCGGACGTCGCCTTGAAAGCGTCCTCGCCCTGGGCAACAGCGTTGAGCGGATGTAGGAGCCGAGCGTCAGCCCTTCGGCCAGCGCCAAAGATTCCAGAGCTGCCCTTTCCTCATCCGTGGCCCGAAAGTTTACGAGCCGCGTCTTGCGCCGCGTCTCTGTCCCGCTTCGCCGTCGTCCTGGCCGATGACTCAGCGGCAGCCTTTTTTCGTCTTTGCCGTCCACGCTCCCTACTCCTTCCGCCGTCAGTTTAGAGCTATTCCAAACCTGCCCCCCGCCGATGTTCTCCCGTGCATTTTTTTGCTATCGTAGAATCGTTCTAAACGCCCGCTTCTACGTCGTCAGAGGTATTCTTGTCTTGCTACCGCACGGCGCGAAGCGCCACGCGGCAGCCGCCGAAAGTTTGCCGTTTTCAGTGTTGGCCAGCCGTGTCATGTCTTACCGCGCACGGCTTCGCCGTCCGCTGACATGACCGCCTGGGCAAGGGAGGGAGCTACGCTCCCCCCGTTGCATCCCCCCTCAATTCTTGCCGCACGCCCAAGGGTGCGGCAAGAGGAAAAAAGGGCGGCCACGGCTGCGCCCTCGCCTGTCATAATTCGGTCATGCCCTCGCCTTCCCCGTTCCCCAAATACCACCCGGCCACGGTCATCCGCGCCGACCCTGCTACGGGCTGGCAATTCACTATCGCAGATGCCAGCACCGGGGTTGCCTGCTTTGGCGCGACGGGCAGCGGGAAGACTTCAGGCTCCGGCACTCACCTAGCGCTTGGCTACCTTGGCAGCGCCGCTGAAATGGGTTTTCTTGTGCTGTGCGCCAAGAAGGACGAGGCCGAGCAGTGGCGCAAATGGGCGAAGGCCACCGGGCGCGGCGATGACCTGATTATGTTCGATGCCAGCGGCGAGCGCTGGCGGTTCAACTTCCTTGATTGGGAGTTGTCCCGCGCAAGCGAGGGCGGAGGGCTGACGATTAACGTGGTCGCGCTCCTTGAGGAAATCATCCTTGCCTTGCAGCCGGAAAGGTCGGGCGGCAGCGGTGAGAATCAGTTTTTTGAGGATGCGCTGCATAACCTGCTTGTGAACGCCGTGGAGCTGGTAAAGCTCGCAGGCCCGAAGTATCCCCTCCGTCTTGAGCATATGCGCGATATTGTGCGAAGCGCTCCCATCAACCGCGAGCAGGCGCAAGACCCGAAATGGCAGGAGGAGAGCCCTTGCTGGTTTTTTCTGCAAGAGGCCGCGAGAACAACGGCGGGGGCGGACGAGGAGCTGAAGGCCGACTACGCCGAATGCCGCGCTTACTGGCTGGATGACTTCGCTAATCTCTCCGACCGGACGCGCAGCATCATCACGCTCATGTTTACGAAGCTTGCTCAACCATTTACGGCGAGGCCGCTCAGAAAACTTTTCTCGACCAACACGACTGTGAGGCCAGAGGATACTTTCGCAGGGAAAATCATAGTGATAAACATTCCGACGCAGGAGTATTTTCTTGTCGGAAAAATCGCCGCTATCACTTGGAAATACTGCACACAAATGGCAATCATGCACCGGCCTTTGCCGAGCAAGCCGGATGAATATTTGCGCCCGGTTTGTATTTGGGCGGACGAGGCGGCATCGAATTTCCTAAGCAGGGGTGACAGCGATTTTCAGGCGGTAGCCAGGTCAAGCGGAGGATGCACGGTCTACCTCGCGCAGAACATCAACCAGTACCGCAAGCGCCTGGGCGACAACGACGCCTTTGAGAGTTTCATATCGAACCTGCAAACGAAATTCTTTCATCAGGTGACCGGGCCGACCGCTACATGGGCAAGCGAGCTGCTTGGGCAGCGCTATGAAACTATTACCAGCGTGACCGGCGGAGGCACGACCCCGCAGGCCCAGGATAGCTATGGGAGCACCCACGGCAGCGCGACCTTAAGCGAGCAGCGCCGGTACTTTGTGGAGCCGAGCCGCTTCACTACGCTCAAACGCGGAGGCGTGGCCTACAACAAGGAAGTGGAGGCCATTTGCTACAAGGGCGGGCATGTCTTCGGATGCACGTGCAAAGGTACGCATGACCCGCAGAAGTGCAAGGGTAAGCCCTATATCGAGCTTACTTTCAAGCAGGGGAATTGAAGCCGGTTACTCTTTGTTTTTCGGTTCGTTTGCGCGTACCACGATGCGCCCGCCGACCGGCATTGCTTCGAGCTGCACATTGAAGCCCTTGCCATCTTCGTGCATCCAGGCGACTCCAATCTTGAGCCAAGTGGAATCCTGTTTGCCTTCCTTGTTCTCAAAATTACGTACAACGTAGGCCGTAGCTCCGGGCTTTCTGCTGTCTTCGTTCATCGTGTTCCCCCTTAGGTGTTGCAGGTTCCACACACTAACCCAAGGAACAATGAGGCGGAAGTGAAAAGCGATTGACCGTATCGTCGCAAAATCGTATCACCGCAAAATCGTAAACACGCGCATGTTGTATGCCGACCATAAGCTTGCTGAATCAAAAAGGCGGCGTAGGTAAGACGACTTTGGCTTTGAATCTTGCGGCCAGCTTCGCCCTTGCCGGAGAGTCCGTGCTCTTCATTGATGCCGACCCCCAGGGCAGCGGTCTAGATTGGGCAGCGGCCCGCGAGCACAAACCTCCCTTCAATGTCGTTGCGTTCCCCAAGAACACGCTGCACCGCGATATTCCCTCTCTGGCCCAGCCTTATAGGTGGACGTTTATAGATGGCCCGCCTCTTGCGTCTGATATTGCGCGTTCCGCGATTCTTGCGAGTGAGCTTGTGATAGTTCCGATTCCTCCTTCCCCGCTCGACGTATGGAGCGCCAAAAAAATTGTTGATTTGATTGGCGAGGCGGCATTGATGAAGCCCAATCTCAAATCTGCATTTGCGATTAATCGTAAAGTCGCAAGTACGGCGATTGGCCGCGACTTTCGCGAGTCCTTAACCGGAGCGTACAGTCTGCCTATTTTTGAAACTGAAGTGAGCATGAGAACGGTGTTTGCTGTAAGCGCGAACCACGGCCTTTCCGTAATTGAAGCAGAGCCGAAGGGAGCAGCAGCAGAGGAGATTAAGCAACTAGCCGCAGAAGTGAGGAAGTATTGCAATGAAGAAAACGCTTATCGCCCCGAAGCCGTCACAGTCTCCTAGTTCACCCGACGCTGACGCATGGGTTAACACCGGGCAGCCTGCAACGCGCGAGCGCACGAAGCGTCTGACCTTGGACGTGCGAGAGAGTTTGCACCGTCGCATCAAAGTGACGTGCGCGGCAAAAGGGGAAGACATGGCCGACGAACTGAGGCGCATCCTTGAAGAGAAATTCCCCGAACAGTCGTAAATGCGATTGATCGGAAATGCAGAAATACGATGCACGGTTAAGTTCTTGTCATGGCTTGACAATATATGTAGTTCACTTGATGATAGAGCGGTTTGCTTGGGTGTTCCGTGAACCGCGTCAAGCTCTATACCGCGCTGTACCGGATTCTCTTTTTGGCGGGCCTTCTTGCCTTCGCGCGTGCCGCGTGGCTGATGCTCAAGCACTGGTGAAATCATTTGTCTAAATACATTCTTGGACGCCGCGCGGCTCCCGTTCGCACCATCGGCTTTGCCAATCGCGTACATCATGCGACCGGCGACCTCATCACCTATTCCGGGGACTCCCATCTCCTAACCGTCGCCCCCACTGGCCGGGGCAAGACTAGCGGGCCTGTAATTTGCAATGCGCTTCTTCATCCGGGCCAGCTAATTGCCTTAGACCCTAAAGGCGAGATTCACGCTGCCACCGCAGAAGCACGGCGGGCGATGGGGCAGGAGGTACACGTTTTAGACATGAGCGACGAAGACCCCATCCCCGGCTCGCTTAACCCCCTCGACCTGGCTAGGCGTTGCGGGACAGAATCCGCAGTAATCGGGCGAAGCTTTGCAGCGGAAATCATTGAGAGAGGGCAAGAGAGAGATAGATTCTGGAATGATTTTGCAGAGTCGCTGATTGGGGGTGGAGTGGCTCATCTTCTCGATGACGACAAGCCCAAAGAACGCCATATGGGTGCGCTTTTCGATTTATTTAACAGCGACGATGTTATTTACCAGCTCGCCGTATTGCTCGATACGAAGGGCAAGACCATGAACCGGGCAGCGAAGGCGGCGTTTGTTTCATTGCTGAGTCTGCCCGACAGGGAAACGCGTCCTTGCGTGCTTGGCACAGTGCAATCACATTTGAGGCTTTTTGATAGTGAGCTTACTCGCAGGCTCACGGATACCAGCTCTATGGATGTGGACGCGCTAATCGCGGGCAAGCCGATGTCGCTTTACCTAATCGTTCCCCCGTTCAGGCTCACCGCCTACCGGCCATTAATCCGCATGTGGCTTTCCGGGCTTATTCTTGCGATGACAAGGCGCAAGACACCACCCAAAGAGCGCACGCTGATGCTATGCGACGAAGCCGGGAGGCTTGGCAGTATGGATGCGATTTTGACAGCGGCAACGCTCTTGCGTTCGTCGGGATTCACCTTGTGGACTTTCTTTCAGAACATTGACCAGCTCAAAATTTACGGAGAGCAGGCGAACACGATTATTGATAATGCCGGTGTGATTCAGATTTTTGGAGCGACAAACAAGCGCATGGCACAGGACTTGGCAAACATCGTCGGCAACGTCAGCGCCGACGAACTTCTAAACATGCGGGCCGACGAGCAATTTTTGTTAATTGAAGGGAAGGGGATGCGCTGCAAACAGGTCAGGTACTACAACGAAAACTTTTCTCAGCAGCCGCGCCGCTCTGTCGGCTGATTCAGCCTTTGCGTTTTTTCGCTGCGCTCGATGCGGGCGCTTTCTTTCGCGGCTTAACCTCGCGCGGCCCCGTCAGCAGGCCCTTTTGCAGAAATTCCGAAATCGCACTTTCAGGAATCAGGTAGCGCTTGCCTACTTTGGTTCTTGGAAATTTTCCCTCGCGGACGTACCGGCGCATCGTGTCTAGGGCAATGTGGAGCTTTTCGGCGGCCTGCTCTTGCGTCAACCACCCTTCGATAGTCACCAGCGCAGTATAGCCCAAACGTTGAAAGTAAAAGGCTTACGCCCGTTTATGGTATGGGTACACGTGATTATGCACGTTTTCATATTGTTTTGCTTGATAATAAATCGTGTTTACTTGATAACAACACTTATATGCCGGGAATCCCGACAACTCAGCTCACCTACGGCACTTTCGGAGCGTACCGCTGGTTGCTAGCGTGCTCAGTTGTACTTACCCATCTTGGGCCATTCAATGGCGCCATCGCTGTGCAGGCATTTTTCATTTTGAGCGGATACACCGCTGCGTGGATACTCGACAACCGGTATCTTAATCTCAATCATGGCCTCGCAAAGTTTTACCTGAACCGAGCACTGCGCATTTATCCGCAGTACTGGCTGGTCGTGTTACTTGTGATACCCATTACGCTGCGGTTTCCCCTCATCGCCTTCCGTATTGACGGCGTGATGACGATGCCGACGCACCTAGGCCAGTGGCTGATAAATATTTTCTGCTTTGGCGCGGCAAGCCAGCTAGGCTTCACTTCCGACCAGCTTTTAGTGCCCCCAGTATGGTCCCTCGCAGTCGAACTGCAGTGGTGGTGTGTAATGCCGTTGGTCATGCGGTATCGCTCATTTCGCTTCTTGTTTCTGACTGCGGCCTTTCTTTATTTGTGTTTCGTCGAGATGGTGACACTGGCTACGCAACAATGGATTCCCTTTGTGGGATTTTTTGCTGCGCTAAGTGGCATGTTTCTGTTTGCTTTTGGATTATTGCTTTATTGGCGCAAAAAGAGGGGTTGGAAGGATATGCCCGTCAAGTGCGCTGTCATAGTGGCCGCATCACTACAAATATTGTCGCTGGCGGTCATATGTAAGATGATATCGCCGCCGCACGCTCCTGAGATTTTGTGGGCCGCCAATATTGCCACCATTTATGCTCTTTCCGGGATTGATTCTTCCCGTATTCCTCTAACATTCCAACAAATCGACTATATAATGGGGCGGCTCGCCTATCCCGTTTTCCTGACACACATGGCAGTCGGCGTTCTACTCATAGCCGCGTTCCCTTCACTTCAATATCTATCATGGCAATTGTTCTTGGCCGGATTGGGGGCAAGCAACGCCCTAGCATTGTTCCTGTGTGTCGTGATCGAAACCCCGGTAGAGCGCCTGAGGAGACACTTCAAATGCTAAAGGCAAGCGGGTTCGATAACTTGCAGAAATCAAGAATTCTGCACAAAAACTAAACCCCTCATTCGATTAGGACTTTTCTGTTCAGAATATATGTGCATAATCGGCCCATGATTTACGGGTATGCACGTGTATCCAGCAACGGACAAAATCTTGAGGCGCAATTGGCGTCGTTGAATGAGGCCGGAGCCGAGAGAATCTTTGAGGAGAAAGCTTGCGGAGCCAAGACCGACCGGGCGCAGCTTTACCGGCTACTGAATGTTTTGGACGAAGGTGACGTACTTCTTGTAACGCGCCTTGACCGTCTAGCCAGGTCAACCCGCGACCTGCTTAACATGCTCGCAGCCATCACGGGCAAGAAGGCGGGTTTTCGGTCCCTTGCGGATACGTGGGCGGATACGACGACCGCACACGGGCGCTTGATGGTCACCATATTAGGCGGGCTTGCAGAATTTGAACGTGAGCTGATACGCGCCCGCACCGGAGAGGGAAGGGCCAGAGCGAAGGCAAAGGGCGTCAAGCTAGGACGCACTCCGATACTCACTCCCCATCAACAGCACGAAGCACGGGCGCGGCGTGAGAAGGGTGAAGAATCGCTCACCGAGATTGCCCGCAGCTACAACGTCAGCCACAGCACTATTTCACGGCTGAGGGCATGAGCATCACCCCAAAAGAAACAGCCGACGCCAAAACGCTCCCCAAGCCCACACAGGCACAATTTGAAAACCGCCAGCTAAATCTCTTTCAGAATCTTCTTTGCAACACGGATGAGGAGCGTGAGCGTCTTTCTCATGCCATAGAGCTTTGGGACAGCACGCCCCGATATTCCCTCAATCGTAAAGCTATGAATAAGGCCCGCGTGAACGGCCAATTCCTTGAACCGCGCGAACTTTCATTTCAACACCGAGGTTGTACCTACACTCTCACTGCATCACCGGCTCGGCTCAAAGATGCTGATGGCGTGTTTCGTGATTACTTTCCGGGTGCTACCGAGGAACTTGTAGAGGAAGCATTGCGGAAGCTTGCGATTGAGAAACAAATCGGCTATTTCGACAAGCCTAATTACCGTAGCGGTGTTCTTTTCAGCCTTCATGAACTTCGTCAGGAGCTACGGGAGCGCGGACACGCTTGCTCGTTTCAGCAATGTGTCCATGCGCTTAATGTTCTTGCCCACTCTGTGCTTACCATCAAACCCCATGCCGAAGGGGAGGCTCAGGTCACAGCATCATGTTTGCCGTCGCTTGTTGCCGTGTCCCGCGCAAAGCTTCGCACAGACCCTAAATCCAAATGGCAGGTGCAATTTCATCCGCTTGTGACGGCCAGCATTGACCGGCTCGATTACCGCCAGCACAATTACCAGCTCGCAATGAGCCTCAGCAGTCAGCTTACGCGATGGCTCAATAAACAGCTTGTGCTCAAGTACACGGCTGCCTCGTTTACAAATCCTTTTGAAATGCGCTTTAGCACGATTAGACGTGACAGCCATTTGCTTGAGCGCTACACACGCCCCCGTGCTGCTATCGCCGCTCTTGAAGATTCTTTTCAAGAACTCAAGAAACGCGATGTACTTATGTCCGTTGACCGGGCTGATATGACCGGCCCGCGCGGGAAGCTTCTGGACGTGGTATTCACGCTGACACCCTCCTCACGCTTCGTTGCCGAGGTGAAAGCAGCTAACAAACGTCTTTACGATGCTCGCCTCATATCTTCCCGTAAGGTGGTAGTTCCAAGTGGCGGGTCACGGCGAAAGACGGTAGTTCTAGCTGGCGAGTGACTTTTGTGCCACGAGGGAACCGCTGAAGGTAGCACTTGACTTGCAACTCTCACGGTAGTTCCAAGTGGCGAGTCAGGGCTTATCCACAAGCCAGACTCACGAGCACGGTAGCTTCAGGTGGCGGGTCGAGCGGAACCCGGTAGTTTCAGGTGGCGGCATACCTTCAATCGGCAGTTCCAAGTGGCGAGTCACGCAAAATGCCACTGACATTCTTGTTTCATTTCCGATAGTTGCCGATTCGCACTATCGCCTTATCCTTCTATCCTTAGATTTAATCTTCTTCTTGGCACTGGACTGTCATGGCGACTTCAAGGCATCGAGCCTTTCAGTCGCCTAAAAACGGCTCCGCTTCGCTGCGCCTAAAAATGAGTGCGGCCTAAAGAAGGCCGCACAAAGCCCAATCTTTTTAAACCCTCCACCACGCTCTCTCGAAAGCGCGATTTGCATGAAGGCTCCACAGCCGCTATACAGACAAAGTGATGAGAACATCGGGGCGGGGGGATGGAGAGCGGAAGGCAACAGCACCAGCAAAGTCTGTCAGTGGAGCCTAAACAGACGGCAAATAATGCCGAGGCCCAGAGAATGCTAGACCTCTTTGCTTCCTTCGGAGTGGAGCATTTCAACATCACGCATATTCACCTGAACGGAGAGAAACGCGGTTTTCGCGCGAAGCGCTCGCTACAAGAAGTTAAGACCTCGATGCCGTACCTTTTGGATTCCGCCGCCCGCAGGCAAAACAGCGTCATCATCCGACCGCACCAACCCCCCGCCGATGTTCTGGTGCAGCTCGATGACCTTACCGACGAGCAGTATGAGCGTGTACGCCCCGCCGCTTTTCTCATGCTTCGTACTTCCCCAAAGGGCAAGCAGGCATGGGTCTGCATTGACGGTGCAGATAAGGAAGTGGCACGGCGATTGAGGAAAGGCACCGGCGCAGATCCGTCCGCCAGCGCATCAGTTCGGACTGCCGGGAGCCTCAATTACAAGCCGGATTATGCGCCGGAATTTCCCCTTGTGACTATCGAAGAGGCCCGCCCAGGCTATAAGGTGACGAAGGAGCAGCTTGAGAGCATGGGTTTGCTTGCCCCTGAAGAAGTCAGGCCGGTACTGCCCCCTCGATGTTCAGACGAGAAGGAGCGCAGGGGTTGGCCGGATTATGCGCGATGCCTTGAGCAGTCCATTGCGCGAGGAAGCAAGCGCACCAGCGCGGATTTTGCGTTTTGTTGCATTGCCATCGACCTTTACCGGAAGACTCCCGAGGCGACCGCCGATAAGTTGATGGAGCTTTCCACCAAGGCTCAGGAGAACGGCTATATGTACGCGCTAGGGCAGGCAACGAGGGCAGCGGAGAAAGTAGCGCAGAATCCCCGCAGGAGGTTCTAGGGCGCAGGGCGCTCCCTTTCGTTCACTCTTGCCGGGAGAGGCAATCGGCTACAATGCAACTTCGCTTAAATCCGAAACATCGGGCGGTAGAGTTGCAATCTTGCGAGCGGTTGCTAAGGTAGCCCATGCCCATCAACACCGACAAATCCGCTATCTGGAAATCCGACATTCGTGCCTCGGTCGACCAATTCAATCAATGGTTTATGACCTTTGCGCCGAAAGCGTACCGCGACAGCCGCAGCAAGACGGTGGAAGATGTGGAGCGTGGATTGTTGATGACGGCAGACCTCACAAACATCACGCCCGAAGTGATTAAGCAATCGCCCGGTATCTTACCGGCGTTGCGAATGTCCACTTGTCCACCACTGGCGCGTGACCGCCTAATCGGCCTTGCCGATTCCACGAAGAACTTTGTGGGCGCGCTCGAAAAGGGCAAGCTTCCCCCGAAGATTTCCGCTGAATTACTCAGTGGAAATTTGCAACGCATTGCTGCCATTCTCTCGCGGTTGCTCGACGTCGACATTTTCCCTTGGCTCGCGGAGAGTCGCCGCCCCACGGAGGAGGAGCGCTACCGCTCGTCGACCATCGTTGCAGACCGGCTTTGCGGGGCAGTGGCGGAGCCAATCGTGCGCAACGCCCAGGAGAAGCGACAGCTTACGCTCGTTGAGAAATACCTGACCGAGCGCGGCTACACCCGCAAGTCACCCCCGCGCAAGCAGCCGCTCAATCAGATGGAACCCGGCACGTTTTGCTTTCGGATTAACGTCAAAGTCATCAAATCGCAGACCGAGGGGAAAACCATCAACATTCCCATCGATGCCGTCATCCAGCCGAAGACGGCGAAGCTTCCGCAGCTTCCAATACTCATCGAGGCGAAATCCGCAGGCGACTTCACCAACGTAAACAAGCGGCGCAAAGAGGAAGGCAAGAAAATGAGCCAGCTTAAAGCCACCTATGGCGACAACGTTGTTTTTGTGCTTTTCTTGTGCGGCTACTTCGATGCGGGGTATCTTGGTTACAGTGCCGCCGATGGTATCGACTGGATACGGGAACATCGGCCCGAAGATTTGGACCAGCTCGGACTCTGACGTATGGGGATTGCCGCACTTCACACCATCGAAAGCCGCCGCCAGGAGCAGCAGACTCACCTTGACACACTCAAGACGGCAGCGGAGCGCAACAAGTGGGGGCAATTCGCCACGCCTACAGAATTGGCGCTCAGTATCGCTCGGTACGTGCGCGACGTTGCCGGACTCAGCACTATTCGTTTTCTTGACCCGGCCATCGGCACCGGCTCTTTCTACTCAGCCATACGAGAGACATTCCCCGCTGACAGTATCGAAACGGCAACCGGCATAGAGCTTGATTCAGCTTTCGCGCAGGCAGCGGAAGACCTGTGGAGCAAGAGCGGCCTTAATATCGTGCGGGGGGATTTTACCAAGCAACAGCCGCAGAGCCGTTATAACCTTGTGCTCACGAATCCGCCTTATGTGCGGCATCATCATTTGTCCGCAGACGAAAAAAACAGGCTCAAGGCGCGTCTTGCGCGATTTCTCTCTCCCGAGATTAGTGGGCTTGCCGGTCTGTACTGCTATTTCCTGTTGTTGTCGCATGACTGGATGGAAGAAGACGGCCTTGCGGTGTGGCTCATCCCTTCGGAATTTATGGACGTGAATTACGGCTCCGCGCTTCGCCGGTATCTCACCGAGCGCGTAACGCTATTGCACATTCACCGCTTTTGCCCCACAGACGTGCAGTTTACCGATGCGCTAGTGTCCTCCGCTATCGTCGTATTCAGGAAGGCCCCGCCTCCGCCAGGACACAGCGCCCGCTTTTCCTTCGCAGGGTCGATTGAGAACCCGCAGAGCGAAGCATATGTACCGCTTGAAACGCTCCGGCATTCGCGCAAGTGGACGCAGTTTCCGGCCAGGACGACGGTCGATAACACCGACGAGCTGAGGCTTGGCGATATTTTTTCCATCAAGCGCGGGCTTGCGACCGGCTCCAACGAGTTCTTCATTATTGGCCGCGAGCGTGCCGAAGAATGGAAAATCCCGCGCCAGTTTCTCAAGCCCATACTTCCAGGCCCCCGGCATGTGACAGCGGATATTGTTGAGGCGAATCCTGACGGCTCCCCCGCTGTGTCTCCCCGACTCTACTTGCTTGATTGCAGCGAGCCGGAGGAGAAAATAAAAACTCGCTGGCCCCGCTTCTATGAATACCTGCAAAGAGGCAAGAGAGAAGAGATAGCGGCGTCCTATCTCGCCAGCCATCGCGCACCCTGGTATTCGCAAGAACAACGGACCCCGGCACCATTCCTTTGCACCTACATGGGGCGCTCGCGGAATGGTAAGCATCCTTTCCGCTTTATCTGGAACCGCTCGCAGGCGACCGCTCACAATGTTTACCTCATGCTCTATCCCAAAGGCCCGCTGCAAACTGCGTTGCACAATCACCCGGAGCTAGAGGCACAGGTATTCACTGCCTTGCAGAGCATCACGCCAGCCGCGCTGATTTCAGAGGGCAGGGTATACGGCGGAGGGCTTCATAAGGTGGAGCCGAAGGAGCTTGCCCAGATACCGGCCCGCGCCATCCTTGAGGGCCTTGACGTTCGAGTTTCCATCGAGCGGCAGGAAAGCCTTTTTGCATAGAATCTACAATCGGCGAGTGTTCGTCCTGTTTTCTTATTTTTGCGGTTGTTGCCGTTGACCTCCGTACCATGCGGCAATGAGAGCGCCAATCAGAACTACGGTTGCTTGAGAATCGAGGATGTGTCGATACGCGAGCGCCGCAATCCCCGCGAAGATTAACAGACCGAAAACCAGAGAAACGTAATAGGGGATTGGGCTTCTGGCTTGGATGTTCTTAGCGGTACAGGAATCGAGCCACGCACCTAAAGCAGTGACGATTTTCTCATTTCTGAGAACATCGGCAAGGGCTTTGCTTATCTCG
>Ga0182030_10008178_pt1 | contig 21710 bp, 18 predicted proteins | sample 812S3MmetaG_FD_121299 | JGI IMG/M metagenome (GOLD analysis project Ga0182030, IMG submission 121299) | Permafrost microbial communities from Stordalen Mire, Sweden - 812S3M metaG (Illumina Assembly) | ecosystem: Environmental > Terrestrial > Soil > Wetlands > Permafrost | place: Sweden... | reverse complement strand
GAGCGCAAATAGCACTACGAGCCACTTAAATTTCATGATTCTCCTTTGCCGAAACAGGGTTCCGGTTTCGATTGCTGCCCTCAATCCGGGCCTAGTGATGTAAGGAACCAACAATTGTAAAGCATCAAGAGGCGACCTTCGCTCGCCGCCTCATAGGTGTTATGGCCGATTGTTATTGGGAAATCGCCACATCAAAAGCAAACCTGATACCCGTTGCCCGCCTGTTGTGCAGTCCGTTATGATTACACGGTTATGTATGACGAATTCCATGCCGCCGACCGCTGGACGGGCAAGCCCGTTCATTGCCGTTATCAGGCGTTGATTGTCGCCATTGCCACGCGTCATGCCGACGCGGTGGACGTCAAGTTCCTGGTCGGCGAACGACCGGTGTGGATTGCGCTGCCGCATGTCGCATGGGTGGAATACAACCGGCAAACCGGAAAGATCATCACCGATCCCATGGCGGTGCAGATTGCCGGTCACTATTTGAAGTGGGCAATTGAATCGGGTGAGGACAACGGCCGCGAGATGTACGCGCTGACGGTCGAAGAAACGCTCGATCAACTGAAAGCCGTGATGGACGAGGCTTTTCAACCTGTCGCGCCCTGACGTCCGCGCCCCCCGGCAGGTTGCAGATACTCTGTCAGAATGGTGTTTTCCGCCGCGCGAGCCCTTCGCTATTGGCAGCCGGTGTGTGGCGACTTTTGCCGGTCTTTCTTCTTAAGGAGCACTCTTATGTCTTCTGTCCTGCAAACTCCCGAGGTCTCGCAACTCCTGGGGCAAAGTGACGTACATCGTAATCTGCGGCCGCCGCAACTGGTGGAAGCAGCCCTGCGCCGCGGCGAAGCGGAACTGGCGGCGCGGGGCTCGCTGGTCGCCGGCACGGGCAAGCGCACCGGGCGCTCACCGAAAGACAAGTTCACGGTGAGGGACGCCCTCACGGAAAACAAGGTGGAATGGGGTTCGGCCAACCTGCCGGTTTCGCCGGACGTCTTCGACGCTCTCTACGAACGGGTGCTGGAATACCTGCGCGGCAAGGAGATCTTCGTGCAGGACCTGTACTGCGGCGCCGATCCCAAGTACCGGCTGCCGATCCGCGTGATCAACCAGTACGCCTGGCACAATCTGTTTGTGCGGCAGTTGTTCATCCGTCCTACCGCGGAAGAGTTGAAGACCCACAATCCCGAGTTCACCATCGTCAGCGCGCCCAGCTTCCTGGCCGACCCCAAGCGCGACGGCACCAACTCCGAAGTCTTCGTGATGGTGAACTTCGCCAGACGGCTGGTGATCATCGGCGGCACGCAGTACGCCGGGGAAATGAAGAAGTCGATTTTCGGGGTGATGAATTTTCTGCTGCCCGAGCGCAATGTTTTCCCGATGCACTGCTCGGCCAACGTGGGGCAGGACGGGGTGACGGCGCTGTTCTTCGGGCTGTCGGGCACGGGCAAGACCACGCTCTCGGCCGATCCGACGCGCCGGCTGATTGGCGACGACGAGCACGGCTGGAGCGCCAGCGGCGTCTTCAACTTCGAAGGCGGCTGTTACGCGAAATGCATCCACCTGTCGCCGGAGACGGAGCCGCAGATCTATAACGCGCTCGCCTTCGGCTCGGTGCTGGAAAACGTGGTGCTCGACCCTGTCACCCGCATTCCCGACTACAATGACGACAGCAAGACCGAAAACACCCGCGCCGCCTATCCGGTGGAGTTCATCCATAATTCCGTGATTCCGGGCTTCGGCGGACATCCGAAGAATGTGGTGTTTCTGACCGCCGACGCCTTTGGCGTGCTGCCACCGGTGTCGAAGCTGACGCCGGAGCAGGCAATGTACCACTTCATGTCGGGCTACACGGCGAAGGTTGCGGGCACGGAAGCCGGCGTGACCGAGCCGCAGGCGACGTTCTCCACGTGCTTTGGCGCGCCGTTCATGCCGCTGCCGCCGAAGGTTTACGCCGAGATGCTGGGACGACGGCTGCGCGAACACAACGCGCAATGCTGGCTGGTGAATACCGGTTGGCAGGGCGGAGGGTATGGCGTGGGCAAGCGCATGAGCCTGCCCTACACGCGCGCCATGGTGAATGCGTTGGTGGAAGGCCAACTGGCGGGCGTGGAGTTTGAAGTGGAGGCGGCGTTTGGGCTGAGTATTCCAAAGACGTGTCCGGGCGTGCCCGCAGAACTGCTGGCGCCGCGGAATTCGTGGAAGGACAAGGCGGCCTACGACAAGATGGCGGCTGACCTGTCGGCGCGCTTCGCCAAGAACTTCGAGAAGTTTGACGCTCCGGCCGAGATCAAAGCCGCGGGGCCGAAGCCGGCGGGCAAGTAGCTCTTACAAACAGGGACATACCACAATGTGGCACAGCAGGGGCTGTGCCATTTTTCGTTGCAGACGAAAAGCGGATCCCTCGCCGGCTGAAGCCGGCTCGGGATGGGGAAAATGAACGGCTTATCGGCACGACTGAAGTCGTGCCCTGTTACAAAGCACTCCGAAGGCGACTTTCCCAGCAGCCTGTGAATCCGTACTTTTTTCAAAGCAGCACGAGATCGAGTTTCTTGACAACCTGTGACGCCGCGCTCTTTCAAGACACATCAAGAGTGCCGGGCTTAGAAGGGCGAGCGCACGTGCTGCTCGCCCAGGACGTTGCCGGACTTGTCGAGCCAGACAACCAAGTATTGCGGCTGGAAGATGGAATACCAGTAGCGATAGACAAACTCGCTGGTGCAGCCGGTGGGAACCGGGGTCAGCGAACCGCACGGGCCTTCGCTGCTGGGTTCGCCCAGCAACTGGCGGACGACCTCGTTGGAATCGCCGAGATTGACCTGAGCGGAGTTCTTGCGCAGGTTCTCGTCGTGAAAATAGGCCCAGATCCCGGCGAGGATCAGGGCGAGCGCGACGGCGATGAAGGACAGGCGGGTTTTCATTTCAGTGGCTAGTGGTCAGTGGCCAGTGGCCAGAGTAGTTTCGAGTTTCGAGTTTCAAGTGGCCAGTTGTCAGTTATCAACGGACGATGGTGACCGTCGTCAGTATGGCACTCTGGTCATTGGAGCCACGCCGCGTGAGACGGATTCACAAAGCATACCCGAAACTCGAAACTTGAAACTCGAAACTTCTATAATCAAAGCTTATGCCCTCATTTCCCGAGGTTGAAGAGCAACTGGCTTACCTGCGCAAGGGCGCGGCGGAGATCATTCGTGAAAGCGACCTGCGCGAGCGGCTGGAGAAGTCGCGCGCGGCGGGCAAGCCCATGCGGGTGAAGGCCGGCTTCGACCCGACCGCGCCCGACCTGCACCTGGGCCACACCGTGCTCATGCGCAAGCTGAAACACTTTCAGGACATGGGCCACACGGTCATCTTCCTTATCGGCGATTTCACCGGGCTGATCGGCGACCCTTCGGGGCGCTCGGCCACGCGGCCGCCGCTGTCGCGCCAGCAGATCGATGAGAACGCCGAGACCTATAAGGCGCAGGTCTTCAAAATCCTCGACCGCGACAAGACCGAGGTGCGCTTCAACAGCGAGTGGCTCGACAAGCTGGGCTACGAAGGCTTCATCCGGCTGGCGGCGAAGTTCACGGTCTCGCAGATGCTGGAGCGCGAGGACTTCCACAAGCGCTTCATGGAAGAGAAGCCGATTGCGATGCATGAGCTGCTGTATCCCATTGCGCAGGGCTATGACTCGGTGGCGCTGGAGGCCGACGTCGAGCTGGGCGGCACCGACCAGAAATTCAATCTGCTGATGGGCCGCGAGCTGCAACGCCATTACGGACAGCCGCCGCAGATTGTGCTGACCACACCGCTGCTGGAAGGCACCGACGGCGTGCAGAAGATGTCGAAGTCGTACGGCAATTACATTGGGATCACGGAAGCGCCGACGGAGATGTTCGGCAAGGTGATGTCGATTTCCGACGAGCTGATGTGGCGCTATTACGAGCTGGTGACGGACGTGAGCATGCCCGACATCGAGCGCATGAAGGGCGAGGTCGCGAGCGGTGCGTCGCATCCCATGAAGCTGAAGCAGGAGCTGGGCAAGCGCATCGTAGGCGACTTTCATTCGCGCGAGGCGGCGGAGCAAGCGGCGCAGGATTGGTCGCGCATGTTCCAGAAGGACGAAGTGCCGGAAGATTTGCCGCTGATCAGTGTGCGCTTCGAGGAAGTTGCCGCGCCGAATGCGGCGAGCGTCGATGGCAATGTTCAGGTGAAACTGGACAAGTTGCTGGCTCGCACAGGACTGGCGACATCAGTCACCGACGGCCTGCGCAAAGTGAAGCAGAATGCAGTGAAGCTGGACGGCGACCTGAAGACGGAACTCGTGGTTGCCGTGAAGCTGGGAGCGGAGTTCACGCTGCGGGCAGGAAAGAAGATGGTAAGAGTAGCAATTAGCAGTTAGCAATTAGCAGTTAGCAACTAGCAATTAGCAATTAGCAATTAGCAATTAGCCAAACCCAAGACGGCGAACGTTTCAATGCCAAGTACCAGGTGCTGAACATACCAACTCCCGCTAGGCGGATCGATACTCCGGCGATCCACGGCTAAAGGTTCACCCACCCGCTGAAGGGGTGGGCTATCATCTTCCGTCCCGCTGGGCGGGACTCGCGCTTGGCTGCGAGCGCATCCAGCGTTGTGACTGAGCATTCTGCGTTGTGACTGCGCATCCTGCGTTGCGAACGAAGTCGCTGGCTATGGGGTGATCTCGAAGGCCACGCCGCAGCCGCCCACGCGGCAATTCCCCTGCTCGTAGCCGCCGGCGATGCCGGAGCCGTACAAATTTCCACTGCTGTCGCGCACCACCCCGGCCCACGGCCAGGAGCCGTCGGGGCAGCCGTATTGAGTGCAGAAATCGTAGAGATCGGTGTAAGTGAATCCGCTACTGCCCGGCGTCAACATAAATACCGTGCCGAGGTTCTCGCTTCCGTTCTCAATGGTGGTGCCGTAGAAATTTCCGGCAGGATCGACAATCAGGGTGCCGCGAGGTCCCGGGTTTGCGAAGTCGCTCATGGTGACGCCGGGCAGCCCGTATGCCACACTGTAGGACCAGCCGCCATTCGCGGGAGTGAGTTCAAAGACTGTGCCGCCTCCGATGGGGCCATCCGAAGAAGTCACGCCAAAGAGGTTGCCGGAATTGTCCCAGGTGAGTCCGGCGTAGGGTTGATCGCCGTCGGCTCCGCCTAGAAAGCTATGCAGGGTCGTCTCCGTCCAGTAGCCCCCATGGGGAGAAAGTTCGAAGACGGTCCCGCAAGTGTTGTAATGCGGACACCCGGAATAGCCGCCTTCGAAGGCGGTGCCATAGAGGTTGCCCGCCACATCCAGGACGAGGTTGCCGTAAGGATCGGCGCCATCCGGCCCGGTGAATCCCCACACGATAGTTTCCACCCAGCTATTGCCGGACTTCGTCAGCCTATAGACCGCACCCGGGCCGGATGGGCCGCCAACGGTTGTGCCATAGAGATTTCCCGCGGCGTCGAAGGTGACCGGGCCATAGGGATAAGCTCCGTCGTTGGGTGCGCCAAAGTTCCACAGCGTTGTCTTCGTCCATTCGCAGTCAACGTTGCGGCAGGACGACGCCGGCGGTGCGATGCGATAAGCCGTGCCGTAGTTGTAGGTTCCTCCGTTGACGGTGGTTCCATACAGGGCATTGTCGGGGCCGATGGTCACTCCGGCGAACGGCCCCGCACCATCGTCTCCCCCGCGGAAGGAATATATCGGCGTGAACGTCCAGCCGTGACCCCGGTTCGACAGCCTGTAAACCAAGCCGGAGCAGTTCCCGTTGCCGCAGCCCCAGAAAGCGGTCCCGTACAGATTGCCGGCGCGGTCGATGGTGAGGCCGCCGTAGGGCAGCGCCGAGTCCGATTCATCGTAAAACGTATGCAGTACGGTGTAGGTCTGCGCCTGTGCTGCGGTGGAGAAAAAGAGAAGTGCGGCGGCGACTAACGCTGCCTGCGTCGATCTGAAGACTGCCCGAGTGCAAGTCATGATTGATTCTCCTCTGCGAGGCGATAGAGCTTCGCGATTAACTCGTGCCCATGGACCGGACCTCTGACAACTGATCGCCGCCCACCAGCCACGACTTACGGCGTGATCTCCCAGACTGTGCCGCAGCCGTACGTGCTGCAGGGATCGGTGCCCGTGATGCCGCCGAACTCGGCTGTCCCGTAGAGATTGCCACTGGTATCCATCGCGATCTGACCCAACGGCTGGCCGCCGTCGGAACCACCTGTGAAGTCGTAGAGGTCCGTATAGGTGTAGCCGGAGCCGGATGGCGTCATCTTGAACACATTGCCCCAGCCGTACTTACCCCCTTCGACACTGGTGCCATAGAGATTGCCTGCCGAATCCATGAGCAATGCAGCTTGCGGCCCGCTTTCTCCGCTGAAGGAGTGCAGCACGGAAAAGTTCCAGCCACCGCTGTAAGGAGACAGTTCAAAAACTCCGCCTGCGTCGCCCGGCCCACCCTCTTCATTGGTGCCGAACAAATCGCCGGAGGAATCGAAAGTCAAATTGCCGAACGATCCTGAGCCGTCGCTGCTGCGGACGAACTGATGCAGCGGTGTCAGTTTCCAGCTGCGGCCATAAGAGACCAATTCGAATGCGGTGCCGGCCTGGTTCGCGCCGCCACTGGTTGTAGCGCCATACAAATTGTTCGCCTGGTCAAAGATGACGCCGCTCCAGGGCGAGCAGCCGTCGAGATATCCGGTAAAACCCCAGAGCAGGTTAAACGTCCACTGGTCGCCATTGCGCGCCAGCTCAAAGACCGTCCCGCAAGTCCCGGTGCCGTTGCCGGTGCTTGTGCCATAAAGGTTACCGGCGGCGTCGAAACTGAGCGGGCCAAAAGCGGGCTGGGAACCGTCCGCTTTTCCGGTGAACTGGTACAACACGGTTTGCGTCCATGGGCAAAGGAAGCTAGCGCAGGCTGTGGGCGGGGGCTGCAAGCGGAAAACGTTACCGCAGCCATTGAAGCAACCGGTACCACCATAGAAAGTTGTGCCGTAGAGCGTGCCGTCCGAGGCAATCGCCAGCGGCGCATCCGGGGTAGCACCGTCCGCCCCGTGAAAGGAATAGAGCAGGTTGAAGATCCAGCTCGAGCCGTGGCGACGTAACTTGAAGATGGTGCCGCAGGTCAGTGATTCGTAACACTGCGATCCCTGCAAGCCACCGAAGGCCGCTCCGCCATACACATTACCCGCGCCATCGATGGTCACTCCGGCGCCAACGGGAGTGGAGCCATCCGCCCCGCCGGTAAAGGCGTGCAGGACATGGAAGGTCTGCGCCTGCGCGGCGGGAACGGCCAGGATCATTGTTGCGGACAGGACGGCCAAGGCGAGCGCCAGGGATTCCAGGTTGATGTGGAAAATCGGTGCTGCAGTTTGCCCGGGGGTTGCCATCACGAATCCTCCTTGCGTGGGGCCACTGTTGCACTGCCCTGCGGGGAGGTCAACTTAATTCTGCATTACGGCGCAACCGATTGACGGCTTGGGGTTTATGCAGCGGAGTGGGACCTTGGGCGCTTAGCATTTAAGCAATGAGCGGCTAGCGTGGTAGGTTGAGAAGTTTGTTTGCCGACTTGGTGCGGTGTTGCGAATTCACATCCCGGCCTAAAGAGACTGGGTAGCAACCCAGTGCCGCCGCTCTGCGGCTCGTGTTTATTTCCACTTGACCGCGGGCTTACGCCCGCGGCTAACACAAATGCCGCCGCTGCGCGGCTGGGCGGGGTGATTTCCGCGGCGTTTATTCCACTGCAGAATTCAAGTCCTCGGTTGTGACACAGTCCCTAAAGGCCATGTTTTCTTAGGGCATGGCTCGGCACGGCTGACGAGGTCGCTGAAAAAGTCCGAAAAACAGATCCCTCGCGGCCTGACGGCCGCTCGGGATGACAAGAATAACCGGCTTATCGGCACGACTGAAGTCGTGCCCTGATACAAAGCGTTAAAAGCAGACTTCTTTCGCAACCTGTGAAGTCGAGCCCCTGTTACAAAGCGAACTATGAGACTTCTCGTTCTGCCGCGCCCTGAAGCGGCTCGGTCCGAATGGCGCGGTTTACTAAGGCCTGAATGTCAGGTGGTAAAGCCATTGGGTTTTGGTTGACAATGAATACCGTGAGCGGACGTTGGCGTGGGAGAGCAACCTTCCACAAATCGGGCACCGGGTTTGTGGCTCTGCACTAGCGTGCTCTGCGCGACGATCTGCGCTATGTCTGCGCAGTGGGCCAATGCGCAAGCACCGCGCTCGGAGAAGTCGCAGGGCCCAGACGCAACCTGCGACGGAGCGGCCCTTAGTCGGCAAGCGGGGGCTTATTACATTGGGAAGGGCGTTCCCCAGGACTACCATCGGGCGTTTGAACTCTTCCAGAAAGCTGCCGACTGTGGCGACGCCTATGCGATGAGCAGTCTCGGCTATATGTACCAGGCCGGTCAGGGTGTGAAGCAAGACGTACCGCACGCGGGAGAGCTCTACAAGAAATCGGCGGAGCTGGGCGATCCGCAAGGGACCTATTCGCTGGGTATGTCGTACAACCGTCTGCGCGGTTTCCCGACTGACTATGTGAAGGCCCGGGAGCTATTCGAGAAAGCAGTCGCGCTCGGCGTCCGCAATGCGGCGTACGCCCTGGGCCAGATTTACGAAGACGGGGACGGCGTGCTGCCCGACGGAAACCGGGCTCGCGAGTGGTATGAGAAAGTTGTGACCTGGCCTGGAGCGCCCCAGGACGATTATGTCGCGCAACTGGCAACGGAAAGGCTGGGCTTTTTCTATTGGAGAGGTTTTCACGGCGTACCCAAGGACGACAAGCTTGCTTTCCAGTGGTACCAGAAGAGCGCCGCGATAGGTAACGCGGCAGCGATGGCGGAGCTCGCCACGATGTATCGCGAAGGCCGCGGTGTGGAGAAGGACCCTGCCCAGGCGAAGATCTGGTCCGATCAGGCGGCGAAAATCATGGCCAAGAATCAGCCGCCGGAAATCGGCCCCAAGGAGCCCGACTGCAAGCTCCCAGATATGGATTTGCGACTCAATATCCATAAGGATTCGAGCGATTACGTCGTGATGGGTCTCGAGATCCACAATCTCTCTGACAAAGCTTGCCGGATTGATTCTGTGCAACCGCAATTTATCTTCTTCGAATCACCGCCCAATCCGCACCCGCCGCCGGAGGTAAAAGTCTGCTACAACTGCACGGCCTACGGAGTTTCCGCCGGCACGACACCGACTGCCGTGGCAGCCAACGGATTTGCCCACGCGACCTTTCGCTGGAAGAACTCATCGCCCGACGTGCCAGCGCAGTGCGCGCCGTTCAAAAACATGAATGTGTTCCTGCAGGGGCGCCAGTGGCCTGCAAAATTTGCTCTTGACTTTACAGCGGCGGCGCCCTGGCCGAAGGTGTGCTCCGTCGTCGACGTTAGTTCGGTCATTGCCGGCCGCGATCCTTACCTCGGCGGGTACGATGCTGCCAAACCCGCGCTGCAACTCTCCGCCAGCAAAGAATCCTACTTTCAGGGTGAGCGCATTCTCCTGCGCTTGGCTTCCGACGATCAATACTTATTGCCGGAAGCGGGGCAGCCTTGTCCGGTGCTCGTGATGCGTGAGCGAGAGCCGTCGGGCATGATCCACTATCACCAGCTTGGCTCCAGCGTGGCGCGTTGCAAGGCCGTCGAGAAGATCGGCAAAGACGCCTCCGCCATGGAAATTACCGGGTCCACCTATCCCAACCAGGGCCTCGGCGAGTACGAGATTGAATTTCTGGAATTCGCCTCGATCGGCAATGAAAAGTATTCGTGGCTGGAGGAGGCGAGCTCGAATCCGCTTACGTACCGGATCCTCGATGCCACGACGATTCCGCGCGACTGGGGTCCGCAAGCGAAGGGGCTGGCGCTCAACCTCAAGCTGGACAAGACGACGTACGAGCTCGGGGAGGATGTCCCGCTGCACATCGCGCGCGGGAATTTCGGCGCTAGCGAACCTATCGCGGCAGCAATATGCCCGGCGGACGCCGCCGCGATCACCGTGCGCGACGTGGACGGTCAGAGAGTCGCACCGGCTGGAGGACATGAAATCTGCACCGGCGGCGGCAGCTCGCAAGCGGTCGCGGCCGGCGATGTTATCGCCACGGAGCTTTCGCTTGCACGAATTGGTCTTTTACCGCGCCAGCCCGGAATCTACACAATCTCCGCTACCTGGACAGCATATGCGGGACCGCCCAGAGATGCCCACATGGAGGTTACGGTAGCCACAGGCCCAGTGTTCCCCTATGCCTTCGTCAACTCGAATCCGATCACGATCCGCATTGTCGACCCGCAGCATCCGGACGCGGGAAAGTTCTTGCCTGCGGCCCCGTGGCCGTCGAATTTCGTTCAGGTCGATACTTCCTTCGGGCCGAAGACGGCGCTGCTGGACAAAACCACGGGCCTGAGATGGCTCCATCTCGATCTCACCGCGTTCAAGTCGTACAAAGAGGTCCGGGCCGGGATGGCTGAGGGAGAACCGTTTGCGGAGTGGAGGTACGCGACAGCCGACGAGGTGAAGAAGATGTTTGCGGATTTTGATGGCGCGCCCGATGGGCGATCCAACGATCTGAAGCTCGCAGCCGTGTTTCAGGGCGCGCTCGGCGGACCTTTGCAAAATATCGGCCACACCCAATGCCTGATGATGGCCGGACCACATCCGGTCCTCGGCGGGCTTATCTTTCAATATGAGATGCCGAATGGGTCGGGGGCCATGATCAATCCCGAGGCCCAGGGCGAGTGGACGCCGAACCTGGAACTGACGGAAGCGTGGATGTGCAGCTACCTGGTGCAGCGGGACACGTCTCAGAAGTGATCCTCTGGTAGATTCTTAGACATATCTGCTGAGTGGAAATTCGCATGGCAATAGAAAAGACATTTACTGGAGTTACGCTGCACGGAATGCCCGTGCGCATTGAACTGGAATGGCCGTTTCATCGCTCCGCGGGCGGCAGCGACTGGTATGTGCTGCACGGTACGCTGCGCCTGAATGACGGCGGGCCGCTGCACGCCGATCTTGCGCTGAACCTGGCGCAGACGGTGCGGGAGGCGCTGCCGTCGCTGGACGGCGAGCTGGCGTACTGGGTCGCGGTCAACACGGCGCGCAAGACCCTGGACGACAGAGACCTCGAGTTGCTGAAGTCAGGCAAGCGGCAGCCGGTAGCAGTGTCGAGCCGCTGCTACAGCATCCGGCGGCAGCAGTTTACGTTTGCCAGCGCCACGCCGCAGCAGGTGGCGGAGTTTGTGGCGCGCAAGGTGTTCTGGGGAAGCGGCGCGGGGGCGCCGGCGAGCCCTCCTGTGGCAGGCGGGGGTGGGAGCAGCGAGCGCCAGGCGGTGCTGGTGGCCGACCCCTGCGACGCGCTGTATCTGGGGGCGGCCGATCCGAATATGGCGGAGAAACTGGTGGCGGCGGCGAAGGACCTGGCGGCGCGCGGGATGATCGAGCTGGAGGGCGACTACGCCCGGGCCAGCGACGCGATGCTGGCACAAAGCCATGAATTCATTGCAGTTAAAGACAACGCCCTGGAACAATTGCACCTGAAGCATGCGTTTGAGCGGGCATAGCGGCCGGGGTCAGGAGCAGGAGCTGGGGGCGGTTTGGCCGCGCAAAAAGCGAACACGAGTTCGTGTTCTTGTTCCACGTGGAACATTTTTCTGGGACGGAATGGGCTTCGGATCGGACGGCGGACAAAAAGGCGGCGCCGGAGCGATGGCATCCGATGCCGCCTTCGACCTTAGGTTCGATCTCGCGACGGCTCAGGCGACAGCCATCCGACGGGCTTCGATGCCGTCGAGTGCGCGCCACAGCGACTGCGCCGCAGTCTCAGCGGCGTTCAGGGCGGCGTCGGCGCGATCGGGATGCGACGCGATCTCGGCGCTCAGCAGTTCGCGCCAGACGTGAGAGTGCTCGACGTCGGCGAATTGATGCAGCGTGAAGTAGCCGCAGGTTCGGGCGTCGGCGCCATAGCGATCGGCAAGACCGTCGGCCTTCGCCTTCGCGATGCGCGGCACCTGCGACTCATAGGCGTAGAAGGCGGCCAGAGCTTCGGCGGTCGAGCCTTTGCGCGCGATGCGGCGGAAGCCGTCGATCAGCTCGCGCACTTCGGGCAGCGGCTCGCGTCCGCGAACTTCGTCGCGATCGGCGCCCATGCCTTCGGCAAAGTCGAGCCACAATTCGCTGTGCGGACGGCCGTCGATCTCCTCGCCGCAAAGGTTGCGCAGCACGGCGCGGCGCGTCTCGCCATCGTCGAGACGCGAATGCAGCGCGCTCAAGTACGCCGGAAACGCCGCGACATGATGGTAGTAGTCGGCAGCATATTCGCGCAGATCGTCGCGCGTCAGCTGCCCCGCGGTCCACGCTTTGTAATAGGGATGGCACAGCAGATCGTAGCGGGCAATGCGCTGCTCGAGCGCCGTCAAGAAAGCTTGCAATTGCATCGTTCACCCCACGTAAGAATTCGGAAGTGAGAACACTATACGGGAGGATGGCCGCAGGGGACAACCCGCGCCGTCCCGCTCTCATAGCACGCATCTCGTTTGCAACTGGCCTCCGACCACTGCCAACTGCCAACTGGTTTATAGTGATCTGTGGCGCAGTGAAATCTTCTCGTTCCCATCCCAACCGAACTCTGCTGGCGGTCGTGTTGCTTTTGCTCGCTCTCGCTGCGGCGTGCAAGCGGCAGAGCATGGCGCATCACGACTACATGTATGTTTCCGCGGCCGAGACCAGCCTCCGCGATCGCGTCGCCACCATGTACAACAAGATGGGCACCGTGCACAACGGCGATCGCGTCGAAGTGCTGGAGCGGGAGCGGCGCTTCGTTCGCGTCCGCACCGACGGCGGCCAGGAAGGCTGGATCGAAGAGCGCAGCCTGATCGCTCAGGATGTCTACGACGACTTCCAGAAGCTGGCGCAGGACAACGCCAACACTCCGGCGCAGGCCCACGGCACCACGCGCGCCGAGCTCAACATGCACGTCACTGCTTCGCGCGATGCCGAGCACCTCTATCAACTCAAGGATGGCGAGAAGGTCGAAGTCCTGCGGCGCGCCACGGCGGACAAGAATCCGCCGAAGCCTGCGAAGCCCGCGCCCTCCGCGACTGCGTCTGCGAAGAAGAAGGGCGCAACCACGACGACGCAGCCCAAAGCCGCAGCCCCTCCGAAAGCCACCACGCCGCCATCGTCAGCTCCGGCCGCAGCCGCGACAACTCCCAGCGCGGCGACGCAAACTCCCGCCGCCGCGACAACGCAGAAGCCGGGCGAGCCGCCGCCTCCGCCGCCCAAGCCCGTCATGGAAGATTGGTATCTGGTGCGCAGCGCGTCGGGGCATGTCGGCTGGGTGCTGCTGCGCATGCTCGATCTCGACGTCCCGCTCGACATCGCGCAGTACGCCGAGGGTCAGCGCATCGTCGCGTATTTCGTGCTCAACAACGTCGAAGAGGATGGCAAGCCGCAGCCGCAATATCTCGTGCTGCTCAACGAACCCAAGGACGGCCTCGCGTGGGACTATAACCAGATTCGCGTCTTCACCCGCAATCGCGCCAAGCATCGTTATGAGACGGCCTACCGCGAGCACAATCTGGAAGGCTATCTGCCGGTGCGCGTCGGGCATCAGGATTTCGGCAAGGAAGGCGACCTGCCTACGTTTACCATTCGCAAGAAGAATGACGCCGGACAGATCGTCGACGCCACCTACAAGATGAACGGCCCTATCGTGCGCCGCGTGCTCACGCCTGAAGAGGCCGCAGCCGAAAAGGCGGAGCACCAGGCAGCTCTCGCCGCCCGCTTGAAAGAGAAGGCCGCCGGCAAGGCGCAGCATCCCACTCCGCCTCCCGCCCACAAGCACAAGAAGCATCAGTAGCAAAACGGGCTTTGCCTGACACGATGACTCGTGTCCTACAACGTGGGACAACGGATGCAGCAAGGCTTCAGGGACTTGCATCGCAAACCGGCAAGACAGTCTTACCGTGGTACACACCGTTCGACCAAACGGACAACCCAGCCGCGAAGCGGCGGGATGGGTTTAGGCGTGGGCGTCAGCCCACGCTCAACGTGGAAACAGGCCCAAGCCGCGGAGCGGCGACACAGGGTTGCGACCTAGCCCCTTCAGCCCGCGAACTCGCATCTCGATAATCGAACGCCGGAGGCGTGACATAATCTAGCCCAGCACGGAGCCGCAGGCGGAGTGCTGGGTAGGGTGGGAAAAAACGCCGAGTCCCGCAGGGACGGCACAGGTCCTCACGCGCTCACTCTGGCCGCCCGTAAAGCACATGCTAACCATTTAGACTTCAACCCAGGGCGCATGGTCGTCCCACAATGTGGTACATTCTCTAATGAGGGGTACTGCCGGGCAGTTCGACGACCGAGCGCCGTAGGCGTGAAATAATCTAGCCCAGCACGGAGCCGCAGGCGGAGTGCTGGGTAGAGTGGCAAACATCGCTGAGTCCCGTAGGGACGGCACGGGTCCTCACGCACTCGCTCTAGCCCTGCCCATAAAGCGCCTAAATAGCCAGCTCAGAATGTATGTCGCACAATGTGGTACACGCCCCGTGAGGATACTGCCAGGCCTGTCGCTGACGTGTCATGCCGAGCGGAGGCGTCGCTGCTGTAGCTGTAGACGCTCGATGGTCTTGCGCTGAGGGGACGAGTTGGTGGTCGCCGACCGCGCTCACTGCCGAAGCGGAAACGCGGCGTGGAATCTCGCACACGGACTTACTTCCGAAGATGCTTAGTCAACCGCCGATGAAAATCATCGATATCGGCTGCGCAAGTCAGATGCGGCACTTCGAAGTCCACCTCGTGCAAGGTCTGTCCCGGCCCAGCAACCAGCGACGTTGTTGTGCCTGTTGCGGCATCCGGACCCGAAGGCTTCGCCTGTGTGCCCACCACGTCGCCATTCCTGTTCGCTATTACTATAAATTTGGCGATCATCAGAAGGTCCCTATGGCCGCGTTATAGCTGATCCAATTTGAGCTTTTGTTGGTGATGTTGTAGTAGTACTCGTAAGACAAAGTGTAGGCACCCGCATCCCCCACTGGCACAACTGTGGCCCCGACCGCAAGACCTCCCACTTCCAGTATTCCAACGTTCCAGTCATCCGGGTATTCGACCAGAGTCGGATTAAAGTTGGGAACGACCGCGATTGGCCCAACGAATGGGGTGTTCCCGTCAGGAAGGGAAATCGCAAAGGTCGTGTGCCAGTAAAGGGTCTCGCCGGGACTGGCCGTCGTGTAGCTGCCCGAAGTGAACCACGGCATTGTCTCGCCTCACTCTCTTCCATATGCATCGCCGGCATGGCCGGAAGGTTGATTTAGCCGGAACGCTAATCCACAGCCTCCGGGATGGGCTGCCCTTCGCGTCGGTCAGCGGGAACAACTGTCCCGCCTCAGACGAAATCCCCGCTTTCAATTTGCCGTATAAAATACACCCCACGGTCTCCCAATGCAATGCCCCTCATTGCGATTTTACAATCAGGACACGCGCAACCACGCCCGAGCCCCCCTCCGCGGGACGACACAACATAGCCCACCGCTTCAGCGATGGGTAAGCGTACCGGGAATCCGGAGTCCCTCGGGGACGGCACAACTAGCTCAGAGCCAGTGCCAGGTTAACGATCGCCAGACGGTACAGCAGTTGGGCTGGCCGGGATCGTTTACGATATCGCCTGTTCTCGCCAACGATCCAATTCGACCAGCGCCACATTGACCTCTGCCACATGAGACTTCCGCGACTGTTCTCGCCCATCGAAGGATTGCAGGGTTGCTCAAGCGGTTCTGGCGAAACTTCCAACGGCAGACCCTGCCTAGTAGTATTTTCCAGTTTGTCCGTGATCCTGGGGTTGCGTAAAGGCGATTCAATGTGCGGTCAAGCCGGGTCAAGCGAGGATGTTCCCGGTTTTGTGCAGTGAAACTTTCCGGCGCCCGCCCGCGTATATTGGCTCTAAGAAGGTATCCATGTCCTATTCGCCCATACTGTTTGGCCATATCTTCGCTGGGACGTTAGGGTTGCTGTCCGGGACCGCTGCTATCTGTTTCCGGAAGGGTTCTCGCCGCCACGTCCTAGCGGGAAGGGTCTTTGTCGCATCCATGCTGACTATGGCCGTCCTGGCTGTGTACCTTGCCGTCGTGAGGCATCAGCCCAGCAACATCAGCGGTGGCATTTTCACCTTCTATCTCATTGGAACAGCATGGCTGACCGCAAGGCGCAGAGATGGAGAAACCAGTCGTTTTGATTGGTTTGTACTGCTGATTCCGTTAGTGCTCGGTGTCCTCACGTGGACCAATGCCCTAAGAGTCGTGCTCAGCGGAGCAAGTTCACAAGACGGAGTTCCTGTCGGAATGACTTTCTTCCTGGGTTCGGTCATGCTGCTGGCTGCGACGGGGGACGCTCGCATGCTGCTGGGCGGCGGGGTTCGTGGTGCAAAACGCATCGCCCGGCATCTCTGGCGGATGTGCTTCGGTCTATTCATCGCAGCAGGTTCGTTTTTCATGGGACCCTCGAATCGCCCATTGCGACTGCTTTCGGCAATGGGGCTCGGGCAACACCTGTCACCGGCTCTGTTCGGCACGACGTTGTACTTGATCCTCACCTTGCTCCCGCTCGTCCTGCTGATTTTCTGGCTCGTCCGAGTGCGCTTCGCAGGTGCGTATAAGGGGCCGATACAACTGGCCGCCGCGAGTCCTAATTTGACGCGGTAGCGAACTCGTCGGCCTGCTAAAGCGGCATGAGCAAAAGCATCAAGAAGGCCGTGCGCTGATGAGCCACTCCTGTGTGATTTTCGTAATATCGCCCTATCACTCGTTGGCCGCTGTCTATCTTAGGGGGCGGAGCGTGTGGCACTCCTTTTTCCAACCGCGCGAAGAAGTCTCTACCTGCTGTAGAACTCCGCAACCGCCCCCACCACCCGCTGCTGCTCATCCTCGCGCAGCTCGGGGAACATCGGCAACGCCAGCGCTTCTTTCGCCGCGCGCTCCGATTCCGGCAGGTCGCCCGCTTTATATCCCAGGTAGGCAAAGCACTCTTGCAGATGCAGCGGCACCGGGTAGTAGATCTCGCTGCCGATACCTCTCTCGCTCAGGAAACTGCGCAACTCATCCCGCCGCCACGCGCGCACTACGAACTGGTGATAGATATGGTGGGCCTCCGGTAGCGACGACAGCAATGCAATCGGGGCCTGCTGCGTGACGCCGCGCGCGTCCGCCTGCACCAGCCCCGAGGCCGCAAACAGTCCGTGATAGCGGCACGCGGCAATTCTCCGCCGCTGGTTCCAATCCTCGATGTGCTTCAGCTTCACGCGCAGCACCGCGGCCTGCATCGCATCCAGCCGGCTGTTCCAGCCAATTTCTTCGTGATAATAGCGGCGCTGGCTGCCGTGGTTTCCCAGCCTCCGCACATGCGCGGCCAGTTCTTCGTCGTCGGTGGTGACGCATCCGCCGTCGCCGTAGGCGCTCAAATTTTTCGTGGGATAGAAACTGAACCCCGCGGCCTTGCCCAGCGTCCCAGCCTTCTTCCCCTTCCACGCCGCGCCAAAGGCCTGCGCCGCATCTTCTACCATTGCGACTCCATACGCTTGCGCAAGCTGCCCAAAGCGATCCATATCGGCGCACTGTCCATACAGGTGTACTGGCATCACGGCGCGAATGTTCTGCCCGCGTCCACGTTTCAGCGCGTTCTCGACCTTGCCTGGATCGAGGTTCAACCTGCCCGCATCGATGTCCGCCAGAATCGGGGTCGCCCCGCAGCGGACAATCGAGCTCACGGTCGCAAAGAAGCTGAAGGGCGTGGTGACGACGCTGGTGCTTTCTTCCACGCCGCAGACGCGCAACGCCAGCCATAGCGCGTCGGTCCCGGAAGCGCAGCCCACGCTGGCCCGAGCGCCAAGATATTCCGCCGACTCCCGCTCGAATCCTTGCACTTCCGCGCCGCCAATGAAGTGCTGCGACGCCAGCACTCGCTCGACGGCCGCGGCAATCTCGTCCTTGATGCTCTCGTACTGCCGCTTCAAGTCGAGCATGGGGACAGGCGAGTTGTGGGCCGAGTCGGCGGAAACAGCGGGTTCGCGAATGGTATTCACAGGCATGGTTCCCGTCTCGATTCTAGCAGCCGCCGTGTCGATAGCTTTGTAACAGGCACGACTTCAGCCGTCCCGCACTATGTCCGGAATAATCCGTTTTGAACGCTGTGTATCAGGGCACGACTTCAATCGTGCCGACTACATCACGCGGGTGTGTGTCCGCTGCAGTTGAAATCGTGCCCTGGGCGGCATATCGTAGATTTGCGCCCGTGTACCCTTTCGTTGCCGTCCTTAACTTGGAGCCGGCGGCGGCAGGCTGTTATCTGACAGACCCTTGGTTCGTGAGGGGCCGCGAACTCTGGGGCTGTGCTGTTTTTTGCAGGTTGGCGGGAGGGACCTATGGACAGCAAGCCAGCACAGAACATTCAGGATTCGTTTCTGAACACTGCCCGCAAAGATAAGTCTGTCATTACCATCTATCTTCTCAGCGGGGTCAAGCTGACGGGCAAAATCCGCTCGTTCGACAAATATTCGGTGGTCTTGGAGACCAACAACCAGGAGCAGTTGATCTTCAAGCACGCCATTTCCACGGTTGTGATGGCCCGCACCATGCATGGCGAGCGTCACTTCGACGCGCGGCCGGCGGCGGATGCGGTCGCTTCGCCGCAGCCCGTAAGCGCGGCCTCGCCGCCTGAGGATTAGCTTATTTCGCGCGTCCCGGAAACGAAGTCCGCAGCCCACCGCCTTTCGCGGCAAACCGCCCGGGACCAGCCGGAACGCGCCTTTCTGGTGGGCGTGGAGTTCTCCTCGCGCCCGGCGCCCAAGCCTCGCGCCCAGCCACCCGGCGCCGCCGATGCCGTCCCGGAAAATCCTGCCTCTCGTCCTCGGACTTCCGGCAGTGTCCCGCCCGGCGCTCGCGTAGCCCGCGATGCCGCCTCCGCGTTCCTGCACGCCCCCGATCACCAGGACCGGGGCTTCTCCACCGAAGAGTCAATGGCGGAGTTGCGGGAACTCGCCACCAGCGCCGGTGCTTCCGTCGCCGGCGAGATGCTGCAACGCCGCCCCAGGCCCGATCCCGCAACCCTTATCGGTAGCGGCAAGCTGGAGGAACTGAAGGGCGCGGTCGCGTCTACTGCGCCTGACCTCGTCATCTTCGATCACGAACTGACGCCCTCGCAGCAGCGCAACCTGGAGCGCGAACTCGATGCTCGCGTCCTCGACCGCACCCAGCTCATCCTCGACATCTTCGCCCGCCACGCCCGCACTCGCGAGGGCCAACTCCAGGTGGAATTGGCGCAGCTGCAGTACCTGCTACCGCGCCTGGCTGGACGTGGCGTGGAAATGTCGCAGCTCGGCGGCGGCATCGGCACTCGCGGTCCCGGCGAAACCCAGTTGGAAACCGACCGTCGCAAGATCAATCGCCGCATTCGTCATGTTCAGGAGCAACTGGAAAACGTCCGCCGCATTCGCGGACAGCAACGCCGGCGCCGCGAATCCGCGCCCATTGCGACCGTCGCCCTCGTCGGCTACACCAATGCCGGCAAATCGACGCTCTTCAATGCCCTGACCAAAGCCGGCGTGCTGGAGAGCGCGCGCATGTTCGCTACGCTCGATCCCACATTGCGGCACGCCGTCCTCCCGTCCAAACGCGAAGTCCTGCTGTCTGACACTGTGGGATTCATCCGCAACCTGCCCCACACGCTGGTTTCCGCCTTTCGCGCAACGCTCGAGGAAGTGCAGCGCGCCTCGCTGCTGTTGCACGTGTCCGACGTCACCAGTCCCACCGCCGCCGAGCAGCAGGTTCAGGTTGAAGAAGTTCTGCGCGAACTCGAGTCGCAGGACAAGCCGCGCATCTATGTCATGAACAAGGTTGACCTGCTGCCCGAGAAGAAACGCGACAGCCTGCGCGACTCTGACACTGTGGTACATGTTTCCGCAGCCAAGGGAATCGGCCTGGATAAACTCCTGGAGTTGATCGACAGCAAGATCTCCGAAGATCCAGTGCAGCGCGTCCGCCTGCACGTGCCCCAGTCGGAAGGAAAAGTATTGGCAACGCTCGACGCCAAGTCGGTCGTCTTATCGCGCGAGTATCGCGACGGCTATGTCGAGCTGGACGTGCAAGCGCCGGAATCGGTGCTGCGCCGGATGAAGGGTTTCGTCCAAAAGTGACTAGGAGCCAAGCAAGTTTTTGCCCTCCGCCATGCCTTCAACAGTAGTAACATTCAATCCATGATCTATCGTGTAGCCTTGCAATCCTCAGAAGAAGGTTTCGCGGTCTCGTGCCCCGGCTTGCCGGGCTGCTGGTCGCAAGGCGCGACCGAACAGGAAGCGCTGGACAATATCCGCGTCGCCATACGCGAGTATCTGGAAGCCGTAACCGAATTGACGCGCGGCAAAGACATCCGCGAGGTCGAAGTCGCCGTCAGCTAATGGGAAAACTTCCGGGCATTCCGCACTTGCATGCGGTGCGTGCCTTGGAAAAGGCCGGCTTTCGCATTCTGCGACAAAGCAAGCACATTGTTATGACCGATGGTCAGCGCATTCTGACCATTCCTCGCCATAATCCGGTCAATGCTCTCACCATGGGCGGCATCATCCGCGATGCCGGACTTACGATCGAAGAATTTCGGAAGCTACTCTGAACGGCCAATCGAGGCTGGCTTACACAACCCGCACTCCCGCGTTCGCCTGCTCGTGTGCGTGGTAGCTCGACCGCACCAGCGGCCCCGACTCCACGTGCCGGAATCCCATCTTCAGCGATTCTTCCTTCAGAAAACGAAATTCCTCCGGCGGATACAACCGCGCCACCGGCAGATGGTCTTTCGACGGTCGCAGATACTGGCCGATGGTGAGGATATCGACCTTGCGCTCGGCCAGGTCGCGAAACACTTCCAGCAACTCGTCCGTGCTCTCGCCCAGGCCAACCATCACGCCCGTCTTGGTCGGCTTGGCCGGATTCATCTCCTTGGCGCGATCCAGCAGTCGCAGCGTGCGCTCATAGCGCGCGCCCGAGCGGGCGACGCGATACAGGCGCGGCACCGTCTCCGTGTTGTGATTCAGGATGTCCGGCCCGGCATCCATAACGATGCGCAGCGGCTCTTCCAATCCCTGAAAATCCGGGATCAGCACTTCCACCCGGCATTCCGGAACGCGCCGCCGGATTTCGCGTATGGTCTCGGCGAAGACGCGCGCCCCGCCGACATTGTCGTCATCACGATTCACGCTGGTAACGACCGCAAACTTCAGGCCCAGCTTCTCCACCGCTTCGGCCACACGGCCAGGCTCTTCGAAATCGATCGGCTGCGGCCGTCCCTTGGGCACCGCGCAAAATCCGCACCGGCGCGTGCACAGGTTGCCCAGCAACATAAACGTCGCAGTGCGATGGTTCCAGCACTCGCCAATGTTGGGGCAGTGCGCCGACTCGCAAACCGTGTGCAAATCCAGCTTGCGCGCCAGCGTCTTCAGGTCGTGATAATTGTCGCCCATGGGCGCGCGCGCCTTCAGCCACTCCGGCTTGGGAGCGGGCTGGCGCGGGCCAATCTCGATCTGGATCAGTTCCGGAGCCGTAGCCATGCGATGGATCTATTGTAACGCGACACTCAGGCTTTACCCCGAACCCGGCCCGTCATTTCTTCGCGCCTGGATCTTCCGCGCGAATTGTGACCTGTTTCGCGACTCTCGCCATCACGTAACTGCCCTCTGGCCCGTCAACCAT
>Ga0182030_10008177_pt1 | contig 21713 bp, 24 predicted proteins | sample 812S3MmetaG_FD_121299 | JGI IMG/M metagenome (GOLD analysis project Ga0182030, IMG submission 121299) | Permafrost microbial communities from Stordalen Mire, Sweden - 812S3M metaG (Illumina Assembly) | ecosystem: Environmental > Terrestrial > Soil > Wetlands > Permafrost | place: Sweden... | reverse complement strand
ATCCCACGGCTGATAGAGTGGCACGTGATTAGAGAAGCGGCGTATGCAAGATGCGAACCGGTGCCTCAATTCGCATTGATTTCATTCGCGGTGGGACGGGCGATCGATGATAAGCCCACATTAGCGAATAAGTCGGGGAGGCGTTACGCGTGCCGTTCCCGCAGGCGGCCCTGTTCCTGGATGAGCTGCCGGGCGACGCTTTCGGACTACGGATCCGGCGACTCGGAAATTAAGCCGCGACGCCGCTGCAAACTCGATTAGGTATCAGGATCTATGGATGATGACCGTTCGATTGCAGCGTCAACCCCGTTGGGCTTCACGGTCCCTTAGCTGGCAGAAATTAAATAGTAAGTTACGCTTGTTCTCGCAGAACAAGAAGCTGGTCGCCCAAAGCGACATTGTTGACGGTCAAGAGGAGAGAGGTGCCATGACAAAGCAAAGAGGTTTGATGCCGCTGGCGCTAAGCGCCGGCCTCACAGTGGGCTGCTGATCGTGGCTACACCAGATACCGCCACCGCGCAAGTCAGCTGGCCAAGCACCACGGTTAGCAAGCCAACGCCTACGATTCCGGGCATGCCGCCAGAATTGGCCAAGAACCTGGCCAACTTCGACGACCTCGACTTCCATGTCTATACCGGGCAGCAGTGGGAAAACCTTCACAAGAGCCACGGCGAAAACATCATTGTTCATTATCCGGATGGCCACACTACTAAAGGCATTCCAGATCACATCAAAGAACTGAAGTTCATGTGGACATTCGCGCCGGACAACCGTATCACTGAGCACCCCATTCGATTTGGCACGGCGGATGCGCAGTGGACAGCTGTCATGGGATATCTGGACGGGACCTTCAGCAAACCTATGGTAATGACGGACGGTACCTCGATCCAGCCCACCGGCAAGAAGTACCATTTGCCGATGGCGACGCTGGGTCATTGGGACAAGAAGCGAGTCATGGACGAGGAGTATCTGTTCTGGGATAACGCGACACTCATGCAACAAATCGGCGTCGGGAAGTAGTCGTCGCCTTCGGCACGCAATCATCAGTGGTACATGGGCGATCCGGCGCTACGGTGCGCACTGTTCTGAGACCCGCCTTTGGTCGGTTCGAAGCTAGAAAATCGCGGGGCCAAAGCCAGTAATCGCCTGAGCATCTATAAATTTGGAAAATTGGCACGTTCCTTGCGTCGAAGTTGACGCAAGGTAACCGTCCGGCGAAGTCATTTTACGGGAACCGAGTTTAGCGAAGGATGATCGTGTCCATCAACGCGTTACCGACCCCACCATTCGAAACGGTTCCCTTTGACACCCGGTATATCTCAGATTTCGCACAGTTTGTGCGACGACGTACAGACCGTGGATCTGCAACCACCGATAGTGCCAAATCGCGATAGGCGAGTTATGACCGGCTACCTGCCGTTGCTGATGATGAGCGAGGCTCCTTTGCACAAAACTGACCGTTCGATACAAGCCCTCGTTCGCGGCGTGCGCACATGAGCGAGCACCTCCATCACAGGCTTGCGGTGCTGCATCAGGCTTTGCTCCACGGCAAATTGCCAAGGAATTTGCAGTGGGCCGATGCACTCGAACTCGTTGAGCACTTAGGGGAGGTACAGCCGACTGTTGGCGGCGAATTCGCATTCGTCGTCGGCACGCAGCGGGAATTCTTCAAGCGACCCCACACTTCCGAGTTTGGGATCGAAGAGGTTTCGCGACTGCGGCGATTTCTCAAAGGAGCGGCCTCTGAATTGCCTTCAAATGCGCCGGTGCAAGCAGACCGACTGGTGGTCGTTATAGATCACCATGCCGCCCATATTTTCCGCGATCTCGGTGGCAGCCGGCCTCAAAATGAAGTCACAATTGAGCCGTACGATCCCCATCACTTCCATCATCATTTGGTACATCGCAAGGAGGCGCACTATCAGGGTGACCGCGTCCCCGAAGAGACGTCGTTCTATGAAGAAGTGGCCAAAGCATTGGTGCCGGCTACCGAGATCGTATTGATCGGACACGGAACAGGAAAGAGTAGCGCTGTAGATGTACTCGTGGCGTACCTGGAGCAGCATCACCCGGAGGTCTTCCGACGGGTCATGGCTACCGAAACTGCCGATCTTTCTGCGCTAACGCAACCCGAAGTGGAGGCGATCGCAAAACGGCACATGGATGGACAAGCGCACGGCTCGAATACTGTCACTTGAGATGGACTCAAAGTCTGTGCGCTCGACATCGACGATGACCAACAGGCGTTGGCGAAGCGTCGGGGCGCGGATGTCACAATCAATGCGAACACGCAGCTTTCGGCCGCCGCTTGGGCTAATAAGGCGAGTGCTGGCCTCTTCATTGCGACTTGCGCAGGGCGATGTACCCGCGCGCATGGTGCTGCAGTTTCAATGAATTTCTTGAGCGCCTTGCTCGATGCACGCGAGATCGGCAACGCGGATCGACTGACTGTCGTCGCTGGGACTTCTGTATCCGCGTTGATGGAGAACGCCGGTCGCGGTGTAACCCAGGAGGTCGCGCGGCAGTGGTCGGCCCGACGCGTGACGGTCTTGTGCGGGCCCTGTGTGAGTTTCCCTACGAGGTGTCCTTAATTACCTTAAGGACCTCCTAAAGGGCAACATCACGCCCTTCGGGCGACGGCGCGCGCGCGGACACCGACGTATTGGAGACCGCGCGCCCTTGATTACCAATATTTCGCGGCGGCTACTTGATTTGCGGGGCGCCGATGTAGTTCTCGACGCCGTAATCAGGCGCGAAAGTTTATGGCCTGTTGACCGCAAATTATGGCGTCTGGATGGCAATCTGTTGTCCCCAGTCGCGCACTCTGTTCCATCAGCACCAGAGAGCCGCCAAGTCGCATCTGTATGCCGACATTTTCAAGTAAAAATGAGGACAGCCTCAAGGGAAACTCACAACGGCAGAAGGGGTTGCCGCAAAATCTGCGGAAACTACCGATCCCTTTGCTTGGACTAATGGAAATAGAATTCATCCGAGACGAGACTTGGCGCGAGCGCAGAGGGCAGCGATCCATCAACCCGATACGTTTCAGGAGAATCTCATGTCGCATGTTCATGTCCATCGAGTCGAAAGCCCCAACGAGCGCGCACTGCCCGCATTCGAAGAGGCGGATCGAGTGCTGCAGCGGGTGCAGCAGCGTGCATTCGATCTGTTCGCGGCACGAGGCTTCAGTCCTGGGCGGGCGCTGGATGACTGGCTGTCCGCGGAGCGTGAACTGTGCTGGCCTGCTGCGGAGGTCCTCGAGGGCGACGATAGGTACGTCGTAAGCGTCGCGCTGCCGGGATTCGAGGCCGGCGAGGTTGAGCTCACCGTGACACCGCGAGACCTGATCGTCCGTGCAAAAAGCAGTCGGGAGCGAGTTCACCCTAGCGTGGGCAACGGGGGCAACGCCGCGTCATCCAAATTCCAGACCAATAGCCTCTTCCGGTGCATTAATCTACCGGCAACCATCCGCGTCAAAGACGTTAAAGCAACGGCGGAACATGGTCTGCTAACGATCGTAATACCGAAATCCTAGCCCAGCGCGACGTCAGGACGAATGCGGCATGAGAATTTAGGGCCACACTTGAGTCTGTTTCTTCCAGTGAGCTGTACCGGCGGCGCAGCAGCATTCTTTAACAAGAGCATGTCAGGAGCGCGAACAAAGGCTAGGTTTGAAGGCTAGTCAAAGCGGCGAGAGGGCAGATCAAAGAACTCGCCGGCAAGGCTCTTTGCGATAAGAAGCTGCGAGCAAAGGGCAACGCGCAACGAGTCCCTGACAAGGCTCAAGCAATATTGGTGATGTTAAGCAACGCGTGAAAGAATCCTCAAAGAGGAGTACGTGACGGCTTCTGGTTAGATCATCGCCCAAACGAACTGATGCTGCGCCGCCCGTAATTGCCCATCATCTCCGGTCGTGAGAGTGACGGACGTAGTGCGTGGTCGGCTTATTCGTGTAGCCGATGTGCGTTACCGTACGGAACGGATCGGGTCGCGGTGTCAGCGTCTGAGTTGCTAGGGCACGCAGATGAGAATCATTGTCTTGTTAGATGGTTGAACGTCGGTTAATAATTCGGAGGATCAGTTTCATGGGTACCGTGACAAGGCTAGGCGATCAAGGGGAGGGAGTTAGCGTATCGCAGCACAAGAGCGATCAGCTCGATGAAGCGTTGAAGGAGACATTTCCCGCCAGTGATCCGATTGCCATCGATGTGCGCACCCCGAAGCCCGAGGGTCAGGCGAGCCAGATCGGCGAGAAGAAACGGGATTGAACTGATGGACCTCGATTAGTTCTTCTTCGATACGTTCGACCGCATATATGAAAGCGCGAATGGCTGACGGCCGCAGCTGCGTAATGCTCGATGTCTTCCAGGTAGACGCCGGGGTCACGCTGCGGCATAGATCGGCGATTTGCTTTGGTCGATGTAAAAGCGCAATCGGCGATTTCGGATCGCTTGCAATTCCACCAGGTCAACCGGGCGTTTGAATAATGACTCCAGAGCCTCTTTCAGATCGAGAAAGTTTGAGAAGTTGTCTGCGGAGTGGGCCTCGAACTCGACAAGGACATCGACGTCGCTATGCCCAGGATCGAAGTCGTTCCTGAGAATGGACCCGAACGCCTGCAGGGTCGTTACGCCGTGCGCGCGGCATATCCCGGCGATGGCCTCACGATTGTTTTCGATCAGGGGATGTATGAGAAAAGTCTACCATGGGCGCGAAAAACGCCTACCGAGACGCGCCACACCTACGCGCAACTCATTGATTCTTAATGCGCCGCTGCCGGCCAAGATTTGAGCAGCCAGACCGGGACGATCAAATGCGGGGCGTGGCATTGAAACCGGTAACTCAGACGATAGTCGGGCCTGCTCACACTTAGCATTGATTTCATTCCATCTTTGGCGCCTGACCCACGATATGGGTCGCCAGAATCGGCGGTGGTCGCAATAAGCCTTGCCTGAGTAACCCGGCGGCCCCAGCTGCGCTCGGCCCCAGCAGACACGAAGTTAGCCGCTTAGCACCCGGAATGGACCGCACTCTAGAAACTTCGTGTTTCAAGGCCCCGGTGGAGCTAAGAGCTTTCACTGGGTCGCCACTTTGTCATGGTGCGGCAGCGAACTGACGCTGAGGGCGCGGGGCGCCACACTGCGTGCCGTCAACGTTGCTGGAGTGCGCGGGCATGCTGCATCCCGTCAGATCGCCTATTGGGATGTCCATCTTCGCCTCTGGTGATGATGTTGGCTCCGTCACAGACCTCTATTTCGATGACCGCCGACCGCCTATCTACGGGGCGGCACGTGATCTCGCGCACCTAAAGCAAGCTGCCCGCGATCGCCACTCAGCCCTGAGGGCCAATAGGCTTCCCGCGCTCCGTGCCACTGCGCCGCGCCATTGGGCGCAGAGCTCCTGACGCCTTCGTCGCCAGCTTGGCCCACGGGCGCACAGGTCGGGCTGGCCCTTACATTGCGGAGGATGCGTGCTGGGCTGGACTGAAATTATGTTAATGATTTTGACGGCTGCACTCCTCGGTACGGCTCTCGTGCCAGGATTCAGGGCCTATCGCGGCCTGATTCTGGGCGGCGCGACGCTAGTGCTCATCACCGCCCTGTTCCCGCGCCAGGGCAATCTGCTGGGCCGGTATCTGTTTTCTGCCGACGGTAAGTCAAGGCACCTGCCGATGGAGCTCTTTGGCGTCGCCTGGTGGGTGCTGGGCGCGTGGCTGCTGAGAAGCCTGTTCCAGCTTCTGCTGCGTCACACCTTGTTTCCCGATGACGACGAGCCCCATGCCCGGCGATTGTTCGCTGACCTGGTCTCGCTACTCATCTACGTGGTGGCCATCGTGGGCATCATGGAGACGGTACTAAAGCAGCCAATTACCACCGTACTGGCCACTTCGGGTGTGCTCGCGATAATTCTCGGCCTGGCGCTCCAGAATACGATCTCCGATGTCTTCTCCGGGCTGGCGATCAACATCGATCGGCCGTTCGGCGCCGGCGACTGGATTACGCTCAGCCCGAACGTGGAAGGCCAGGTCATCCAGATTAATTGGCGTTCCACCCGAATCAAGAGTGCCTTTAACGACATCATCGTTATTCCCAATAGCGTCGTGGCCAAAGCCACCGTGACCAGTCATCGCCGACTCAGCGTTCCGCGCATCAGCACCCTTGAGTTCGTAATTATTGCGACGGTTCCGGTGATGCGAGTTATCGCACTCCTGGAAGCTGCGGCCGCAGGTGCGCCTGGTATTTCCGCTGGAACCCATCCCACGGCCCTTGCCTACGCGTTTCGAGATGCGGCTATTGTCTACAAGCTCAGTTATGAACTCGATGAGTATCCGGCCACAGATGCAGTGACCTCTGAGCTGATAACACGACTGGCGTCGGCATTGCTGGCCCAGGCGATCCCGATTGGGCCGGCGCCCTTGCGGGTACAGATAACCCGAGGCGCGATCAGCCCGAGTGTTCCAGCCACGGCATCGGCCCCGCACGACACCCCCGCGCGTCCTTACCCGCTGCAGACCTCCGCGGGTTAAGCCGCTTGTCCATGATGTCCTGAGCAAATATAACGATCTACGTAAGCGTGTGGGCAACACCCATGGTTGGGGCCGCCTGATCGGCGGAGGATGCGCTCAAGGGAGCGGACAAGAGTGTACGTGTCCGCTTGGGAGCGTAGATGGACACGTCCACTGTTGTGGTTGGGACCGACAAGGCCGGGCGCCGCAAGGTTCGGCGGCGGGTGTATACGCTTGAGGAGAAGCGGCGGGTTGTGGCCGAAGCGCGTGCACCCGGGGTATCCGTGGCGGAAGTGGGTCGTCGGCACGGCATCAACGCGAACCTGCTCTTCAACTGGTGCCGGCAACACCAACAAGGCGTTCTCGAGGCGCACACCCGCCAGGTCAAACTTCTGCCTGTGCAGGTGACTGAGCCTGTGCCCCCGGTCGCGGAACCGCGGACGCTTGCCAGAATCCGTGATGAGGGCCGCATCGAGATCCTTCTCGGGAAGGATGTGCGTGTGTCGATCATGGGCGCCGTGGCGAGGGAGCACATCGAGCAGGTGCTTGCCGTGCTGCGGCGGTCGGCATGATCGGAGCTCCAAGCGCCTCCAGGATCTGGATCGTAGCCGGTGCCACGGATCTGCGGCGCGGGTTCGATGGCCTGTGCGCTCAAGTGCAGCACCAGCTCAATGAGAGCCCCTACTCGGGTGACCTGTACATCTTCCGCGGGCGTCGCGGGGACAAAATCAAAGTGCTTTGGTACAGCGGCGATGGCTTGGTTCTCTATTACAAGCGATTGAGCAGCGGGATGTTCACCTGGCCGCAGGTCAAGGAGGGCACGGTGTCGCTCTCCTCGGCGCAGCTGTCGATGCTGCTGGAAGGGATCGACTGGCGCAGACCCAAGCGCAGTGGTCCGGGGCCCTCGGATCCGGATCTTACGCGGCCGACACTCACCTGAGATCGTAAGCCAGAAGCGTGAGTCGTCGAACGCAAAAGCCTACAAAACAAGAGTAAACCGCGTGCACGGGTGAAGCGGTTCGAGTAAAATAGCTCACGTGGTCGACCCGCACACCTTGCCCGACTCCCCCGAAGCACTGAAGCGGCTGGTCATCGAACTGCGCGGGCAGATCGAGCATCTGAAACTGCAGCTGGCGATGCTCCGACGCGCGCGCTTTGGCCAATCCTCCGAGCAACTGAAGGAGGCCGGGCAGATGGCGCTGACGCTCGAAGCGCTGCAGTCCGTTCTGAGCCAGGTGAAAAGCGCCGAATCGCCCGAGGCAGGTGCGGAACCCGAGGCGCGTGAGCCGCCCAAGCGGCGCAAAGAGCTGCCCGAGCACTTCGCGCGCGAAGATCATCTTATCCTGCCGCCCAGCTGCCTGTGCCCGGAGTGCGGCGGAGCGCTCAAGGCGTTCGGCAAGCCGGATACGGCCGAAGTGCTGGAAGTGAAGACGGTCACGTTCACCGTGACACGGCATATCCGGCCCAAGCAGCGCTGTTGCAAGTGCTCGACGATCGTCCAGGCGTCGGCACCGCCGCGCCCGATCGAGAAGAGCTTCGCCGGCGCCTCGGTGCTGGCGCAGGTCCTGCACTGGAAGTATGGCTGTCATCTGCCGCTGTACCGGCAACAGCAGATGTTCGCCCAGTCGGGCCTGGTCATCAGCCGGACGACGCTGATGCAGTGGGTAGGTGGCTCGAGCCAACTACTGGAGCCCCTGGCAGAGGCCCTGGGCCGCTATGTGCTCTCCGCCCCGAGCGTGCATGCCGATGACACGCCGGTGAAGGTGTTGGCGCCGGGGACCGGCAAGACCAAGCGCGGTCACCTCTGGACTTATGTTCGGGATGGACGGCGCTGGGGATCCACCAATCCGCCGGCCGTCTGGTATCAATACTCACCGAGCTGGGCTGGAAAATACCCGCAGCGTCACCTGACGGCCTTCACTGGCAAGCTCCAGGCGGACGGCTATCCGGGCTTTAATCCGCTGTTCGAGCCCTCAGGCCCGGGTCGGAGGGCCCAGGCTCTGGAAATTGCTTGCTGGGCGCACGCGCGGCGCAAAGTGTTTGACCTCTACGAGGCGCAGCACTCGCCCACCGCGCTGGAAGCGCTTGAGCGGATCAAGGCGTTATACGCCATCGAGACTCAGATCAAGGACCGCTCGCCCGAGGAGCGTCGGCTCGTGCGCCAGGAGCGTGCGGTGCCGCTGCTCAATGCGCTGCACTCCTGGATGATCGACGTCGTGAGCCAAGTGGAAAAGGGCTCTGCCCTGGCTAGTGCGCTGAACTACAGCCTGAACCAGTGGGAGGCGCTGATGCGCTACACGGACGATGGTTGCCTGGAGATCGACAACTCGGCCGCCGAGCGTTCTCTGCGTGGTGTCGGTACCGGAAGAAAAAACTATATGTTCTTTGGTTCCGACGCCGGTGGCGAGCGGGCCGCGATCATCTATAGCCTGATCGAGAGCTGTAAGCTCAACCAAATCGATCCTCAGCGCTACCTGGAATACGTGCTCCGCCGCATCGCCGAGCATCCGATCAACCGGATCGAGGAGCTGCTGCCGTGGAACGTCGCAGACCAGCTCGGTCAGCCCGATCAGGTCACGCAAGCGATGGCGGCGTGAGCGTGCCATGAGCAAGTCGCCACCGCCCAGCCAATCTCCTGCCGCGGCAGGCGTCCAGCACAAGCACCTCCAGACCTTCTTCGACACGACCCGTGGCCAGGTCACGATCGGCGAAATCCCGCCGATCCGGTGCGCCGCGCTGGCTGCCGTTGGCAAGAAGGTACACCTGGCCCTCGTGCGCCAAAGCAACGAAACCGTGGATCAGCTGCTAATGCGCCTGGACTCCGCTCTGGGCAAGACGTTCGCTGACGGCGTGCCGATCGACGAAGTATTACCCGAGATCAAACGCCAAGGTCGCTAACACGGTCCGCCCACGCCCGGAAGGGCCACGCCCACACGCTTACCGATCTACGATCTGCCGGCGAGCTTTACCTATCGGACTTCCGCACCACGCCAGCCGCTATCAGCAGTGCACAACCGATACCTCTCGAGCGCTTCGGCATTGCGAAACATCTAGCCATTGCGACTCTCGGGTGTTTGCAGACTCCCTCTGCGGCTTAGTGCCTCGCGGTCGTGTGTTATCTGACCTACATACTGCGTCTATGAGGAATAAGACAATCATGCCATTCGCAGCGTACTGTCCCCGAGCCGCACTTCTCCAGTTCGCCAAGCGATCGAGAGGCTTGCCACGAACGCGACGAGAGCTGGCGGGTTGGCTGTAATTCTGGGTGGAATCTCGCCATCGGCCCTTCGATCTCTTTGCCGGCCCAGCTGAAGTGACGGTTTTTCACCGCACTGGATATTGAAGTCTCAACGTAGACCCCCTCTCTTGTGGTCACCCCACTCGGTCAATCACGATTGTCCGAGAATGCCGCCGGACTCGCGGTGCAGATCCGGCCGCAAGATTGCAAACGCCACAATTGCCGAAAGCGCAAGACAGGCGGCGACCAAAAAGGCACTCGCGGGGCTGATGACCCACAACACTCCAGCAGCCAGCGAAGCGGGCACGTAAACGAGCCCGGTAAGAAAATTATAAGCACCGATCGCGGACGCGCGTCGATCCAATTCGATGTCAGCGATGAACGCCTTACTCTGCGCCTCATCTATCGAATAGAAGATGCCATATACGATGAACAGGACGATGATCTGCCACTTCGTGGTCGCAAACGCGAAACCAAGGCTCATCATCCCATAGACCAGGTAGCCGAGCAGAATGATACGCCCCCTGCCGCACCAATCACCAAGTTGCCCGATCAGCGGCGCGGATACAACGAAGGCGGTGTTGAACAACGCGTACAGCAATACAATGTCCTTCACTGCAAAGCCGACGTCGTGCGCGCGCAGCAGAAGGAAGCCGAAGCTGAAATAGGCTAGGGAGAAGATCCCAGCAGTGACAAGGTACCGTTTAAAGTCGACGCTCAGAGTCTTCCACGTGTTGAACAGGCTGTCGCGCCGGTGCGGAATCCCGGGTCGCTCCTTGATAAAGCACAGCAGCAGCACGCTGAACGCCGCTGGGACTAGCGCGACCCAAAACAGCGTCCGATACGTCGGAGCGTGATCGCCGAGCCGCGAAAGTAACCCATACGCGATCAACGGTCCGAGTATGGCGCCTGATTTGTCGAGCGCTTTGTGGACTCCAAACGAATAGCCGCGCGCGCTGCTGTCGGCGACGGCCGCAAGCCAGGCATCACGTGGGGGTCCCCGCAAGCTCTTTCCTACCCTCTCGATAACACGAAAGACACTAAGACCCGTGATCGAAGTGGTCAACAGCAAAATGACCTTCGCCAGCGTGGAAAAGCTGTAGCCGGCCAGAGCAAACAACTTTCGCTTTCCTGTGCTGTCCGATGACCAACCCGCGACGTAATCCAACGAGGATGCGGAAAAGTCGGCGGCGCCCTCAACAAGACCGAGTAGGGCAGCTGAGGCTCCCGCGATCGTCGTAAAGAAGATGGCGAAGACCGAAAAGATCATCTCTGAACTGAGATCGGTCAGTAGACTCACGAAACCAAGCTTTAACAGGTCAACATGGACGCCAAGCATCTTGGCTCCCGGCTTAGGCGGCATGTCATCCCCCACAAAGGCTGTGAGTTGGAACCGTTTCTATTGCTGGGGTAACCAATCCCTCGGCAGCATGATGCGGCGTAATCCGACGGCAGGGAACCATCATTGAAGTCCCATTATCAAGTCTCCATTGAAGACAGCGCAGCGCACCTGTAACGACAGACGCGCGCCCCGCTTGGTCCAACACATTTTCTGGGACTTGCACATCCGACTCCCGATCAATCGATACACCGTACCTTCCACGGCACTGCTTGAAATTCAGCGTCCTGCACGCCGCCACCCGCGATAATTGATAATCCCCGCCTTGTTCCTGCGTAATTAACCCCTCAGGTCGCGTAGGTGGCCGCTGGCCATGCTCGCCGCTTGCGCCGACTCTGGGAACTCGTATTGCACCCGATTCAATGAATACCACAGGTGGTCGAAGGATTCCTTGAACTTGGCAGGGCGGCCGTTCCAGAGATAACCGCGTAGATAGTTGAAGCGGTCGTACAGTTCGAAAAGGGACCCGTCGGGTGAAAAGCAGTACGGAGGGATTCTGCAAAGGCATTGATCGGCGTGATGTACCTTTATGGCCATGTAAAAGTCATCGAGCACCAGACGAGTCGGGACGGGTAGCAGCTTCTGCAATCGCAACCACCTGCACTACGGCCAATACCGAGGCGTAAAGTTCTGCACCCATTTGTCGGATCAATTCGGACCGTACCATACCAACGTCATCGCCGCGAGCGCGCACGAGGCGCCGCATGTGCTCGATCGGTTGCTCCACCACGAAAGCTGTCTCGTCATCGACGAGCACTACACCGACACCGGCGGTTTCTCCGACCATGTTTTCGCGGTATGCCGGGCTTTCGGGTTTCGCTTCGCGCCGCGCATTCGCAACTTCAAGCAGAAACGCGTGTACTCCATGCCGGGCGAAAAAGTGCCGCCGGAGCTCGAGTTCCTGGTGGCCGGCCCACGCCCCAATCCACCAGGCACCAAGATGATTGACCAGCGTCGCGACAAAAATGCCGGCAATGATCGGTATCGGCTTGCGTAGCCAGGTCGCGAGAATCAGGGAAAGTAACTGGGTCTTATCAGCCAGCTTGCCCACCGCAATTGAAGCGGTGGAAATCAGGAAGGCTTCCATTTTAAGTAGTCCCGCGGTCGGACGAGTGCGACCAATGACACATGGCCCCGGTCGAGCCCAGGACAAGGCCACGCGTCAAAGGTCTCGCCAGACCAAACGGTTGGACGCGCCATGACCTGAAAGGCCAAGTATGTTGACGCGTCCCCCTACAAGGTGCAGGGTGGCCACTCCCCAATGAACCGCGTTAATCTACCAATTCACTCTTGCAGTTGTCTATCGTGTTGACCCGGAGATGCGCGATTTGTTGAGATTCGATATCCATTGAGATGGGCCCTTTGGACAAATTGACCCTATTCGGACTCTTCGCGGTCATGGCCATGCTGGTGACCTATGCTCTTGAGGATCGCAGTCACTGGTTCATTTTGGGATTCGCTGCTTCCTGCGTGCTGGGTTCCATCTACGGCTTTCTGCAGGGCGCGTGGCCGTTTGGTGTGGTTGAAGCTATTTGGACTGTTGTCGCAGTACATCGTTGGCGGGTGAAAATCCAAAGATAGAACGTAATCGGTCTCGTGTTCAATCATCCACAGGCAACGGTGCCATTTCAGGTTCGCTCGAGGCTCGTTTCGACTAACACCGCGGTTTATGCTGGGGTCATGAATGGATTGGAATCTCGGTATTTATCGGGCAAGTAGCTGTATTGCGGCGATCTTTGCACTTCTAGTCATCACATGGCTTGAACCGTTCCGGCTCGATGCCTAGGATCTCTGAGCAGTGGTCAAGTCGCACTCAGGATATTTCTCGCGTCGATCCATACTTCAATGGGGTGTTTTGGCACCATCGATCTGTCTACCGCTGGTACGGGCTGCAAAAAGCCCGAGCACTCCGATCGAGCTCACGATCTCAACCGATGGGGACCTGCTCGCATTCAAGCCCGCCCAGCTCACGTGTCAGACCGGCGTACATGTGCGCTTAACCTTTTATCATATGGGCAAATATATTCGCCAAGATCACGATTGGGTGCTGACGGTGCCCGGAGCGGCGAGCGCGGTCGCAAAGGCCGGTCTGCAAGCTGGAGAGAGTGCGGGTTATTTGCCAGCCGCTGACCGACGCGTGCTCGCTGCCACGCCGCTATGCGGCAAAGGCGAGCAAGTGAGCGTCGAATTCATCGCGCCGGCTCCCGGCGACTATCCGTTTATGTGTTCCTATCCGGGTCATGACCAATTCATGCACGGAGTCCTGCACGTCACGCGACGCTAGAGGCACCGCGCTCACAAGCGTCGGTAAATTGTCACTAGAAACAAGGAGAAGGTTGATGGCTACCAGGAGCTTCGTAACGCTGTTGGTTTTCAGTCTGGCGTTTGGCAGCACTCACGGAGTGCGCGCGGCAGACCCCAAGGCGCCAGAGTTGGTGCACACAGCCCTCCGTATTCTCGCCAGTGTCTATGCGGACATGGACTCCAAGCTGCAGAACCAGCAGTTCGACCGCCTGCCGCACGAGAACCAAGAATTTCAGGATGGATCCGGGGCCATGCGTGACGCGGTTGCAGATGAGCCCGCTGATTTCAAGGCCAAGGTGTTGGCCACATTAGAGACGACGCTTGCTACCGCCCAACACGTGGCGGACGTTAGCAAGAGCCACGATGCGGCGCAGGTGAAATCGGCCATCGACGCGCTGGCGGCCTCGATGCACACGCTGAATGGTCTGTTTCCAGAGGCGCTACGCGCCGAGCCTGGCTCAGTGCCCGCTCCCCAGCACGGCGCTCCAGGAGCACATTGAGGAGTGCAGCAGCATGACCAGCACCTTTCCCAGTGCTCTGAAGGCGCTGCTCGACGGGCGCGCTTACCCACATGCGGTCGATCGCATCACTCTGATCGAGACCCACATCTCATGGATACTGCTGGCGGGTGAGTTCGCCTATAAGATCAAGCGGCCGGTGCACTTGCCATTCATCGATCAGCGTTCTCTCGAGCGGAGGCATTTCCTCTGTTTAGAAGAGCTGCGCCTGAACCGGCGCTTCGCACCGACTCTGTATCTTGAAGTAGTCGGCATTACGCTGCAGGAAGGCGAAGCCCGGCTCGGCGGTGAGGGTCGCGCGGTGGAATACACCGTGCGCATGCGGCGCTTTGACCGTGCGCTGGAGCTAGACCGACTGCTCGCGAACCGCGGCGTGGAGCCGGCGGAGCTTGCGAGCTTCGGTTGCCACCTGGCTGAGCTTCATGCCGGTCTGCCGCGGGCATCTATGTCTGATCCATGGGGCCATCCTGCAGCGGTTCGCGCGCTGGTTCTCGAGAATTTGGAGGAAACTCTGCAGGCAGCCAGGCTAATTGGCCGTGCCGAGGAGGTCGAGGTGTTGCGCCCCCAGCTGTTGCAGAAGCTGGATTCCACTGCGCCGGCGCTGCGCCTACGGCGCCAAGCGGGGTTTGTGCATGAAGGACATGGCGATCTGCACACTCGCAATATCGCGCGCATCGACGGCCAGCTTCTCGCCTTTGACTGTGCGGAATTCGACCCCGCCTTTCGCTGGATCGATGTGGTCGATGAGGCGGCACTCCTCCTGGTGGATCTCGAGGCACGCGGCTGGCCCCTGCATGCACATGCTTTCTGGAGCGGTTATCTTGAGCAAAGCGGGGACTACGACAGTCATAGAGTGCTGAATCTGTACAAGGCACATCGTGCGCTGGTTCGCGCCAAGATCGCGGCCTTAAGCATCGCTCCGTCCACCGCACCAAAGGAGCGCGCAGCCCTGCTGGACGAACATAGAGCGCTGCTACGCAGCGCCCGCCAGGCACTCGCACCCCGCGAGGTCCTGCTGCTGTTAATCTGCGGTGTGTCCGGTTCTGGCAAGACGTGGCTTGCCCGACACCTAGCGCCGATATTGCAGTTGATCCACGTACGGTCGGACGTCGAGCGCAAGCGACTGGGCGGACTCAAACCCGGATCACACTCGAACTCGCTTCTCGGCCAGAGTCTCTACTCGCCCGCGATGACCAACGCCGTCTACTCGCGGCTGTGTGAGTGTGCCGAGGCCATTCTATTGGGTGGCTATAGCGCTCTTATTGACGCTACCTTTTCCCAGCGCGATGAGCGCCGCCGGTTCGCGGCCCTGGCAGCGCGCCTGGGCGTGCGCATCGGCATTATTCATTGCCGCGCCGAGTTCCCGATCCTGAAGGCGCGACTCGCCGAGCGCGCACGTGCGCGCCAGGACGCCTCTGAAGCGGACGCCCGTGTGCTCGATTGGCAGATGCAGCGGCGTGAGCCGATTGCGGCCGACGAAGGAATGCAAGTCATCGAGGTCGATACCAGTCGCCCAGATCTGCAACTGTTTTCCGAGGCCGCAATTCGCGAGAGCTTTCCCGCCTAGCAGCCGCCGGCCTTCGCTTATTCCGTATTTCATTTGGGTCGTGAAAGACCTAAAAGACTATGAACAATTTGCCAATTAGCAACGGAGATTGCAGCAATGAGTAAGGATGATATGGCGATTCGGCACGATGTGTTGTCCGAACTGGATTGGGACCCTCGCTTTGACTCCCGCAACATCGGCGTTGCGGTAAGGAACGGCGTGGTGGCGCTGAGCGGACATGTCAATTCGTTCGCCGAACGGCGCGCTGGCGAACAAGCTGCGCAGTCCGTCGCCGGCGTCACCGCGGTGGCCAACGACATTATCATTGAGCTCAGTATCGACGCCAGGCGAACCGATGCGGAACTCGCCGAAGTTGTGGTCGACGCGCTGAAAGGCAATATCTCTGTGCCGGCGGCGGATATTAAGGTAGTGGTTCGCGACGGTTGGATCACACTCGAGGGCCAACTGGCGATGTGGTATCAGAAAAATGCGGCGCAGAGTGCGCTCGCTGACCTGCGTGGTGTCAAGGGAATTGTAAATAACATTGGTATCCGCGCGTTTGTTTCGTCCATCGAAGTAAGGGGCAAGATCCAGGAGGCTATTCGGCGTCGGGCTCAGACCAATGCCGAAAACATCCAGGTGAAGGCCGCCGACGGTGCGGTGACGCTCGAGGGTCACGTGGGCTCTTGGGTCAGCCGTCAGCAAGCCGAAATGGCAGCGTGGATGACCCCAGGGGTCTCAAAGGTGATCGATAACCTGAGCGTTCGGACGTAGCGATGCCAGAAGGCCGATGCGGTCGAGCCTCTGTGCATGTGGCCACTAGGCGCCGCGAGCAAATGACGCGAGACCCGCTCCCATCTGCGCTGCTGCTCAGCAAAACCCGGCGTACGTAGCATCGCATGGCTCGCAGTTAACACAGGTCCGGCTCACCGCAGTGACGCAGAATCTGGGTGCGAGTGTTCGTTGAGTAGCTGGACGGCGGCGGTAAACGCATCGGGGCCGGCTTTTGCCGTGGGTGGTGCCCCAATGACGGCTTCGACGGGCAATCGACGGGGCAGCCGCTGGCCGTCCCGCACGGCCTAACGAGTACCGCGAAGGGTCAGAGGAATAACCGGCGCGCCCGAGGCCACGGCAATTTCAAACGCCCCAAGATGAAAGGGGTGCAGGCCACTCATGGGGCGTAAACGTGCGCTGGCGACTGCCCTTCGGGGAACTTGATGACCGATCGGCCTTCTTCATATTGGCGATTTCGAGCAGACGCTGCTGCGGTCCCGAACGGTCCACGAAGATGATCCCCAGCTTCTCCAGATAGGTGCGCAGTATCAGCACACGATGTAACTCCGCTTTGGCGACCAGAATGTGAGGGTCAAGTTGTGAACAGGATCCGAAGCTTGAGCAGGCTTTGCACGGAATCGACATCGAACTATGATCAGGCGGAAAAAGCTGTCTTTCCACTTGAATCAAGTAATTGCCCTGTAAGGAGTTCGTCTCGATTGGACGCCGCTCCTTGGTCAACGTTCAATGCCGGTTCAAAGTGAGGATGGCTATGATCAATTCAGACGCCGGCCTGGTGTTGCATCAGTCGAAAATCAACCCTTGGCACCGATATTCAGCGCGTCATCCACTTCCCTTGCCGCCGAACACCAGTCCTCCTGTTCGTGCCCGGGCGCAAAGCCGCGATGCTGAGCGCGAAAATAAGCCGCCTGCGCAATAATTTCGTGACGCGTCTGCGAATCGATAACCGCGCAGACGGACGATGTCTGTGCCTGTGCTTCAGTTGCGTTCCTGATCTTGGCAAATGGCGCTGACTCGCTCATAGGTCCCTCCTCCTTAACAATCCTTTTGTGGCTGTCTATTCAAAACAATCAGCCATTTCTTATTCCATTACGGCCGCATGTTTAATACGTGAAAACCGAGATTGCATGGTTGAATCAGAACTCTACCCGCCTCATTGATGAGCCTCGTGTCGGCGAGCCTCCTCGAAGGATGCATGTCAGTTCGACGAATACATCCGTTTCGATGAGACCGAAGTCGTAACCCCTCTGGAGACGGCGCAGATCGAAGGACTTCCGGATACCTATCCATTCGGCCTGTTAGCCGTGGCAACGGGGCTAAAACGTCTAATATGTCCTCCAATGCGTCCTCGGCAAGCGAACCTGGATGCGTGCCGAGAAGCATTTGCAACGTGTCCCAAGGTAATGGGCAAAGTGACAATGAAACCATGATCACGACTCCTAGCAGCCCGCGGTCCATTGGACCGGCGCCGGGTGCCCCTGGAACAGCGCCGACTTGGTGCAGCAGCGCCAAGGATATAGTCGGCTGCGCGCTTGGCATGTCCCGCCTGTGGTTCACGATGGGCGGCGGCATCCTCAACGAAGTGTATTACCCCCGCGTTGACCTGCCCCAGATCCGGGATCTGGGTTTTCTGGTGGCGGACGGGCGTGGCTTTTGGGTGGAGGTGAAGCGCCAGTGGCAGTACACCATCGAGGCTTTCGCGCCGGGCGTGCCTGCGATGCGCGTCGTTCATCATCACGAACGCTTCACCCTCACGCTGCAAGTGGTGCCCTGCGTGGAGCGCGACGCGCTTCTCATCGACGTCGTTCTCACGGGCGACGAGGACTTGCGCCCCTACGCTCTGCTGGCCCCTCATCTGGGTGGTACCGGCCTGAACAACTATGCCGAGGTGGCTGAGTATGGCGGACGGCGGGTGTTGTGGGCGCATCAAGGACCCTTCGCGCTGGCGCTCGCCGCGGTCGTCGAGCGGCAGCGGGATGCCTGGGGACGAGCGAGCGCTGGGTACGTCGGTGCAAGCGACGGCTGGCAGGACTTTGCACGCAACGGTGCCATGACGTGGGAGTATGCATCCGCGGGTCCCGGCAACGTCGCGCTGCTCGGTGAATTGCCCCGCTCGTCGGTGCTCAGTCTCGCCTTCGGCAGTAGTGTCGAGTCGGCCGCGACCCTGGCGCTGAGCGCACTATTCGAGCCCTTCGAAAGCACTCGGGACCGACACGTCGCGATCTGGACTCAATGGCATGCCAGATCGAAAGTGCCGGCGGAATATCTACGCGGCCTGCCTGCGAACTGTATCGAGCAGTTTCAGATCTCTGCAATGGTGCTGCGCGCCCATCGGGACAACACTTACCCGGGCGCGATGGTGGCGAGCCTGAGTGTGCCCTGGGGCGACACCAAGGAGGAGCGCGAGGGCTATCACTTGGTGTGGCCGCGGGATCTGGTGGAATGTGGGGGCGCTCTGCTCGCGATCGGTGCGGAACGCGAGGCCGGCAATACCCTGAGGTACCTGCTGGCCACGCAGCTCAAGGACGGGCACTGGAATCAAAATCAATGGCTCGGCGGCAAGCCTTATTGGAGGGGAATCCAACTGGATGAGACCGCGCTGCCGGTCGTGCTGGCAGCGTTCGTAGCCGAGCGCGGCGCCCTGAAGGGGACCGAAGTCGCCGACATGATTCAGCGTGCTCTGGCGTTCATCGTACGGAACGGTCCCTCGAGTGATCAGGACCGCTGGGAAGAGAGCGCGGGCCTCAATACGTTCACTCTGGCCGCATGCATTGCCGCCCTCGTTGCCGGAGCGCCCTATTTGCCCGCCGACGCGCGCGAGCTCGCATTGAATTTTGCGGACTATTGGAATTCGCGGCTCGAGGACTGGACTGCCGTGTACGATACCCCGCTGGCGCAGCAGTTCGCGATTGCGGGCTACTACGTGCGCGTGGCTCCTGGGCAAGTCCTTAATGATCCAGGCGCCTTCAATCGAGTGCTGCCGATCAAAAATCAGGCGCTGGATCCGGGTCTACCCGCCGCCGCTCAATTCGGCGTCGATTTCCTACAGCTCGTGCGCTTCGGTCTGCGCCGATGGGATCATCCGTTGATCCTCGGTAGCGTTCGGCTTGCGGATGCTTTGCTCAAGATCGACACTCCCAGTGGTCCTTCGTGGCGCCGGTACTACGACGACGGTTACGGCGAGCACGATGACGGCAGTGCATTTGATGGCATCGGTCGCGGTCGGGCGTGGCCGCTGCTCACCGGGGAGCGCGGTCACTATGAGATAGCCTGCGGCAACGATCCGCTCCCCTTTATAGAGGCGATGGCCCGGATGGCTTCACCGGGCGGAATGCTCCCCGAACAAATATGGGACGCTGCTCCCGTGCCTAGGCGGCGTTTGAGTATCGGCCGGCCAACCGGGTCCGCGATGCCGCTCGCGTGGACCCACGCTGAATACCTCAAGCTCGTCGTGTCACGTGCGCTTGGGCGGCCTTTCGGCCGACCCGAAGCAGTATGGCGGCGTTATGGGGGCGAGCGCTGTCAAGCGGTGCGCGCGATCTGGTCCGAGCCTGCACCGATCAGCGAGTTCGCCGCAGGTGTTTCGCTCATCGTGGCGCTGCGCACACCGGCCATCGTGCGTTGGGGGTTCAATGGCTGGCAAGACATCATGGAACGGTCAACCATCTCGAACAGTCTCGGGCTGCACGTGGTACTCATCGATACCGCGCGCACGATGGCTGGACAGGTGCTGGACTTCACTTTTCGGTCTATGCCGGGTGACATCTGGGTCGGCGTGGATTACCACGTCCAGATCAAGTGATCATGAAAGCAAAAACTCTCTTGAATGCGAAACGACACACACTCATCTCGGTGCACGGGTTGGCATGCGCGGCGTCAATGCGGCGGTCGTGGGTCTTCCTCTCGCGGCGCTTTACAACCCTGTGTGGACGAGTTCGGTGCGGACGCCAGGAGATTTTGCGCTTGCGCTCTTGGGCTTTCTGCTACTCACCCAAAGGCATCATCGCCAACTTTCGCCTGCATCATTGCCTCTAGCATGACAGTGCTCGGCTGAGTGACCGTATCGCTTCGTAGGTCAATTACTTGTGAAGGCATGGGAGTTTCTCATGACAAAGCAAGACGCGCCGAGATAGGGCCTCAGCAGCCATTTCGTTTAGAAAATCCCGTTTTCAAACCCGGGCTCGGTGATGCGGTCGTTCGTGACAGACCCTAACGGCCTACGATCCGGCTACCGGTAATGTGCAGTGGACGCAGACGATTCCAGGGCAATGGTATCCCGCACCGCCCGTCGCGCTTGGCGGCATCGTTTATGCGCCCGATAACGATTAGGTCTACGCTTACAACGAAAGCAACGGCACGAAGCTGTGGCAGAATGGGGCTCCAGGGCCCCATGGGAACATTCCAACAAATCCGGTCATAGCGGCTGCCTAAGCCTTCGGCCGGGCGCACAAGGCGCTCAAAACGAGTCGTCACTCCCGCTCTCTCGCGGTAGAATTTCCCCTTCTAAGTCGATTCGATGGAAGAACCCCGATGGTGAAAGACGCGCTCAATCCGCACGTGTACGACCCTCGGGCGAGCGCCGGCTTAGATCGAACAGCGGATTCCCCGCAATCCGTGCCCGTGAGGTTAAAGCTCGCAGCATCGTTTGAGCCCTGCCCGATTGAAGGGGGCGATGAGGTGTTCAGCAACGGCATCTTTAACTTCAATATCTCGCGCCTTACATTATTCATCGAGGCCCACACCGATCGTTTTCCTGTTGAAGCTGCCGAAGTCGCGAGCACCACACATTATGACGATTCGCGCCTGGACCAGGCGACTGTCGCGGCGGCTAATCTCTCACGCCCGGTCTTGTTTGTTGAAATTGCTCCCGGCCGCTTTAACCTGATCGACGGCAATCATCGTATGGCCAGAGCACGGCGCGAGGGTCTGTCCACGGTGCCCGCCTATCGGATCTCTTGTCCGCATCATGTGCCGTTTCTCACCTCGATGACGGCCTATCAAAAGTACGTGGATTATTGGAATGGAAAGATCCAGGAGATGCAGCCCATACGGCGGAGGGCTTCCTCGCGATCCCGAGCCACCGAACCAGCAAATCAGCCGGGATAGCAATCCGGTATTATCCTTCTTGAAGAGCTCCTCCTGCAATGCACCTAGGTCCCCCAGCTCCGTGGGGAAAACCCACGTCGTTGGGCAACCCGCGCAGCGGGCATCAACGACTCCGGCGTGAGCTCGGTCGGGAAGTCTCCAAAACGCTTCACGGTACTGGTCCCATAGGGGCTCAAGTGCGCGACATCCGCGGGCCTGATCGTATAGCCCGCGGCCGACAGGGCATGAAGGGCCTGAGTCTGATCCACGACCGTCTGGAGGACCACGGCGTTGGCGACCAGTTCGTTGTAGACGATGAGCTT
>Ga0182030_10008176_pt1 | contig 21714 bp, 20 predicted proteins | sample 812S3MmetaG_FD_121299 | JGI IMG/M metagenome (GOLD analysis project Ga0182030, IMG submission 121299) | Permafrost microbial communities from Stordalen Mire, Sweden - 812S3M metaG (Illumina Assembly) | ecosystem: Environmental > Terrestrial > Soil > Wetlands > Permafrost | place: Sweden... | reverse complement strand
CCCAGCGGCTTTGGGCTTGTGAACAGCAGCATTTCGTCTGCAAAGCCCTGGTCGATCAGGCTGGCGGCGACGCGTGGCCCGCCTTCCGAGAAGATTCGCGTGATCCCGCGCCGCGCCAGCAAGCCCAAAGCCGCGCGCAGATCGATCCGTCCCGCGCCGTCGAGCGGACAATCCTCGACTTGAACCCCCGCCGCGAGCAGCGCCGCGCGTTTTTCGGGCAGGGCGCCCTGCCCGCTCAGCGCCAGCACTGGCGACTCGCGGGCCCCGACGACAAGGCGCGAGCGCAGCGGCAATTCGAGCCGCGCGTCGAGCACCACCCGCAAAGGATGGCGGTCGCAGCCCGGCAGGCGCACGGTCATCAGGGGATCGTCGCCCAGCACCGTGCCGATCCCCACCATGATGGCGTCGTGCATGGCGCGCAGCACATGGGTGCGGTGGTTGGCGGCGGCGCCGGTGATGGAAAGACGCTTGTCGTGCTCGGCGCCGGCCGCCTGCCCGTCCGCCGTCTGGGCGAGTTTCAGCGTCACCATCGGCCGCTGCTCGGTGACCCGCAGCAGATGCCCGCGATGGGCGCGCCGGCACAGATCAGCGAAGACGTTGGACTCGACTTCGATGCCGTGCCTGCGCAACAGGGCGTAACCCTCCCCGGAGACGCGCGGGTCCGGGTCCTTGATTCCCCCGACGACGCGGCTGATCCCGGCGGCGACGATGCTTTCGGCGCAGGGCGGCGTGCGGCCGTGATGCGCGCAAGGCTCCAGCGTCACATAAAGCGTCGCTCCCCGCGCCAGCTCCCCTGCCTGTTCGAGCGCCAGAGGCTCGGCGTGCGGCCGTCCGCCCGGCGCGGTGAAGCCGCGCCCGACGGCAATTCCGTCCCGCACCACCAGCGCGCCGACGGCCGGATTGGGCGCGGTGAGCCCGAGATTCCGCCGCCCCAGCGCCAGCGCCGCGTGAAAAAACCTGGCGTCGTCGCCGGAAAGCGCCATTCAGCTGTCCTGACCCGTCTTTTCCGCTTCATCCGACGACAATTCGTCGAGCAGCGGCCCGAAATCGCGCGCCTCGCGGAAATTGCGATAGACCGAGGCGAAACGCACATAGGCGACCTCGTCGAGCGGTTTGAGGCCCTGCATCACCAGTTCACCAATCTTTTCCGAGGCGATTTCCGCCTCGCCCTGGCTTTCGAGCTGGCGCACCAGGCCATTGATCATGCGGTCAATGCGCTCGGGATCGACCGGACGCTTGCGCAGCGCCACCTGCACCGAGCGCAGGAGCTTGTCGCGGTCGAAAGGCGCGCGCTTGCCAGATTTCTTGACCACCAGCAATTCGCGCAACTGAACCCGCTCGAATGTCGTGAAGCGGCCGCCGCAATCGGGACAGACCCGGCGGCGGCGGATCGCCGAGGAATCGTCGGTCGGCCGAGAATCCTTCACCTGGGTGTCGAGACTGCCGCAATAGGGACAACGCATGGGTTTTGACCCTTTTCGAGCAACACGGACAAGGTTGCTTCCGGCATGACAAGACGGCCGTGCGAATCGCTTGGGAAAGGCGCGGGCTCAGGCGTATTTTGCATTTTCGCGGGCGCGGAACAACAATTGGACGACAACGCCGGAAAAGCCAGCTATTTCGCGGGTTTTTTACAAAGCGTTTCCGTGGGTTGACAGGCTATTCCCGGCGTCGAGCATTTCCCGGCGCGCAGACAGGTCACGCAGCCGTCGCTCCATTCCTGGCAATCGGGATTTTTTTCGCCATAGGCCTGGATGACAAGGCTTTCCGGCAGAGGCTCGGGCTTTGGCGAGTCGCAAAGCGCAGGTTTGGCAAGACCGAACAAAATCATCGCCGCCAGCGTCAAAGCCCGCATTTTCCTCGCTCCTGTTTGGCCTTGGCACTCTAGCCACAGCGCGGCCATAAGCAACTGGTCTTGAACCCGACGTCATGATAGAGCCGGCTTCATGCTTGAAGGATTGCCCCCCAATGGCGCCGCCCATGTGATGCGGCTGAAATGCGACGAGGCGCAGGCCCGCGCCGTCGCCGATCTTGTGGTCGAGACCTTCGATCCCACCGACACAGCCGCATCGGCCTTCGAGGAAAACGCCTCGACCGCGAGCTGGGCCGCCACGCCCTGGATGGTCGAGGTCTATTTCGGCCACCCGCCTGACGAGGCCAACGTCCGCGCGCTGGTCGCCTGCGCGGTCGGCGACGACCTCGCCAAACAGGTCAGCTTCGGCCGCGTGGAGAAGAAGGACTGGGTCGCATCGGCGCTGGAAGGGCTGTCGGCGGTGCGCGCCGGGCGCTTTCTGGTGCATGGCGGCCATAACCGCGACAATCGCCGACCCAATGACATCGCCATGGAGATCGAGGCGGCGCTGGCCTTCGGAACCGGCCATCACGGGACGACGCGCGGCTGCCTGCTGTTCATCGACGACATCCTGAAACGACGCCGGCCAAGACATGTGTTGGATATCGGCAGCGGCACCGGCGTGCTGGCGCTGGGCGTCGCGCTCGCATTGCACGAACCGGTGGCGGCTGGCGACATCGACGCGGAAGCCGTGGCCGCCGCACGGAAAAACGCCGTGCTCAACGGCGCCGGCCCCTGGCTGCGGCCAGTCGTCGCCAAGGGAGCGGCGCATCCTTCGCTCGACCGCAAGCATTTTTATGACCTGATCCTCGCCAACATCCTGGCGAAGCCCTTGCGGATGCTGGCGCGCTCCGCCGCGCCGCTCGCCGCGCCGGGAGCGGATATCGTATTGTCCGGCCTGCTCGGCCGCGACGTGCCCGGCGTTCTCACCGCATGGCGCGCGCAAGGATTTTCTCTGGCGCAGCGCCGCGACATCGACGGCTGGGCGACGTTGCTGCTGCGGCGCGGCGGCGCGGCGCCAAGACCTCAATATTAGATGCAAGACCTCAATATTAGATGTAAGTCTCACAGCCGCGCCGATCGGTTTTGCGGCGCGGCGCTCAGGCGTGACGCGCGGCGATGACAACGTCGCGCAAGACATTGATCTCTTCGCGCGCGTCGCGGACGCGCCAAACCAAGAGGTCGCGTATCGACAGCATGCCGACTGTCTTGCCGTCCTCGACGACCGGAAGATGGCGCACGCGCGCGTCATTCATCATCTTTTCCGCGTCGGCCATCGAAAGTCTCGGGTCGCAGGAAACGACGCTTCTGCTCATCAGATCGCGCACCTGCCGGACGCGCAACGTTTCGGCGTCGCTGGCGAAAGCGCGCACGATGTCGCGCTCCGAAATAACGCCGATCAAGGCGCGATTGTCTCCGCACACCGGCATCGCGCCGATATTTTTGCTCGACAAGCGCGAGGCGATCACGCCGATCGATTCATCCGCCCCGCAAAGCGCCAGGGTCTGATTGCAGCTCTTCAGAAAAGCGCCGACTTGCATGCGTCCCTCCCTTTTGCTGGACGCCCGCGGTTCGAGATTTTGCTTGTTTGCGCGGACGCTCGTTAGCCGACATCCGCCAACGACGTTGCCGGCAAGGTTAATTCTGCGCCGATTGGGGGCTGTTCGCAAGCCGGGCGCGCCCCGTCCTTCCGCCCGACGGCAGATCGGCAAACCGGCCAGGCGCGCCTTCGACCCCGAACGTCGATTTCCCGTTTCCGAAAAGCCGGTTTCGCTTTACAGTCGTTCTAATGTTCGAGTCGCTTTTTCAAACCTTTGACGACACCGGCGATCCCACCCTCGGCGCCGCCCGCATCAAGAGCCTGCGCGCCGCATTTGCGGCCCCGCGGCTCGACGGCTTTCTCGTGCCCCGCGCCGACGCGCACCAGAACGAATATGTCGCGCCCTGCGAGGAGCGGCTGGCCTGGCTCACCGGCTTCACCGGCAGCGCGGGCTTCGCCATCGTCTTGCACGAAAAAGCGGCGCTGTTCATCGACGGCCGCTACACGGTGCAGGCGCGCGAACAGGTCGACGCAAAGGCGTTAGAGCTGGTTTCGGTCCTCGAGACCGCGCCGGCCGACTGGTTGGCCAAGCAGGTCAAGCACGGCGCCCGCATCGGCTACGACCCCTGGCTGCACACGCCCCAGCAGATCGCGCGATTCACCGCCGCAGTCGAGAAAGCCGGCGCCTCGATGGTCGCGGTGGCCGAAAATCCGATCGACACCCTGTGGACCGACCGCCCCAAGCCCCCCGTTGGCGCGGTCAGCCTGCATCCCCGCAAATATGCCGGCGAAGCCGCGGAAAGGAAGCTCGAACGCGTCGCCGCGGCGCTGGACGCCGATTTCCTGTTGGTCAGCGACCCGCATGCGCTGGCCTGGGCCTTCAACCTGCGCGGCTCCGACGTCGCCCATACGCCCATCGCGCTCGGCTATGCGCTGATCCCGCGCAAAGGCCGGCCGGAGCTTTATCTCGACCCCGCCAAGCTCGGCGACAAGGTCGGCCATGCGCTTGGACTGCTGGCGGAGCTCGCCTCGCCCGCCGCCCTGCCGGCGCGCCTGACCGCCCTCGGCGCCAAGAGATACGTCCTGCTCTACGACAAGGCGACCGCGCCCTCGACGCTGGTGCATGCGTTTTCCGACGCCGGCGGCAAGCTCGACGGCGGCAATGAGCCCATAGCGCTGATGAAAGCGCGGAAAAACGAGACGGAGCTGGCGGGCGCCTGCGCCGCGCATCTGCGCGACGGGCTGGCGATGACGCGGTTCCTGTGCTGGTTCGACCATCACGCCGCGCTCGGGCAGCTGACCGAGATCGAAGCGGCGCGCGCGCTGGAAACCTTCCGGCGCGAAGGCGGCGACCTGCGCGACATTTCCTTTCCGACCATTTCCGCCTTCGGCCCCCATGCCGCTTTGCCGCATTACCGGGTGACGGAAAAATCCAACCTGCCGATCGGCAAGGGCGTCTATCTCGTCGATTCCGGCGCGCAATATTTCGACGGCACCACCGACGTCACCCGCACCATCGCGGTGGGCCGGCCCGACCAGGAGGCCCGACACGCCAACACTTTGGTGCTGAAGGGCCATATCGCCGTCGGCCGCGCCGTCTTTCCGCGCGGGACCAGTGGAGCTCAGATCGATTCCTTCGCCCGCCGGCCACTCTGGGACTCCGGCCTCGACTTCGACCATGGCACGGGCCATGGCGTCGGCTCCTATCTCTCGGTGCACGAGGGGCCGCAGCGCATCTCGAAACTCGGAGCGACCACGCTTGAGCCGGGCATGATCCTGTCCAACGAGCCCGGCTATTACCGCGAAGGCGCCTTCGGCATCCGCATCGAAAATCTCGTGGTGGTCGAACCCGTGGAGATCGCCGGCGCCGAACGGAAAATGCTCGGTTTCGAGACGCTGACCCTGGTCCCCATCGATCTCAGGCTGGTCGACAGGAAGATGCTGGATGACGCCGAGGCGGCCTGGCTCAACGCCTATCACCAGGAGGTGCGGGAGGCGCTTTCGCCGCATCTGAAACCGGCGGAGCGCGCCTGGCTGCAGCAGGCGACGGCGCGGATCTGACTTTGCCGTATTGCGTCTGGAAACAGCGCTACCTTAGGACTATATCTAATAAGCTGCGCCGCTTTTGCGTGAAAACATGCGGCGTCGGAAACGCTGAAACTCCGTCTCAGGACTGATCTTCCTGCGACGGATCAACGTAAATCGTTGTGCCGGCCCTCACGCAGGAGATTAATCCTTTGGACGACGTGGTGCATTCCGCTCTATCCCGCTCGCGCAAGCGACCCGCCGCCAAGCCCAAGCTGGCGGCAGCCAAAAAAGAGCTGGCGGCAGCCATGACGAAGCTCCCGGCGGCCAAGACCAGGCTCGCGGCGCTCAAACCGGCTCCTCTGGTCCGGCCGACCCGCGCCGAAGCCGAGGCGGCCGTCGCCGTGCTGCTCGCCTGGGCGGGCGACGATCCCTCCCGCGAGGGCCTGCGCGACACTCCGGCCCGGGTGGCCAAGGCCTATGAGGAGCTGTTCGCCGGCTATGCCCAGAACCCCCGGGACATACTCGACACGGTGTTCGAGGATGTCGCGGGCTATGGCGAGCTGGTGCTGGTGCGCGACATCCCCTTCGTCTCGCATTGCGAGCACCATATGGCGCCGTTTCTAGGCAAGGCGCATATCGCCTATTATCCCAACGGCGGCGTGCTCGGCCTGTCGAAGCTCGGCCGTCTCGTCGATCTCTACGCGAAACGCCTGCAGACCCAGGAAGCCCTGACGGCGCAGATCGTCTCGGCGCTCGACGCGCATCTTCATGCGCGCGGCGCGGCGGTGATGATCGAGGCGGAACACATGTGCATGTCGATGCGCGGCGTGCGCAAACCCGGCGCGCTGACCGTGACCATGCAGTTTTCCGGCCCGTTCAAGACCGACGCGGCGGAACAGGCAAGGTTCCTGACCCTGGTGCGGGCGGGACGGTAGAGTGCCTTTCTTTCGGCCGTCATTGCGAGCGACAGCGAAGCAATCCAGACTAGGGCCGCGAGGTCGATTTCGGGATAGCGGCGTTTTAGAACGAGGGAGCAAAGTCCGACGAGCGTTGGCGCCCTGGATTGTTTCGCTCCGCTCGCAATGACGGCGCCCCTAACTCCAGAAAAGTCGAGTCTATGACTTTCCCCCCTCCCCCGACGGACAAAAAAGTCCTTGAAGAAGGCGATGTCTTCTCGCCGAAATTCGACGCGCAGGGCCTGATTGTCTGCGTCACGACGGAAGCCGCGACCGGCGAGATCCTGATGCTGGCCTATATGAACGCCGAGGCGCTGGAAAAGACCCTTTCCACCGGCGTGGCGCATTACTGGTCGCGCTCGCGCGGTGAGCTCTGGCGCAAGGGCGACACCTCCGGCCAGGTGCAGACGGTGGTCGATATCCGCACCGATTGCGACCAGGACGCAATCATGTTGCGCGTGAACGCCGGCGGCGATGGCAAGGCCTGCCACACGGGCCGTAAAAGCTGCTTTTATCGCGCTGTGACGCAAGGCGAATCCGGGGCGCGCTTGAAGCCGGTCTAGACCGCGTCAGCTTCCTAGAGCCTTTTCCGATCCGATTGAATCAGTCGGGGCTCTAGATTGCTGTTTTTACGTGTTTTCTTCACGCGAACCGGTATCCACTTCGCTGGAAAACGCTCTAGGCGCGCTTCCGCCTTGCGATTGGCCCAAGCGGCGCCACGCCCTGAGCCTGGGCCGGGTCGCCGGCTACAACGCCGCGGCCGAATTGCTCGGCCTGCCGCTTCATCGCTACAGCCAGCCCAAATACGTGACCTGCATCGACCTCGGCCCCTGGGGCGGGCTCTATACGGAAGGCTGGGACCGGCAGGTCCATCTCACGCGGGACAAGGCGAAGGCTCTCAAGATTGAAATCAACACCAAGTGGATTTACCCCCCGGCCGCCAACCGCGAAGCCGCCTTCGCCACCGCCAATCCCGATTATGTGATTGTCCCGTAAAGGATGGCGACGCCGCCGCAGGGGGCTGGGGCGTTCGACCGGGATCGGCTCGAAGACGGCATTGTCGAATATTGCGCCACGCCGATGTAATGCCGCAAATTTGAAACTTAACGACTCAAATGTTCATACCGTCATTGCGAGCGGCAGCGAAGCAATCCAGACTAGGGCCACGAGCGCTCGCAATTGACGGCTTAGCCATTGGGCCAATACGCCGATAATTCGTCCTTGCACGCCCGCTTCCCGCCCGATTTTGCGACATAGGCGAGGCTGCCCGCCCCTCCCTCACGCCGTCCGCACCTGAGCGAGAAAACTGTCGCATTCGCCGCGCAACTCCTTGGTGTGGCGGGCCAGTTCGTTCACCGATTGCAGCACCTGCTCGGCGGAGTCGCCGGATTGGCGCGACGCCAGGCGCACTTCGTCGATGACCTTGCTCAATTCCGCTGTCTTGGCCGAGGTCGTCTGGGCGTTCTGGGCGATTTCGCGCGTCGCGGCGCCTTGCGAATCGACGGATGTCGCGATCGACGAGGCGATGGAGGAGACTTCATTCGTCGCTTCGGTCATGGCGCCGATGCAGGCGCTGGCCTCCTGCGAGGCCCGCTGCACGCTGGCGATCTGTCCGGCGACGTCGGCGGTGGCGCGCGTCGTCTGTTCGGCGAGCGATTTCACCTCCTGCGCGACGACGGCGAAACCGCGCCCCTGTTCGCCCGCCCGCGCCGCCTCGATGGTGGCGTTCAGCGCGAGCATGTTGGTCTGCTGGGCGATGCCGGTGATCATGGCGACAATGCCGCCGATGTGCTCGATCGCCGCTTCGAGCTCGTTCATCCGGCCTTGCGTCGTCTCGGCCTCCCGCGCGGCGTCGGAGGAAATGGCGTGGGAGCGCGAGGCCTGATTGCCGATTTCCTCGACCGAATAGGATAATTGCTCCGCCGCCGCCGCCACCGATTGCACATTGACCGAGGCGGTTTCCGCGGCGCGCGCGCCAATATCCGCCTGCTCGCCGGAATAGCGCGCTTCCTGCACCAGGGATCGCGCGATGTTTTCGAGCGTATGAGTTGATTGCGCCACCGCCGCGACGACGCCGCCAATCGCGCTTTCGAATTTTTCCGCCAGCTTCAGCATTTCGCAGGAGCGCGCCTGCGCCGCTGCCTGGCGCTGCTCTGCGCGCTGCGCGCTTTGCGCCTGCGCGGTCTCGCGCAGTCCGATCTTGAAGGCGTCGACGGCGCGGGCCATTTCGCCGAGTTCGTCGGCGCGGTCGAGGTCGGGCAAGGCGATGTCGTAATCGCCCTGCGCCATTTTCCGCATGGCCTCGGTCATTCTGGCCAGCCGCGTCGAAATGGAATGGCCGACGAAGAAGGCCACGCCGACAAACAGCAAGAGCAAAGGCGAGACGTAGAGCGCGATGCGCCAGGCGATGGCGAGGGTTTTTGCTGCGATGTCATCGGTATAGGCTCCCGTGCCAACCATCACGCCGGCTTCGGGGATGGCGCGGACAAAGGAGATTTTCGGAGAATATTCGGTCTGGCCGACTTTCGCCCAGCTATATTCGGTGAAGCCCGATTTCGCGGTCCGTGCGGTCTCCAGCATCGAACGAAAGGGATAGGCGCCGCTTGGGTCCTTGACGTCGAGCAGGCTTTTGCCTTCGACCTGCGGCGCGATCGGCGACAGCCGCGACACCCCCTCGAGATCGATGACGAAAAAATAGCCGGTTTCGCCGAAGCGGATCGGCCGCAGCGCCTTCAAGGCGGCGTCCAGGGCGGCGGGCCTGTCTGCTTCCCGGCCGCGGATGGCGTCTTCGATCAGCGCCGCGCCGACATCGACCTCGTGGCGAAGTTCCGCCCTGTGCTGATTGAGGGTCGCGACATGGAACTGGTAAAGCGCCAGGCTCGTGCCAAGCCCCATCGAAAACAGCGCCAGCAGGGCCATGGCCCAAACCCGGCGCGATAGCGTCAGTTGAAAATTGGCTTTGGACACGGCTGTCGTCCCGAAGGTTCGAAATTTCGATTCGAAACCAGCTGCCGCCAGCTTCCGCCGTCAACATGGCCATCGCCGGCTTGCGCGAGACTTTCCAATCCGCAGGAATGCAAAAGGCGCCGCGTTTCTCGCGGCGCCTTTGCGGGACCCCTGGCTTTCTCTCAGGCGCGAATTGTGGAAGCGATCACATTGTGCAGCGTCTCGTCGGCGCCATCGAAGAAACGCCGGACGCCACGCGCCGCCTGCCGGATGCGCTGCTCGTTCTCGACCAGCGCCAGCCGCACATATTCGTCGCCGTGCTCGCCGAAGCCAATCCCCGGGGCCACCGCGACATCGGCCTTTTCGATCAACAGTTTGGAAAATTCCAGGCTGCCGAGCGGACGGTATTTTTCCGGCACCGGCACCCAGGCGAACATCGAAGCGGTGGGCGCCGGGATTTTCCATCCCGCCTGCGCAAAACTCTCGACCATCACGTCGCGCCGCTTCTTGTAGATGGCGCGCATTTCCTTGATGCAATCGTCGGGCCCGTTCAGCGCCGCCGCCGCGGCGACCTGGATCGGCGTATAGGCGCCATAGTCGAGATAGCTTTTCACACGGCCAAGGGCGCTGAGCAGTCGCTCGTTGCCGACCGCAAAGCCGATGCGCCAGCCGGCCATGGAAAAGGTCTTCGACATCGAGGTGAATTCGACACAGATGTCGTTGGCGCCGGGAACCTGCAGCACCGAGGGCGGCGGGTTGTCGTCGAAGTACACTTCGGCATAGGCGAGGTCCGACAAAATATAGATGTCGTGCTTTTTCGCGAAAGTGACGAGGTCGCGGTAGAAATCGAGCGTGGCGACGATGGCCGTGGGATTGGAGGGATAGCAGACAACCAGCGCGATCGGCTTGGGGATGGAATGCATCACCGCCCGCTCGGCGTTGCGAAAGAATTCCTCGTTCGGCTCGATCGGCACGGAACGGATCACGCCGCCGGCCATCAGGAAGCCGAAGGCGTGGATGGGATAGGAGGGGTTGGGAACCAGCACCACATCGCCCGGCGCGGTGATGGCCTGCGCCATATTGGCGAAGCCTTCCTTGGAGCCGAGCGTGGCGACGACCTGCGTGTCGGGATTGAGCTTCACGCCGAAACGCCGCTCGTAATAGGCGGCCTGGGCGCGGCGCAGGCCGGCGATGCCCTTGGACGCCGAATAGCGGTCGGTGCGCGGCTTGCCCGCGGTCTCGATCAGCTTTTCAACGACATGGCGCGGCGTCGGCAGGTCGGGATTGCCCATGCCCAAGTCGATGATGTCGGCGCCCTCGGCGCGCGCCTTGGCCTTGAGACGGTTGACCTGTTCGAACACATAGGGCGGCAACCGCCGCACGCGATAAAAATCGCTCATCAACCTCGTCCCTTGTCCTTGCTTGAAACCAGAGCTCTCCCCGCCCCACTCGAAACGGGGAAAGCTCTGGATTGCAGTGATGCCGTATATCCTTTTAGCAAAACCGGCGTCCACTTTTGCGGGATATGCTCCGCGTCCGGCCGCGCGGAATCGTGCTTAACACGCACAGAGACCCGCTGTCAGGCCGTCTAGAGCCTTTTCCGATCCGATTAATCGGATCGGGGCTCTAGGTTTTTGTTTTAACGCATTTTCTTCACGCGAACCGGTATCCACTTCGCTTGAACCGAAGGTCCGCGTTAGCGAATATGCTCTGAATCAAAAATGCTCGTCCGACGGCGGCGGCGCCTTGTTCGGCGCGATGGGCGTCATTTTCTCACCATTCAACTTTTTCAACCGCTCATTGGCCTTTTCGCGCTCGGCGACGAGCTGGGCCTTGTCGGCCTCGACTTCGGCGGGAGCGCGGACCGGCGTACGCTTCTTTTCGGGGCCGCTGAGCTTGGAATAATCCAGCTTGTCGATATCGGGCCTCGACTGCCTAACGAAATCGGCCCCCTGCCCGGCCTCAGTGGTCAGGCCGATGGCGTCGGTCAGGGAGCGAAACGGATTTGGCTGAGGCGTTTCATTTGGTTGAGCCGTTTGCTGATTGTTTTCCTGAGCACGGGCCGCAGACGCGCCAAAACCCGCCGCGGCGAGCGCCAGAGCGAGGGCGATTGCTTTCCGGGAGCGCCGGAGATCGACCGCGAAACAGGGTGTCATCATGCACTAGCTTTCGTCAACAGGCGCTGCGTCTTATCCTTAGGGCGTTCGCCCATCGGACCATTGGTCAAACTGTCGCATAAGGTCTTATTATGTCGGAAACGGGACCGGAGCGGCTCGAACCGCCCTATATAAAGCCCGCGATGCAAAGAGGAACGTCATGACCGCCAGCCAGGATAACCGGATCGGCCGCTCCAGCAAGAGCGCAGCCGAGTCAGAGGATAAGCTGTCCGCCGGCCGGGCAAAAACCGAAAAAGCGGCGGCCGGGAAGCCCAAGACGCAGCAGGCGCCCCCGGAAGTCGCGCCGCCACAGCCGACCGTCCAACCCGCTTCCAAGGCGCAAGCCGCTCCCGACGCCCAAGAGCCGCGCCGTGATTCGCAGACAGATTCGCATGCCGCGCAAGTGCCGAATTTCGAGCGCATGGCGGAAAACCTGGCGCTGGCGATGGAACATGGCGGCAAGGCGCTGGCGGCGATGGTCAGGCCGATCGAGGAAGGCAAGTCAAAGAGCACGACGTTCAGCGACGACATCGCCGACGCCATGAAAACCTTCGGCCATGTCGCGGAATACTGGCTGTCTGATCCGCGCCGGACCATCGAGGCGCAATCCAGCCTGTCGAGCCAGTTTCTCGGCCTTTGGTCGAACACGCTGCGCCGCCTGAGCGGCGAAGAGGCAACCCCCTATGTTCCCATCGATCCAAGGGACAAGAGATTCGCGGCCCCCGACTGGCAGACCAATCCCTATTTCGACTTCCTGCGCCAGGCCTACAGTCTCGCCAACGGCTGGTGCAGTTCGATGGTCGAGAACGCCGATCTCGACAAGCCGACGCATGACAAGGCAGATTTCTATCTCCGCCAGCTCGCAGGCGCCCTATCGCCGTCGAATTTTCTCGCCACCAATCCGGAATTGCTGCGAACCACCTGGACGGCGGAAGGCGAGAACCTCGTGCGCGGCATGAAAATGCTCGAAGAGGACATCAAGGCCGGCGGCGGCGCCCTCAAGATCCGCCAGTCCAGCGCCGGCAAGTTCGAGCTGGGCGTCAATCTCGCGACCACGCCCGGCAAGGTGGTGTTCCGCAACGAACTGATCGAACTTCTGCAATATGCGCCGACGACCGAGACGGTGTTCAAGCGCCCGCTGCTGATCGTGCCGCCCTGGATCAACAAGTTCTACATTCTCGACCTCAATCCCGAGAAGAGCTTCATCAAATGGGCGGTTTCCCAGGGACTGACGGTGTTCTGCATTTCATGGGTCAATCCCGACAAGCGTCACGCGAAAAAGGACTTTTACGCCTATATGCAGGAAGGGATTTTCGCGGCGCTCGACGAGGTCGAAACCATCACCGGCGAGCGGCAGGTCACTTCCATTGGCTATTGCGTCGGCGGCACGTTGAGCGCGGCGACTCTCGCCTATATGGCCGCCAAGGGCGATGACCGCATTTCGAGCGCCACCCTTTTCACGACCCAGGTCGATTTCACCGATCCCGGCGATCTCAAGATTTTCGCCGACGAGGACCGCATCAAGAATATCGAGGAGGAAATGGAGCTGTCGGGCTATCTCGAAGGCAGCTCGATGGCCAATGCGTTCAACATGCTGCGTCCCAACGACATGATCTGGTCTTATGTGGTCAACAACTACCTGAAGGGCATCGAGCCGATGGCCTTCGACCTTTTGACCTGGAATTCCGATTCGACTCGCATGCCGCGCGCCAATCATTCGCAATATCTGCGCAATTGCTATCTGGAGAACAAATTCGCCAAGGGCGAAATGGCCATGGGCGACGAGATGCTTGCGATCGGCAAGATCAAGATCCCCGTCTACAATCTCGCGGCCAAGGAAGACCACATCGCGCCGGCCCGCTCGGTGTTCAACGGCGCCAAGCTGTTCGGCGGCGAAATGCGGTATGTGATGGGCGGCTCCGGCCATATCGCCGGGGTGATCAATCCGCCGGGACCCAAGCCGAAATACCAGTACTGGACTGGTCCTGCGCCTTCCGGAAGATTCGAGGACTGGGTCGCGGGAGCGCAGGAGCATCCGGGCTCCTGGTGGCCGGACTGGCTGGCCTGGATCGAGGCGCAGGCGCCGGAAAAAGTCCCCGCCCGCGAGCCCGGCGGCGGCAAGGTCGAAACCCTCGGCGACGCGCCGGGAACCTATGTGCGCATAAAGGCCTGACGGCTCTATCCCTTCTCCCCTTGCGGGAGAAGGTGGTCCGAAGGACCGGATGAGGGGGTGGCGCCGCGCAACGAATGATAGCGTTGAGCCTGGCGGACTCCCCCTCATCCGTCTCGACCCATAGCCCGTCGAAAGACAGGCTATGGGGAGGAGGAGTCGCGCGGCTAATTCGAGCTTTAGCAACTGCCCCTCCCACCCCAACCCCGGCGCCCATCTTGCCATTACGAGTTCGGTCGCCCCGCCATGTTCCGAAACCGCGCGTTTCCGAGCTTTACCGGGCCGGGGCCGGTCTCGTTTCGGGACAGGAGAGCGAAAAATGGGTTATTTTGCGAAACTGGGCGGGCTTGCCGGACTTGCCGCCCTTCTTGCCGCCACGACGCCGGCCGCCGCCGGCGGATATGGCGGACACGGTTTTCATCCCCACGGCCGGATCGGCGGCCATTGCTTCAATGGCCGGTGCTTCGGCCCGCGCGCCGGCGGATTGGGATACGGCCGCTACGGACTGGGCTATGGCTATCCCGACGCCCAAGTCGAACCGCAATATCCGGAGCCGCAATATCCCGAGCCTGAATATCCCGTCGGCTACGGCGGCTCAAGCTATGAGCCGACCGGCTATGGCGTGGTCTACAACGTCCCGCCGACGCCGCCCATGTGGCGCCGCGCGCCGCCACGCATCATCTACGTCGGCGAAGGCGTGAGGCATCGCCATCATCATCACCATTTCTGCGCGCGCAGGCATGGAATCGCGATGGTTCGCGGTCGGCATATATCGATGGAGTAAGCGGCGCGAGCCTAGAGCCTTTTCCGATCCGATTGAATCGGATCGAGGCTCTAGATTTCTGTTTTTACGCGTTTTCTTCACGCGAACCGGTATCCACTTCGCTGGAAAACGCTCTAAAGACTCGCCCGTTCAGAGCCCCAGCATCAATTGCAGGTTCTGCACGGCGGCGCCGGAAGCGCCCTTGCCGAGATTGTCGAGCCGCGCCACGATCACCGCGTGCCGCCGCGCCGCGTTGGCGAAGACGCGGATTTCGAGGTCATTGGAGCCGTTCAGCGCCTGCGGCTCCAGCTTGCCCGACTCCTCCGCCGCGACGACCCGGACAAACGCGCAGCCAGAATAATGCGCGGCCAGCGCCGCCTCGAGGTCGCCGGCCTCGGGCCGCCCCGGCAGGTCGTCGAGCGCCAGCGGCAGGCTGACCAGCATGCCCTGCCGGAAATTGCCGACCGACGGGACGAACACCGGCCGGGCCCGCAACCGCGAAAAAACCATGATTTCCGCTACATGCTTGTGCTCAAGCCCGAGCGCGTAAAGCTCGAAGGGCGCCGCCTTGCCAGCTTCGTAATCCTCGATCATCTGGCGTCCGCCGCCCGAATAGCCTGACACCGCGTTAATCGCCAGGACGTCGTCCGGCGCGATCAGCCCGCCGTCGATCAGCGGATGCAGAATGGCGATGGCGCCGGTGGCGTAGCAGCCGGGATTTGACACGCGCCGCGCTTTTGCAATGGCCTCACCCTGCCCCTTGGCCAGTTCCGGAAAGCCGTAGGTCCAGCCGGAGGCGGTCCTGTGCGCCGTGGAGGCGTCGAGAACCCGCGGCCCCCGGTCGCCGAGCGAATCGACCAGCGCCACGCTTTCCTTGGCCGCGGCGTCCGGCAGGCAGAGGATGGTCAGGTCGACGCTGGCGAGAATCTCCGCCTTGGCGCCGGCGTCCTTGCGCCTTTCCGGCGCAATGGAAACCATCTCGACGTCCTTGCGACCGCTAAGCTTTTCGCGGATCTGCAGGCCGGTGGTGCCAGCCTCGCCGTCGATGAAGATTTTTTTGGGCGCGTTGGTCATTTCAGAGTCCCGGATTGTCAAGGCGCGCCCCTATCAACCGTCATTGCGAGGAGCGTTAGCGACGCGGCAATCCAGAAGCCGCAAGCTGGGTCTGGATTGCTTCGCCATAGCCCGTCGTGAGACGGGCGTCTATCAGCACCCTATGGCTCGCAATGACGGCCGAGAGGTGGGCGCCCCCGCCTATAGCAAAACGGCGGGCTTTTGGCCCGCCGTTTCGAAAGTCCCCAGCTGAAAAAATCAGCGCTTCGAGAACTGGAAGCTGCGACGCGCCTTGCGCTTGCCGTACTTCTTGCGCTCGACGACGCGCGAGTCGCGGGTCAGGAAGCCGGCCTTCTTGAGCACGCCGCGCAGCGCCGGCTCGTAATAGGTCAGCGCCTTGGACACACCATGGCGCACCGCGCCGGCCTGGCCGGACAGACCGCCGCCGGCGACCGTGACGGTGATGTCATATTGCTCGTTGCGGTTGGCGATGCCGAGCGGCTGCTGCAGGATCATGCGCAGCACCGGACGGGCGAAATAGACCTCGATGTCGCGGCCGTTGACGGTGACCTTGCCCTTGCCGGGCTTGATCCACACGCGGGCGACGGCGTTCTTGCGCTTGCCGGTGGCATAGGCGCGGCCGAACTTGTCGATCTTCTGGACATGGACGGGGGCCTCGGGCGCGGGCGTGGCGGTCGCGCTCTTGAGGTCCTGCAGGGAGGAGAGTGTCTCGGCCATGATCAGGCGTTCCTGGCGTTCTTGGGGTTCATGATGGCGACGTCGAGAACCGTCGGGTTCTGAGCCACATGCGGATGTTCGTCGCCCTTGTAGAGGCGCAGGTTGGACAGCTGCTTGCTGCCGAGCGGGCCGCGGGGCAGCATGCGCTGCACGGCCTTTTCGAGCACGCGCTCGGGGAAACGGCCTTCCAGGATGAACTTGGCGGTCCGCTCCTTGATGCCGCCGGGATAACCGGTGTGGTGGTAATAGACCTTGTTCTCACGCTTGCGGCCGGTTAGCACGACCTTGTCCGCGTTGATGACGATGATATTGTCGCCATCGTCCATGTGGGGGGTGAAGGTCGGCTTGTGCTTGCCGCGAAGGCGCAGCGCGATGATCGAGGCGAGGCGGCCGACGACGAGGCCCTTGCCGTCGATGACCACCCATTTCTTCTCGATTTCGGCGGCCTTGGCCGAATAGGTCTTGCCAAACATATTGGTTTTCCTGATTTGCGCCGGAGGCGCGGTCTCATTTCCGTTCTGGCCAGGGCGCAAGATTCGGCGCGCCCTGTGGGAAGATGCCGGCTTTTACGGAGGCGTTATCGCTTTGTCAACAGCCGGCGCCTCGGAAGCGGGCGGAAATGCAGGCTTTGAGCGCAATTGGTATCTGGGTGCCACATTTGCGCGTCCAAGACTCAATCAAGGGATAGAATAGGTCGCGACAGCATGGGCCACGGGGTCGTCGCCGCCATCGGCAAACAGCGTCGCCTCGCCCACCGCCAGACGCTTGCCGAGCTTGAGCAGCCGGCAATGCACGATCACGTCTCCATGCGGCGGCTTCCTCAGGAAATTGATGTTGAGATTGGTGGTCACCGCCAGGGCCTCGCGGCCGATATGGGCGAGGATGGCGACGTAGATTCCGACATCGGCGAGCATGAACATGGAGGGGCCGGAAACTGTGCCGCCCGGCCGCAAATGCCGCTCATGCGCAAGCAACCGGAGGCTCGCGGTCATCGGCCCGACCGATTCGACCCGCACGGCGCGGACGCCATCATGACTCAATTGCGGAAAGACCTCGTCGAGAAAGCTCTCGACCTCGGGTACGCTCAGCACGGGCTGGTGGCTGGTCTTGTTCGGCATGTTCAGGCTCATCCTTGGTTCAAGCCACAATGGAAGAACCAGCCCCGCTTGTCAGCCCCGCGCCCCGCGAAACCCGCCTGGCGCATAATTTTACATGCAGTTACAATTTGCCAAGCGGTTTTCATGATTTATCGGATGAGCAACACATCATAGTGTTAATATGCAACAGGTGAAGCTCATTTTTATCGCCACGACCTCAACAACTTGGCCGCCTCCTTGTCGCCGTTGGCGGCTGCTTGCTGCAGCCATTTCCTGCCCTCCTGAGGGTTGGGGTCGACGCCGCGTCCCTCGAAATAGCAAATGCCAAGCAGGCGTTGGGCGAGGCTTTCATTCGCCGAGGTCGCTGCGATTTTGAGCCATTTGACCGCCTCGGCGTTATCGCGCGGATAGGGGTCGATTCCGTTGTAATAGCCGATGCCCAATTCGGCGGCGGCGAAAGTCTCCCCTTTTTCCGCGGCCCGCCGATACCATTTCATCGCCTCGGCGAGGTCCTTTGGCGCGCCGTCGCCATCGCGGTATGCCGTGCCCATCATGCGAGCCGCGCCGCTCTGGTCGGGACTCTGCGCCGCCTTGCGATACCAGTTGACCGCCTCGACATGGTCCTTGGCGTAGGGCGGGACGCCATCCCAATAGGCCGCGCCGATTTCCGCCTGGGCGAAGGAATCTCCGTGGTCGGCCGCCTGCCGGAACCAGACGAGCGAAGTTGCACGGTCAGGCGCGACCCCGTCGCCGTCTCGATAGGCTACGCCGATACGACGCGCCGCGCCCGGGAAATCGGGCGTCACCGCCACCTTGCGATACCATTTCACCGCCTCGACGCGGTCTTTGGCATAGGGCGCCCATCCATTCCAGTAAGCGTCGCCAATATAGGCCTGCGCCTTCTGTTCGCCCTGGTCCGCCGCCATGCGGTACCATTCGACGGCCTTGACCTTGTCCTCGGGCGCGCCCAGCCCGTCCCAGTTGAGATCGCCGAGCAGCCGTTGCCCAAAGGGATTGCCGGCATTGGCCGCTTTGGTCGCCCATTGGAAAGCCGTCGCCGGATCCTTCGCCACGCCATTCAGTCCAAAGGCGAGATAATTGGCGTAATTGGCCTGCGAAGACGCGAAGCCCTGCTCTGCCGACTGGCGGTAGTACCGCGCGGCCGTCGGTCCGTCAGGCGTCACCGTCTTGGCGAAATTGAAACTCGGATCATAGAGCGTCGCCAGTTCGAACTGCGCCGTCGCGTCGCCGGCGTCAGCCTTTGCCCGAATGTCGGCGAGCGCCTGCGGATCGGTCTTGGCGCGATCGCGAATGGCGTCAGCCGTCGCGCCGGAAAAGTTTTCCTTTTCCGGCGCGCCCCAGTCGGGAGCCGGCGCTTCCAGCGACTGGGTCAGGACCCAGCCAGCGCCAACGAGCGCCAGCAATTGCGGCGCGAGAAACCACGCGCGACGGTAGGAGGAATCCCCGTGCCAGAGCAAAAAATGAGCGTAACGGGCAGTCGCGGTCATCGCGCCTGCCCTTCCGCTGCCTTGATGGCGGCATCGAGGTCGGCCATCGTGAGTTGGTCGATGCGACTGGAGCTTGGTTCGAGCGACAGGCGCACCGCCTGGGCCTCGCGCATTTTTTCGATCAGGTTGCGCACCTCCCGCGCATTGGACCAATTCTTCGTCGCGCTCCTGGTTTCGACCCAGGCCTCGACTTTGTCCTGGTATTCCTCAGGCAGAACAAATCCTTGCGTCCTGGCCATCAAAGCGAGGATCTGTGCCAGTTCGGATGGCGAATAATGGGGAAAGTCGATGGTCTTCGAAAAGCGGCCGGCGAGACCGGGATTGGAATCAAGGAATTTCTGCATCGGCGCGGGATAGCCGGCGACGATGACGATCACCCGGTCGCGGTGATTTTCCATGAAAGTCAGCAGCGTATTGATGGCCTCCATGCCATAGCTCGCGGAAGCGTTTTCCGAAACGAGCGAATAAGCCTCGTCGATGAACAGGATGCCGTCGAGCGCGGACTGGCAGACCTTATCCATTTTGTCGGCCGTCTGGCCAATGTAACCGGCGATCAGGTCCTTGGCCTCGACGGCGACGAGATGGCCGCGTTTCAATACGCCGAGGCCGCGATAAATGTCGCCGACAGCGCCAGCCACCACAGTCTTTCCGACCCCTGGCGGCCCCGTGAACACCATATGCTGGCTCACCGCCGTGACATTCATGCCCTCGGCGCGACGTCGGCTTTCCAGCTGGAGCCGCGCGATCAAGGTATTGATGGCGGATTTCACCGGCGCTAGGCCGATCATGGCGTCAAGGTCGTCGAGCGCCTGCTGCGCGGTGCGCCCCTGCTGCTTGATTACGGGCGTCTCGACGATACGCAGCAGGCGCAATTGCGCGGGCTGGACCGCCGGGCCGCTGGCGGTCTGGACGACATTTGCCGAAACCAGCGCCATCCGCATCGCCATGTATGTCAGCAGCGCGCCGGCGACGATGATCGCCAGCGCCCCGAGCAGCCTGGGCAGCATGGCGAGGGTGAACAGGCCCGAAAGCGCCGCGCCGCCGCCGCTGGCCGCAGCCAGCACGCCGGCCGTGAGCAGCGAGGCGACCGTCATGGTCACGATCAGCGCCACAGTCTGATTCCGCTCAAGGAACTCCTTCATGCCGAGTCCTTTCCTAAATCGAACGGACATTTCAGCCGCAAGGCTTGTCCGTGTGCCACCAAATGTTGATGACGTTGGCGTTTGGCGCGTTGGCGCTGCCCCATGTCGGGTACAGCGTGACGCGCAACCCCTCCTGCGGGCCTTCGACCAAAAGCTGGCCGCGTCCGGTCGCATAGGGGGTGGGGAAGGGAACGGCGATGCGCACCGACGTTGCGCCGATGTGGAACGTTGGCGAGAGATAGGATCCGGAGCGGATGCGCACCGCGCTTTCGGGCGAGCCGGGCGCCTTCGACAGCACCATCATGGCAAGGGGCGCCCGGCAGGCCTTCGCCTCCGATGCAAGCGCGGAGGCGACGCCGGGCTCCAGCGTGACCATGGCCGCGCCAATGGCCTCCGCCGCAACGGTCCTGATTTCGGACCCGGCCGATTGGCCCGCTCCGTGCGGCGAGCCTACAAACAGGGCGGCGGCGCAGAAGCTTGTCAGGAGGATGCCGCCAGCGCCAACCAGGAAAGCGCTCCCGCGCCCCTTGAGGCTCGCCGCGCCTTGATTTGCTCCCGTAGCCGCGGTCGACGCCGCGCCGCTCTGCGATATGGACATCCCCGCCCCCAGTCAGGCGTCAGCCGCAAGCTAGAACTTGGACTTTATCCTTTTGTTCCCACGGGGATTAGGGTTTTTCAACAAAACTTCGCAGACGCGGTGAAAAATTCACTCCGCCGCCGCATCCGTGACGACAAGCGGGCGTAGTTCGAACTGGGTCCGGTGCAGCAAGGCGTAAACGCCGTTCCTGGCCAGCAATTCGTCCTGGCGGCCGGTTTCGATCACCTTGCCGCCCTCGATCACGCAGATGCGCTCGGCATTTGCGACGGTCGAGAGGCGGTGGGCGATGACAATGGTGGTCCGGCCCGCGCAAAGTGTTTTCAACGCCTCCTGCACGGCGCGCTCGGATTCGGTGTCGAGCGCCGAGGTCGCCTCGTCGAGCAGGATCAGCTGCGCGTCCTTGAGAAAGGCGCGGGCGATGGAGATGCGCTGACGCTGCCCGCCGGACAGCTGCATGCCCTGTTCGCCCACGGGCGAATCATAGCCGCTTTCAAAGCCAACAATGAATTCATGCGCATGGGCGGCCCTGGCCGCGGCGACGATGTCCTCCTCGGAGGCCCCTTCCCTGCCGAATGCGATATTGTCGCGGATCGAGCCCTTGAACAGGAATGTGTCCTGGCCGACATAGGCGATCTGCCGGCGCAGCGAGGCGCGGGAAAAAGCGTGTATTTCCTGGCCGTCGATCAGGATGCCGCCGCCGGACGGCTCATAGAAGCGCAGCAGCATGCTCATGGTCGTCGTCTTGCCGCCGCCGGAGCGCCCGACCAGCGCCGTGGTCTGGCCGGCCTCGGCCGTGAAGCTCAGCCCATCCAGCACCATCTCGCCGTCGCGGTAGAAGAAATCGACGTCATTGAACTTCACCCTGCCCTCGGTGATCTTCAATTCCGGCTCGCCGATCGGCTCGGCCTCGGGCTCGCGCAGGTCGAGGAATTCGTAAAGCATGCCCACGCCCATCAGCGAACTCGCGAGGTCGACATGCAACCGTCCGACGCGCTTGGCGGGTTCGACCGCCAGCAGCAATCCGGTCAGGAAGGCGAAGAAATTGCCGGGCTCCTGCCCGCTGTGGATGACCCGATAGCCGCCGTACACCACGACCATGGCGATGGCGAAGCCGGCGAGCGATTCCATCATCGGGCTGGAAATCGACTGCACGCGCGTCAGCTTGTT
>Ga0182030_10008175_pt1 | contig 21714 bp, 16 predicted proteins | sample 812S3MmetaG_FD_121299 | JGI IMG/M metagenome (GOLD analysis project Ga0182030, IMG submission 121299) | Permafrost microbial communities from Stordalen Mire, Sweden - 812S3M metaG (Illumina Assembly) | ecosystem: Environmental > Terrestrial > Soil > Wetlands > Permafrost | place: Sweden... | reverse complement strand
GGATTTCGGGTCTTCGGTGGACTGGTAGGTGATCTTCTTGCAGAAGTCGTTGCCCTGGTCGAACTCCTCACGGACGATCTGGATGATGTCGTCGGCGTGGCTGTCGGTCTTGGCGAAGATGAGTGTCTTGGGCACCTCGTCTCGTCCAGGGAATATCTCCGGCAGCTTGTCACGGAAGGTACGGACGATGGTGCGAATCTGGTCGGGAATGACGACAGCGCGGTCAAGCTGCGTGGCGGCGAATTGCTCGTCATTGTCCTGCCGTTCCCAGCGTTTCTTGCGCGTCAGGCGCTCGCGCTTTTCAATCTGCTGCTCGGCCCGGATTGTGGTGCCCTGCTGGGTGACTTCCGTATCGATGCGGTAGATCTCATTGCCCACGTTCACGCCGTCGGCCACGGCCCGTTCATGACTGTATTCACTGACGATGTTCTTTTTGAAAAAACCATAGGTGCGCGCGTCTGGCGTGGCGGTGAGGCCGATGAGGAAGGCGTCGAAGTATTCGATGACCTGCCGCCAGATGTTGTAAATCGAGCGGTGGCACTCGTCGATGATGATGAAGTCGAAGTACTCGGGCGGATACTTGGGGTTGTAGACGACGGGAAGCGGCTGCTTGGGGCGCACCAGCCGTTCTGCCGGGTTCTCATCCTCGGCGCTTTCGTCGAGCGGCTCGTCCTTGAGGATGGAGTACATGCGCTGAATGGTGCTGATGCAGACCTGGCTGCTGCCCGCGATGTAGGAGTTTTTCAGTAGCTGGACATTGTAAAGCTCGGTAAACTTGCGGTTTTCGTCGTTCGGCAGGTAGGACATGAACTCCTGCTCGGCCTGCTGACCGAGATTGCGCGTGTCCACCAGAAAGAGGATGCGTTTGGCGTCCGCGTGCTTGAGCAGGCGATACACAGAGGAGATGGCCGTAAAGGTCTTGCCGGAGCCTGTGGCCATCTGCATGAGCGCGCGCGGACGGTCTGCTTTGAAGGATTCTTCCAGGTTTTTGATCGCCGTGATCTGGCAGGCGCGAAAGCCTGCCGGGTCGAGCGGCGGGATATTCTGCAACCGGGCACGAAGCGATTGGGGTTTGGAAAGCCATTCCGCCATTGTCTCCGGGCGGTGAAAGGTGAATACTTCACGCGAACGCGGATGCGGATCGCGCCCGTCCGTGAACCGGGTTATCGCGCCCGTGCTCTGGTAAACGAAGGGCAGCGGCTCCCGGTTATTGACCCATTTCAGGTTTGCGGCGGCGTAGCCTCCGGCCTGCTCTTCCACCACCGTGATTTTGTGGCCCCAGTCGTCCGGCTTGGCCTCAATAACGCCCACGGCGCGGCGATCCACGAAAAGAACGTAGTCGGCGGGGCCGATGTCCGTCGGGTACTCGCGCACCGCGATCCCGTGCCCTACGTTGAAATCAATCTTGCCCTTGTCCTGAACACGCCACCCCGCCTCGATCAGCTTTACGTCGATCTGGTCGCGGGCAATCTGCTCGGGGTTCTGGTTCTTGGTTGCAGGAGTCATTGCTTGGAGTCGGTCAGTCCGATGTATGTGTCGTGTGCATCAAGTATATGCATTTATAAGCGACTGATTCCAGAAAGGAATACTCTGCAATGTTCTTGCAAGATTTACAAGCCATGGAACAGCCCGCAGTTTCGGAAGCTGAGACCAAGCTGAGTTCCAGACGCTTCTGGGGTGGTAGACTGACTGGCCCGTCAGTAGCTCCAACTCGCGCACGGCGCGTCAGTCTTCCACGAGGAAAGGTCCCAAGGTGCGGTGGGTGTGCCGCTCTACACAAAACGTCCCACTTGCCGATTGCTAGAAAGGGCGCTCCTCCTGTCCAGATGATGCTGGTTTCTCCCTCGGATCGCGATCGTCATCATAGGTGGCCAGTTTCAGAAACGAAAACGAGGCCTGCGCTATGTTTTCCGGCGTCTTAGTTCCGAAAACTGGCGCTTTGCCGACTCCCAAGGAACAAATTCTGTTCCTTTCCATCCTGTCTGGCCAGGACCAGTTGCGAGCTTCAGATACTGATCTGGCGACCTCTGCCGGACAGATGTGATGCGCTCGAAGTCGCGTGTGCGCAAATCAACGTGTGGGCTTGGTGCAGCAGACTCAGGCTGGCGACTACGGAATATCTGATAGCGATTTGCTTGGCACACGATATCCTTTGATTGGTTGCGAACGTGACGATCATGCGAGCACAAATCGAACGAGCGCTAGATGACATGATCTCACATGAGGAAGGCTTTCGTTTTCAATCACTTGGCATAATTCTCGCAACGCAAAAGTGTGGGAAGCTCATTGCCCACGAAAGGAAGGCGGACCTCGGTCTTGACGCATATGCTCCGGGGATCGAATTTGCTGATCATTCCGGCAGGGGGGCCGCGTGCTCGCTGACTGCGACGCTATCGAAGGTCCGGGGGGATATCACGGAAGCGCAGAAGGAATTTAAGGATCTGGGCGTTCTGTACTTTGTCACACCTCGCCATCTAGGGGAAAAGCGCAAAAGGAAAGAGCAACAGTGGATTCAAAAGGTGGAGCGAGACTACGGGATCACCTTGATCGTCATGTCGCGCGAGCATGTGATCACGGCCCTTCTCTCTCCTGAAAATGCGGTTCTGTGTGCCAACCACCTCCACATCGAATCAGAGACCGCGCCGGCACTCGACAAGATATTGGAGCTCACCCGCCAGGCAATCGCTGATGTAGACGCGTCTTGGAGGGCGAGGGTAGAGGGTGAACCCCTCATTGAATTGAGCGCCAGCCGGCTCTCGACAGACGGTTGCGAAAAGAACGATGCTCTGGATCTTGCTGATTTTGAGCAGATGCTGTTGCAAGGTCTGCGTATGACACTGGAGGCGCCTGCAGGCCGCGGGAAAACCACCACCCTTACGCAGATCGCGGAGCGTCGTGCTAGGGCCGGCAGTTTGGTGTTTCTGATCGATCTGCCCGCGTGGGCTCAAGACACACCAGACATATTGGAGTTCATTGCCGGGATGGAACCCTTCAGGACCCGGCATATCGACGCCGCGAAACTGGGCCAACTGTATCGATCTCAGTCCTTTGTTTTCCTGCTCAACGGATGGAATGAGATTGCAGAGGCGGAACTGCAGCGAGCAGCGACCGGGCTTGAGACGCTCGCCAGGGACTACAGGGCGGCGGGCATCCTGTTAGCGACGCGAGTTCGCCAGGTCGTCCCTCCATTGCCCGGCACCACCGTACGCACCAAGCTCAAGTTGTTGAGCCGGGAACAGCGTGCGACATACGTTGCAACGAGAGTGCCTGAAATCGCCTTGGTCCTTCTGAACAAACTGGACCATGATCCAGTGCTCGATGAGCTCACTCGCACGCCTTTCTTTCTATCAAGGGTCGTATCCATTGCTGCTGTCGGCCAGGATGTCCCCAGTACCAAGATGGGTGTCCTGCGCGAGGTCATTCGGCTGCTGGAAAACGACTCGGCTTATCGCACCGTGTTGCAGAGCAGCCCACTTCATGGTGACGCACGCGCTTATTTGATAGCGATTGCGGGCGAAATGACCTCGAAGAGCCAAACCCAGCTGTTGGAAGCTGAGGCAAGGCAGCTGCTCATCCAGACTCTGCGCAGGATGCGGGAGGAGGACCTGATTGATGGAACTGCAACGGCGTATCAGGTTCTCGATGCTTTAACCTCGCGGCATGTCCTCGAACGACTGGAGTATCCGCATCCCGCCTATCGATTTGAACACCAGCAGCTCCAGGAGTTCTACGCCGCGGAGTTTCTGAAGTCGAAGTTGCTGCAGTTGACTGCGCGTGCCAGCATCTCACGCGAACAAATTGCCGGAACCGATGCAGCTCGCGAGTTTCAGGCCCAGTACATCGACCAGTCTGCTTGGTCCGAACCGTTTTATATGCTGGCCGGCGATCTGACCGGAGATTCAAATCAGCCGGGCGATACGGGCCGGGCAGCAATTCGAGCGAGCGAGTTGCTGCTCGATTTGGCTCTACCTTTAGACATGATCTTTGCCGCGGAGCTTTTCGCTCTCTCGAGCAGTCACGCAAGGGATCAAGTTGCTGACAAATTTAACAAGGGCATTCGAGCACTCTGGGTCAGTCCCCAGAAACACCTCCGCGCTCACGCGTTGACCGCTATGATCGCTACAGCCTCCGAGATGTTCAAAGACGAACTCATCCCGATGCTCCAGGGCCGTAGTGGGCCCCCGCGTTTCGAAGTCTACAGGTCAACGAGCGCCTTTCGTCTCTCGAGCATTGGGCCAGATTGGATGCAGGAGGTTCGGAGCTGGGACGAGAGCCCGCGGATGACCTTCGCGTTCCACATTACGCGCATTGCGGCGCCAACACGCGAGACCGCAGCGTTCGCATTGACCGACCCGAGTGTTAAGGTGCGTGCCGTCGCCTTCTCTAACCTCATGTGGCTTAACACAGACCCAGAAACCACAAAACTGCTGACTGAGGTGGATGACAAGGCCTTTGAGTTGGCCATGGAGGACGCCCCTCTCAGGAACACCCATCCGATCTTTCGCGAGCGTGCGCTGAAGGTTTACGAGAGAATCCTGCAGCAATCGACAGATTCGCAAAAGAGATACGTTGCCGCGGCGAACGCTGTTCTGATGAATCAAGCGAATGCTCGTCCTGCTTTGATGCAGTACCTCGACGAGTGCAGCCCGGAACGCGTTCAGGAGTTGGCGCGAAGAGAATTGAAACCGCTGCTCGATGCATTGTCTTTCGATCCGGCGTGGCGCGAGAGATTTGTCATTCGGCGCGTGCGGGAGGGAGTGCTTTCCGCGCAGGATTGGGGCATCTTCATCACCTCGGTTGATGAAGAACTCAAAGAAGAGTTACTGAATGTGCTTGAAACGGAGGATCTGACACGCGCGCGCGTTCCTGGAGTGCAGGGCCTTCTCCGGCTCACACCAACCCCCTTGATGGTACGGAGAATCTTTCGACGGATCGTGGCTCTGCGTGAGGAGATTCACGCAGCGAATTCTGTCAGGTCGCTCGAAAACCTGGCACTGGCTCCACAACTGGCATCCGTGGAGCGCCAACTTCAGCATTTCCTCGATTCATTACCGCCGCAGGTGACAGCCGAAGGTGTACTCTCTGGCCTGTCTTCGGAATTCAGCTTGAACGAGCTTGCGACGGTGACCAGTCTTTGGCGCGGCGGACTGGACGGCGAATTGGAGCTTGATGAAGCGCTATCCGAGCAGTCGCTGGAAGCAATTCGGAAGTATCTGAAAGACGCAGTTCCGTGCCTCACCAATGAGAATGATCCGCGCGGAGAAATACGAGCTTACCTCGGCCTGGCGATCTCCCGCGTGGGCGACCCAGAAGACGTGAGCGACATTGAAGCGCTTATGGCCTCGGATGTCGAAAGAATTGTCCTCGGCCTCGCCGCGCGCAGCCGGCGGGAAGCCACTCCACTGGCAGAGGGATCGGCACATCGCTACACGAACCTGTATGTCGAGGCAATCCGGCAATTGAAGTCGGAGAGTGAGGGCGCAATGCTGTCCCGATTCTTGTCTGAGCCAAACTTCGAGCTACAGGTGGCATTGGGACTTGTTGCATGGGCGATGAAAACGAACCTGCCCAAGACTGTTTGGATCGAAGGTTGGACTACTCGAGACCGGAAATTCGAAGAGGTTTGGGAAGCACGCTCGAACCGGGAGATTACGGGCTTCAATGAGGCCCGGCGGATTGAGGCGGTCCAATACCTTCTCAGGCACATGGAAGACCTGCGTCAATCAGAAGGAGGTGTGGCGAATGAAGGCTCCGTGGTCTGGAGGCTGAAGGACCTCGCTCGACCTCTCGCGACCCTTGACGGGCGAAACTCGTCGAAGCTCGTGCTGGAGATTTTGGCGCTGCCCTTAAAGACACATGGCACACTGGACGCCTGGAAGGTTCTCCCGACGCTCGAGATACTGTTGTTTGCTGGGGCCACCCTGCCGAACGACAAGACTAATGCCCTAATCGCGCCGTATATCGAACTGCTCACGTCGAAATGGCAATCTGACAACGATCTCATGTTGCTGGGCACGGCTTTGTGCGTGCTGCCATATGTCGAGGACGCGGCCGCGGGTATGGCGACGCTCGCGGAATACCTGGACCAAATCAACCTTCGCCTCGATGGACTACGGAAGGTAATGGCTGCGCTCGGCAGTAGCCGGCGTGATGAAGCCCTGGATATCCTCCTGTCTCTCATCCGCTCAAACGAGGTCGTTCAGCGTTTCGGCCAGGATTGGCTCGATGCGATAGCTGCGCTCGATACTGTTCGAGCACGTGAGATCCTTCTGAGCTTGATCGACCCGGACATTCCAGCAATTCAGGGCCTCACGATCATCAGGATCGATTCGACTCTCGCGGCGCGGATCGGAGCAGCCGCGGGAAAACACCCTGAGATGAAGGCTCGTCTTCTCGCTCTCTGTAAGGCTCCCCTCGATCTGGCAAGGAAGCAGCTCCTGGGAGACGTGATTGTTGCTCTCAAAGATGATGAGTCCTTGAGGGCCTCTCTCGACCTCCTGGATGACGAGACCAGTCCAAACCTGCCCTACCGCCTGCAGGAGGCCATCGAGGAGGCATTTGTTGCGAGAATTCCAAACCAGAATTTCTCCTCATACACGCTGCAGCCGCGCACTGCGTCTGAGCTCAGGGAAAAGCTGATCGAGATGGCAAAGTTCGATTCGAAGAGGAAGCAATCTGCACTGAGAATGCTCACCCTGATCGAATCGTGGAGGCTTAATTACGGAAGACCGATCGGTGAAAGTCGTAACCCCCTCTTCGGAATTGAAGTACCTTGGCCGCCGGAGGGCTGGAGTCAGGACACAGCTGAATCGTAGATTAAGGGGTATTCTAAAAGGACTTGCCTAATCAGAACTAAGACCTGCCGTCCCAAAGAGATAACACGATAGCATGCAAATCGAGAATCAAGACGCGAAGACCCCGAAAGGCGGGAATCTAGATGAATTATTACGATTGCTGGTTCCGGGAACAATTGGTTTCTACAACTTCTTTGAGGTAACGGAGGTCGTAGCGTTCGTAAATGGCGCGAAGACCCCGATCAACGTATTTACCGTCGCCGTGGCTGAAGAGACGACCCAGGAGATCACCGAAGGATTTCGCTTTCTGTCAGGCCGTATTGAGCTCGGGAGCCTCAAGGATTGGAAGTTTGGGATCGTACGCTATTCCCGGCCAATTAGAGAGCTTGAGGCGATGATTGCTGATATCACATCGCGCCAAGTCTGGCGAGCCTCTGGCAACGATCTCAGTATCGGTTCGATGACGCCCCTGCCATCGAAGCTAGTCCCTTCAGACCGAATCAACGTTGCACCTCTCAATCGGGTGCTCAAGAATAACTTCTGGGATGGATCGCACGTTCTGGAGTGGGCCGATCCAAAGAAGGAACTTGTGCGCCCTTTGTTCGACGATCCTTCGAGACTCCAGGAACTCTCCGGTCGAGTGAATGAAGTTGTGCCCATCCGGATCGGCGCATTGTCAGATCGCCTCGGCAATATCATCCTGCAGCTGCCGGTAACCGTAATCACCTCCAGATTCATCTCCACACGGCCGAGCGACGGACTCAAGGTTAAGATTGGCTGGCACACTAAAGCCTCACCGCGAGACCTCGTAGTCACATGCGAACGCAATTCCGATGGATTTGTTTCTTCATTTAACTCCGTGAGAGTGACAGGGCCAGAAACTGATATTGACCTTGCTTCAAGTGAGGGACACTATCGAGCAACGATTTCAGAGCCGGGAATCGGAACACTGCTTGCGGCAACAGGTGAGTTCGACTACATGTCCGCGGTTCCGATGAACATCCACCTTGCTTCGAGCCGGACTCGAACCTTTGTACTCACGGACGACTCTGGACAGGAAACGGAAAAGAGGGTCGGGATCATCACACATCAATCGATGATGGTTGGAACGCCATACGTGGACCCAAACGGCGGTTTCACGCAGGGACGAGTGTACGAAGAAGAGATATCGCGGCTTCTCGCCGAGCGTCGTTTTGTTCAATACGCGAAAGAGTCAGGTGCGGCTCAAATGGATAGAGTTCGAGCTCTGAGCGACATCAGAAGATTGATAAACGACCATGCAGAAGCTGGCGCATGCCTATGGGATCCGTTCCTGAGCGCCAAAGATATATTGGAGACGCTATTCTTTTGCCATCGACACGGTGTTAACCTGCGTGGGTTGACGTCAGGCAAAGAACCACCTGAGGAGGAGTCGTCTGCCTCGTCGGAGGACTTCGTCACGCGTCAGCAGCGAATATTTAGCGAGGCGCGGAGCAACCTCGAAGGCCTTCGGCTGGAGTTTCGGAGAAGATACGCTTCGCACGGCACCGCATTCCACGATCGGTTTCTTATTTTTCCGCGTACCCAACGTCGGCAAACACTGGTTTGGTCACTGGGAACTTCAATCAACGGTATCGGCAAAGAGCATCACATTCTGCAGCAGGTCGATAACGGACAGGCCGTCATGGATGCCTTCTTAGAGCTTTGGAACCAACTCACCGGGCCTGAGCACTTGATTTGGAGAGTCCCATGACGTTCGCGGAGTTGCAAGAAGCAATTTCAAAGGCCTTAGGCGCCGGCGATGTTCTCGCTCCGGAGGCTTTGCTGCGCACTCTTGAAGATCAGGCTGACGCTAATCGTTCCTTGATGGATATAGATCAGACGAGAGTCATATTCGAAGCGCTACACGAGGAGTTCCCATTTTTCAGGGGATGCTTTCCGAATCAACTTCCGCTTTCGGAGGAGGAAACGCTCCATGGCACAGGAGTGTTGCGTTGGCTCATCGAGCAGTTTCGGGGATGGTCAGCAGCGGATGATCCGAATCTGAAGCGATTCGCATCCCTTATCGTGATCATCCAATCTTGCCCCTGGAACAGTAGCGCATGGTTCCTGCTGGATCCGAGTGTCCTTTACAACGCGGAGCTGGTTCAGAGACTGCAGAAAGTGATTGCGAATGTCAGGACGGAAACTCGCGTTATGGATTCGAGGGGCGATGCTGCATCGGCAGACACAACGCTGGCTCAAATCCATAACGCTGAGTCAACGGCGGACTGGAAGGCGCTGCTACAGATCCGACGTCGCACGGGCTACCACACTCAGCAAAACCCTATAATCACCGAGGCGGTGCGTTATTTGTACAGGCACGACCAAGCAGCATTGGTGGCGGGTACAGCTCGGATTCGAAGCCTTGCTTTTGTTCCACAAGTACTCAGCGCCCTGACGGTCGAGCAATCATTCAACCTTGCAGCCCTGAGCGACAATCAGTTGATTCAGTTGATGGCCATCGAAACCACTTTCGACAACAGGCTGCGAAACCAAGCATTCACCGCAGTAGAAGAAGTCAATTTGAGGGCTCTCCTGGAGCGGACTGCTCTTGACCAGCCGGCTTGGCAAATGTTTCTTCAGCTCTACAGCGAACATCCTTCCGCGTACCCAGCCCTTCAACCGGTAATAGGGGCAGTACTCATTGCGACTCCGGAAGTGGCTTTGGACGCTTACGTGGACTGCGTAAAGCTGTCCGCTCCATGCAGCATGCAAGATCGCCATCTGGTTGCGTCATGCCTGGAGATTTTTCGAAAAGGCTCCGGCCAGGAACGCAGGCAAAGGCTGTGGAAGAGAGCATTTGAACGGTGGAAGAATTGGAGTTTCGAAGCGGCCGGAGAAAGTCTTATGGACCCTACGGTGTCCGAGTTGGACTACGCAGTTGTCGGCTACCTGAAAGAGTGTGACGAAACAGGTCTTGCCGCGACTGAGCTGCAACGTATCGAAAGTGAATTGATTTCTCTCGAAACTAGGTGGTTTGCGACCTCAGTGGATCTTTATACGGCGAGGAACCGACTCATGTCTCGCTTGCAAACCTACGCTCATGCAATCAATCCATCGAGTGAGCAAGGCTGGTTAACGGCGAACACAAGTTATCGACCGGCCGTGAGTGCCACGTTGTATGCCTCTCTTCGCTACAGCATTAAAGGTGATTCCTAACAACGACTGGCGATGACCACTCATGAAATCTTCCTCTTTTCCATTATCTCAAGGGGAGATCAGAGGAAAATTGCAGGCAAGTCAGGAAGCTACAGGGAGGCTAGGGCGTCGTCGCGGCTTCGCCGGATAGGGTCCGCCAAACGGCTTGATAATCAGCACCGGATAAAGCTCCATTCGGCGGGCAGGCAGCATTCCAGTCTGCATCTGACATGGAACGCAGGAAGCTCCTGGCACCAGTCGGAGAAGATTGAACCCCAGCTGGTTTGCTCGAAACGTACATCTGTCCCAATGTCTCAGCCACTGTGCGTGGCACGGAGTTCATTCTCATCACGACGGCATCCGCGGACTTCACTCCGTGATACAGCATCGCGGGAAGAGCGTTCAGCCGGTTCCTGTCCTCTTCGGATAGTTGGTCGAAGAGGATGCCCGATGTGGGCATCTTGCTCAGCGCTGATATTCCCCATGTTCCCGCGTACGCCAGGCTCTTATAGAGCCCTTTGCAAGCGTCTGTAAGAGCGTCGGTCAGCGACTTTTCGTTCTTGGGATCCCCTGAAAAATAGGCATGCGCAATCTCCTCGATGGACTTGCCATTCACCCAATCAGAGGCTATTTGAGCAATGCGCGTCTTCTCTGGTCCATGCTGACCCAGCTCAACAAGAGGTCCGCGCACTTCGGGAATGGTCAGCATTACGCCGATGATCTGAGGCAAGCTGGACTTGGCGCCAAAGATGCTGTCCGGCTGCCAATCCGCAGCGGTCAGCTTCTTCTCGAGGTTATTCAGGCCAAGTAAGGCGCTTCTCACTCCTTCCGGAGAAAAGCCCGTTGCATCCGTCAGGGCGAAGTTCTCAGGATGTGCGGACAACGTTCGCGCATATTGCTTCGTCGCATTGAGGAGCGCGTTGGTCTTTACGTGGTCTGCACGGCCACTCAGCGTCGCATAGCCGAGGGTCGTGCGCAGGAGCGACTCCGTCTCGGCGATGACAGCGTCGAGGTTTTTCTTCTCGTTCAACAGATGCGCGACAAAGATCCGGAAGTCAGTCCACTGCTCCTGTTGAAGGACTGCTGTAAGATTCGAGAGTTGCCCTCTATTCTGCAGTTCCTCCAGCATTGTGACGAGCCGTGAGACCAGGTCGCCAGTTGCCCTGCTGATGTAGGCGCGCATCTCGTTCAGCTTTTCGCCTGCGGCCAGTCCCACCACACCCACGGTATCGTGCCCAATGCGCCCGGCGCGTCCGGCGAGGTTCCAGAACGCGCGGGCGCTCATCAAGCGAGAGCCCTGAACAGGCAACTGCGGACTGGCCAAGAATACGGATGACACGGGGAAATTCATGCCCTGGGCGATTCCTGTCGTCGCGCACAAAACCTTCAGTTTTCCGATCTCAGCGAGCCACTCGATCAAGGCTCTCGTTTCTTCCGAAATTCCCGCGTGGTGAACACCTACCCCATGAGCCAGCATCTTAATCAGTTCAAACTGAGGACTGATCTCAGCCGTGAGAAAACGCTGGACTAGCGAAACCTCGGCCGGCAAGGGATCAAGCTCCGGCAGCTCCAACATTGCTTGTCTAGCCATGCTCCACGCATTCGGAATCGTTCTCGCAACTGCTATACTCGTGCCTCGCTCGGAGAAGACCTTCGACATCGCGAGAGTGTTCATCGTAAGGCTGCTCATCTTGCTGAAAGGCAGGTTCAGAGGGGCACGAGAGCCAACCGTGTGAGTACCCTCTAGACGCATTGCTTTGGGTGTTGTGGTCAGCGTTTCGTACTTTAGGGACCACTCACGAGGGCCGGTTCCATCTCTCTCGCTATAAAAGATTCCGACGATTCTTTCATTAGGTTGCCACGCGCTGGTACCAAGACTGATCGTCTTGCCCATCTCCGGCGCAAGCCAGTTCGTGAGATCCGCAGCGTTCGGAACATTCGGCATGAGCAGAAGGAAGTTGGCGGAGACGCAATCGCGTTTGATCGTGGCGAGAAGAAGTTCTATCCGAAGCCCACGCTCCTCGTCCTCGATGTTCTGTGCTTCGTCCATCACGACCAACACCAGTGGCCTCGAGATCGATTTGCTTCTGATGATGAGTTGCAGCTTCTCCGGCGTCGCGACCAGGACCTGAAACCGGTTCTGATCCTGCTCACTGAACATCGCGCTCTCGAAGCTGTCGATGTCGACGGCGGAACTCAACTGTTCGACGTTGACGCCAATCGGGCCGAAGTCCCGACGTAGTCTGCGAGTGATTTGGGCGACGAGCGCTCGTGTCGGCGCTACATACGCCACCCAGCCCCTATCCGCGTCGAACTGATTCAGAGCCTGAAGAATTCTGAATTGTGCGAGGACGGTCTTGCCACCCGAGGTTGGCAGATCAACGACGACAGCCTTGCTTGCAGAATCGAGAAGTCCTTGTTCGAGAAGAGCAGCGCGCTGCGGCGGCAGAAGTTCAAACATCCCCTGCAGCTTGGTCACGCTATTCACATAGCGCGTAACCCGCGAGTTCACTGCCCGAGCCACCCACCAGAGCGAACCTGCGACCATCCTGCGAGACGCCAGGTGCAGCCATGTCAACAAAACTTGAAGCGGAGGATCCTGGGACCGCAAGGCGGCTTTCTGAGCAGCCTCGAAGTGCCTGTCGAGTTCCGCGGAGATGCCTGCTGGTTCTCCCTGGAGCATGTAGATGGCGAGGAGCTCCGTGCCCTTCGCCAGGTGGTAGAGACTGACCAGCCGGATCGCCAATGCGGACGGGTCTTCTTGCTGATCTTTTTTCAGCATTTCAGCCTCAAAAGTTTTCTGATCCTCGCGCAGGCCGGCAACCGTTTCACGTACCCGGTCCAGATCGTCCCAATCCTTCTTCCTCAGTAGCCGCAACCAACAGTCGTAAAGACGGAACAGAAGCCTCTTGTCCCACTCAACGGAAGCTACCGAGGGCGCGGCAATCGATTCACCCTGGTCCTGAATCCAACGGCGAACATCGTTCCAGCGATCACCGGCATATGCGACGCCAGCCAGATGCAGAACATGGAAGATCATCTCTTCGTGTTGTTCCGGCACAGGAAGCACTTGAGAGAGTTGGAAGCACTGGAAGGCGCCAGCCTGAGCCTGCTCGCGTGCTCGCGCGCTCTTTTCATCCGATCCCGGGTAGAGCAGATAGCGAAGTCCCTCGAGTGCGGCCATCTCGTAGGCGAGTGCCGTCCTCTGCAGAAGCGAAAGATCGTCTGGTTCATCTATGTGCGATAGGCGCAACTGTCTACCGGTGGCCCTTTGAACAAGCCAGGCATTTGCTGTCGCAATCGCGCGCGCCCGATCGCTCAGAGCAATCGCGTCGACGGCCCAGTGCTTTTCAAGTTCAAGGAGAGAGATTCGATCTACGGTCATTGTTTCGAAGTCCCTCCTTTCTGGCAGCGTTTGGGGAGCGTCGGAATAGCTCCCGATGGAAGATAGATGGCAAGCAGTTCGATCTTGCTATCGGGTGGCGCACCCTTGGCCAAAGACTTTGCCCGCGCGGACAGATCGTCAGCATTGGGAGTAACGTCACGAACCAGGATCCCGAATATCGCTACGTTCGTTTTGCTCGTCAGATAAATCTTGGCAGCCTGCTTGAACTGCTCTTCCCACGACCTGCCCGAAGCATGGGCAGCTAGATACCGAACGAGTGCATCCTTGTGTTCGATTGAATCTCGCAGATCCTCCAGCTGTTGTTTTAGACCATGGCGCCCGTAAATTAGAGACGGAGGCCACTTCTGCTCGGTGGAAGTTTTGACTTCTCCGAAGGCAAACTTATGTTGGATCCCATCTTGCAGGAACCCAACCAGATCGGTCCCCGCGGGACTTGAAGCGGGATTCTTCAGGTCTCGACTACCCGGCCATGGAAATCTGCAGGTACGATGAACCATCAGGTAAGCTTGAGCCAGTGCCTCACCAACCCGCCAATCTTCAGGATCTGCGTTTGGGCTAAGCAACGCATTGATACCGGCATCGCTAAAACCCGTGCCCTCGATACCGCCAAGAATCTCCGCAAGCTCTTCTTTGCCTGCCGAATCATGAATAATGTCATGCACTTCTGCGGTTAGAGCGTCATCCAGCTCCTGATCGGAGTAGCTCAAGCCAAGTGCCGCTACGGGCGGTGCACTTACCTCGTATTGCTGTAACCCCATAGAGATGGGCATCTTAGCTCGCACTCTTCCGAATGAGCAGATTTTTAGATTTCAGATTCCTATCATCTCACTCCTCAGGGATGTGCACCGATCTTTGTGCAAGAAGCGAAGCAAAATGCGAAAGACCAGTATTCGCTTTTATTTCGCCTTCGTCAAGCGATAGTCTGCGGCCGGCGCGTACTTCTTTTACGGGTATGGTAGAAAGGAATTGATTGACGCCTCGTCCTGGAAGTGCGCAGCAAAGGTGGCATCTTCAAAAGCTTGAAGAATGGTTCTGCGGAGTGTTTCTTCCAGCCGATTATAGAGCTCGGAATCTTCATCGCTCAGACGATTGGTTTGCTCCGAAAGGAATTGCTGTCCATGCACCAGGCCTGACCTCAGATCGTACCCCCGTTCAAGCTCCGCACTCGTAAGAACGAGCCCAGCCAAATTTGACAGACGTTCAACCCGCGATACGAACTTTTTCTGGCCCTGGTACCTACTGGTGTTCGTTAGGGCTTCGAGGCCTGTCACGACAAAGACCCACCGGTGATCCACATAGTAAGTTCTCATCGCATACTCGTGATGCCAATGCGCATTATGAATGCGCCTGGGAATGAGCCTACGAATAAGAATGAGTGGCATCATCGCTTTCAGTCTCGCGGCGTCAGCCACTGTCAACCAGTTGCGTTTGCGCGTTTTTGAAGTAAAGACATCGACCGAGACTCCACGCGGCTGGTAGGCAAGAATCTGCTTCACCTGACCATTCATCAACGAGACACGAGCTGCGTACCTCAAGCCGGTGCCGGTGAAATGAATCAGCCTCGACATCGCGATCACTGCCGCTAGTTCGTCAAGCCCTCCGAAGTCGTTGAATAAGCCAGGCAGGGTGGTCTTCTTCACAAATGCATAAGTGTGGTCCTGCTGCTGCATCACTGGCATGCCAAAATTCGCAGGACTGCACGCATCGATGATCGCCCGCGCCAGGGTTGGGTCAAGATGTTCTATCCAGAATTCCTCACTGAGTTGAAACCGGTCGAACACCGGTGGTGATTCCTTCAGGAGTTCCGTGGCGGCGAAGTTCGCATCCGACATATGCAAAATCATGCTCAACCACTCTTCTCCCGGCTCCAACTGGGGTATAACAAGCCGAGGGGCTGCGACTGCGACTTTTTCATCTGCTTTGCTCACGGATCATAGGATCAACGGCGATGCGCGTTAGGTGCAACTCGGTCCGTCGAAGGGTCCCCCTTTGCCCGCATCCTTCCGCCCAGCTACGCTCCCGTGTAGATTGCCGAGGGGGACGCTTGTAATTCGACCTATACGCTACTCCTGCCGACTCGCCGGGAAGCCCGCAGATAGCCGAATGGCCGCGTCGGCCTTGTTGAGCAGATCCTCTCGGACAAAGAGTTACGGTAATATGTGCATCAGATCGCTGCCTGAGGGGTGTCGATGATCTACAAAAACCGAAGTCTACATGTATAGTCGAGGCATTTGTGCTTCGGGGGATATCCTCTGAGTTGTCTGCTCTGAAGGAATGACCACTTGCGCACATCGTCCAGCGCGATACTGCATGGTGCCGAGTTACAGGGGCTTTCAGCACAAGCAGCGTTATCGTCCGATCAGGAATTATTCCGCTAGCATTTTCTGCTCCATGTGTGCGCAGTATCCGCAGTTGGGCGAACACATCATTTCGCTCGCGGGGATATCACAACCACAGCGTTCACACGTGTGCTCAAGTTCGTGATGGCAGAGAGCGCATTGTTTCTCCGCCATGATATAGGTCTCTTCGCCACATTCAGGACACATTGCGAAGGGATTGTCCCCGCCGTCCTTCATTGCCTCATAGGCAACACCATCCAAAGCATCAATAGCCCTTGGAACATATGAATCCCGCGATTCCGTTTCGCCGCATTTGGAGCACGCCAGGACGGTTTCGTCATCGGCGACGGCCGGACGGAGCAAATCGGATCCGCATTCCTGACAGGCCAGCTCGATGATTCCTACGGCAAGTGCTTTGGATTCCCAGTCTTCGGACTTCATTGCAGCTTTGCATTCGGCGAATTCCTTTTCGTAAACCTCAGTGACTTCGAGCATCTCTTGCCAGGTCTCTTCGCCGAAGAGCTTCAGCGGATCTTCGTTCAGCTCGCGTTTCGCGAAATCACGAATGATGTTGAATGCGGATGCGATTAGGCCTTCTAGAGCAGCTTGAGTCTGTTTCGGAACATAATGCTCAAGGTCATTGCGTGCATCGCTGATGTTCTGGAGCAATGTCCAATCGGTGTGTATCCCTAGGGTTTTGAACCGCTGCTGCATCTCAAAAACGTCGACTGTTTTCTTGCCGCTACCGACAAAGACAAGCTCCCCAGCAGCATTCATCTGCGGACGGATCACCGCTTTAACGAGGACGTCTTCCGTGCCGGCTGGTGATCTCCGACGGAGCGCTTCCTTATATAAGAGGAGAACTCCGGCATGAATGTTCCGGACGGCAGAGAGCAGGCGTTCTGGCACCCCAGTCTTATAGTCCTCAACCCCCACGTTGATTGATGCAACCGCATTTGTAAGAAGATCCATCTTTCGTGCCTTATCCGTGCAAACGCTTGCTTTGCGTCTCGCGCATCTGTCTTAGTATAGCTGCTAATCGTTAGCCGGTTTGATTACCGGTTACCTGTCGCAGACGCAGAGACGCAAAGAGAAAGAGCGAAAGTCGTTCCAGCTTAGCCCTTTCGTCTTTATGAAAAGTCAGCCGGACAGTTTTCGTTCCAGGGAAGGCAGCTAATTGGGGTCGAAGTAACGAAGCGACCATTGATCCCTCGTGTAAAGAAACATGCCAGCCTTAGTCGCTGCTTTCTCTAAAGACTGCGGCATCTGCGCGACAGGCGTCTTGCGCTGACTTGCTTTATTCGCGGGACGCTCTTAGTTGCCGCTTTCTTTGCAGCCTTCTTTGCCGGAGCGACGATGCGCGAGACTGAAATTAACACCCGGAGCGATGCAGATCGAACTGCGGTTCAGTCTCTCAGCAGCGCTTGATGCTGGCGCAAAAAGCAGGGCTACTGATCCGGCATCAGCATCCTCGAAAGGCCATTTGGGGACCAATCCAGGTTAGGTTCAAGCATTTGCCTGGTTGTCGTCGGGCACAGTGGGCCGCGAAATGTGCCGTGCGTTTAACGCGTTGCGAATGATTTCCCCTTCCGGGTGCTGGTAGATCATCGCGCTTCTTACGTCACCATGGCCCATTGCGTTCATCACAGCTTTCAGGTTTCCGGTCTTCGCCAGTACGAAGCTGCCGAAGTCATGGCGCGCACAATAGAGGACAAGCTCGCGGGGCAGCCCCGCAGCTTGCCTCGCGCGCACCCACTGCCGGTAGACCATCCCTTCTCCAATGTGCTTTCCTTTATAACGTGACATCCACACCCAGCCCTCGCTCCGTCCCACGCAGCGCGCCTCGAGAATCTGCTTCACGCGGCTGCTTATGGGGATGAACCGGCGGCCGGACTCCGTTTTACTATCCGGCGTGAAGATCGTCCCGCCATCGAAGTCCACGTTCTCCACCCGCATGCAGTAGAGTTCGCGGGCATTGCGCATTCCCGTGTCGCGCATCACCACGATTATGTCTTTAAGCGGCTGCTCGGCCACCGCTGACAGCCTCCTTTCCGCTTCGTCGTTCAGGCGGAGCGAGCGACCGTGTTCCTTGAAGAGCGCAAAATCGGGAACCTCATGGATCAGCTTGCCCTCCTTGGATTTTGTAAACATTCTTCGCAGCGTCCGCAAGGCGTTGTTGCCGTTTGAGGCCGATCCAGGGAACTTGAGCTTCTCGACCTCGTCTTTGGTGATCTGGTCCATACGCATTGCGGCGATCTTCGTCTGGTCCAATAGCCGCCAGCCGTTTCTGTAATAGCGGCGGCTGTCGGCCTCGAGCCGTCCCGTTTCCACCATTGAAGGAAATCCTTCGAGTATTCGCGAAGCGTGGGCGGCTTCCTGTCGAGCGGGTCGCTGCCCTTAATAGTGGCAGCGAGTTTGAGAGCGGCGGCCTTCTGCGCTCTCGTTTCGTTGGTCTCCTTGGTCGACCCGCGGTAGCGCTCGCCGCGCACCATGAAGTCATACCAGTAATACTTCGATTGGTTCTTTCTGAAAAGTTCCACGAGAACACCTCCAAGCAGCCCGCACGGAAGCAACTCGTGTGTTCCGCCGAACGGATCCGCGCGGAACAACAACATCGTACATCACCTGCCTTCGAACGACTATGTAAGGCCAACTCCCGAGTGGTACCGCCGTGGTTCAGTGTGCCGGCAGCATTGTAAATAACGGCGCTGGAGGTGTTGGCCACATGGCCGTTCAACTTGCCGTGGCCTTTGGCGCAACCGTTCACGCGACAGTATCAGCAGGCAAGGCATCGATTGTGCGGGGATATGGCGCTATCCCGATCGACTACCAGGCTCAGACACCGGAGAAATATATCGCGATGTCTCCGAATGCGCAAGGGTGGGATATCGTTTATGACACAGTTGGGGGTAGCGTGCTGGATGATTCCTTCAAGGTAGTAAAGAAGTACACTGGGCAGGCGATCAGCTGCCTGGGCTGGGGAAGTCATTCGCTAGCCCCGCTCTCCTTTCGCGGCGCATCCTACTCCGGGGTATTCACTTTGCTTACTTTGCTAACGGGCGAGTTTCGATCGCATCATGGGAGGATATTGCGCGCGCCCGCGAGCTGGCCGAAGCGGGCAAGCTTCGCCCACTGCTTCATGGCAAGATGTTCAGTGCCGCAGAGATTCACGACGCCCACGAGACGGTGGCGCAAGGCGCCCTCGGAAAAATTGTGGTGCATATCTCTCAATAACTCGTTGGGGTTGAGCAGCCGGGGCAACTATGCGAAGTACAGAATGCGGAAACACCCTGCTTTAATGTGGCAGAGACTGGCAGTCACGCTTCAGTCTCTGCGCAAGCTTAAAATCGTCATCAAAAGTGCGGGGGGATGGAAAGCTATATTCCAACCGCATCCGGGCGAAGCTATCTTGTTCCGTTATGGGTAAGGACTGGCGGCGCCGCTACCGCCCACTCGGCACGGGTTGTGGGATTGCCGTCAATGGTCTCGACAATCGCTTTCGAATTGGAAAGTGATTCCTTGAGCGACTTGGGCCCGGCGAACGGGCGGCCGCCGATGTGCCAGCCATCAGTGTGTAGCTCTTCGATAAGAACCCAGACGACCTCGCGGAATGCCTCTGAGCCTTCGAACTTAACCATTACATCGCTCAACGCCTTGGCCATCGCATGCTTTTCTTCGGTTGTAAAAACGCCTTCGACCAACTTCACATTCACAAATGGCATTGTTCTCGCTCTCCTCTGTTTGGATTCGTAATTGAGCAGCCGAATGAGAGTCGGCCACACTTGAAGCGTAGGAGATTCGACAATGCACAGCTACCCCAATAACAACAGTTATTGCCCTGCTGAAATTGGTAGGCAGCGCGATCTGAGCACAGCTTTCCTGCTCGCATGTTTGTGATGCTGGACAGAGTTGAGGAGGGTTTCAGCGCGCAATAGCCGTCGCGATTCCGGTCTCGATCGCGGGTGTCGTTACGCCTTCCTGTGCTTTATTCGCGATGAAAGAGCGCTTTTATGCGATCGGTTAGCCGGACCTTCACTGTGGGCTTGGATTGAGTCTTCACTGTAACTCAACGAAGGCAGCATCCTGGACTGGCTCGACCTGAGCAAGGTCCAGGATGCTGCGTGAACGGAGGTGAGCATCCTACCGCGATGAGCTACTGTCGGCTCTCTGATTTTCTTTCGCTCCACTTTTTTGCGACTGTTCGATAACGGAAACGCTTACAACTTCTTGAACGGCGAAAGTCCAACGTACTCCATGCCATAGCGGCGGAAGTAAGCGACTCTTTCGGCAGGAGAGGCCGGACCGTTGGGGTCACGGAAGCAGGCCTCCATTTTGCCTGCGGGGCTGAACGCGATCAGCATGTGCGCAGGATCTGGGCCTGTCCCGGCAAATGCATGCGGCACGTTGCGTGGTGCCAACACTGACTCGCCTGGTCCAAGTTCAAATCTCTGCTCGCCTACCTGAAACACTACTCTTCCTTCAACTACATAGAACCACTCTTCCTGAGCGATGTGCAGGTGCAGGGGCGGTCCGGCGTTGAGGAGATTCTTGTGCTCGATGATGAAGAGGCCGCCGGCCGTTTCGTTGGTGGCGACTTTGAACAGCATCGTGCTGAAGCCCATCGCGATGGGCCGGCTAAAGCGGTCTTCGCCCGCTCCGACTACGTGAAGGGAATTCGCCGTCGCAGGCACGGGAGCCTCCGCGTGCGCGTATTCGCTAACTATATCGTGTAGTCCTGCGCATGGAATGATGGCCGCCGCGGTCTTGAGAAACGTTCTGCGTTGCATATCTTTCCTCTTGGTAAACCTGTAGATCAAGTTTGTTAGCATAACACCGGAAGACAAGATAAAGTCCGTACGGCTGGAATCTGCAGGCAGCAGAAATCCCCCGTCGGGATTATTTAAACTTCTCCGGTCAGGTGCGATTCGGGGTGAAATAGGCGATCCATGCGTATCCCGTCTTTCAAGGCGCTTCCTTCGGATTCCTCGGGGAAAGAACCTTCATCAATCACACTGCCCACACATTGCGGTCTTGTCAGTTTCATCTGTGAAAGAGCATGGGTTGCAACTTCCAATAGGTAAGAGAACGCCATAGCCACTCACATGGTCCGAATTCGAAGGCGCGAATCCATACAGAGCTTACGACGAGATTCACTACCCAGACCGCGAGAACAACGTAGAGAAGCTGGTAATACTCCAACTGACCGTAGAATTTGGGCGGTCCAAAGAGAAAGAGGAACTGACATAAAAAGCTGGTAAGAAGATAATTGGTGAGCGCCGTTTGACCGATAGCAGCAAAAGGACGTAACAGTATCCGCATCGCGTCGCTTTTGATAACAATGAGTAGGAATGCCGCAATCGCCAATGTCCCGGCTTCAGCGGTCAGATGGTAAGTGGACACCATCCACTTATTTACAACCGCAAAATAAAAATGACTGCTGTACGCCTTCCATACCCCCGCGATATAGAGTGGGGTGGAGATCAGAAACCCTCCAAATGCCGTCCAAATATAGGTGCTCAGCGGTAATTCGGCGCTTAGAAATCCGCTCTTGAAGAGCGCCATGCCAACCAGCATTGCGCCAAGTATATCGGCAAAAAAGTATCCACTTTCAAAGTCGCCTAAATGCCGCACAAATCCGGTTCCCCTGTCTTTGACGTATCCGATATAGCCCCTATCGCGCCACTCCGCGGCTCTAGCATTCTCCCCACTGGTACTCGGCAATGCATGTTTAGTAATCAGCGCCTGCCATTGTTGCTCGATTTTCTTCTGTTCCGGAGTTAGGTCTGTGCCTGCCTTCTGGGCAGCTGTTATCGCAGGCATCTGCTTCGATAAGAGTAAATAGTCCAATCCGCCCTCAGCGCGGAAAGAAGCAAAGGTGCCCAGCCCTATCCACACTCATCTTCTACAGTTTGGGCATGCCGAGTGGCCGTAAGCCATTGATTTCATTGAGAGCGGTTGTCAAATACTGCGAAATGTAGTGTCACGTAATATAGATATAATCACTATGTTTGTTGTT
>Ga0182030_10008174_pt1 | contig 21717 bp, 16 predicted proteins | sample 812S3MmetaG_FD_121299 | JGI IMG/M metagenome (GOLD analysis project Ga0182030, IMG submission 121299) | Permafrost microbial communities from Stordalen Mire, Sweden - 812S3M metaG (Illumina Assembly) | ecosystem: Environmental > Terrestrial > Soil > Wetlands > Permafrost | place: Sweden... | reverse complement strand
GCCGGACCAGCAATCCATCTCGATTGTCGTCTACCAGCAGGATATTCGGATTCACGGAGGGGGCGCGTTTCATTGGAACGAAGGCGAGAGTAACAGAGCGGTTACGGCTCTGTCAACGCTTATCGCATCGTCATGCAAAATCGCCAGATGGAGCGCTTGACAAAGTGGCGCGGGTGCGCGCCATCGTAGCTACTCCACGGCGCGCGGCGCTTTGTATCCCGACTTCGCCACGATGGTGTACTTCATGGGCTTGCCTTTTTCGTCTTTCATGGCCACCGGGTTGCCATCGTGGTCCACCAGTTGCACTTTGATTTTGCGATAGGCGCCGTCGTGCGTCTTGTTGCTGGGTGTATAGGTTAGTACATATTGGTTGCGCAACGACTGCTGGATTTGCTGGAAAATGCCGCCGAATTCACCCTCGAACCGCGGGAAGAACGACTGCCCGCCGGTTTCGGAGGCAAACGTCCGCATCTGGTTGTCGGCCTGCAGGAAATCCATTTCCTGGATCGCGCCCATCCGTCCTTCCGCCAGAATGCGCAACATCTGCATCAGGCCGATGGCATAAATCGGCACGCCGGCTTCCTGCAGAATTTTGCGCGTCTTGTCGAAAGTCAGCTTACTGAAGGTGTCGACGCCCGAAGAGATCAGCAGGATAGCTTTGCGCCCTTCGATCCCCGACATGCGCTGCGCGGTATCCGTCACCGCATCGAACAGGTTGGCTTCCGACCAGGCGGGAATCGTCAGGCGGTGCAGCGCCTCCTGGGTTTGCATCCGGTTGGTGGTGAAATCCGAGAGAATTTCCGGCTTGATGTCGTAAGCCACCACCGCCACGTAATCTTCCGGCTTCAGGGTGCTGGCAAACCCCCACGCCAATTCCAGCGTCTGAAACCAGGTGTAGCCGTACAATTGCTGGAACTTGTTGCTGAACTCGATCACCATGGCGATGGTCATGGGCGCCTCGCCCACGTTATAGCTGGTGACCTGCTGCGGCACGTTGTCTTCCAGCACGCGGAAGAAGTTTTTCTGAATGCCGGGGATGAAGTGGCCGTTCTTGTCGAGCACGGACACATCCACCGTCACCTGGTCCGATTCCGCCTTGAACGTCTGCAGGTTGCCGACGTCCATCTTGTCCTTCTTGTACTCCGAAGGGATCTTGGGGAGATCGCCGTCCGCCGGCGCGGTGGAATCGGCGGGTTTCTTCTTGGCCACGGTGTCGCCGTTGGTCTTCAGAGGACCCTGCTGGTCCTGCGCGGCCATCACTCCGGCCAGCGCCACCAGTGCGGAAGCGCACAAAATTGCAGTTGTCCAGGCTCGCATAGGCGTACTCTTTGACGTAACTATATCAGATGACGCGCCCGCCGGGGGAACCGTTCCACCGATCCGGAACCGGTCCGGATGTCAGTTTACCCACGCCAATTTGCCCCGGTCAGTTCACCCACGGACCGCGGCCGTCGTGCTTGCGCATATAAACCTGAAATCTCTTCTTGGCCCGCTGCAGCTTCCATTGGCGGTAGCGCCCGCCGATGTCCGGCAGCCGCAGAAAACTGAAACGCAGCGGAACCTTGAGGTACAGCAGGCCGAACAACATCCCGCCGAGGTGCGCCAGGTTGCTGATGCCGCTGTTCCGGCTGCCCAACGCCAGAAGCAACTCCACGGCGCCGTAAATCATCACCAGGTATTTGGCCTTGATCGGGAACAGGAAGTACATCAACACCTGGGTGTCCGGGAACAATACGCCAAAAGCCAGCAGCAGCCCGTAAATCGCGCCCGAAGCGCCGATAGTACTGGTGTCGTGGCCCAATAGCACATTGACCGTGGTGTCGCAGATACCCGCGCCGACACCGCACAGGAAATAATATTTCAGGAACTTCCGCGTTCCCCACGTCTGTTCGAGCGGCGTGCCGAACATCCATAAGGCCAGCATGTTGAACAGCAGGTGGCCGATGCCGCCGTGCAGGAACAGGTAAGTGAAGAGTTGGTACACGAACCACGGAAAGCTGTACACCACCAGCCGCGGAACCAGTTCCAGCGGCGACATCATGCTCTGCACCGTCGGGCCGCCCAGATACCAGATCACGAAGATCACGGTATTGGAGATCAGGAGCCACTTTACTCCCGTGGGGAAATAGCCGTAAATGACGGACCTGCTGATGCGGTAGCGGGGTTGTGCCATGCGGGCTCTCTAGGAATTAGAATAACAACCCGGCTCCCGGGATGCAGCCGTTTCCGCGCTCCTGGCGTAGCGGTTGAGCAGGTGCGATGCGAGCTGCAGCACCAGCGCCGCGCCCAGCCACACTTGCCAGTGCGAGAAGAATCCGCGGGGGATGGCGAAGGCGCCGGTCCAACTCATGTCCGCGGCGATCCGCCACAGCCCCAGTACCCCGGCCATGACCGCCGCGGGAGTCAGCAAACCAGCCATTCCCAGGGCGAACCGGCGCTGCTTGCGGCGTTCGCTGCTAATCCTGGTGCTGCGGCCGAAGCGGATCCGGACAATCATGCGACCTCTTTCCAATCTAACAGTTTTCCCGCGCAACAAACACGCACCCAATCAATATCGGCGGTTTCCGCCAGGAACTGGCCGGGGAAACATATAATTATCTTTCATGGCAATTCACAAGGTTCTCATTCTCGGCTGCCGAGGAACGCTCGGCGGCCAACTCATGCGCTTATATCCCCAGGCCACCGGTTGGGACCGCGAAGACGTCGACGTCCTCGATTTCCCCGCGCTCCGCAGTCGCGTGGAGGGCCTGGGCTTCGTCCCCGACGCGGTGGTCAACTGCGTTGCCTTCAACGATGTGGATGGCGCCGAAGACCGTCCGCAACAGGCCCTGGCGCTCAACCGGGAGTTCCCCGGCGCGCTGGCGCGGTTCACGCGCGAGATGGGCGTTCCGCTGGTCCATTACAGCAGCAATTACGTCTTCGACGGAGTCCAGGGCGAATACCTCGAGACCGACCCGCCCAATCCGCTTTCGGTCTATGGACGCTCCAAGTGGGGCGGGGAAGAGCGCATCGCCGAGTCCGCGGGACCGTGTTATGTCGTCCGCACCGCGGTGATTTTCGGCCCCAAGGGAGCGAGCGATCTTTCGAAGAAGAGCTTCGTGGATCTCATGCTGGACCTTGCCGCCACGCGCCACACCATCCAGGCGGTAGCCGACGAGATCAACAGCATCACCTATGCCCCCGACCTGGCCGCCGCGACGGTCGGGCTGCTCGACCGGCTTCCCGCACCGGGCATTTATCATCTCGCGAACAGCGGCGGCGCAAGCTGGTTCGACCTCGCCCGCGAGATCTTTCGGATCGCCGGGAAAAGCATCGAGTTGCTGCCCGTTCCGTCCACGCATTTTCCCCGCAAAGCGCGGCGCCCGCCCAAAGCCATCCTCCACAACAGCAAGCTTCCCGCGCTCCGTCCCTGGCAGGCCGCGTTAGCGGAATTTCTGAGCGCCCGCGCTTCGCTGGGAAACTCGGCCGAGGTGAGATAACATGAACATAGCAGCGCTAAAGGGATTGAGCCTATGACCGTAGACGAACGGATCGAACGCCTCACGGAGCGCCACGAAGCGCTCACCCAGACCGTGGAACTGATCGCCGCAGCCCAGCTCAGATCCGACGAACGCCTGGCCCAGCTCATGGATACGATGAACCGCTTGGGCAACATCGTCATCGCCCATGAAGAGCGATAGGCACCTGGCATAAGGTCCGCGCGTCTTCTACCGGCGCGCTTCGCCGCTTCTTCCTGCCCGAAAACGGCGAAACCCGCGATCTCCTTATCCGTCTGATGCCGTCCGAGGGCATGCCCGCAAGCCCGGCGAAATGCCTGCCCAGCGATGGCATTCTCCGTGCAAGCTGGCTTTGCCGTGCTCTCAAGGGTTCCCGCAAGTATTCAGGTTGGCTGGTCCCGGCCCCGTCGAATCGTGCCGATTTCTCACACCTGTGTGACCGCCGGGCATCACCGCTACCCTGCTAACCCTTGCTATACTCTTGGTTTAACCTGGCAGTGCAGCAACCATAGACATAACGCATGAAGTCGATTCCGGTCTTCCTTTTCTGTGCGGCGGCTGTCTTCGCCCAGCCTTTCACCTTTACAACGGGGCAAGCCGCCCGGCTGGTAGTTGGCCAGCCGAACGGCTTTACCAGCCAAGATACCAACTCGAGCGACACCACCCTTGGCAGCGCCAGCGGCATTGCGGTCGCGGGCGACACCCTGTTTGTCGCCGACTCCAACCGCGTGGGCGCCTCGCCGAGCAACAACCGGGTGCTGCTCTTCAGCAATCTCTCCTCCCAGTTGCCGGGCCCCACGGCGCAACTGCAATACAACAGCAAGTGCCCGGTGTGTGTGGGAAAAGCGACGGTCGTTCTGGGTCAACCCGATTTCGTGACCACCACGCAGAACGATGCCGCCACGCAAAACAGTCTGCGCAACCCCAACGGGGTCGCCTCCGACGGCGTGCACCTGGTGGTGGCCGATACCGACGATAACCGCGTCCTGATCTGGAACCACATCCCTACCAGCAACGACCAAAATGCCGACGTGGTGGTGGGCCAGCCGGATTTCGTCAGCAGCAGCGTACCTGGTAATACGCCTAACGCCAAATCCATGCGCGGTCCCGTGGGCGTCTGGCTACAGGACGGCAAACTCTTCGTGGCCGACACACAAAACAACCGCGTCCTGATTTACAACCACATCCCCACCACCAACGGGGTGGCGGCGGACGTGGTGGTAGGCCAGCCCAACTTCAGCGCCTATGTCAATACGGACATCAACACGCAAAATCTTACCGCCAGCGCCAGCACCATGCTCAGCCCGGTATCGGTGACTTCCGACGGTGTGCGCCTGTTCGTGACGGATCTAGGATTTAACCGCGTCCTGATCTTCAACTCCATCCCCACGGCCAACGGCGCCGCCGCCGACGTGGCCCTGGGACAGCCGGACCTGGTCAGTTCACTGTCCAATAACGCCTACACCGGAACCGCGGCCACTTCTTCCACCGACACCACCGATAAAGAGGCGCCGCTGCTGTGCACCGTGTCGAACGGTATCGACCCTGCCAACAACCCCATCTACCCCAACGGCTGCAACGCCACGTTGAATTTCCCGCGGTACGCCCTGGCCGTCAACGGGCGATTGGTAGTGGCCGATGGCGGCAATGACCGCCTGCTGATTTGGGATCAAACGCCCCCTACTACCGGCTCGCTGGCCGACACCATCATTGGCCAGATCGGCGGCGACGTCAATCAGGCTTCCGACGCCGCGGACTCCTTACGCACTCCAACAGCCCTGGCGTGGGATGGCGCTAATTTCTACGTCAGCGACACATACAACCGGCGCATCACGGTCTATACGATCGAAGCCACCACCGTGGGATACCAAGGCATACGTAACGCAGCCAGCCTGGACATTACGGCGCACGGCTCCTACACCGTCACTGGAACCATCCAGGCCGGAGATACCATAGCCTTGACCATCAACACCGTCACATATCCCGTTTACACGGTGCTGGCAACCGATACCTTGCAAACCGTGGTCAACGCTCTGGTCAACGTACTGAATAGCGCCAATAACGGCGCGGGCGATCCCTATGCGCTGGCGGTCGCCGACGCCACCACCACGACCGTGCTGCTCAACGCCAAGCAACCCGGCGATCTTGGCAACAGCGTGAGCTATTCGGTGGTCGTGGCGCCGGCCACGGGCATCTCCAACGCGGACATTATTGTCACCGCAACCGATAGCAGTCTCACCGGCGGCGGCGACGCGGCCAAGATCGCGCCGGGCACAGTGGTCACCATCCAGGGCACGAATCTCTCGGCCGGCGCCGTCAGCGCGGATGTCACCCAACTCCAGTTGCCCACCCAATTGGGTGGCACCCAGGTGTACTTCAACGGCATCCAGGCGCCGCTTTTCATGGTATCGCCCACCGCGATCAACGCCCAGATCCCGCGGGAGTTGTGCGCCACCACAAGTATCAATGCCTTTGTGCGCTCGGTGATGCCCGATGGCAGCATCATGGTCACCTCGGCGGTGGCCGTGACGATCGTTCCCGCCAATCCCGGAATTTACTACAACACCGCCACTTCCGACCCCACGCAGGGATACCTGTACCACGGCAGCAGCAACGCCACCTGCATCATTTCGGTGGATGGCGGTGTCGCCGCCGGCGCCACGGCCACCGTCCAGGTGAACGGCCGCTCCTACAGTTACACCGCCACGGAACTCGACACCCTGGACACCGTCCGCAACGCCCTGGTGGTGCAGATCAACACCGATCCCCAGGTTTCCGCCAGCGTAGCCGGAGTTTTCGACCGCATAATTCTGAGGGCCCGCGTGGCCGGCCCGGAAGGTAACGGAATCCCCGTCGCGGGAACCGCGACGGGCGGATCGCTGGTGGTCACGGTGTTCGACACCTCCACGTGTTGCGCCAATATTGCGGGCGCCCCGGTGACCTTGACCAACCCGGCTCTGCCCGGCGAAATCATCGTCGCGTACGCCACCGGGTTGGGCCTGCCGGTGCTCAGCGATGCCGTGCAGTCTCTGGTGAATACCGGCATGCAATACCCGGTCAACGGACCGCCGACGGTGCCGCAGGAGTTCGTCAGCGCGACCGCGGGGGGCAGCACCGCCGATGTGCTCCAGGCCACCATGCTGCCCGGAACGGTAGGGCAATACCAGATTGTGCTCCACCTCAATCCCAGCCTGGTCACCAACCAGAACACCCTGGTCGATATTGCGCAGGACACCTTTATCAGTAACGAGGTGGCCTTTCCCCTGGTGAGCCCCACGGGAGTTTCCAGCCTCGACCCGGTCCTTTTGATCGTGTCGGGCCATCCCGCGCCCTTCTATCAGGGCGAGCAGAATGCATACTACACCCTGAACGTTACCAACACCGGCGGCGGCATCCCATCCAACGGGCTGGTGACGGTGACGGAGACCATTCCCGACGGCCTGACGCTGGTCCGGATGATCGGCGATGGTTGGAACTGCACGGCCAACATCTGTACGCGCAGCGACGCGCTGCTGGCGACGCTCAGTTACCCGACCATCACGGTCATCGTGGACGTGGCATCCAATGCGGCGTCTTCGGTTACCAACACGGCGCGGATCACCGGCGGCGGTTCCGCGGCTTCCTTTTCCGACGACATTACCATCGTGAATCCCACCGGGACTTCCAATCCGCCGACGCTAGCCATCGCCAAGTCGCACAGCGGCAGCTTCTCGCCGGGCCAGCAAAACGCAACCTATGCCATCACGGTGAGCAACGCCAAAGGCGCCAGCACGACCTCCGGCGCGGTCACGGTGAACGAAGTCCTTCCCACCGGCCTGGAATTGGTTTCCATGGCGGGCAGTGGCTGGACATGCAATTCATACGCCTGCGTCACCAGCGACACAATCGGCGGAGGAGGCAGCTACCCGGTGATTACCGTTACGGTCAACGTGGATCCCAATGCGCCTTCTTCGGTCACCAACATGGCGGTTGTCACCGGTGGTGGTTCGGTCGTCGCGGTGGTCAACGACGTTACCGCCATTCACTAGCGGCGGCGTGCGCCTCGCGCGGACCGCGGAGGCAGCCCTACCAGTTCCACAGAACAGCGGCCGGCGTGAGATATGCAAGCCGGCCGCGTAAAACCATCGTGGCCCGTGGGCATGCTCGGCTTCGGCCTGCTTCTGCTCGCCTGGTTTCTGTATTGTTCCCGCGGCGTCGCCGGGGTGCACTTCGCCCCCGACGACATGATGAATATCGACAATTTCTATTGGGCGCCCGGACCCTGGCGCCTGCTCTATTCGCAATTCCTGATCTGGCGCGGCTTTTACCGGCCCATGGGAGGTCTTTTTTACCTGCCCATTTTTTCCATTTGGGGTCTGAATCCTGCGCCGTATCATATCGCCCTCTCGCTGGTGCTGCTGGCGAATGTCTACCTGGTCTACCGCCTGGCGCGCCTGCTCGGCGGGGGAGAGTTGGCCGCCGGACTGGCGGCGTTGGTGGCTTGCTACCACGCCGGGCTGGGCAACCTCTACTACAACACCGCCTTTGCCTACGACGCCCTCTGCGGCGGCTTCTTCCTCGCCGCCCTGGTTTACTACGCCGGCATTCGCGGCCGCGGCCGCCTGTTAAGCCTGCGCCAGAAGGCGGCATTCGCCGCGCTCCAGGTGTGCGCCCTGAATTCCAAAGAGATGGCGCTCACCCTGCCGGCGGTGCTGTTGGCCTACGAATGGATTTACCATCGGTCCGCGGAGCGCTCCCCGGCCCGGCGGTGGAACGCCTTTGCGGTCTGGCTTCGCGGGCCGGGCGCGGTGCCCGCGATGGCCGCATTCCTTACCCTCTTGGACCTCTACGGCAAGGTGTTCGGCCACGATGCGCTCACCGGCATGGAGGGTTATCGTCCGGTCTTTTCCTGGCGGCGGTTCCTCGACTATCAGAAGACTTTCCTCGGGGATGCGGCTTTCCTGCACCCCGGCGGCGCGGGATTGCTGACGTTCTGGGTGGTGGTTTCCTATCTCGCCTGGCGCCCGGCGGCGCGTCCCATTCTGCGTTTCTGTTGGTTTTTTCTGGTCTTCACGCCCATTCCCATCGAATTTCTGCCGGGCAAGAGCCAGGCTTGCCTGTATATTCCCATGCTGGGGCTGGCCCTATTCGCCGCGGTGATTTTCGCCGGTCTGGCGCGCGCGCTGGCCGGTGCGCTAGCCAGTGCGTTGGCGGGCGAGCCGCTGCTCCGCCATCTGGGACGGCCGCTTCTCACCGCCGCCCTGATCGCCGCCGGCCTCTTCTATTGGGGCCGCGAGAACCTTCGCCGCCAGCAAAGGTCCGTCGAGCCGGTAATGGCGGCCCTCGGCGCGCAAACCTGGCAAGTCATCCAGCAATTCCGTGCGCTCGATCCACACGTGCGTCCGCACAGCCACGTAGTGTTCCTGGGCGACCCTTTCACCGAATGGGACATGCTGTTCATCGCCGACCTCTGGTTCCACGACCGCAGCGTCACGGTCCACCTGCAGAGGTTGACGCCGCTTTCCCCGCAAGCTCTGGCCGGCGCCGGCGCGGTGTTCGACTATCGCGACGGAAAATTATTGCGGGTCCGTTGAGAGTGCAAATTCACGCAGCCAATACCCGCACCGGAGGGGATCGGGTGTGAGGGATTTAACCCGGATTTCTACTCGCCTTTCAACCGACACTGCGCAAGCTGTTCGTGGCGCAGCCTCTTAGGAATCCTCTTAGGATGCCGTCTCGGCACTCGTGGCGAGACATGCTGTCGTAGCGGTTCCCGCTCCATGCGTCGGCTTGAGAGCCGACGCGGCCAGCTGAGGTGCCTGCGCCACAAAGCAACACGCAAGGTCCCATAAGAAATGCAGGTTAACCCAAATAGAATCAGACAAAAACGAAAAAGGGCGCGGAATTTTCTGCCCGCGCCCTTTCAAAACCGGTAATTTATGCCGCGTTGGCAAGCAGTTCTTCGAGCGACTCGCTCTCAAACTCGTGACGATCGGCGGCCTCCTGGCAGCGGATGCAATACTTGGTCCACGGCACGGCGTCGAGGCGTTTCGGCTTGATCTCCTCTTCGCAATGCAGGCAAACGCCATAGCTGCCGTCGGCAATCCGCGACAGTGCGCCCCTTACATTGCGCAGCAGGCTGGACTCCCGATCCAGGTTGCGGATAGCCAGTTCGCGTTCTCCAGCGAGTTGCACTTCATCCAGCGCATCCGGTGTTTTTTCGATGGCGATGTCTTCCCGGTTACGCAGCCCCACCGACAGTTCGGCTCGTCTGGCTTCCAGGATCGCTCTATATTTGTTCAATTCGGTCTGGTTCATTTTCGTTCTCCCAGTTTTTTCTTTTTTTATTTCTTCTCTTTAGCTGTTTCCCGACGTAACAGTATAGACGGAAATTCAAGCCAAAGGTTTCATGCCTTCCAATCCCTCATTCGGGCCATTGGTGGACCGTGCTTTCACCCAACGGCACCGCACGCGTCTGAACCATAGCAATCCACTTGCCAAACGTGAAACCGGGATGAGTGTAGCATTCCGTGCCTCCCACGTCCACTTCCATATCGGCCAAGAATGCTACTATCTCTAGTTGGATTCGCCCACCAAACCGGTTCAGTCCCCAGCCAGATTGCTTTACATTCTTCCGGCGTTAGTTGCGTGTCTGTTCTTCCTGCTTGCCGGCCTGGCGTATCTGAACAAGACCGGGATCGAGAACGACGAGGCCCTCTTCGCCGGCGCCTTTCTCAAGCCCTACGGCGGGGCTTACACCGTCCGGATTGGCCATTCGCGCATACCGCTCATGGTCATGACGTATATCGGCACCTTGAAGGCGTGGCTTTACCGTCCTTTAATGAGCATCTCCGGCACTGGCCTGGTGGTTCTCCGGCTGCCCATGCTGCTCACGGGGGTGGCCGGCATTTGGCTCTTTTTCAGGCTCCTTTATCGCATTGCCGGAGCCCGCGCAGCTATTATAGGATGCGCTTTGCTGGCGGCGGATTCAACCTATCTCCTGACCATCTGTTTTGACTGGGGACCGGTGGCGTTGCAGCACCTGCTGCTTCTGGCCGGGCTCTTCCTGCTGGTCCGCTTCTACCAGCAAAGGGGCTTGCCGGCGCTCTTTTGGGGAGCTTGCATGCTGGGCCTGGGTATGTGGGATAAAGCCTTAGCGGTGTGGATGTTAGGCGGCATCGCAGTGGCTGCGGCGGTGGTCTTTCCAGGGCGCTTGCGGGCTGTCGCCACCGGGCCACGGATGGCCGTTTTCGTCCTCGGTTTCACCCTCGGGGTGCTGCCTTTGCTGGTGTTCAACGTGGAAAACCAGTGGGCCACTTTCGCCGGCAACGTGCAACGCGATACCAGCGACATTCCCGGCAAAGCCCGTATGCTCATGGAGACCGCCAAAGGCGACGGACTCTTCGGCTGGATGTTCGACGAGCAGTGGCAAACCCCTGCGCCGCACGCTCCCAACGGCATGGTGCAACAGATAAGTGCCAAGATATCGTCACTTGCCGGACACCCGCGGCGGCACGCCCTGTTTTACGCCTTCCTGCTGGCGGTGCTGCTCGCTCCGCTGGCGCGCGGCGATGCCCTCCGCGCCATCCTTTTCGCCCTCATCGCCATGGCGGTGGCGTGGGTCCAGATGGCCACCAACGCCAGCACCGGTGGGAGCGTCCACCACACTATCCTCTTATGGCCCTTTCCTCAATTGGTGGTGGCGGTCTCTTTCGCGGCCGCCTCGCGCCGCCTGGGACGTGCCGGTATTCCGGCACTCGCCGTGGTCACCGCCGTGATGATCGTCTCCGAGGTGCTGGTGGCCAACGAATATTTTTACGTGAGCTACAGCTTCGGCGGCGCGCCGGTCTGGTCCGACGCGATTTTCCCGCTCTCCGACTTCATGAAGCAATTCGATTCCGGCAATGTCTACTGCACCGATTGGGGAATGCTGGACAGCCTGCGGTATCTCAACCACGGCAAACTCAAGCTGGCGGTGGGCAGCGATCCCATCTCCAAGCCGGTGCTGAGCCCGGGCGACCGCGAGCCCGTCCTGCGCATGCTGGCCGACCCCGGAGCGGTATTCATCGCGCATACCAAAGATTTCGAGAATTTCGCCGGCACCAACGAGCGGCTGGCCAAGTTCGCCGCCGCCGAGGGCTACCGGCGCGACATGCTGGCCGTGATCTCCGACAGCTTCGGCCGCCCGGCCTTCGAGGTGTACCGCTTCGCGCCGCCGGATTCCGCTCCGTAATTCTTATTGGCCGCCTGGCCTCTGGGCGGCGCGGGCAGGCCGCCCCTCGCGCCAGGAGCACGAGCAGCGGTTTGCGGTCCGCGAGGGACGATCCTGGAGGAGGTCGACCAAGGCGTGGCCGGACTCATAGCTTTCGGGCATCGGCGCCGTCCGCCGCGGAAGCACCGGGCCGCAAGAGTAGTACCGGTCCTAAAGAATTCCAGGGTTTCACCGAATCCTTGTAAACCGACTCCGTGATACGCTCGTCAGAGATAGTAACGCGCCTGAAAATCCTCAGGGGAAGAGGCGCCGGCTCGGAGGAGCGGTAATGCACCGAAGATCACGTCTCAGTTTGTCGATTCCCGCGTTTTTGCTGGCGCTGGCCTTTCCACTAACTATTCAACCGCAGACCCTGCGTTCGCGTGTCATGGTGACGCAGGGGATCAATGAGAACGTCCTGCACCGCTTGGCGGGCAACACGCGATCTCAGGCGAATGCCCAGAACGATGCCGGTGCGGTCGCCGGCGACTTGGCGATGGACCATATGATGCTCCAGTTGCAACGCCCTCCGGAACAGGAGTTGGCACTCCAGCAACTGATCGAATCGCAGCAGGACCCGCAATCGCCCAACTACCACCACTGGCTCACCGCCGAGGAGTTCGGAACGAGCTTCGGGCCGGCGCAACAAGATATCGAGGCAGTGACAGGTTGGCTCGAATCCCACGGATTCCGGGTCAATTCGGTTTATCCCAACGGGATGCTGATCGATTTTTCGGGCACCGCGGGGCAGGTGCAAACCGCGTTCCACACGGCCATCCACCGGCTCAACGTGAATGGCATAGAGCATATCGCCAACATGAGCGATCCCATGATTCCGGAAGCGCTGGCGCCGGTGATGGCCGGCGTGGTCTCGATGAACGACTTCATGCCGCGCGCCTTGAATAAGCCGCATACCCAATACACCTTTACTTCGGGCGGCAGCACCGATCAGGCGGTGGTTCCCGCCGATCTGGCCACTATCTACAATCTGACCCCGCTGTTCCCCGCCACCTCCGGGCAAGGGCAAACGATCGCCGTGATCGAAGATAGCGACCTGTACAGCACCGCCGACTGGACCACTTTCCGCTCCACCTTCGGGCTCTCGACCTACACCTCCGGGTCGCTCACGACGGTGCATCCGGCGCCTTCCACGGGCGCCAGCAACTGCGTCGATCCCAGGGTCACCAGCGACGATGTGGAGACTACTCTGGACGCGGAGTGGGCCAGCGCGGCAGCGCCCGCCGCGGCCATCCAAGTGGCCGCCTGCGCCGATACCAGGACCACCTTCGGCGGCTTTATCGCCATGCAGAATATGGTGAACTCCGGCACGCCGCCGGCCATCATGAGCCTGAGCTATGGCGAGTGCGAAGCGGAAAACGGCGCGTCGTCGAACGCCGCGTACAGTTCCTTGTTCCAACAGGCGGCGACGGAAGGCGTGTCGGTGTTCGTGTCCGCCGGTGACGAGGGTGCGGCATCCTGCGATGCCGGGGCCACGGGAGCGACTCACGGAATCGGCGTCAGCGCTTATGCCTCCACGCCGTACAATGTGGCCGTAGGCGGCACCGATTTCGGCGATACCGTAGCCCACAGCACCACCGTGTACTGGGCTGCCACCAACTCGCCGACCTATGGCTCGGCCCAATCCTACATCCCGGAGATCCCATGGAACGACTCGTGCGCCAGTTCGCTGCTCGCCGGTTACTCCGGATCCAGTACCGTGTACGGCGCGAGCGGTTTTTGCAGCAGCAGCACTGCGGCTGCGGAAGGTCTACAGGAAGTGGTGGGTGGCAGCGGCGGTCCTAGCGGTTGCGCCACCGGTGCACCGGCGACCTCGGGGGTGGTGGGCGGAACGTGCAAAGGCTACGTCAAACCGTCCTGGCAAATCTTAGGCCCGAATGACGGAGTGCGCGATATCCCGGACGTCTCGTTGTTCGCGGCCGATGGCATCTGGGGCCACTACTATGTGATGTGCTTCTCGGACACACGCAACGGCGGGGCCCGCTGCACCGGCGCGCCGAGCACCTGGGCGGGAGCCGGCGGGACCTCGTTCTCTTCGCCCATCATGGCCGGCATTCAGGCGCTGGTGAACCAGAAATACGGCAAACAGGGTAACCCGGCCTCGGTATATTACACAATGGCCAAGGGCTCCGCGGTCTGCAAGTCATCGAACGGCAACGCCGCCGGCCCTGGTTGCGTTTTCTACAACGTGACCGAGGGCGACAACACCGTCAACTGCTCCGGTTCGGTGGAGTGCTACGGCGCGACTACGTCCACCTCGAGCCATAGCCACCGCTCCAGTTCCTCGGCCAATGGCGCGCTTTCCACTTCGGGTAACTCGTTTATAGAGGCATATGGCGCCGGCAGCGGCTGGAACTTCGCCACCGGACTGGGGAGCGTGAACGCCTACAACCTGGTCATGAACTGGGGCCACTAGAAGAAGCTCACCGCCGCGGGTCGGTCTTCACCACCAGGGGCTGGGTGTAACTCCGGCCATCGACCGTCAGCTTCACGGCGTACCTGCCGGCCGGCATCCACGGACCCTCATTCACGGGGGTATCCATATAGATCGCCGAAATGGGCGGTTCGCCGCCGCGCCCTCCCCGGCCCCCGGCGGCAGTGCCGTGCAGGTCCCAGATGAAGCGATGCATCCCCGCGCCGGCCGCCAGCGGCTGGAACGGACGCAGCCAGTAGGTGGGCACGTCGAGCTGCGGATTCGGCGGCGGCGCCTTATCTTCGCTGGAGAAATGCGCCACCACCTTGGACTCGCCGTCGAGCACCTCCAGCGTCATCGGTCCGGCGGCGGCCGACTGCAGATAGTAATACAGGATCGCCCCATCGGGCGGATTCTTTCCCGCGGGTTCCTCCGGCGGTAGCGGCGTGTCGGTATTGGTGTCGCGCGGAAAACGCCACGTGGGGCGCGGGGCGAACAGATACGCGTCCGCCGTCCCGACGTCCGCCGTCATTTCGCGCAGCGGCGAAATGTCGTCGAGAATCCAGAAGCCGCGGCCATGCGTGCCCACCACCAGGTCCTCGCCGTGGATTGCCAGGTCGCGGATCGACGTGGCCGGCATGTTCAGGCGCAGCGGATGCCAATCGCCGCCATCGTTGAACGACACGAAGACCGCCAGTTCGCTGCCGGCGAACAGCAGGCCTTTGCGAACCGGGTCTTCGCGGACCACGTTAATGGGGCCATCCGGCAGGCCTTGCACGGTCTCCTGCCAGGTAGCGCCGTTATCGTGCGTGCGGAAGATGTGCGGCTTCAGGTCGTCCAGGCGCAAGCTGTTGATGGCGGCATAGACCGTGCGGTCGTCGAAGTGCGACGCGTCGAGCTGCGATACCTTGCTCCACGGCTTCAGGGCCGGCGGGGTGACGTTCTGCCAGTTTTTGCCGCCATCGCGTGTGAGATGGATCAGACCGTCGTCGGTGCCGGCCCAGAGCACGTTGACGTCGAGCGGCGAGGGTCCAATGGCATAGACCACGCCGCGGCGCGTCGCCTGCCGCCTGGCAGCGTCGCCGAACGAAGCCACGCTTGCGGGTATGTCGTAGCTTTCGCGCGATAGATCGGGGCTGATGGTCTCCCACGTCTTGCCGCCATCGGCGGTCTTCACCACGGACTGAAATCCCACGTACAGAATGTGCGGGTCCTTGGGCGAAAACAGCACCGGAAAGGTGCGCACGTGGCGGAACGCGCCCCGCGGCCCGAACTCCTCCACCTCGCCGGTGACGCGATCCCAGCGGGTGATGGTGTTGCCGCCCATTCCGCCGCCATAAACGAAGCGGGGGTTCAACGGATCGGGCGCGATGTAGGCATATTCCGCGGCCCCCACCGGATGCCATTCGCGGAAGGTGATCTGGCCATCGTTGCCTCGGCTGGCCACCCCCGCCGATCCGCTCTCCTGCTGCCCGCCATAGACCGAATAGGGGATCTGGTTGTCGGTAATCACGTGGTAGAACTGCGCCGTCGGCTGGTTGTACCAGGAACTCCACGTGCGCCCGCGATTGACGCTGATGGTGGCGCCCTGGTCCACCGCCAGCAGGATGATGTCGGGGTTTTTGGGGTTGATCCAGATGGTGTGGTAGTCATCGCCGCCGGGCGCGCCCTTGATGGCGGTGAAACCCACGCCGGCGTCGTCGGAGCGGTAGGTGGAGGTGTTGGCGACATAGACGACGTCTTTATTCATGGGGTCGACGCGCACGCAGGCGAAGTCCGGCCCGCGCCCGTAGACGCGATTCTCGCTGTTGACGCGGGTCCATGTCGTGCCGGCATCGTCGGAGCGATAGAGACCGCCCGCTCCGTTGGCCGCCGCGCCGCGTCCGCGAGCGCCGCCACCGCCGCCCGCTTCCACCAGCGCGTACATGCGATTGCGATCGCTCGGCGCCACCGTGATCCCGATGCGGCCGAGCCCCTGCTGGAACGTGGGCAGTCCGCCGGTGAGTTGGGTCCAATGGTCGCCGCCGTCGGTGGACTTGAAAATTCCGCTGTTGGGGCCGCTGAACGCGCCATTCTCCCAGGGGCCTTGCTGCGCCTCCCAGAGCACCGCGTACACCGTGCGGGCGTCGGTGGGGTCGAAGGCCAGATCGACCGCGCCGGTGCGGTCGTCCTTATATAGCACCCGCTGAAAGCTCTCGCCGCCGTCGGTGGAACGGTAAACGCCGCGCTCCGGGTTGGGTCCGTAGGGGTGCCCGAGTACGGCCACGAAGAGGCGGTCGGAATTGCCGGGGTCCACTAGAATCGCGGGGATCTGCTGGCCATCGCGCAGCCCGAGATGCCGCCAGGTCTTGCCGCCGTCGCGAGAGCGGTACATGCCGTCGCCCACGGAGAGATCGGGCCGCTGCAATCCCTCGCCGCTGCCGACATAGAGCACGTTGGGGTTGGAGGGCGCCACAGCGATGGCGCCTATGGAGCCGGTCGGCTGGCTGTCGAAGATGGGGTCCCAGGTGCGGCCGGCGTCGTCGGTCTTCCACACGCCGCCGTTGTTGACGCCGATGAAGAAGACGTTGGGCTGCCCGGCGATGCCCGCGGCGCCGACGGTGCGCCCGCCGCGGTACGGGCCGATGTCGCGCCACTCCAGTGCGGAGTAGAATTTGGGGTCGAAATTCTGCCCCGGCAGGATGGGGAGCAGGCCGGCCAGCAGGAGAAGCAAGCGTCGCATAGATTTTCACAGAATAGCACCGGTGTGGATTCCCTCCCGACGGAAAGGCGGGTTGCGGCTGCGTGTGCTATTCCGTTCGTGCGGGACCGGTTTCATCGGTCTGCGGACCAAAATGATCTGAGAGTTCTTTCGTTTTTTTGAAAATAAAAAGTTAATGAAAATGCCGGACCAAAATGGTCCAGCCTCCGGAAAGAGCCATCCGGGAACGCCATAGAGTGACGGTACTCGATTAGTCCGGGTGCTTGACGATTGCGATCCGCCGCGGCCCTGCCAGAGCCGCCACTGCCGCGCCCAGCAGGAACCCGAGTGCGAGAGCCGCACCGGTCCTCCACCGGTCGTCGAAGGCGATGAATCTTGTGCCGTGCGCCGTGATTTCGAGTGCGCCGCACGGCCGGGCGCTCACGCGGCCACCGCCGCCGCCGGACGCCTCCTCCCCGCTCCTTGGGCTGCCGCCGGCGCCGAAGGCGTACCGCACCTGGGCCACCGGGATGACGGTACGCTCCGCGACCGTTACGGGATCTCCGTAGACGTTCTTGATCGACGCGCCGGCCGCAACGCGTTCGCCTACGCTTTCCAAGATCTGCTGGATGCCCATGTGCTTAGGGTTTGTCACGGAATAACCACTCCAACCGCTCCCTCACGGTCGCGGCTCGGAACCAGTACATCAATCTGGGTGGGAACATGGATGAACTGCGGTTTCACTCCAACCGCTCCCTCACGCTCGCGCCTCGGAACCCGATTCCGAGCCACGACCGTGGGAGCGGTCTTGGCGAACTGGCACGGTTATTTCCTAACACACACTTAGTGGAACACGGCCAGCCTCGCTCCGGTGGATGTTGCCTGCCTCTTTCCCTCTGCGGCCCGCGGAACGCCATGCGCCGGCGAGGCGCTGGAGGAAACGTCGCTTATCGTGAAGGGAGGCGGCGAATTACGGCGCCCATTTCGTCGGGCGTGGTTCGCGTGTAGGAGCCCGCCGGGGTTGGAGCGGCCGCGGCGGCGCGAGCTGCCCCGCGCGAACGCGGCTTCTCGACCGCCGGAGGGACCTCTACCTCGTAATCGTAAACGCCCAAGCGGCGTTCCGCCGGGACGGGCGGGATGACCACGCGCTTTTCGAGGATGGTGCAGCCTTCCACCTTCTCACCTATTTCATGACTGAATCGGGATCGGACGGTTTTGGTCAGCATGTTGGGCCCTACTACGAGTTTAGCATCGTGCGAGGGGAGCCGTCGCTTTGGGAAAGACTGTGCCAGAATTGTGTCAATGGGTCACGCACGCATCTTCCTCCTTTTCACCTTAGCTGCCGCCTGCTTCGCACAGGTCCGCGACGGCGAGTTCAACAAACTCGCCGACCGCGTTTTCGACGAGCTGATCTTCCGTTACGATCCGGCGTCCGCCACGCAGGCCGGCTTCCACCAATACGATTCCCTCATGCCCAGCGGTTCGCGCGCCGAAATCGAGGAGCAAATCGCCGCCACCAGGAAGTTCGAAGCCGAGGTGCAGAATTTCGATCCGCGCGGGCTCTCGCCATCCGTCTCCGCCGACCGCGAACTGGTGCTGGCCCAGTTGCGCAGCCAGTTGCTCACGCTCGAAGACATCCGTATGTGGGAGAAGAACCCCGATAGCTACACGTCCTATGCCACCGGCGCCATCTTCACCATCATGAGCCGCAGCTACGCGCCGCCGGCGGTGCGTCTCCAATCGGCCATCGCGCGCGAGAAGCTCATCCCCCGCATGTTCCAGTCGGCGCGCCAGAATCTCAACAATCCACCGGAGGTCTATACCAGCGTGGCGCTGGAACAACTGCCGGGGATTGAGAGCTTCTTCAAAGAGGACGTGCCGGCAGCCTTCAACAAGGTCAAGGACCCGGCGCTCCTGGCCGAGTTCCGGAAGAGCAACCAGGGGGTGCTGGACGCGCTCCAGGCATACCAGACATTTCTGAAGAACGACTTGCTGCCGCGCTCCAAAGGCGACTTCCGCATCGGCGCCGAAAACTATCGCAAAAAGCTGCTCTATGACGAAATGGTGGATACGCCGCTCGATCGGCTGCTCGCCATCGCCTACGAGGATCTGCACCGCAACCAGGCGGAATTGCAGCGCGTGGCGGCCGAGATCGACCCCCACCGCCCGGCGGAAGCCATCCTGCAGGACCTGGAGAACGACCATCCCACAGCCGGCAACCTGCTCGGTTCCTTCCGCGACGTGCTAGGCGGGCTGCGCGACTTCATCGAGACGAAGCACATCGTCACCATTCCGTCGCAGGTGATGCCCATCGTGGAGGAGACGCCGCCGTTCATGCGGGCGCTGACCTCGGCGTCGATGGACACGCCCGGGCCGTACGAAAAGGTCGCCAAGGAGGCGTTCTTCAACGTCACGCTGCCCGAACCCGGCTGGCCAGCCAAGGAGGTGGACGAGTACCTGCAGGGTTTCAACCGCGGCACCATCATCAGCACCGCCGTCCATGAGGCGTTTCCGGGCCATTACGTGCAGTTTCTATGGGTGCCCTCGGCGCCCAGCAAGGTGCGCAAGCTGATGGGATGCGGGTCTAACGTGGAGGGATGGGCGCACTACACCGAGCAGATGATGCTCGACGAAGGTTACGGCAATGGCGACCTGAAGCTGCGGTTGGGCCAGTTGCAGGACGCGCTGCTGCGCGACGCGCGGTTCATCGTGGGCATCCAGATGCACACCGGCAGCATGACCATCCAGCAGGCCATCGACTTCTTCGTCCAGGAGGGCCGCCAGGTGCGGCCCACGGCGGAGAAAGAGGCCAAGCGTGGAACCTCCGACCCTACTTACCTGGTGTACACCCTGGGGAAGCTGGAGATTCTGAAGTTACGGGAAGACTACAAAGCCATGAAGGGCGGGAAATATACGTTGCAGGGTTTCCACGACGCCTTTCTGAAGCAGGGGACTCCGCCCATCAAGATTGTGCGCAAGGCGCTGCTGGGGAACGATTCGCCCGTGTTGTAAGGAAGAATGGCCACGTATGAACACGAATCAACACGAATAAGACAACACCGACAGGACAACTTCCTTTCGGCTCGTGTCCCAAAAGTGCAATTGAAGCGGAAGGCTTTTGGATGCAGCAGGTTGGCGACAGAGTGGCAAGGCGTGAATCCCCGATTCATCTAATCCTTTGAGGGCTGATGATTGCAGCCGAAAGGAGCGGATCGAGATGCTCACGCAGAGCCCCCCTCAGAGAACTGATATGGAGCGACCTTGTCAAAGTTTCAGGAGTCAGGTTTTGGTTTTCGTGTTTTAGCGTCGCCGGCATCTCTGGTCCCGCCAGAGCCGCGTGCCAGCAGCGGCATCTTCACCTAAGCTGTCCTCCAAGGACTGCGCGGTAATGCTGATTCAAACCGGGGGAAGTGACCGTTTCCGACCTTCGCGACTACGTTGCCAATCAGGTGGAGATACGCTCGCAAGGGCAGCAAAAGCCCAGTGGGCGCGCGGAGAATATCGGTTTGAATTTCACGTCGGCAAGAACTCACCTGATTTCAAATGGAAACCCGGCCCTGGACAATCCACAGGGAGCGAACTGGAGCTGGCTCGCAGGGGCGGTGCCGAACGAACCACCATCGATCTGATCGGCGAAATAAAAGACGAGTACGGTTCCACGGTGGGCAATATCCGCGACCACGTGTACCAGGAGTTTACCGGCGCGACGGCCGCGCAGTTGTCCCGGCAGCCGCTCGTGTAGGAGCGAGAAAAACAGAAGACCGCGCAACATTTTGGTTGGGAAGCTACCGGAAATATCATGCGAAGGATCGATGACCAATATCAGTTCGGTGTCGGTTTCCTGTTCGCTTTATCCACAACGAGCACCTGCATGGGACTCTTTTTGGCTTCCAGCTTCAGGCCCAGCTGCTTCTCCAAGGCGCTGCTAACGTCCGGCGCGGGCATACTCGCGTTGAGAATCGACTGCGGCTCGGAGCTAGGGGCTGGCGGAGGATTCGGGGGCGCATACAGCAGCTTGAAGTCATATGTGCCGGTCAGCCCGGTCTTGTCGATCACAACAGCGTGGAGCAGGCTACTCAGAAAGTCGCGTATGCCCTGCGCAGTCTGCATCCTGGCCGACAAATGCGAGATTTGATCCCGGTACAGTATTGAAAGCCCCATACGGCCGGGGGTCAAGATTGGAAAACCGTCCCTGTCCGCGGGTCGCGCGCCGGTCTCAATGGGTGGTAGCTCCCCTTGTGGCGGTTCGGCTTCCTTCATCTTTAGCCCGCCTTTGGCCACAGTGAGTTCATACGAAGGGAAGTCTCGAGTTTCCCAATGGAAGATAAGACCGAACCGTTCCACCAGCAGACTCTGAAGCATCTGGCGAACCTGCTCCCTCGTGGCGTTCGGCGGAATCTTCGCCTCGACATCGAACTTGTCATCTTGTAACCAGGACGGACCGTCGATCCGGTCCGACCGCAGACCATAGGCCTGAGTCAGCAGCATATTAAGCGTCATGTTCGCGGCCCTGAACTCGCCTGGGCTATCTGTTCCAGGGCCACCTGTAAAATGAAACGGACCAGACGGTGAAGGAGAGGGTTTTACGACCGCGACCTCAAACGAGGGCGAGGGGGATGGCGCCTGCGAAAAGGCCGCCAGGGCCATCCAAGGGAGGAGGTTCATCACTGTTCGCATCGCTATGGCAACCTCCGAAATTCTACCTCGATGAGACGACCTACTGCAACAAGAAGGTCGCCTTCAGGCCCAGCTTCCTTTCTTATGGACTGAACCCCTAAAATGAGACACGGTGAATAGACGCACTCTGCATTGAACGGAGAGCGAATAAATGGCGAAGAAGGCAAAGTGGCGTCGTCACACCGTGGAGTTCAAGCGTCAG
>Ga0182030_10008171_pt1 | contig 21722 bp, 15 predicted proteins | sample 812S3MmetaG_FD_121299 | JGI IMG/M metagenome (GOLD analysis project Ga0182030, IMG submission 121299) | Permafrost microbial communities from Stordalen Mire, Sweden - 812S3M metaG (Illumina Assembly) | ecosystem: Environmental > Terrestrial > Soil > Wetlands > Permafrost | place: Sweden... | reverse complement strand
CTCATAAGCCTTTGGTCGGGGGTTCAATTCCCTCCTCTGGCACCATCCCATTCCCCCCGCCCGGACCGGTCAATCCTCGCGGCGCACCGTGAGCAGGAAGAGCCCCGTAGCCACCAAAACCGAGCCGATCACCACGGTCTTGGCGAGGCCTTTGCCGTGAAACCACGGCTTCAAATCCTGCATCAGCAGGGCGGGCTTGCCGCCCGCGTATTCGATCTTCCAGGCCACTTGCCGGCTGTCCAGCGGCGAATCCACGCCCAGTTCATCCTCCTCCCCGCCCTGCTTCTCCAGACGGTCCGCGGACCACCAGACGCACCCGGCGGTGATCAGCCCGCCAAAGATCACAACGGCCGCCGCGAGGCGGAGGGCGTTCCGGGCCAACTTCAACCACTCAAGCCAGCGATGGATCATGGGAGTGGCAACGAGGACGCGCGCCTCATGGCTGGGCGGGCTCCCAGCCGCCGCCCAGCGCCTTGTAGAGTTGTACCGAGGTGAGCAGGCGGCTGAGCGCCGCTTGCGTTAGGGCGGTCTCAGCGGGGTACAGCGCCTCCTGGGCCTGGAGGAGTTCGTAGTAGCTGGACTGCCCGGCGCGGTATCGTTCCCCCGCCACCTCGACGGCCTCCCGCCAGGCGGTTACCGCGCGCTCCAACTCCCGCGTTTGGGCGGCGACTTCCTCCCCCGTGATGAGGGCGTCAGAGACCTCCCGGAAGGCGTTCAAGACCGTTCCCTCGTAGGCGGCCCCCGCCTCCTCCCAAGCCGCGCGGGCCTCGCGCAATTGCGCCCGGAGCCGGCCGCCCTGGAACACCGGGCCCGCCAGATTCCCGGCCAGTGACCACGCGCTGACCGCCCCCGAGGTGAAAGGAATGAGTTCCGGGCTGACCTCCCCGAACAGCCCCGTGAGGCTGATGCGCGGGTAGAAATCCGCTTTCGCGGCCCCGATGCGGGCGTTGGCGGAGCGCAGCAACTGGGTGGCCCGCCGGATGTCAGGACGCCGCTCCAGGAGGGCTGACGGGAGCCCCGGCGGCACCGCCGGGGGGACCTGGCCCGCGAGCGCGCCGACGGGGCGCGGGATCGGCCCCGGTTCCCGCCCGAGCAGCACCGCCAGCTCATTCTCCCGCGCCGCGATCTGTCGCCGCAAGTCCGGGATGGTCGCCGCCGCGGACGCCAGCGCGGCGCTGGCCGTGGCAATCTCGAGCCGTGACGCCACCCCCCCGTGCAGCCGCTCGTCAAACAGCCGCCGACTTTCCGCAAAGGAGTTGGTCGCGCGCTGGGCGATCGCCAGTTCCTCATCCAACGCCAGCAGCGTGAAATAGGATTCGGCGACCCGCGCGACCAGGCTGATGGTCACGTCGCGCCGCGTTTCCTGCGTGGCGAGCATTTGCGCCCGGGCCGACTCGGTCAGCCGGCGGATGCGTCCCCAGAGGTCGATCTCCCAGGCCACGGTGCCGGCGATGTCATTCCCCTTGCCGCTCCCTCCGCCGATGTCCGACGGCTGGCCGGCCACGACGTTACGCCCCTCCCCCAGCCCGGCCTCGTAGCCAACCTGGGGCAGAAAGGCAGCCCGGCTCTGGGCCAGCGCCTGGCGCGACTGCTCCACGCGCGCGGTGGCCGCCCGCAGATCCTGGTTGTTCGTCAGCGCGACGGTGATCAGCTCGCGCAATTCGGGTTGCTTGAACAACTGCCACCAGGGAAGGTCCCCCAGCGAGTTCGTGGGGCCGGGTTGCGCGCCCCGGAACGTGGTGCCGGAAGCCGCCGGCGGCGGGGCGAAGTCCGGCCCCACCTTGCAGCCAGTGACCCCCGCCGCCAGGGACGCGAGCAGCACGAGGACGCCCAGCGCGATCCGGACCGCGCGCAGACCTGGAAGGGAGTGGGTGCGCGCGGTCCCCCGCCGGGGAGCCGGGTCTCCGGGGAAATCCTGGGAATCCGCACGCCCGCACCGCAGCGCGCCGATGCGTCGCGTAATCGCTGGCGTCGTCATGGCTTGGCAGGTGTCGCAGCGACCGGCCCCGCCTTCCGCAGCGCCAGCCGTTCCACGATATAGAAGTTCACCGGGATGATGAAGATCCCCAGCAGCGTCGAGCCGAGCATCCCACCGATGACGACCGTGCCGAGTGTCTCCCGGGAGATGCCGCCCGAGCCGGTGGCAAACCAGAGGGGGATGCAACCGAAGACGAAGGCGAAGGAGGTCATGAGGATCGGCCGCAAGCGGATTCGCGCCCCCTCCAACGCGGCATCCACCAGCGACCGGCCCCGCTCATGCTCCCGCTTGGCAAACTCCACAATCAGGATGGCATTTTTCGCGGAGAGACCGATCAACATGATCAGACCGATTTGCACGTACACGTTGTTCTCGAAGTGGCGCGCCCAAAGCGCCAGGAAGGCGCCCAGCACGGCGACGGGCGTGCTCACCAGGACACTGAAAGGCAGCGACCAGCTTTCATACAGCGCGGCCAGGATCAGGAAGACAAACAACAGCGAGAGCCCGAAGATCGCGGACCGCGGCACGCCCTTCGCCGCCTGCTGCTCCTGGAACGACATTCCATAATAGTCGAACCCCATCCCGTTCGGCATCGTCCGGGCGAACACCTCCTCGAGTGCCCGCGTGGCGTCGGAGGAGCTGTACCCGGGCGCGGCGGCGCCGTTGAGCTGCGCGCACCGGTACTCGTTGTAGTGCATCACAAACTCCGGACCCTGCCGTCGCTCCACCTTGGCCAGCGTAGAGAGGGGCACCGGCTCCCCTTTCCGGTTGCGAACATAGAAAAGCCCCAGGTTGTCCGCGTTCCCGCGGTAAGCTTGGTCAGCCTCCACATAGACCTGCCACTGGCGGCCAAACCGGTTGAAGTAATTCACGAAATACCCGCCCAGGAACGTCTGCAGCGTCTTGTAAACCTCGTTGATCTCCACCCCCTGCTTGAGCGCCTTGTCCCGATCCACGTCAATGAACACCTGCGGCACCGAAGGCAGGTAAGTGGTGCTCAGGCGGGCGATTTCCGGGCGGGCCGCCACTTCCTTCATGAAGGTCTCGAGGTTCTTCGTCAGGAACGCGGGGTCCTTCCCGACCCGGTCCTCCAGGATGAAGGTGAACCCGCCCACGGACCCGACTCCGGGAATGGCCGGCGGCGGAATCGAGGAAGCCCGCGCCTCGGGCATCCCCTGCAACGCCCGGTCGATTTGCGCGCGGATCGCGGCCGCCTGCTCCCCCGGCCCGCTCCGCTCGTCCCAGGGCTTCAAGGTCACGAAGAAAAGCGCGTTGTAGGTCGTTTGGGCCTGGCTCAGAAACCCGAAGCCCAGCACGGTGGTGTAGTACTTGATGGAAGGGATTTTTGAGAGCACCTCCTCCACCCTCCGACAATAGGCGTCCGTGCGGTTCAAGGAGGCCGCGTTGGGCAATTGGACGTTGATGAACGCGTAGCCCTGGTCCTCCTCGGGAAGGAACGACGAAGGGATGCGGCGCCCGGTGAGGACCGCCCCGAGGACCACGACGAGCAGGAGTGCCAGACTCACGAACGATCGCCGGATCAAGAGATGGCTGAGGTCGACATAGTGCCCGGTCGCCCGGCCGAACACGCGGTTGAACCAAGCGAAGAACCGCGCCAGCGGGCTGTGCCCCGCCTTCCCCTTCGGCTTGAGGAGCAGGGCGGCCAGGGCCGGACTGAGGGAGAGAGCGTTGAACGCCGAGAGCATCACCGAGATGGCGATCGTCAGCGCGAACTGCTGGTAGAGACGGCCGGTGATGCCCGGGATGAAGATGGTCGGGACAAACACCGCGACCAGGATCAAGGCGATGGCAACCACCGGCCCGGCCACCTCGCTCATCGCCGCAAACGCCGCGTCCTTGGGGCTTTTCCCCTCGTCGATGTGCCGCTCGACCGCCTCCACCACCACGATGGCATCGTCCACCACCAGCCCGATGGCCAGCACCAGCCCGAACAGCGACAGGGTGTTGATGGAGAAACCGAACACCGGAAAGAGCGCGAAGGTCCCGATCAGGGACACCGGCACCGCCAGCAGCGGAATCAGGGTGGCACGCCACCCTTGCAGGAACACATACACCACCAGCACCACCAGCACCAGCGCCTGCCACAGCGTGGTCAGAATCTCCTCGATGCCCCGGCTGACCGCCAGCGTGGTGTCGAGCGAGACAGCGTAATCCAGGTCCGCAGGAAACTGCCTCTTCAGTTCCTCCATCAAGTCCTTCACCCCCTTGGCCGCATCCAGCGCGTTCGAGCCGGGCAGTTGGTAGATCGCCATCACCGCCGCCGGACGTCCGTTCAGCCGGCCCGCCACGCTGTAAACCTGGGCGCCCAGTTCGATTCGCGCCACGTCCCGCAGCCGCACGGCCGACCCGTCCGTGTTCTCCCGCACCACGATGTCTCCGAACTGCTGCTCCGTCACCAGCCGGCCCTGCACGACCGCCGTATAGGTGAACTCCTGCGCGGCGTCGGACGGCGGGCCGCCGATCTGGCCGGACGGGTTCACCGAGTTCTGCACGCTCACAGCGTTGATCACATCGGTGACCGTCAGGTTCAGCCGGGCCAGTTTGTCCGGCTGGACCCAGAACCGCATCGCGTACTGGCCGGCGCCGAAAACGTTGATGTTCGAGATCCCCTTCACCCGGGTGATCTGGTCGACCAGGTTGATGTATTCGTAATTGGCGAGGAAGGTCTGATCGTAGGTACCGTGCGGGGAGTAGAGCGCCACCAGCAGCATGGGGGTGGTGGGGGACTTGACGATGGTGACCCCGTAATTCTGCACCGCCCCCGGCAACTGCGCCGCCGCCTGCGCCTCGCGCAGTTGCGAAAGCATCTGGTCGATGTTGGGGTCGGTCTTGACATCGAAGTTGACCGCCAACCGCATCGAGCCGTTGTTGGCGTTGATGGAATACATGTAATTCATGTTGTCCACCCCGCTCATCTGCTGCTCGATCGGCGTCGCGATGGACTGCTGGACGGTCTCCGCGTCCGCCCCTACGAAGGTGGTCTGGATCCGGATCTCCGGCGGCACCACGCTGGGGAACTGCGAGATCGGCAGCATCGCCATCGAGACCAGTCCGACCAACACGGTCAGGATGGCGATGACCATCGCGACGATGGGGCGGTTGATGAAGAAACGGTACATGTGGCAAAATGGATCGCGTACCCGGGCCGGGTTAGCTGCGCTTTTCCGGCGAAACGGCGGGTGGCGCCGGGTAATCCTCCACCTCGACCTTCACCCCGTCCTTCACCTTGAGCGTTCCCTCGGCCACCACGCGGTCCTGCGCTTGCAGGCCGCTCTCCACCACCCAGTCCCCGCCGACCTGATCCCCAAGTTTGACCGACTTGATGTGCACCACCCCGGCGGAGTCCACCAAGGCAATCTGCGCCGCGCCTTGCAGTTCCATCACCGCGCGCTGCGGCACAAGCAGCGCGTTCTTCCGCAGTTCCGTGCGGGCCCGGAGGCGCGCATAGAACCCGGGGCGCAGCCGGTTGCCCGGATTCTCGAAGATGGCCGCCACCTTGATCGTCCCCGTGGTGGGCTCCACCTGGCGGTCGGTGAAGGCCCACTTGCCGGCCAGCGGATACACCGAGCCGTCCGAGAGCACCATTTCCAAGGGTGGGGCGACCCGCTTCGTCGCTCCGGCGACGGGCCGGGTCAACTCCAGATAGAACTCCTCGCTGAGGTTGAAATACGCGCGGATCGGATCCACCGTCGAGACGGTGGTCAGCGCTCCCGTGGCCGGCCCCACCAAGTCACCAATTTGGGCCGCGGCCAGCCCCGCGATCCCGTCCACCGGCGCGAGCACGCGCGTGAACCCGAGGTTCAGGCGCGCGTTCTCGACGGCCGACTGGTCGGCCGCCACCGCAGCCTTCGCGGCGAGGTTCGCCTGAACGGCGTCGTCCAAGGTCTGCTGGCTCACGGCCTGCGTTTTCGCCAGCGGCGTGTAGCGGGTCACGTCAAGCTGGGTCTTGGCGGCCAGCGCCTCGTCCTGGTGCTGTTTCGCCAGGGCGGATCCGAGGGCGGCCTCGAAGGGACGGGGGTCAATCTCAAACAGCGTGTCACCCTTGCGGACCGCCGCGCCTTCCGTGTAAACCTGTTTGACGAGGTACCCCGCCACCTGCGCCCGGATGACGGCGTTCGGATACCCGTCCAAACTGCCCACCCACTCCCGCATCACCGGCACATCCCGGGGCGTGACCGTAATCACTTGGACTTTGAGCGCGGGGGGAGGGGCGGCGGGTTTCGGTGGCTCGCAGGCCGCGAGCAGGCAGCAAGCGCCCAGGGCCGCCGTAATCTCGATGTTTCGCATTGACGATCCGTTTGAAAGGGCCCCCCGGCCCGCGTTGCCTCCGCCCCCCTTCCGTCCCGCCGGGCGGCCAGTCAAGATGCCAGCATTAGCCGCCGAAGCAAGACGGTTCTGCCGGCTCATTACGGTCGACTTCCGGCCCGGAAACCGCCAACTTCCCCGCATGAAACAACACTCTTCGGCGGGCCGTTCACCGGTCTCCCGCCCCCTGCGCCGGGCGGGCATCGTACTGGCCTTCGCCTGCGCCGCCGCCCTTGGTTGGTCCTCACCGGCCGCCCCCGCCGCACTGAGCGCCGGCGGTGGTGATCTCGCGCCGACCAACGCGCCGCCCGCGCCGGGTTATGAAAGCGGGCCGCAGGTCCTTGCCGCCATCGGACGGGGCGAGATAAAACTCGTCAAGACGCCCGAAGAGATGCCGCCTGGCGTGGTCGAGGAATCCAACTTGGAATATGGCAGCCCCGGCGGCCGTTCGCTCCGCCTCGATCTTTTCCACCCCGCCAGCGTCGCGAAGCCCGTCCCCGGGTTGATTTTCATCCACGGCGGCGCCTGGAGCGGCGGCGACCGCAAGATGCTGCGAGTGTACGGCATGTCATACGCCCGCAAGGGCTACGTCACCGCCTGCATTTCCTACCGGCTCTCGGGCGAAGCGACCTCCCCCGCGGCCATCCAGGATTGCAAATGTGCCGTCCGCTGGCTGCGCGACAATGCCGGGAAATACCATGTGAATCCGGACCAGATCGGGGTGATCGGCGGCTCCGCGGGCGGCCACCTCGCCATGATGCTCGGTTATGCCTCGGATCCCTCCCTTGAGGGGGATGGAGGTCACACCGGCGTCAGCAGCAAGGTCCAGGCGGTGGTGAACTTCTACGGCGTTTATGACATGACCACGCCGGCCTGCCGCGTGGCGGGGCCGGTGGTCAAGTTCGTGGGCGGCAAGTCCTACGCCGAGGCGCCGGAACTCTACACCCGGGTCTCCCCGGTCCATTACCTCGCCAAAGGCGCGCCGCCCACCTTGATCCTGCATGGGACGATCGATGATCTGGTGCCGATCAGCCAATCGGACGCACTCGCTGACCGCCTCCGCGAGCTGGGGGTGCCGTTTGTTTACGACCGGCTGCCGGGCTGGCCGCACGCGATGGACATGGCTGAGGTCGTCAACCAGCGCTGCCAGTTCATGATGGACGCCTTCTTCGCCCGGCATCTTCCCCTGCCCCGCTGAACGACTGCCGCGGGGGCCCGCTCCCCGTGCCGGCCCGTCAGGCAGGTCAGGAAGCGACGTGGACGACCGCGCCCGAAGGGAGGATCCACCCCAAAACCCAAGTGATGGCGTAGGCCAGCAAGAACGAAAGCGGCAGGGTCAGCACCCAGGTCCACACGATGGTTTCCACCAAATCCCAGCGCAGCGCCCTCAGATTGCGCGCGGCGCCGACCCCCATGATCGAAGTGGAGACCACGTGGGTCGTGGATACGGGCATCCCCATGCTCGCCGTGGCCATGAGGATGGTGGCGGACGCCGTGTCCGCCGCGAAACCGTTGACGGGCTGAAGGCGGGCGACCTTCCGCCCGAGGGTCTTGATGATCCGGCGGCCGCCGGAGGCGGTCCCCGCTGCCATCGTGGTGGCACAAATCAGTTTGACCCACAGGGGTATCTTGAACGTTCCCAGGTGGAGAAAGCTGGCGAAGGCGGGAACGTGGTCCAACGTCCCGGTTTGCGTGGCGGCGAAGAGCGCGAGCGCTATCAGTCCCATAGTTTTCTGGGCGTCATTGCTGCCGTGGCTGAACCCCAGAAACGCCGCGCTGAAGATCTGCAGCGGGCGGAAGGTCCGATTCACCGAGGAGGGCCTGAGCTTGAACAACCCGAGGTAAAGCACGGTCATCCAGACCATCCCCAGGCCGAAACCGATGAGCGGCGAACTGAACATGGGGATGAGCACCTTGTAAAGCACTCCGCCCCACGCGTACCAGGGCTTGCCCGCGACCGGCGCCGACCAGATGACCACGCTCCACTGGTTGTGCGTGGACGCCACCGCCGCGCCGATCATGCCGCCCACCAGGGCATGGCTGCTGCTGGACGGCAGCCCCATGCGCCAGGTGATCAGATTCCACGTGATCGCCCCCAGCAGGGCTGCGATCAGCGTCAGGTTGGTGATTGAATGGGTGTCCACCAACCCCTTGCCGATCGTGGTGGCCACACTCTCGCCGCACAACGCCCCCGCCAGGTTCGTGACCGCGGCCAGCATGATGGCATGCCCCGGCGTCAGGACCTTGGTCCCGACGACCGCCGCGATAGAATTGGCGGTGTCGTGAAACCCGTTGATGAACTCGAAGATCAGCGCGACCGCGACCACCAGAAGCAGGAGGGTCATGGGACCTACGAGTTCTTCAAGGCGATGTGCGCCACCACCGCCCCGGCATCGCGGCAGCGGTCGATGATCTTCTCCAGCAGCTCGTAGAGGTCCTTGAGCACGATGACTTGCAGCGGCTCGTGCCGGCCGCCAAACAAATCCTTGTACAACGCCATCATCTGCTTGTCCGCCTCCCCCTCGAGGAACTGCAGCTTGTCGTTCAACTCCTTGACGAGTTCCAGATTCACGCCCCCCCGGAGGGAGCGGACCAGGTTGAGCACCAGATCGGTGGCCTGCCCGAGGAGGCCGGCCTGGCGCGAAAAATCGACGCCCTGGACAAACTGCGGCGTGAGCAGCGCACGTTCGATGAACTTCTCGACCGTCTTCGGGATTTTGTAGAGTGCTCCCGAAAGCGCCTCGATGTCCTCCCGCTCGATGGCGGTGATGAAGGTGGCGTACACCGCCGCGGTAATCTCCTTCGTGATCTGCTTGTCCTTCCGGCGCGAGTAGGTGAAATGATCCAGGGAGACCGCCTCGTCCAGGCCCTTGGCGAACTTCACCAGGCCTTGCACGCTCGTGCGAGCCTCCTCCGCGCTGGCCTCCAGGAGCGTGAAGAACTTGTCCCCCTGCCCCAGCATCTTCTGAAGTGAAAACATGATGGGCCGCAGTTTTGCCCATCCCGGCGCGGATGGCACGAAAAAACCCGCCGCCCCTCACCACTTGGTCTTGATGCCGCACGCCCGCAGGACACACCAGCCCCGCGCCGCCTCAAACAGCGCGAACACCGCCCCCGCCGCCAGCAACCCGCCGAGCCATATCGAGACCGCGAATCCCCAGACGGAAGCTCCGGCCAGCAACACCGCCCACGCCAGGCGGACGACACGCCCCTTGCGCTCCAAGTTTGACTGGAGGAACTTCTTCATGCGTTGCGGAATGTCTCGATATTTGACAACCCCGGAGAGGGATCGGATCCTCTCCAGCTTAGTGGACACGCCGTGCGATACAAAGGAGAATGGATGGCCCAAACCCGCTGGTAAGAAACCTCGCGGGCGGCGGACCAGGGGCTGCACGGGTTGACCGCGATCCGACGTGCAATACATCGTGCCGATTTGCAATGGAACCTGAGGGGCTTGGGGAATGAGCATTTCGCCCTCGATCGTCTGGTTCCGCCAAGACTTGCGCCTGGCCGACAACCGGGCGCTGCAAGCCGCCCTGGCCAGAGGCGGGCCCATCGTACCGGTTTACCTCCATGCCCCGGACGAGGAGAGCCCCTGGCAGGCGGGTGCCGCCTCGCGCTGGTGGCTTCATCACTCGCTTCTGGCCCTGCAAGACCGGTTGGCAGCGACCGGATCGCGGCTGATCCTCCAGACCGGATCGAGCCGCGGCTGCCTCGCGGACTTGGTGCGGGAAACGGGCGCAGAGGCGTTGTTTTGGAACCGCCGTTACGAACCCGCCGTCACCTTGCGTGACACCGGGATCAAGGAGTTCTTCCGCTCCCAAGGCGTGCGGACGGAGAGTTTCGCTGGGGCCCTGTTGAGCGAGCCATGGACCGTGCGGAACCAGGCCGGCGGCCCTTTCCAGGTCTTCACCCCGTTTTGGCGACATTGCCGGGCCTGCCTCGATCCCGCAGCCCCCGCCACGCCGCCTGCCCTCCTCTCCCCGCCGCGCCGGTGGCCGGCCTCCCTGAGGGTCGCGGACCTGGGGCTGGAGCCCCGCATCGCCTGGGCCGGGGGGATGGCCGCCGCGTGGGAGCCCGGGGAGGACGGCGCCCGCCGGCAGTTGGAGAGCTTCCTGGCTGAAGGTCTTGCCGCCTACAACGCGGACCGGAACCGCCCCGATCTCCGAGGTACGTCGCGGCTCTCCCCCCACCTCCACTTCGGAGAAACCAGCCCCGCCCAGATTTGGCATGCCGTGCGCCTCCGGGCCGAAAAGGTGGGCGGCGAGGGAGCCGATTGGCGCGACTCACGCTTCATCACGGAGGTGGGCTGGCGCGAGTTCGCCCATCACCTGCTTTTCCATTTTCCACATACTCCCTCGGAGCCACTCCGGGAGAACTTCCAGCACTTCCCTTGGCGCGAGGATGCCATCGGATTCAAGGCGTGGACGAAAGGGCTCACGGGTTACCCGATCGTCGACGCCGGGATGCGGGAACTCTGGGCCACTGGCTGGATGCACAACCGGGTGCGGATGATCGTGGCTTCCTTCCTGGTCAAGGATCTCCTCATCCCCTGGCAGAAGGGGGCCGCGTGGTTTTGGGACACGCTGGTGGATGCCGACCTGGCGCAAAACACCTTCGGGTGGCAGTGGACGGCCGGTTGCGGGGCGGACGCCGCACCCTATTTCAGGATCTTCAACCCAGTGAGCCAGGGCGAGAAGTTCGACCCGCGAGGCGATTATGTCCGCCGTTGGTGCCCGGAACTGGCCAGGCTGCCGGATGAAGTGATTCACCAGCCGTGGGAAGCCGACCTCACCAGGTTGGCTGGGGCCGGGGTCGTGCTCGGCCGGTGCTACCCTCACCGACTGGTCGACCACGACTTCGCCCGGAAACGCGCGCTCCAGGCCCTGGCGGAGACCAAGCGCGCATGAGGGACTACTTCACATCCCCGAAACAGAAGAGGCTCTTGAAGCCCCGCACCCAAACCCGACCCTGGCTGATCGCGGGCGAGGCGTAGCACGGCTCGCCGAGTTCATATTTCGCCTCGCGTTGGAAACTCGCCCCCGGGCGGAGCACGTTGATTTCGCCCTTGTCGTTGATCAGATACAACAAGCCGCGCAGGAGCACCGGCGAGGCATGGTGGCGCCCCAACGGTTCCTGCCACAACACCCGGCCGGTTTCGGCCTCGTAAGCGTAGGCCACACCGGCCGTATTCACGCTGTACAGGATGTCGCCCAGCGTGATCAAGGAGACGATGTAAGGGGCGCCTTTCTTGTCCCCCCAGACCACCTTCGACTTGGTCACGTTCCCCACGCCGTCCGGCCGGATGGCGAGGATGTGGGACTCGGGCCAACTGCTGCTGATGTAGAGGAGGCCCGCGCCTTCGTTATAGCAGGGGGAGGCGGCAAACTCCTGGGACGGCCCGTCGACCATCCACTTCGGCTCGCCTGAGTCGGGGTCAAACCCCGTGACACACCGGTCGCCGCATTGGACCAACTGCGGCCGGCCCGCCATCTCGCGGATGAAAGGCGCGCTGTAGCTGATGCCCTTGTTCCCCCGGTGGACGCACCAACGGGTCCGGCCGGTCTCGCGATCCAGGGCGATCAGAAAGGAGTCGCCCTTGCTGTCGCCGTCGAAGATCACCATGTCCTTGTACAGGATCGGTTCGTTGGAAAAGCCCCACTCGCCGACGTGATTGCCCGGCTTCACCAACCACGCCTGGCGGCCGTCCCGACAGAAGTGCGCGGCGACCACCAAGGCGTCCCCGACCCGGAACGCGGCGTAAACCCGCTCGCCATCGGTGGCAGGGGTGGCGGAGGCGTAGGTGTTCTCCTTGTGGATCGGCTCAAGAGGCCCCTCTGCCACCGTGCTCTGCCAGACCAACCGCCCCGTATCGCGGTCGAAACAGACCAGTGCCCGCTGCAAGCGATCGGGGAACGCGGTGGCGGTGAAGATCCGATCCCCCCACACCACCGGCGAGGCGTGTCCCACGCCGGGCACCGGAACCTTCCAGAGGAGGTTCGAGGAGGGGTCCCACCGGATTGGTGCCTGAGTGTCCAGGCTGATGCTGTCTCCCCGCGGACCGCGCCAGACGGGCCAGTTCTCCGCCGAGGCTCCGCCGACAAGACCGGCGGCCAGCAACGCTGTCAGCCACATTCGCTTTCGTTTCAACATAGGCAGATGATCCCGGTCCTGACTCACGGTGCGGAAGCTCCGGCGGCCGCCCAACCGGAGGACAGCGCAAGAAAACAGGCTGCGGCGCTCTTCCCCGCCTTGGCGTCCCCCCGGCTGCGGGCGTCGAAGTCACGCAGGAACGAGCCGGCGTCCGACCATACGGTCTGCACGACCCCTTGAAACCGGTCCCGCATCGGCGCGGACGACTGCTCGCGGAAACGCACCATGTCGGCCCACTGCTGGCCCGCAGCCCGCGCATTCGTCCAGGGACAAGCCGCGACCCGGAACCCCTTCATGGCGAAATAAACCGCCGACAGCTCGGCGCGCTCGTAATGCCAGTCGCAGATGAACACGTCATGCGGGATCAGATCCACCGCCCGGCCGGTGCCGTTCGCGCTCGCCTCCCACTCGCCCATCCCGCTGGTCTTACCGTCGATGAGCCGGTCCCCCCAAATCCACAATTCCCGCCGCGACGCCTTGAGGTGGTCGCGGATGAGCGACACCTCCCCGGCGAACAGGCCCGCCTTGTCCTTGCCACCACAGCGCGGGCATTTCGCCTCCCCCAGGTAAAACACCTCGTCCATCCCCGCGTGGAACGCGTCCGCCTCGAAGGCGTCGCAGACCTCGTCGACGGCGGCGAAGACCACGTCGTGGACCTGTGGGTGAAGGGGGCAATAGCTCCGGCAATACAACCCATCCGGGTTGGGCCAGACATATTTCGCGGGGTTCGTCACCCACGGGGTCTCGTCAAACTCAGGATGCACGCTGAGCAACGCACCGGTGTGGGACTCCCAGGATTGGTGCCCCAGCAGGTTGATCTGGGGGATGAGGCGGATCTGGTTGGTCCGGCAGACAGCCACCAGGCGCTGGACATCGGCCTTCGAGAGCCCCCCCGGAGCCGCCAGTTCCGGGCGGCTCGCGAACTGGTAATTGAAATCCACCCGCAGGATGAGGGTGTTCACCCGCCGGGGTGCCAATCCGCGGGCAATAAACCCGGCAAAGGACTCGACCTGCGACGGCCCCGGCGCCGCGATGCAAAAGCCCCGCACCGGCGGACCGTCGGCCGCGGAAAGGCCCCTTGGCGCAACCACCGCGACGGCCAGGGTCATGGCCAAGACCGCGGCGCAGGCCGACCTTCGCGCCAGCCTGGAACCTGTCCCAAGGGAAGTGCTCATCCGGCGACTATCCCCCGCCGGGCGAGGAAAGAAAAGGCGAAAACGCTGCCGGCCGGACCAGGGAATGCCACCTCAACGGGGGCTCGAGAAGGGGTAGGGGGCGGAATGGGGCAAAAAGGACGGAGCCGCCGTCTCTGCCTATTTGGTGATGGTGCCGATGGAGGGGGTCGAACCCACACATCCTCACGGATACTAGATTTTGAGTCTAGCGCGTCTGCCAATTCCGCCACATCGGCTCACCTGCCACCCGGGGGGATGACCTCCCTAATATTCCGAAACGGGGGACAGGGGGCAAGCTGAAAGGGGCCGGAATTACAAATTTGTAATCGCATTGGAGTGAACAGGGGTCACCCCTCACCCGTCCAACCCTGCGTGACGGCGAAAAGCAGGAATAACGAGTTCCCTGGGCTCGCGAAGGGACAGGTCTGGAAGGCCGACAATTCGTACCTCCAGATCGTGGACGAGGGGAAGCGCCACATCCAGTACAAGCTGATGAAGGCTCCCGACCAGCCCGCCGTTTTCACCCGGCTCATCCGGGCGGAGATGTTGGCGGTTTACCTGAGCGCCACCGGCGCGGTGCTGACCAATTAGGCCGGAGCGGTTTCAGGTCACCCGGATGCGGGGCTGTGCGGGTGCCGGCTGCGCCACAGCACGTTTTTCCAAGTCCCGCTGGCTGAGACGGTGCCGCGCGGCAAGGGCCTGCGGCGTGGAGGGGAACTCCCGCTCCACCTGGGCCAGCACCTTGAAGCCGGTTTCCGGGTCTTTCCGGTAGCGGATGTGCCACGCGGCGACCAGACTCAACCATTCGGCGCGTTGCGGTTCGGGCTGGTCTTCCATCTCAAGCAGAAGTCGGAGCTGAGCGATACCATCGTCGGCCCGGCCGAGGTGCTCGGCCAACAGCCGGGCGAGGCGCTCGCGGGCCGGGACGTAGCGGGGGTCCGCCTCCAAGGCCCGGACGCAATCCCGCGCTTTTTCGGCCGCCTGCCGACGGTCTCCCTCCGGCTCCGGCCCGTCTGCAGCCGCGTCCAGCCGATCCCCGAGCGCCGGCATCGGAATCGCGTGGGACACCTGCTGGTCCTTCAGCTCGCTGGCGGTGTGCGGAGTCTGGTTGATCCGCAACTGCGCCATGCGGGCGAGATGCGATCCGGGAAACCGGTGGATGATCATCTCCAGGCAGCGCCGGGCACCGTCGGGGTCGGACTTGAGCTTGAGATGCCAGTCGGCGAGACGATGGAGGGCGACGGAGACCTGTGACGCGGTGACCTTGGGCTGGTCACAAATGTCGAGCACGGTCTGCTCGGCCTCGGCCAGATCCCTAAAATGGTCGGCGTAGAGCGCCGCCATCATCATCCAGCCCTCGAAGTCGTCCTCGCATTGTTCGAGTTCCTTGATGATCTCCAACTCCGCCTCGGCGTACTTGCCAAATTTCGTCTTCGCGACGGCGCGGGCGTACATGGGGGAGCGCTTCGGCGGGCGGATCAAGCCGGGGGCGTAAACCGCGCAGGGGAGAAGGACCATCATGGCCGCCAGCCCCAGCACCGGCAGGCGTCCCAGCCAGAGCAACCCGAGTGCGGGCAGGATCAGGGCGAGGAAGCAAATCCACCAGAGGTTCGCCAACCCCTGGCGGACCGGCTTGGCGAGGCCGCGCGAAATCCCGGCGAGTCTCCAGCCGAGGGTGATCGCCAGCCAGTAGGTGGTGACGATGAACACCCCCGCGCCAAAATACCGGAGGTAAACGGGCAGCCATTTCGCCCCCTTGTTCTGCGCCTGCTGGATCTGGGGCATGAACGCGGGGAAATCCCAGGAGAGGCCCAAATTCAAGACCGCCCACAACGCCAATGGAACCAGCAGCCCCTTCAAGGTCCAACCCCGGAGCCAACGGAAGGTCTCCAGCCGGCGATCCCCGCCCGCCAATCGCAGCAGCGCCACCCAGCCCGCCGAGACGGACATGGCCCCCAGGAAGCCGAGCCAAATAAAGGTAGCGAGCGACTGCGCCATGCACACATCATGGTCCAACCTGGACCGGCTGTCGAGCGGGGGGTGAGGCTCGCCTGGAGGCCCGCGGTGATGGCAACGGGTGAGGCCGGCAGCCGCGGCAGCAGGAAGGGGGGCGTCCGGGAGGTGGGAAGCCGGTCCGCCCCGTTGGCTGCATCCTCCGCCCCGCCTCGGGGGTGGATCGCGGAGCGCGGCCCCCTTCCGAGCGGCGGAAAGCGGCAAAAAGTCACGCTTTTGGCTTGATCCTGATCCCCCACGTGTTACTAAGAGAGAAATGCGTACCAGGAAAGAGACAGGCTCTGCTCCAGCCGCTGATCGCTTCAATATGCCCAACACCCATTTCCACCGTCACCTGCCGCCCGGTTCCCGGGCGAACGCCTGGTTGGTCGCAAGCGCGGCGATCCTCATTTTCGCGGCGGCGGCCAATGCCGAATCGAGCGCGACCGTGGCCAAGCCGCTGATGCCGCGCAAGATAGAGGTGCAGACCCCGGCGGATGGCGCGGCAGTCGTGGCCAAGGGCGGGCGGCTGATCGCCGATTACGGAAGCTACCAGCTTTACGCGGCACCCGCGGGGACCACCACCGGCTCGGGGGTGGTGCGTGATGAGTTCAACCACGTCCGCCTCAACGCGGTGGACCTGGACACCGCCTCTCCCGCAGCGCAGGCGATGCGCCAGCCCGTGGGGCATTTTTCCGGCAAAAGAATGCATCTGGTGCAGTTCGCCGGACCGGTACAAGGCCCCTGGCGCGAAGCGCTGGTGCAGGCCGGGGCGGCAATCGTCACCTATATCCCCAACAACACCTACTTGGTTTACGGGGATGAGCAGGCGATTACCCAAATCCAAGCATCGGCGACCGGCTCCGAGGTCATCCAGTGGGAGGGGGCTTACCTGCCTGAATACCGGCTGCACCCTGCCGCGAAGACGACGGACGCCGCCGGCCAGCCTCAGACCGTGGGAACCACCCAGTTCACCGTGCAGATGGTTGCCGACCCCGTCGAGAACGCCGCCACGCTGGCGCTCGCCGGGCAGTTGATGACCGCCCCGCTCGTTTACGAGGACGCGTTCTTGAACTACCACAACTTCATCGTGGAAATGGCCCCCGAGGACCTGCCCAAACTGGCCCAACGCAACGATGTGGTTTCCATCCAGCCCTACCACACCCCCCGCAAGTTCGGCGAGCGGCAGGATCAAATCGTGGCGGGGAACGTCTCCAACGGCAATCTGACCGGCCCGGGCTATTTGGCGTGGCTCGGCTCGAAGGGCTTCACCCAGGCCCAGTTCAACACCTCCGGCTTCGTGGTGGACCTGAGCGACAGCGGGGTCGACAACGGCACCAAGTCGCCCAACCACCCCGGCTTGCACGCCGAAGGGACCTCGAACGGAGTCAGCCGCGTGGTTTATGCGCGGCTTGAAGGCCGGCCGAACGTGGGCAGCACGCTGGAGGGGTGTGACGGGCATGGCAATCTGAACGCCCACATCATTGAGGGCTACGCGGATCAGGCGCTCGGCTTCCCCTTCACCGACACCAACGGCTATCATTACGGACTGGGGGTCTGTCCGTTCGTCAGCCTCGGCTCCTCGGTCGTGTTCGACCCCAGCTCGTTCACCACTCCCACACCCTCCACGCTCATGTCCAAGGCGTACCAAAACAACGCGCGGATCAGCAACAACAGTTGGGGCACGGGCCCCGGTGCCAGCTATGACGTGCTGGCCCAGGAGTACGACGCCCTGGTGCGCGACGCCCAGCCGACGAACGGGGCGGTCTCCACGCCAGGCAACCAGGAGATGGTAATCGTCTTCGCCGCCGGGAACTTCGGTCCATCGACCGGTTCTTGCGGTTCGCCGGGCATTGCCAAGAACATCATCTGCGTGGGCGGCTCAGACAACGTCCAGGCCTTCGGAGGGACGAACATGGAGGATGGATGCTTCGTCACCGACGGCGAGGCCACGAATGCCAACGCCATCGCTTCGTTCGCCAGCGAGGGGCCGACCACCGACGGCCGCCACAAGCCGGATCTGGTCGCCCCGTGCACCCATGTTTCAGGCGGGGTGGGCCAGGAGGCCGGCTACGACCCGAACTTGGGCACGGCGCTGGCTTGTTTCAACGCCGTGGGCGTCTGCGGCGGTCTGGAGGTCACCGGCTCGAACCTCTGGTTTTACCCGGATGGACAACAGTTTTACACCGCCTCCTCCGGGACCAGCCACTCCACGCCGGCGGTGTCGGGCGCCTGCGCCCTCCTGCGGCAGTATTTCATCAATCTCTATACCAACCCGCCGAGCCCGGCGATGACCAAAGCGTACCTCATGAACTCGGCCCGGTACCTCGACGGTCCCCTGGCGGACGACGACCTCTGGTCGAATGCGCAGGGGATGGGCGGACTGGACTTGGGGGTCGCTTTCGATGGGACCCCGCGGGGGTTGCGCGATGAGCTGGCCCAGGACCTCCTCACCGCAACAGGCCAAGCCCTGACCTTCGAAGGAACAGTGCTGGATCCCACCAAGCCACTCCGCATCACCCTCGCGTGGACGGACGCCCCGGGCAGCACGACCGCCAGTGCCGTGTTGAACAACGACTTGGATCTCGAGGTGACGATCGCGGGTCTGACCTACAAAGGGAACGTCTTCTCCGGGGCTTTCTCCGCCACCGGCGGAAGCACCGACCATACCAACAACGTGGAGAGCATCTTCCTGCCCGCCGGCCTCGGTGGCAAATTCACGCTCAAGGTGACGGCGTCGAACATCAACTCTGACGGGGTGCCGAACAACTCCACCGCGCTGGACCAGGACTTCGCCCTGGTCGCTTACAACGCCGTGGTAGGCAATCCCCCGGCCATCAGCAGCCTTACGCCGACCAACCCCATGGTCCTGGCGGGCGCGAGTGTGACTTTCGCGGTTGCCGCCACCAGCCCCGGCCTGCCGATGGGCTACCAATGGCACGCCAAAGGTTCCCTCATCCCCGGGGCGACGAACAGCTCGTATGCCCTCGTGAACGTGTTTCCCACCAACTCCGGCACGTATTCAGTGGTGGTTTCGAACGTCATCGGAACGACCACCGGCTCCTCCACGCTGACAGTGGTCCCGACCGTGCCGCTCGCGGTCGCACTCGACAACACCAACCTCGCCTGGGTCACGAACGCGAGCACGCCGTGGTACGGCCAGACGAACGTCTCCTACACCAACGGTTCCTCGGGCCGCAGCTACTTCATTGGCGAAGCCGCCCAATCGACCCTCAGCACGACCATTTCCGGCCCGTCCCTCCTCTCCTTCTGGTGGAAGGTCTCGTCCCAAACCAATGCCGATTATCTCAGCGTCTCGGTCAACGGAACAACGCAAAACCAAATCTCCGGGGCGGTCAATTGGCAACTCCTGCAGGTGTACTTGGGGGGGGGCCAGAACACGGTCGCCTGGACGTATGCCAAGGGGACCAACGGGTCGGCCGGGTTGGACGCGGGTTTCCTGGACTTGGTGGCCGTCGCCCCGGGCGGAACTGCGCCGCAGATTACCAGCCAGCCGGCCAGCCAGAACGCCACCTACGGGAGTTCCGTCCTGCTCACGGTGGGAGCGCTGGGGACCCCCCCGCTCAGGTACCAATGGAGCTATGATGGCCAGGCGGTGGCAGGTGCGACCGCGTCGAGCTATGCGATCCCGGCGGTTTCCGCTGCCACCATGGGCAATTACTCGGTGGAAATCTCGAACGGATTGGGCTTCACCAACAGCGCGACCGCGAAGGTGGTGGTCATCCCTGTGTTCGCCACGGGAAGCCGCGACTTCCAGCAAACCACCGTGCCGGGCGCGGCGGCTGGCGCCGTGGCCATCGCGGCAGGGGATTACCACAGCCTGTCCCTCAGCGCCGCTTGGATGCCCGCGGGTTGGGGAGACAACTACAACGGCCAGACCACCGCGCCCGCCAGTCTGCAAAATGTCGTGGCGATCACGGGTGGCGGTTACTTCAGCCTCGGATTGACACGCGGCGGTACCGTGGTCGGTTGGGGTGCGAACGACGTCGGCCAGACCAACCCGCCCGCAGCCGCTTCCAACGTGGTGGCCATCGCCGCGGGTGAATCCCACGCTCTGGCGCTGCGGGCCGACGGCACGGTCGTCGCCTGGGGCGACAACAGCGCCGGTCAGACCAACGTGCCTGCCTCGCTGTCCGGCGTGGTGGCCGTGGCGGCCGGCGGCAACCACAGTCTCGCCCTCCAGGCCAACGGCACGGTGGTCGCCTGGGGCGACAACTCGGACGCTTACGGCCAGTTCGCCGGCGAATCCGTGGTGCCGTGGGGACTTTCCAACGTGGTGGCAGTGGCTGCCGGGGGTTACCACAGCCTCGCCCTCCTTCAGAACGGCGCAGTGGTCGGCTGGGGCGACAACTCGGAGGCCCAAGCCCAGCCTCCGGCTCTCACCAACGCCGTCGCCCTCGCAGCCGGCAGTCTGCACAGCCTCGCCCTGCTCGGCAACGGGATGGTGGTTGGTTGGGGCAATGATTTTGCTGGTGAGTACGACTTCCCCGCCTCGCTGCCGCCCGTGCTCGCCATCGCCGCGGGCAGTGCCCACAGTCTGACCCTGCTCGGGCAGACCGCGTCCGCTCCCACGTTATTCCTGCCCGCCCTCTCGGCGGGCCAATTCTCGGCGGTGGTGTCCACCGTTGCCGGCCAGCACTTCTCACTCCAGTACAAGAACTCCCTCTCAGATTCGTCTTGGACGACCGTGGCGACGACCTTCGGCAACGGGATGCCACAGTTGCTGGTGGATAGCTCGGCAGGTCCGGTCCAGCGGTTCTACCGGGTGCAACAGTGGTGATCCCGCTTGAAGGTAATCACTGACGAGGGCTGCTGCCAATATGAGCAGCCCGGCCACCCCGAGCGCCCCCAGCGGGTCTCGGGGACGCTCCTGCGGCTGCGGGCCCAGCAGCGTTTGCCGATTCAGTGGGCCGAGCCCGGCGAGTGCTCGGACGCCCAGATCCTGCGCGCGCACTTCCCCTATCTCTTAAAGGGGCTGGAGGCAGGCCAACCGTTCGACGAGGACACCCCCTGCCACGAGGGCATCGGACGTTTCGCGCGGAGGTCCGCCGGGGCCGCCCTGGCTGCCGCCCGCGCAGCGCAGGAGGAAGGTGGTGCGTTCAGCCTCATGCGACCACCGGGACACCATGCGCTCCGCGGCCGCCCGATGGGGTTCTGTTACCTGAACAACATGGCGATCGCCGTTCTTGACGCCCTGGCCCGGGGGGCGGGCCCGGTCGCGGTGCTGGATTTCGATGTCCACCACGGCAACGGCACCGAGGCAATCCTGCTGAACGAGCCCGGCACCTCCTTTTACTCCATCCACCAGGCGCCGTGCTACCCCGGGACCGGCACCCGCAACGTCGGGAAAAACTGCTACAACTTCCCCTTGCCGCCGCGCACCCCGCGGGCCGAGTACCGCCAATCATTCCAAAGTGCGCTCGAACACCTCGCCGCGGGAAAACCCGGGATCATCGGGGTGTCCGCGGGATTCGACGCCTACGCGCGGGATCCGCTCGCCGAAATGACCCTCGAAGCCGAGGACTACCACTGGATGGGGGCGCAGTTGCGCGCCCTCGGCATCCCGGCCTTCAGCTTGCTCGAAGGCGGCTACAGCGACGACCTCCCCGAGCTCGTGCTCGCCTACCTCTGCGGGTTGCAGGGCGTTTGAGCCCTTGTCTTTACCCACATCTTCGGCTGCGCTGGCTAACGGCTTCTAATATCATAACATATTGTCAGACATCGCGTTAGGCAACGGGTCGTGCGTCGCTACGCGACGCGTCCGGTTCTTGGACGCCGAACCGTGGACCGAGGTCCACGGCTACCATCGGGCCGCCGCTACGCGGCGAAGCGGATTTCGGCCATTTCGGGCCTGTTCCAAGGCGCGAATAAGGTTCACTCAGCGCCGGTGGCGCGAGATCTGGGTAAAGACAAGCGTTTGAGCCTCCACCATCCCCTGCCCCGGTCAGATGTGCTCCGCGATCATCGGCGCGGGTTGGAAGGTCAGATCCCGCTCGGGCGGGAGCGAGGGGTCGCCGCTGGCGAGCACCCGGAACTGGCGGATTTGGAAGGAGATTTCCCGGCCGTCCTCAAGCCCG
>Ga0182030_10008170_pt1 | contig 21726 bp, 25 predicted proteins | sample 812S3MmetaG_FD_121299 | JGI IMG/M metagenome (GOLD analysis project Ga0182030, IMG submission 121299) | Permafrost microbial communities from Stordalen Mire, Sweden - 812S3M metaG (Illumina Assembly) | ecosystem: Environmental > Terrestrial > Soil > Wetlands > Permafrost | place: Sweden... | reverse complement strand
GTGGAGATTTGGGGACCTGGCGGCAGCTACATCAATCCGGAGTGGAAGGAAGCGATGTTCCGCGACGCTTCTCAGCATCTCGGAAAGTTGCAGCAAGACCTGGGCGTCAAAGCGGACGTCTTAATCGGCACGGGTGATGTGCCGAAGGTGCTGAGCCAACTGGCGAAGCAGACGAAAGCAGATCTGCTTGTGACCGGGTGCTACCCTTATGGCGAAAACCTGCGGACCCACGGCTACGCAATCATTTGCGCGGTGTCGATTCCAGTTCTGAACGTGTGAAAGCTCAGACTCGCAGAGAAGCGGTCGCTATTCGTCGGATCGGATGTCCTCTTAACGGAATCAGAATTTCGTGTTGCAAGTGAACTTTCGAAGAAAAGGGAGATGCGCGGCCATGATTGAAAGACTTAAGGAATGCCGGGGAGCAGCGTTTGGATCAAGGTGGACGGAAGAATTCGCGGCGATGAAGTCACGGCATTCGAGCCGCAAATTTCTCATTAAGGAACGGAGAGCGCGGCCGATCGGAATCCTGGCGGATCTTTCGCAGATGGAGGGAGCGGATTGGAAGGCGCGCTGGGATGAAATGCGATTTCCCCAGAAATACACCGACCATATCGCGCGAATGGCAGTGGTCGGTGCCGACAAATGGGAAGAAGTGGTGGCGATGCTCATCGCCGGAACCGCCGTTCTTCAGGCCGAAACCCGCTAATTCACAAGCGCCGAGATTGGTGCCGCCTGGGACTGGGTCAGAACCAGTAAGACTGCGGATCGCGTCCCGGTACGAACCATGTATCTGGGTACAGCTCTCTTTAAGGACTACATTCCTGAGTACACGGAACTGTAACCGGCACGGCCTGAGGACCTAAGGCAAACACTATGTCATCTCAACCAGGAAACGCGTTCGAAACAATGGGCCGCGAGGATTTATTGCGGGCACTGGAAATGTTCGCCAAGAACTGGCTCGCCCACGATGGCTGCTGGTTCCTTGCAGCAGAGGAACGTTTCGACATGGAAATCGCCATTGATCTGGACGCGCGCTCCTGGAAGCGCTTCGCTTCTGCGGAGGCTCGACGCATCATGACCACATTCAACATTCAGGCTGGTGGTGGTCTTGAAGCCCTCGAAAGAGCCCTAAGTCTGCGGCTCTACGCTGTTATCAACACTCAACGGACCGAATGGTCGGACGACCGCAGGCGTCTGCGCTTCTTCATGGATGTCTGTCGAGTGCAGGAAGCCCGGCGCCGCAAGGGTCTGGCGGATTTCCCCTGCAAAAGCGTTGGCGTCATTGAGTTCGAAACGTTCGCGGCGACTATCGATCCGCGAATTCGTACGGCCTGCTTGCAATGTCCCCCTGACGCAGCTTCCGGCCAGTATTGTGGGTGGGAGTTCACGATTGCGTGACCGGATCCCATCCCGTAACCCCGCTAGCGCTGGGGATTCTGACGCTCATCGCCGCGTGATCCAGGTCACCAACGCCGAGCGGTGAGTCAGTTACATTAATCTCAGATGATTCGGCCGAGCATTGGGCATTGGATCGCCGTACATGTGATTTGACGTCTGGGAGCCCGATAGCGTTCACCTTGAAGAAAGTTGAGCCCATTCTGTAACAAATTCCGTAGCGCCTGCATTTCTCGTTATGAAGGAAGTGAAATATGAATACTAGCTACAGTTTTGAATCCTCAGCTCGTTGGACGGGCGGCCAGCAGGGCGTGGTCGCGGGACACGAAGTCAAGCCATCGATCAATTTTTCCGCTCCGCCGGAATTTCACGGCCAGGCAGAGGTCTGGACGCCTGAACACTTCTTCACCTCAGCGGTGGCCACGTGTTTTATCACGACATTTCAGGCCATTGCGGCGTATTCGAAGTTCGAAGCGCACGCTCTAGAAGTGTCTGTGGAAGGCCAAGTGGAAAAGGGCGAGGGCGGATTCCGGTTCACCCGCGTCACGATTCGTCCGATGTTGACGATCAATAGTGAATCGGATCGCGAGCGCGGGTTGCGCCTGCTTGAAAAGGCAGAACAAGCGTGTTTAGTTTCCCGCTCACTCCAAAGCCAGATTCTTCTGGAACCGCAGGTCGTCCTAGCTCCGGCGTCAACCCCAGTCTAGAGTTGTGGAACTGATCGGCCTATTGGCCGCTTCGCAAGAACCAGGAGTTCGTGATGCCCCTTTATGAATACCAGTGCTGCAGCTGCGGCAAAACGTTCGAGATGCTGCGTCGGATGAAAGACGCCGACACCGAACTGGAGTGCCCGAATTGTCACTCGAACAAGGTTGAGCGTCAGTTTTCCACCTTTGCTGCCGGGGGCTGCGGCACGGCCGGTTCGCGCGGCTTTACCTGAGCGCGATAGTCCGCGGCCGGTCGGTCGTAGCATCAGACCTAGAGTACGGTTCGCTGCTACTGCGGCTTGGTTTCGCTGGGTCCAGTCGGGGCTGGTTTCATCGGGCTCATGCCGCCACCCATTCCCGTGCCGCCCATCATCATGCCGCATCCCATGCCTTTGGCCTGGGCGTCTTCCATGTGTTTCAGCATTTGGTCGTGGTGGTCCAACATGGACTGCCACATGTCAATATTCGCTTGCCAGCGTGCCTTTTCATCGGCATTGCTGATGGAGGCAACGCTGGCCTTCATCTTGTCAAAAGCGGAATGCATTTTTTGCGCATCCGTCTTCATGGCTTCGATGTGTTCCTTGCACATCGCCTGCATCTGCTCATGCCGTTGTGCCCGCTGGCCCGACGGTGCGCTCTGGGCCAAAGCCAACGAAGTCAGCATCAATAACGGAACTGTTAGCAGTTTGCTACGTTTCATGGCACTTCTCCCTTTCAACTCTTGGATTTATATAACTCCGCGAAACTCGAATGATCATTTGTTCTCATTCTCAGGGTTGCACGAGAATGCTGGGCTCGGCCCGCCACGCTGCGCTTGGATAACATGGCCTCTAGCTCGCGCGACATCCGCATGGTCGCCAAGCAGGAGGCAACAGCGCGCAGATCCGGCGGCACAGCTGGCAGAGGCGCGAATCCCAGCGCTCATAACATTGAGCCACGTGCAGTCGTTTCCAAAGTCGAGCTGAGAACTGCGAGATCCCAGGCTCATCGCAGGCCAAGTCTTCTACTGACGGACGCACGTTGGGATGGGCATAGCCCAGCGTGGCCCCTGAGCCAGAAAGCCATGCCAGCGTCCGCCGGCCGGTTTCATCAACCTCAACAACGTCTCCTAGATCAAGGATGGCTTTGCGGCCTTTGAGTCTGCTTCGAACCTCTGCCCAATGCTGGGTAAGCAGAGGCACAGTCTCAGCCGTGAGCCTCCCTTCCAGACGCAACTTAACCGTGTACGGTTCGTCGAAAACAAAGATTCGCAGCATACTTCGCTACCTCTGTGGCATAAATGCGAGAACGGCGCGATCCGTTACACGCAACGGCATAACAACCGCCTTGCTCAGGCCCCCGAATGGCCTATTTCTTCGCTGCCAATGGACACGTGCTCAGCCCCACCAGACGGTAAAGCGGGCAAAACCGGAACGCCGCGGTCATAAGAGGTACGACACCGATAATGCCCAGCCATCGAGCGTCCCCGTTCAACACAAATAGCAGGCCCAGCAGAGCCAACCCGATGACGACACGCACGCCACGGTCCACGCTACCAACATTGGCTTCCATAGTCCCTCCCGAACTAAGTCCGCCGAAATGGCTCGGCGGTCGTACTCACACCATCCTCACAGGTCGAGGTCGTGGGCAGTTGCTATTCGATTCCGGCCAGAGCCTGCGTGACTGTCCTCACCCAGAGAGGTGGATCGTCTGCCCGGCAGTTGCAATCGACGGCGCTAAATTCGTCATCGCGACTGCGCAGAAGTGCCACAAGCGGAACGCCCGGCACGGCCTTCCGGAAGTAATTGATAAGGCCTTGGCGTTCTTGCCGAGAGGCGCCATGCCCGATCACGATGACTCCAGGCGATCGATTCGAGAGATCAAGATTCCGTGCAGCGCGCGAACCCACGACAGAAATCACCGGGTGTCCGAGCGATTCGAGAATCTCTTGGCGAATCGACAATAGACTGAGTCGATATTCGACTTGGACGATGGATGTCATTGGTTTCGTCGAATCGTCTGATCCATCAGCCTTTCGAGACAAGGGGTAACGACTCGCGCAATCCCAGCTTTCGAAGCACGAACATCGCGGGGCACCAGTTCGTTAGTCCGGATTGGAACAGGTTCAGTCCCACAAACGCAGTGAACAGATACCAGTAGGGGCTGATCCAGTATCCCAGGCCAAGCGAGATCAAAATGAACGCACCCGCCATCAATCGAAGACCACGTTCTACCGTCATACTTGTACCTCCTGTAGGTGAGATTCAGCAGCGCCCCGTTTCGTCTGGTTGCGCCGCTCGCTCATGTAGTAGAGGACCGGCACCGCCATGCGCGAGAGCACTGTGGAAGCTACTTCGCCTGCCATCAGGGAGAGAGCGAGACCCTGGAAAATGGGATCGAACAGGATCACGCTGGCGCCCACGACGACCGCAGCCGCTGTAAGCAGCATTGGACGGAAGCGCACCGCGCCAGCATCCACGACGGCTTCTTCCAGCGGCATTCCCTGCGAGCGTCGCAGTTCAATGAAATCGACGAGGATGATCGAGTTGCGCACGATGATGCCCGCGCCGGCGATAAATCCGATCATCGAGGTCGCGGTAAAGAAAGCGCCCATCATGGCGTGGGCCGGCAAAATGCCCACCAATGTGAGCGGAATCGGAGCCATGATAACCAGCGGCGTGATGAACGAGCGGAACCAACCCACTACCAGCACGTAAATAAGGACCAGTACTGCTGCGAAGGCCAGTCCGAGGTCACGGAATACTTCCACCGTGATGTGCCACTCACCATCCCACTTCATGGAGAAGCGGTCGGTACGCTCCGGCATGGTCGTGCCCTTGTATTGCTTCACCCCGTAGCCATCCGGCAACTTGATCTTGTCGATCGCCTCGCTCATCTTCATGATGGCGTACACAGGGCTTTCTTCTCCGCCCGCCACATCTCCTGTCACGTAGACTACCGGCTGCAGGTTCTTTCGATACACACTGGTATCGATTGTCGTCTGCTGCAAATTCGTCACTTCTTGCAGCGCGATTTGACCACCGGAAGGAGTCGGGAGCTTAAGATTTTCAAGATCCTGAATACCGGAACGGTCGGGCCGTGACAGGCGCACCTCGATCGGAACATCCTCGCGCGATTGGGGATCGTGCAGCAGCCCGGCATCTGCCCCACTCAGTCCCACCTGCAAAGTGCGAGTAACGTCCGCGGCGGAAATCCCGTGCAGCGACGCCTTGTCGAGGTCTACCTTCAGGTCATACTTGGTCTGCGGGTCCTCCACATACCAATCAACGTCCACGACGCCCGGTGTTTGCTGAAAGACTTTCTTGATCTGAGCTGCCAGTTCAATCTGGCCTTTGTAGTCGGGTCCGTACACTTCGGCGACCAGAGTTTGCAGCACCGGCGGGCCGGGCGGAACTTCGGCAACTTTGATGCGAGCGCCAAAGGGGGCGGCGAGCTTGTCTAATTCCGGACGCAAGCGCCGCGCTATTTCATGGCTTTGCGCTTTGCGGTCATGACGGGACAACAGATTCACTTGAATGTCGGCCTGATTGGGCTGCCGTCGCAGGAAGTAGTGTCGGACCAGGCCGTTGAAGTTATAAGGCCCTGACGTACCCGCATAGATCTGGTAGTTCGTGACTTCCGGCTGCTGCGCAAGATAATGTCCCAGCGTCTGTGTTACCCGCGTAGTTTGCTCCAGCGGCGTGCCATCGGGCATATCGATCATGACTTGAAACTCGCTCTTGTTGTCAAAGGGCAGCATCTTGACGCGTACCCACTTCAACGGGACGAAAGCAACCGCCGCGAGCAGCAGAATTGCTACTCCACCGAAAAACATCCAGCGGCGGCGCGCATCGAGAATCAGCGGGTTCATGATCCTGCGATAGAAGCGCGTTGTCCATCCCTCGGACTCGTGGTGGCCATGTCCACTGTCTCCGGCGTAGTGCCGCAACAGCCGCAATGCCGCCCAAGGTGAGACCACAAACGCTACGATCAACGAAAACATCATCGCTGCCGACGCTCCGACCGGGATCGGCCGCATGTAAGGACCCATGAGGCCGCGCACAAACGCCATCGGCAGAATCGCGCCAATCACGGCGAATGTGGCCAGAATCGTGGGATTTCCCACTTCGTCCACGGCTTCCACGGCGACGTCCACCAACGAACGCCCGCGACTCTCGGGCAACCGAAAATGACGGACAATGTTTTCCACCACCACGATGGCATCGTCGACCAGTATTCCAATGGAGAAGATAAGCGCAAATAGTGTCACCCGGTTCAGCGTGTAGCCGAACAGATAAAAGATTGCCAGCGTGAGAGCCAGAGTCACCGGCACGGCCAGCAGCACTACGCCGGACTCGCGCCAGCCTAAGGCCAAGGCGATCAACACAGTGACGGACAACGTTGCGATGAGCAAGTGTTTGAGGAGTTCGTCCGACTTGTCCTTCGCTGTCTCGCCGTAGTTTCGTGTGACCGTGATATTCAGGTCCGCAGGCAGCATGTAGCCGCGCAATACGGCAACCTTTGCGAGAACATTCTCCGCGATGATGCTGGCGTTCGTGCCTTTGCGCTTGGCGAGAGTGATGGTTACCGCCGGATATTCGGGATTCGCCGGCTGGCCGGTGGTCCCCTTCGCACTTGCGAACAACACATAGTTGTCGGGCTCGGCCGGGCCATCTTCGATCTTCTCCACCACGTCGCGTAAATAAACGGGCCGGCCGCCGTGAACGCCCACTACAACTTGCTGCAAGTCATCGGCCCGAGTGAAAAACAGACCCGCTTCCACTTGAAATTCGCGGTTGTCGCGGGCGAAGCTGCCAGCCTGTCCGCGGGTGTTTGCACTCTGCAACTGGCCAACCACTACTCCTGGCGTGAGACCGTAGGCAGCGAGCCGTTGTGTGTCCAAAACCACACGAACCTGGCGGGGCTGGCCGCCGATGATCGCCGTTTCCGAAACATCGTCAAGTTTCTTGAGCGAGTTTTCCAACTCGCCCGCGACTCGGCGCAGACGATAGGAATCGTAATTCTTTCCCCAAAGCGTTAAGGCCATGATCGGAACGTCGTTAATGGAACGAACTTTGATGATTGGTTGCGAGACGCCGGGTGGGATACGGTCGAAATTCGAGTAGAGCTTGTTGTACGTCTGTATGATCGCGTCCTCTTCTTTCGTGCCCACATAGAAGCGTACGATCAACATGCTCATGCCGGGATGGCTGATCGAATAGATGTATTCGACCCCAGGCACTTCGCGGAGCAACTTCTCCATCGGCAGACTCACGCGCTGGGCAACCTCCTGCGAGGAAGCGCCCGGCATCTGCACAAAAACGTCGAGCATCGGGACCACAATCTGCGGTTCCTCTTCGCGGGGTGTTTCGAGGATGGCGAATGCACCCAGAAGCAGGGCGGCGACTATCACGAGCGGAGTCAGCTTTGAATCGATGAAAGTGTGCGCGATTTTCCCTGCCAGGCGAAGCGCTGGGTGCTGGTTGGCCCGTCCCGAATTGTTGTTAGCAGTGCTCATCCATGGCTCCTAGCGTGACTCAACCTTCTTGCCGCTTAGTTCCCGGCTACCCGGATCGGAAACTAGCGTTTCACCCGCCTGCAAGCCGGCAAGCACCTCCACCTGGGCGCCTGATGGTTTACCGAGCGTGATATAGCGCAAGCCGGCAATCTTGTTCTGATCGAGCACGTAGATTCCCTGCAATTGCCCGCGTTCCACAACGGCAGTTCGCGGGATAAGAAGGGACGACCTTTCTCCGCGAGAGAACTGAGCCCGGCCAAAAAGCCCGGAACGCAGAGCTGGGTCGGACGGTATTTCGATTTTCACCAGGAAGCTGCGGCTCACTGCATCTGCCGCAGGAACGATCTCGACAACCCGTCCTTTGAGCTCTCTATCGCCCACGGCGTCGATGATGACGGGAGCCTGCTGTCCCATGCGGACGTACCGTAGATCGGTCTCGTTGACGGTGGCTTCCAGTCGGTAGCGGTGAAGGTCCTCCACGGTAAAGATTGGCATCCCGGGGCTGACGAGCATGCCGACATCCGCTTTCTTTTCGGTCACAAGGCCATCGAACGGAGCCAGGATACGGGTGTACCCGAGAGCGGTGTGTGCCTGTTGGAGGGCCGCCTTCGCCTGCGTCTGCCCGGCACGAGCCATGTCGCGGCGCGCCTCCGCCGCCTGGTAACGGGCCTTCACTTCGTCGAACTCTTGCGGGCTGACCGACTTCTTCTCGTACAAGGTCTGATACCGCTTGAAGGTGGATTCCGCCAAGGTAAGGTCGGATTCGGCTGCCGTGATTCCCTGCTGCGATGCGAGATCTGCCGCCGTCGCGCGGTCGAGAGCCGCACGCGGCTGGGCTTCGTCGAGGACGGCCAACACCTGTCCGCGATGGATCCGGTCTCCTTCGTGTACCCGAATCTCGACGATGTTCGCCATCATCTGCCCGGCAAGTTGGCTCGTCTGCGCCGCGCGCAGCGTCCCCACCGCCTCCACCAGGTCCGGAACGTTCGCCGGTTGCACAGACAACACGGACACGTTGCTTACCGTCTCCGGGGCAGCGCTGGCGGTTTCACGCTCGCTTGAGCAGCCCCCCAGGGTCGCAAGAGCGAGCAAAAGGAGACCCGCTGTCACCACGGAAGCGAGTTTCATTCGGTTTCTTGGTTTCGCGGTAGAAGGTTTCGCAGTAGAAATCAGATTCATGGATTGACCACCGGTGATTGCAGATTCAAGGTCCCGCTCGCCAACTCAAGGTTGGCGGAGCTGATGTGAAACTGATAGACCGCCTGCCAGTAATCGGTCTGGCTGTGGCGGGTCACTTCCTCTGCGCCAAGAAGGTCGGTAATGGTAATCAGGCCACCCTCATAGCGATCCTGGTTGATGCGCAGACTCTCTTGTGCCTGCGCAATCGACGAGCGTGCTACACCCACCTGCTGGCGGTTGGAGTCCACGTCGTAGTAGGCCTGGCGTACCTCCAATCGCACCGCGTCACTGGCCGCTTGCTTCAGCGCCGCTATCTTTTCGGCGATGGCATGCTCTCTCGAAAGAGCGGCCTTTTTCGCGCCACCCTGAAAGAGGTCGACCTGCAACTCGATCCCCCCAAGCCAGTTGTTGCCGCCACCACCGGCCAGCAGCGTAGGATTGTCCATCTCCCACCCAGCAAAGGCATTCAGGCGCGGACCGAACGATGATTTGGCGATGGCGACACTCAGTTGTTGCGCGGACTGCTCGGATTCGATCCGCTTCAGATCTGGCCGGCTCGTAAGTGCTTTTTGCTCCACGTCAGCCAGCGAGGGAACCAAGAGACTCTGGTCGGCAAGCGGGTCTGCGGGCTGATACACGGCATCCATAGGAACACCCATCGCGGTATTCAGTTGGGCTCGGGCGAGTTCCAGATTGCTTTTCGCGCGAATGAGTTCTTGTTCGCGGCTCGCCAGGCGGACCTTCGCGGTAAGCAAGTCCGACTCCACGACCAGCCCGCTGTCGAATCTCACCTGGCTGCGGTCCATGATCGACTTCGCCGTCTTCTCCGATTGTTCGGCGACCTCCACTTGCTTTGCAGCAAGGAGAACGCCGTAGTAGGCCTGTACAACGCGGAACAAAATCTCCTGGTCGGTACGTTCCAACTGATGGGTGGAGGCGGCATTCATCTCCTTGGCACGACTGACCGCGTGCCACGAAGCAAAGGAATCGAACAAGTTCCAGGTTCCACCGAAACGGGTGCTGAAGTTCCCAAACGGCAACGGGCTATTCAATTGGTTCAAGGTGAGGTCATTCATGGTGAAACGCTGCTGCCGAAGGTTGCTACCAAACACATAGACGGGATCGTCACCCCGTGTCGCCGTTTCTGAGAAGTTGATTCGGGGCATCAGAAACGAACGCGCTTCCTGAACGCCTGCCGATGCAGCTTTCGTATCCGCCAGCGCCGCCTTGCGCAGTGGGTTCTTTTCCATGGCGATGGTGGCGGCCTGCTGCAACGAAAGGGGAGAGGGTTCCGACGACGCTTGAGGAAACATCGTCCCACTGAGGCAGAGGACAGCAACCACCAATCGCAGAATCGGAAAAGAGCGGCGAGCAGCAATATGGATACGCATAGGGATAAGACCCGGTTGAGAAACGAGTTGGTTTGCTCCTTTTATCCTGCACTCAGGGCCAAGACTCAGGCCGTGACCTAAATCACTAAGTTTGGGGAAGCAGTTGCATTAGCAAACTCTTAAGCCTGGGTTGCGGCTGGCTCTGCCTGATTCGCCCACTCTGTCTTCTCGGCGACGATTTCAAACGTGGTGTGGAAGCTGGCCGTCTTTTGCACCATCGCCCCGACTGAACAATATTTCTCCTCCGACAGTCGAATCGCCTGCTCGATGGCCGAAGCATCAATGTCAAAACCTCGAACAACATGATGAATCCGGACCGCTGTGAACACCTGCGGCGGTCGCTCCGCTTGGTCAGCTTCCACTCGCACTTCGTAGCCGGTGACTTTCTGGTGATATTTCTGGCGGAGAATCGTGACCACGTCGAAGGCCGTGCATCCAGCAAGCCCGGCTGCAACCAGTTCAATGGGTTTAGGCCCGGTTCCCCCGGCACTATCGTCCAGCAAGAAATAGTGTTCACTGCCGGTTCGAGCAATGAATTGTCTTTGCTGGGCAAGCGCCTGTGTCAGTTCAACTTTTGCAGAAATCATGGGTCTCCCTCACTGGCTCCTCCATGGGAGCCACATGAATAAATGCAAACCCCACGAATTTGTTACAGGAAATAAAAAGAGAAGAATGGAGCGCTATGAAAAGGCGACGTCGAGCCGCCTAACAGTCTTTGATCCAGTCACTTCCCGCTGGTCGCGAGCGCCCGGCTGTAGGTCGCGAACAGCTTTTTTCTCAGGGCAGCCGCCCTTTCCCGATCCGGGCAGTCAGCAGGTGACTTCTGGCAGCGTTGTATGGTCGACTCCAGACTGCGGAGGAATTTCTTGCATGGTTCGCAGCCGTTCATGTGGGTCTCGATTTCTTCACAAGAGAAGTCGTCAAGTTCACCATCAAGATAGTCCGACAGCCCGGCAAATACCTTCCTGCAGCGACCGGTACCAGATGGGGCTCCCACATTTCGTCGCAATCGTCCCGTAATATCGTGCTCCGCTCCCTCGTTCAACTTCGTGAGTTCCCTCCGTACGAATAAGCGGGCCCGGTGGAGTCGGACACGTATGGTCCCTTGGCGCAAGCCGGTAATCTCCCCGACCTCTTCATCGGTGAAGCCTTCCATGTCACGGAGCACGAGTATGATGCGATAGTGCGGCGGCAGATACCGAATCGCCTCCCGCAACCGTTGCCCCTCTTCACCACGAATGGCCGAACCTTCCGGAGTGATACTAGTGAGCCCGTCGAGCCGCTCGAACTCCTCCTGGTTAGGCATCAACTCCTCTAGGGAGAGTTCCTCTTTCGGAGCGAATGTGCTCTTGCGGCGGTTCATGAGACAACGGTTCTTCGCCACTTTGTACAACCAGGTTGCTAGGGCTCTGGAGTTGTCAAACTTTGATAGGTAGGGCAGCGACTTTAACAGGACTTCCTGCATCGTGTCTTCGGCATCTTGCTGTTGTCCGCACACTCTCATACTGAAAGCAAACACGGCCCCTTGCAGCAGCTCTACTGCTCCCTCAAGCGCGCCGTCGCCTTCGCGCTTCAGCAAGACGATGGCCTCGTCGATGTCAGACCGCATTCGGGCAACTCCCTGGCTTCTGGCGATGTCCAACTATATGCATGTATAATTATATAGTGAATGAGTCCTTTATTTGTCCGGAAGGCGGACCATGATCCACGAGAAGATGGTCGAGCTGGTCGCCCGCCGATTCCAAGTTCTCGGGGAGCCGTGCCGCCTCCGCATCCTGCAAACACTTCAGGGTGGTGCAATGACCGTTAACCAGATTGTCGGCGAGTTGAACGGGAATCAGCCCAACATATCGAAACACCTTCAAATCCTCTTCGACGCAGGCCTCGTCGGTCGCGAACGTTCCGGCAACAGTGTTTTCTACAGCATTGCTGATCCGGTCGTGTTTAGGCTCTGCGAACTCGTGTGCCGTAGCACGGCGAGGCAGGCCGCTCATGTGCAACGATACGCTGCTGTTGCACCCCGTAGGAACGGAATCCGTACACAAACGAGACATCCAAGATCAAAGGGTTCGTTGAAAGGAGCAAACTAAATGCCGCAATGGGCATGGATGATCGTTTTCATCGCCGCATACATAGTGTTGACCCAATGGCTGCTGCCCAAGCTTGGTGTGCCGACTTGACGCACTAACTCCTGTTCTGTCGAGTCTCGACGGAGTGAAAAGCCAGTACACAAAGGCAGGAACTGAACTAGCGGGGGCCAATTTCTTTTCGAGGCCCCATGCCCACGTTCCAGCAGAGACGAGAGCATCCGTTCCTGCGGTGACGGCGGCCGCGCACCTCCTCACAAACAATAGCTTGCCCGGATGCAGCGCGGCAGAAATGCTTCGAATGTACGATTGTCCATTGCCTGTCCAATAAGGATTCCCTGGCGATGGAACTGGCAGCGCACGATCCAGAGAACTATTGCCCGGGGCGGGCGATCTTCGGATCATGGAAAAACGAAAAGCACCCGGCCAGCAAAAGCGCCCAGGCCGCCCCAAGCGATATGCCACTGGCGACGTCGCTTGGGTAATGCACTCCGAGGTAGATGCGAGTTATTCCCACCAGCAGTATGATCCCAACCGTCATCGCCAGAATCGCGATTTGATGCCCGGCTCTTTGAAGATGCCGGCACACAAGAATGGCTACGGTCAAATAGAGGGATGCGGCCGCCAGTGAGTGGCCGCTGGGATAGGACAAGCCCGAAACCTCGACGAGCTGTGGAACGACCTCAGGGCGAGCCCGGTCAATGTAATCCTTTATTGTGGTCGTTAGAATTCCTGCACCCACGGAAGCCGCCACCAGTTGCAGCGCTCCCATCCGGTCCTTCAAGAGGAGCAGTACACACAACACTATGGTCGAAATAAGCACCACGAGTGTGACCGATCCCAATGCCGTCAAATCCACGGCCACCGCCGTGAGCCAGGGAGTTCGTGCCTTCGCGAAACCAAGCAGGATCGTGCGATCCACGCCGGATACTTCGTGCTCCAGTAGTTCAGAAGTGATCTTGATAAAAAGGCCAAAAGCCAGCGAGGCCGTCCCCAACCACCAGGAGGCCTTTATGGCTCGGGCCGAGAATTTAGCGGGACTCGGTTGCATGCCGTATCTCCAACATACAGCCTCAACCTCCACGGCTGAGAAAATACAGAAGAACTTCCCCTTACTCGGAGGAGAGGCCTGGCTGGACGGGACCATCCGCGGCCGTCGGAACCGCTGGCGGAGCTGCCTTCTTCAATTGTTCAAGTTCGGCCTGAACTCTTGCCCAGTCCTTGGGCTTTCGCTTAGTCGCATAAGGAGCATCCGGATGCCCAAAGAATTCCAGAAGCTCGGCCCGAACCTCCAGCGAAGCACCACTGAAATTCTGCTTCGCCAGCGCGTCGAGCAACTGTGCATGCGTCTCATCGTTGAGCCGATATATTCCCGGCCCCGTGATTGCACCAGTGTCAAAGTTCTCGTTGGGCAAGTCCGGCTGGCCGATGCCTACCTGGGCTAGCAGCCGCCGGTAGCGGTCCAGAGTCGCGTTGAAGCTCGCTTGAAATAGTTTTTCCGCCGCAGGCGTAGGCGTTTTGAGCTCCAGCACTCTTAAGGGACCGACCTTTGGGATAATCCGAGTAAGGAAGGCAAGAAATCTTTCCCAACAGGTCGGCGGCCGATAGTTCTTTCCCCAGCTCTTTTGGTAACTCGCGCGAGAAAGATTGTACAGAAACTTCCTTTTCGTCATGCCGGGCTGATCCTTCAAGATCTCGTCTTTCTTCAGACTCCAGGCAATACGCGTGGCTTTGGGAAGAAGCTGACTGACAGCGTGACGGTAGGAACCGAGGACCTCGTCTTCGTTAGTGAGAACGGTTTTCAGATCCAAACCGTAGGTTTCCTGAAAGGCTTGTTCCAGGAGAGGAACCGAAACGCCAAAGCCGATGAAGTCGTGGTAACTATCCGGAGCGTAACGTCCATGCGCTACTTCCAGAACATCGAACCCAAATTCCGTCTTCACATGCGCCAGCTTGTCATCTTCATAGGTCACGGAGTCGCCATATTTGGTTTTCAACTTGGGATACAGGAGCGGGACGGCGCGATTCGTGCCCATGGGGTGACCTTCGTTGTCCGAGGCGTAGTGAGCGATGCCCCAAGCGCAAAGGCATAGCCGTCAAGGTCCCTGGAATCGTGGAGAAGAGCCAGGACAAAGTCTCCGCTCCGTACATAGTGCGTCAAGTCGCTGAAGAAAAAGCTTCCGTGCGGGTAATAGCCCATGTCCTGGATAATCGCCCCGCCGTACGCATAGCCGTGTGCTTCTTTGAGTTCTTCTGCCGTGGCATCGGGAAAACGCTTCAACAGTAAGGGGCGTATGTTGGTGTCCCAGACGCTGTCAATGATCGCTTCATGGGCAAGGACGGCATAGGCTGCGGTCTCGTTTGGCCAGCCCAAACACAGGACAAGCGCCATGATGAGGACGAAAGCTCTCACCGACAACGCGTCGCGGCGTCCGATTCTTCCCATTCCAACCTCGTTGTGAGTTTAGATCCCTCTATCGTACTGGGAAATCGTATGCCCCTCAATTCCACGGGGAGCGTCGTTTGAATCGGGTCTTCAGCAGACATTAAGCAGAAGTCCTCTTCTCCAATGCACCGGAAGATCACTCGTCAAAGTCGGTGGAACCTACCTCGCGACAGCGATAAGGCAATACCGAACCAAGCCCCCGGAATGGTGGGGGAAGGCGTAGAGACTGGATGGCGAGCATCCCACGTGGATGAAGGTACAGTCCGACTCTCATCGAAGCTGAGTCAGATCGCATAACCCAAAGGTCAAATCCGCCCCCCGCAACCATGAACGGCACTGCCAAACAGCAGTGGCGTTCGCCTATCTGCTATTCCCATAATGAGACTTAGGATGCTCCCCTCACATGACAACAGGCTGAAGAGTGTGCCCTCCTATTTTGTGACGTGTCTTCTCAAGATCGCGGGAAATTCATTGAAGATGAGCAGCCAAAACACAGGCTGCAGAACACGAGTGACGAGTTCCGGAGACTGGATGAAAGCGCTTCGACTCCCGCTGCCCTGGCAAGCATCCACCGTGCCGAGTTCGAGCTAGGCGGACTCTTCAAGTTCCACTGCGTATCGCTTTGCGGCAGACTGTATCCGCTTCCACGCCGCACGACGTTCCGCTTCCGTAACGCCCTTCACCTGGTTGAAGCGCGCAACCGCGTTGCGTACGTGAGAGGCATTTTCCAGCGGCTCCTTGCGTTGCTTCGGAAACGCGAACTTGGTTGCGGACATCCGATCACGAGCTGGCTTGGTCAGCTTTGCCACTATTTTTCTCCTCCGGGAGCTCCCTGCGCATGGGCGGCTCGGACTCGTTCTCACGTTCGACTACGGCAGCTTTTCAAGTTCCTGCCGCCTGGTCTGGTTGAACGTCTTTTTTCCGCGTGGATTCAGCCATGCGGCTCATCCATTTCTTTTTTTTAGCGAGCGAGTGTCGCTTGGTTGGATTCTTGCTTCGGCTCGTTTTTATGCATACTTGCACGATGTCACAAGCGCAAAGGGATCCCGACAGCGAGCAACGCAACCATAACCACGGACGATCTGAGCTGTTTCATATTTCTCCTCTATGAATTCGAGATGGAGTCTCAAACGGCGATGACGGGATAGCCAGAGCGTTGCCCTTGTTCCGGCGTGTTCAGGATGCCAATGAATACAATTTTACCGCCAAGGACGGCGGTACGTGGGAGATCAAGAGCGACAGCGTCAAACTAGACGAACATGTCGGGCATACGGTTAAGATTACCGGCGTAGTGGCAAATGCCACAGCCCACGGGATGAAGGAAGATACGAAGGAGGAAATGAAAGAGCACGGCATGGATACACACGCCGAGCGCGGCCACATGACGGTCACGAATTTGTCCATGGTCAGTGACACCTGCCAGAAGTAACTCTGGATCGTGCGTAAAGTCGATGGGCGAATGGCCGACCCAAGACACGATCCGTCGAGTCCAACGGATTCAAACGGTCACAATCGTTTGGATGACTGTGGAGGCCGCGGTAGCCCTGTCTGCCGCATGGATGGCCCGCAGCCCAGCACTACTCGCCTTTGGGGGTGACAGTGCTATCGAACTCTTCTCAGCCATAGTTGTGTTGTCGCGGTTCCGTGCTCATGCTGAGCAGGAACAATCAGAAAGACACGCGGCGCGAATCGCAGCGGTGCTGTTGTTCATGCTTGCGGCCTATGTGGCCGTGGCTTCAGTAATGACACTCTTGGGACACAGTGAACCCAAAACAACGTACCTGGGGATAGCCATCTTGATCGCCGCAGCTGCAATCATGCCTTGGCTTGCCAAGGAAAAGCGAAAGCTATCAGCAATCACGGGCAGCGCCGCACTCAGAGCGGATGCCGCTGAATCCGCTTTGTGCGCTTACCTCTCCTTGGTTGCTCTGGCGGGCCTTGGAGTCAACGCGATTTGGCACCTTGGGTGGGCCGACCCGATTGCTGCGCTTGTCATTGTTCCCCTCATCCTACGGGAAGGATGGGAAGCCATGCGCGGCAAGGCTTGTGGTTCTTGCTGATTTGGACGATTTCGCGCTTAAGTGAGTGGCTGAGGCAAGCAAGTACTTGGACGCCAAAAGAGGCTGCAGGCGCAGGACCGCGCCAGTTCTACGCCGGGTGGGGGCCGGATAATCAAGTCGGTTCTGTCTTGACGGTAATTTCACGATTCGGTACGAAAGGTTCAGGGAGGATAGAATCGAACTAAGTTCGCACAATCGTCAGATTCTAATGAAAAGCCTGAGCAACAAACGCCTCATCATCGTCGGTGGTGTTGCAGGCGGGGCCAGCGCGGCAGCACGCGCGCGACGGTTGTGCGAGGACTGCGAGATCATCATGTTCGAGCGCGGCCCGCATGTGTCGTTTGCCAACTGCGGGCTACCGTATTTTGTCGGTGGTGAGATCGCCGAACAAGACAGCTTGCTCGTGCAAACGCCAGACAGCCTCAAGGCGCGCTTCAATCTTGATGTGCGCATCAATACCGAGGTCATCGGCATCGACTGCCCGGCAAGGCGCATCCGGGTGCGAGAGCTGGAAACCTCCCGCGAATACGAGGAAACCTACGACGCGCTGATTCTTTCCACGGGCGCATCGCCTTTGAAGCCGCACATCCCCGGAATTGAGCGCCCAAATCATTTCGTCGTACGAGACATCCCCGACGTGGAAAGAATCATGGAGTGGTCGAAACATTGTCAGGGTTGTCGCTCCGTCGTGGTTGGCGGTGGCTATATCGGACTTGAAATGGCTGAGCAGCTGCATCACCGCGGGTTTCATGTGACGGTGGTGGAAGCGATGCCCCAGGTGATGGCACCCCTCGACCCCGAAATCGCTGCCTGGCTGCACGTAGAGTTGCGTGCTAACGGCGTCGCCCTCCACCTCAACGACCCCGTGGTCTCCTTCGAACCGCCGCCGGCACAGGAGCCTGCCAGGGCGTCCATAGTGGTGCTGAAAAGCGGTCAACGATTGGCCGCCGACTCTGTCGTGCTCGGGTTGGGCGTAAAACCAGAAGTGGGTCTGGCAAAAGATGCAGGCTTGGAAATCGGCAAGCTGGGGGGCATCCGGGTTAATGAACACCTCCAGACCAGCGATCCGCGCGTCTGGGCAGTAGGCGATGCGATTGAGGTGCGGGATGGAGTCACGGGCCAATGGGCGTTGATTCCGCTGGCTGGTCCGGCGAATCGCCAAGGTCGCATTGCGGCCGAAAATATCCTCGGCCGCCCATCCCGATACGAACACACCTGGGGCACAGCCATTCTGCGGTTGTTCAATCTAACCGCCGGTTGCACGGGCGCAAATGAAAAAACGCTTCGTCGCGCCGCCATTCCCTTTCAGGCGATTCATCTTCACCCCGGCTCTCATGCGGGCTACTATCCCGGCGCGCAACCCATCGCGATGAAAGTCCTTTTCGCGCCCGAGACTGGCCGGCTGCTAGGCGCGCAAGCCATCGGCCATGACGGAGTGGACAAACGCATTGACGTGCTGGCCACCGGGCTCAAGGCCGGGATGACGGTTCACGATCTGGCAGAACTGGAACTGGCCTATGCGCCGCCGTACGGTTCGGCGAAAGACCCCGTGAACCTTGCCGGCATGGCCGCAGAGAACGTGCTCGCTGGTGACGTGGCACTTGCACAATGGGACGAGGTAGCTTCACTCGATCCCATCACGACGCTGCTGCTGGATGTCCGCCGTTCCGACGAACGTGCGCTAGGATTTATTCCTGGTTCGGTGCACATTCCCCTGGATGAGTTGCGCCAGCGCCTGAGTGAGTTGCCTCGCAACCGCGAAATCATCGCGTATTGCCAGAGCGGTCAGCGCTCCTACATTGCAGCGCGCATCCTGAGCCAGCACGGCTTCCGCGTGCGCAATTTGACGGGAGCGTATCGCACATGGCGAGCCACACGACCCCAATAATCTACGAGGAGAGCATAATTCCGAATCAAAACGGCCCCAACTTTCCTTATCGTGGTTGGTCTTTCACGACAATAACAATTGCGCCTTCAAGTTCCGAGGCTGTTTCGTCCTTAGGTCTGCTCAAACTGCGCACCGAGCGAAAAAATGCCGATACGGTCGACTGTCCTTTGACTGTCCAATAAGGATTCCCTGTCGTTCCTTACAAGTCTTTTCGAGAGCCATCCGCCTCCTTGTAATTTGTTGAAATTTCGAATCTTCTTGGGCTCATAACCCCAACAGGTTGGCGCGTCATATCTGGGACCGCCATGTCCATAGAAATCGGGCGCACGACTGGCGCACAGGATTGCCAAGAAACCCCGCAAAATCGCGGTTGTCTACTGATTCTGAATCAGTGGCTCGGCCACCGTCTCAAGCCCTATACTTCCAACTCCCCACGTTCCTCGGAATCGTCGAGCGATTCACCAACGCTGCTCGGATCAATTTCCACCTTTGCTGGTTGTTTGTTATAGGTTCCTCGAACCGATAGGAGTTCCGCGTGGCTTGGCGGAAATACATAATTCTGCACAAACCAGAGTCTGTCGTAGGTGAGGCGGCGACCCACCACGGAACGCCCGTGCTGTTTTACAAACTCACAGAAATCATCGGGGTAGATCACATGCGCTTGTACGCCGGCAGTGGTAAGAGCTCGCGACCTAAGCCACCCGAGCGCGATCCATTTCTGTATTTCGTCGGGACGAGTGTGCAATGCGCGAGACAATGAATACTTTGTAAACCATTCACGGCCTGTTCTCCCGCCGATACCGAGCCGGTGCAGCATCGAACGAACCGAGCCTGGAGGCCGGTTCAGAATTCTTGCAGCCTCCTCCACCGGGAGCGCAGTGATCAGGTCGAGAAGCCGCTGTTGCTCCCGTTTCGTCCATTCACGATAGCTGCGTTTCCGAGTGATGCCGAACTGGCGCACGAACCGTAAACAAGCATCCCGGGGGTTCTCGGAAATCTCAGTAAGAGTTGTGATCAGCTTTCGCCAGTCCGGTTCATTGGACCCAATGCTGCTACCGACTCGCGCCTTGTAGTCTCTAACCAACCCTCTTGCTTCCTTGCTCCAGCAGAAGGTACGACGCTTGCGGAAACTGTCGGTTTCACTCATACAATCGCGTTCTGGAATTGAGGTCGTCGGGCGGTCCAGGCCCGCCCAGACGCCACAGCACCGCTTCCAGACTGCCTCCTATACCTATATATGGAGCCGAAACCGGAGTGTGTGACAGGAAAAGCAGCCTTGGCCGGCCAACTTTTTACCAGGACGCAACATTTTCTCCGCAACAAAAGTGCCGCTAGCCGGGTTCTATAAACAAAACACCGGACTCAGTTGCTCCCGGCCATAGCCTGTACTGCCGGCCCCGGCAACTGGGTCAACCAGAAGTGCAAGAAATCTCAGAAGCAGCCGCCTCGTCGCTCTTTATTCAAGTTAGTGCGGTGGAACCGCAGACGTTTGTTTCGCTCGGGCAGATTTCGTTTGCAAATGGCGGGGTTGGCGACCGCGTTCGTTCTGACGCTCGCCCTTCTATTCCTGTCCTATGCCTACGTGAGGCACCGACACAATCAGGCGCTCGACGATCATGGAGCACTCCCGATCGGTTTGGATCATCCTGAACAGTCTACAGACCCAGTCTCGCTGATGGGGGAAGCCGATCGCCTGTATTGGCTAAACAACGGGCCGAAGGCAGCCCCGCTATTTGCAAGAGCAGAAAGGTTGTTCGCCGACAGGGGTGATGCGCGGAATGAACTCTACGCAAAGGTGGGGCGCCTCCGATCAGAAGCCGAAACGATGTCCTTTGCAGAGCTGTCGCACTTTATCGACGAACAACTGCAGAACCCGATCGTGCTCCGCGACGCCAAACTGCGCTTGTGGTGCCTGATTGCAAAGGGCTACACCGACATCGAAATCGATCATCGCGCTGCAAAACGGGATTGGCTGGAAGCTCAGGGAATCGCAAAGAATTTGGGAGACGACCGAGCATCGACCAGGGCATCGGGCGAGTTGGGGCTCATTGCGTTCTTAGAGGGAAACCCCGGACAAGCAGCAAGGCTTCTCGGCGGCGCGCTGCTCTCGACGATGGCTAGCGGCGACACCGGTGGGCAGATCAGATTCCTGGAACTACTGGGAGCTGGTTTCGAAGAAGTCAATCGTCACGCCGAAGCCATGAGGTTCTTTGAGAGAGCCATCAAGCTCGCAGGTGCGGAGAAGGATTCCGGGCTTCCCTTCATGGCGTACGAAGGGAAAGCCCAGGCCTTGGTCGCATCAGGAAGAACAGATGAAGCAAAGCGTGTTTTGGAGGACGCACTCACAAAAGCCCGATCGCAGGAGAAAAGAGGGCACGAGGCACAGTTGCTGATCCTCTTAGGAAGGCTGACGGCACAGATGGGAGATCGAACCCAGGCAATCGCTTACTTGGAAAACGCCGGTCAATTTGCAACGCAAGTGCAGTTCTTCCGAATGGAAGCTGACGCCATGTTCGAACTGGCAAAGCTGTATCGTGATGCTGGAGATCTTGCTAGTGCCGACGCCCGCGCCACACAGGGGCTCGCTGCAAGCCAGCGCGTTGGCGATCGCTATTATGTGCCTCGCAATCTGACAATCCTGGCGGATCTGAAAGCACGCCGTGGCCGCACTGAGGAAGCAAACGCCCTCTACGAGCAAGCGGAAGACGTGATCGAAGGAATGCTGATCAGCGTGGATGAGCCATACTGGAACAGCTCTGTCGCCGCCTCCATGAGTCAGACCTATCTGCAGCATTTCGAACTACTCAATCAGAGCGAGGATTTACCTGGCGCCTTTAGAGTTCTGGAACGCGTCCGTGGTCGAACTCTGGCTTCGGCTCTCGAAGATAAGAAAGCACTCCCGGCCGCGGAATCAGAACAGACTCTGGGGATGGAAAACGACGTTTCCGCCCTCCAAACTCGGCTGCTGCAAGCCAACAGTGTCATCGAACGTGAACAACTGCTCGATAAACTGACTGAATACGAGCGGCGCCTGGGACTGGCTTGGACCAAAGGGGATGCTCCGAATCAACGTTTC
>Ga0182030_10008169_pt1 | contig 21726 bp, 21 predicted proteins | sample 812S3MmetaG_FD_121299 | JGI IMG/M metagenome (GOLD analysis project Ga0182030, IMG submission 121299) | Permafrost microbial communities from Stordalen Mire, Sweden - 812S3M metaG (Illumina Assembly) | ecosystem: Environmental > Terrestrial > Soil > Wetlands > Permafrost | place: Sweden... | reverse complement strand
ACATGAGCTTGACGATTCGCAAGTAAAAGAAGGCGCCGACCACCGAGAAGAGCACGGCGACCACGGCGACCCAGGTGTACGCCACGCCGAGGACGGCTTGCACCACGCCGAGCTTTGCCCAGAATCCGATGAACGGCGGGACGCCCGCAAGGCTGAACATGAGCATCGCCATCATGCCGGCAAACCAGGGACTGCGCGCGTTGAGTCCCTTGAAGTCTACCAGCATGTCGGACTCGAACCCCTGACGGGACAGCAACAGAACCATGCCGAAAGCACCGCCCGCGACGATTACATAACTGATCATGTAGAACATCGCGGCCTGATAACCCTGCGCGGTACCGGCCAGAATACCGAGCAGCACGAAGCCAATGTGCGAGATCGTCGAATACGCGAGCATGCGCTTGATGTTGGTCTGCGCGATCGCGACCACGTTGCCGATGCCCATGGATAACACCGACAGCACGACGAGCATCTGGCTCCAGTCGCCTTCCGAGGCACCCAGGGCTTCAGGCAATAGGCGCATGGTGAGCGCGAAAGCGGCGAGCTTCGAGGCGGTGCCGATGAACACCGTCACACAGGTGGGAGAGCCTTCGTACACGTCGGGGATCCACATGTGGAATGGCACGGCACCGAGTTTGAATCCCACCCCGACGATGAGGAAGGCGACACCGAAGATGAGGCCGATGTTCGTCGCATAGCTCGAGCGCACGGCCTCGGCGATCCCGGCGAGCTCCAGGTGGCCGGTCACGCCGTAAACGATCGACATCCCGTACAGAAGCGTTCCCGAGGCCATGGAGCCGAGCACGAAGTATTTGATGGCGGACTCGGCGGCTATACCTGAGTCGCGGTCGAACGCGACCATGGCGTACAGGCACAGCGACATGAGCTCGAGCCCGAGATAGAGCGTGATGAGGCTTCCTGCCGAGATCAGCGCCATGCCGCCCAAGGCCGCAAATAGGCCGAGCACGTAGTACTCGCCCTTGAGGATCGCACGCCGTTTCAAGTAATCGGTGGAATACACGAATACCGCCGCGACCGAGATCAGCGTGACCACTTTGAGCACCTGAGCCATTCGGTCGAGCTCGAACAGGCCGCCGAGCGCCACCACTCTATCGGTGATCGGCTGCAGAGCAACGAGCACGGCCGTCACGATCAAGCTCGCGATCGAAAGTCCGGCGGTCCAGCTGCGCCGTGCGTCCGAGAGCAGCAGATCGAGCATGAGAATCGCGCACGCCGCGGCACCCAAGAAGATCTCGGGCGAGGCCCAGTGGAGGCCTGCATCGAATTCCGCGACGTTGAAACCGTTCATAACCTTAAACCTTCAAGGGACGATCTTCGAAACCAAGAGCTGTTCCGCCAGATGCTGCATCGTCGCGCGCATGACATCGAGCAGCGGCGCGGGCCATAAGCCGACCAGGAGCACGGCCGCCGCGAGGAGCCCGAGCACCAGGAATTCGCGGTTGTTGAGATCCCTGAGCTTGCGCACGTGGTCGTTGGCGACGTCGCCGAAAATCACGCGTTTGACTAGCCACAAGGAGTACGACGCCCCCAGAACCAGCGTCGTACCCGCGAGGAATGCGTACCAGACGTTCGCCTTGAACGAGGCAAGGATCACCAGGAATTCGCCGACGAACCCCGAGGTCCCCGGAACGCCGGAATTGGCCAAGGCGAACAGCACCATGAACGACGCGAATATCGGCATTGTGTTCACGACGCCGCCGTAGGCGCTGATCTCGCGGCTGTGCACGCGGTCGTACATGACGCCAACGCAGAGGAACATGGCGCCCGAAACCAGCCCATGCGAGAGCATCTGGACGAGCGCGCCGTCGAGGCCGAGCTCGATGCCCGCGGTCCTTCCGGTGTGCGCCACGATCTGAAAGCCGATGAAAATGCCCAGGGTCACGAAGCCCATGTGTGCAATGGACGAGTAGGCGATGAGCTTCTTCATGTCGCGCTGCGCGAGCGCGACGAAGCCGATGTACACCACGGCGATCAGCGACAGCCCAATCACGAGCCAATCGAGCTCCCTGCTCGCATCCGGCGCAATCGGCAGCGAGAAGCGCAGGAAGCCGTACCCGCCCATCTTCAGCATGATCGCCGCCAGCACCACCGAGCCGCCGGTCGGCGCTTCGACGTGCGCGTCCGGCAACCAGGTGTGTACCGGCCACATCGGCACCTTTACCGCGAAAGCGGCGAAGAACGCGAGGAAGATGAAGGTCTGCTCGGTCAAGCTGAGCGGCATGCCCTGCAAGAGTGCAAGTTCGTAGCTGCCCGACTTGAGGTACATGTAAATCAGCGCGACCAGCATCAGCAGCGACCCGACGAAGGTATACAGAAAGAACTTGATGGTCGCGTACACGCGGCGTGGGCCGCCCCATACGCCGATGATAATGAACATCGGCAGGAGCATGGCTTCCCAGAAAACGTAGAACAGCGCGGCGTCGAGCGCCGAAAACACGCCGATCATCAGCCCTTCCAGGATCAGGAACGCACCCATGTACTGGGCAACGCGCTTCGCGACGTTGGTCCAGCCGGCGATGACGGTGAGCACGGTGATGAACGTGGTCAACAAGATCAACGGCATCGAGATGCCGTCGACGCCGATGTAGAACTCTGCATGGATCGCCGGAATCCAGGACGTCCGCTCCACGAACTGCATCGCTGCGGTACCGGTCTCGAACCACGCCCACAGCGGCAGGCTAAGCACGAACGCGAGCAGCGAAACGGAAAGCGAGATCCACTTCGCCGCGGCTTCGCGCTTGCCGAAACCGAGCACGACAAGGCCGCCGGCGATGGGCAGCCAGATGAGAACCGCGAGCAGGTGTTCGTGCAACGTCATGGGCGCCAGATCAACCAGAGGAGAAGCGACGCCAGCCCGAGGATCATTGCGAAGGCGTAGTGATAGAGATAGCCGGACTGCGCATAGCGCACCACCGAGCCGAGCCAGCCCACGATCCGCGCGCTGCCGTTCACCAGCGCCCCGTCGATCAGGAACTCATCGCCGCCTTTCCAGAACGCCGTACCCAGCCCGCGCGCGAGGGGCGCGATGACGCGCTCGTTGAACCAGTCGAAGCCGTACTTGTTGATCAGGATGCTGTGGAGCCACTTGAAACGGCGTTCGGCCGCGTCCGCCCACCCGGGAATCTTGAGGAAGAAGAGATACGCGGCGAGCACGCCGGCCGCCGCGAGGTACAAGGGCGGCGAGGCGAATGCGCCGGCGAGGAACTCGCCGGATCCGCGAAACTCCTCACCGATGTGCGCGAGCACGTCGTTAGACGGCAAAACCTTGATCGCACCGGCGAAATAGCCACCGAAAAGCACCGGTTTGACCGTGAACCAACCGATGACCAGCGAAGGAATCGCGAGCAGGATGAGCGGTATTGTCACCACCGCCGGGCTCTCGTGCAGATGATGCCGGGTTTCGTGGTCCATCCGCTCGTTGCCGTGGAACGTCATGAAGAACGCGCGGAACGAGTAAAGCGCCGTGACGAACACGCCCGAGAGCACGCAGAAATAGGCGTAGCCCGCGCCGACCCGGTGCGAGTCGTGCACCGCGTCGATCAAAAGATCTTTGGAGAAGAAGCCCGACGTGCCGGGAAACCCGATGAGCGCGAGCGTACCGATCAGGAACGTCCAGTAAGTGATGGGCATGTATTTCCTGAGGCCGCCCATCTTGCGCATGTCCTGCTCGTGGTGCATGGCGATGATCACCGAGCCCGCCGCGAGGAACAGGAGCGCCTTGAAGAAGGCGTGCGTCATCAAGTGGAAGATGCCGGCGCCGTAGGCCGAGACGCCGAGCGCCACGGTCATGTAACCGAGCTGCGAGAGCGTCGAATAGGCGATCACCCGCTTGATGTCGTTGTTCACGACTCCCAGAAGCCCCATGAAGAATGCCGTGGTCGCCCCGATGATGAGCACCAGGGAAAGCGCCGTCTCCGAGAGCTCGAAAAGCGGCGACATCCGCGCCACCATGAAGATGCCCGCGGTGACCATGGTGGCCGCGTGAATCAGGGCCGAGATGGGGGTCGGACCTTCCATGGAATCGGGCAACCACGTGTGCAGGGGCACTTGCGCGGACTTGCCCATGGCGCCGATGAAGAGGCAAATGCAGGTGAAGGTGATGGCCGGCCACGCGACGGCGGCGGTCACGTGAACCTGCCCGGCCGCGATCTGGCCGGCGTGTGCAAATACCGTCCGGTAATCCAGCGATCCGGTGAACCTGAGGATGGCGGCGATGCCGAGAATGAACCCGAAATCGCCGATGCGGTTCAAGATGAACGCCTTGAGCGCGGCGAAGGTCGCCGTCGGCCGCGTATACCAAAAGCCGATCAACAGATACGACACCACGCCGACGCCTTCCCAACCGAAGAAGAGCTGCATGAAGTTGTTGGACATCACCAGCATGAGCATCGCGAAGGTGAACAGGGAGATGTAGCTGAAGAAGCGCTGGTAGCCGTCGTCGTCGTGCATGTAGCCGATGGTGTAGATGTGCACCATGAGTGACACGAAGGTCACCACCGCCATCATCAGCGCGGACAGGCGGTCGATCAGGAATCCGACCTCGATCTTGACTCCGTCGGATAGAAGCCACGTATATACGGGACCGTCATACGTACCCATTCCCTCGAAGAGGATCTGGTAGACGACGTAGCACGACAGCGCGCAGGAGACCGCCACGCCGAGAATGGCGACGCTGTGCGCGCCGGTCCTGCCGATGACGCGCCCGAACAAGCCCGCGGCAATCGCGGCAACGAGGGGCGCGATCGCGATCGTCAAATAAATCGACTGCATTCCCTTGTTTACCTCAGCCTTGCAGCGTATCCAGATCCTCGACGTCGATGCTGCGGCGCTCGCGAAAGAGCACGACCAGGATCGCGAGACCGATGGCCGCCTCCGCCGCCGCTACCGTCAAGATGAAGAACACGAAGATCTGTCCGCCGATATCCCCCGAAAACCGCGAGAACGCGACAAAATTGAAGTTCACCGCGAGCAGCATTAGCTCGATGCACATGAGCAGCACGATGACGTTTTTTCTATTCAGGAACACGCCGGCGACCGCGATCGCGAACAAGATGCCGGAGAGCGCCAGTACATGGGTAAGCGAGATCATGATCCTGCTAAGGTCCTTTCTCGGAGGCCATCTTGACGATCCGCACGCGGTCCTTGGACCGCACCGCCACCTGCTGCGCGATGTCCTGGGGCTTTCCTCCGACGCGCCGGCGCAGGGTGAGGATGATCGCCGCCACGCTCGCCACCAGCAAAATGACGGCGGCGAGCTGCGCCGGATAGGTATAGCGCGTGAACAGGGCCGTTCCCAGGGTCCGGGTGTTCGAGTAGTTGACGGGCAGCTCGGGCGCCGATCGGATACTCGCTCCGCCCAGATGCTTCACCACGATCACGTTGATCATGGCGAATACCACGAATCCGGCGACCGCGATGGTGAGCGGCCAATAACCCTGGAGCTCCTTGCGGAATCGCTCGGTATCGATGTCGAGCATCATGACCACGAACAAAAACAGCACCATGACCGCGCCGACATACACCAGCACCAGCACGATCCCCAAGAACTCGGCGTCGAGCATCAGCCAGATGACCGCGCTGTTGAAGAAGCACAGCACCAGGAGCAGCGCGCAATGCACCGGATTGCGCGCGAGGATGACGCCGAGCGCGGCGCACACCAGCACCGCGGCGAAAATGAAGAATAGAACCGTCGCGAACATCACCGGTACCGCGCGTCGGCCGCGCGATCCGCCGCGATCATGGCCTCATACCGCTCGCCGATGCCGAGCAGCTTGTCCTTGTTCATGATGTTCTCGCCGCGTTTCTCCATGTGATACTCGTGAATGCGGGTCTCGACGATGGCGTCGACCGGGCACGCTTCCTCGCAGAAGCCGCAATAGATGCACTTGAACAAGTCGATGTCGTAGCGCGTCGTGCGGCGCGTGCCATCGTTGCTCACGTCCGACTCGATGGTGATGGCGAGCGCCGGGCATACCGCCTCGCAGAGCTTGCAGGCGATGCAGCGCTCCTCCCCGTTCGGATAGCGGCGCAAGGCGTGCAAGCCCCGGAAGCGCACGCTCTGCGGCGTCTTCTCTTCCGGATAGTTCACCGTGACCTTCCTCTGCCACATGCCCTTCCAGGTCACCCACAGGCCCTGCAGCAACTCCCACAAGAGGAGCGTCTTGACGAAATTACGCGAGCTGGCCATGGCTAGAGATGCTCCTTCCAGGGGCCCACGTGGAGATAGGCGAGCACGCCCTCCACCGCGAGCCAGACCAAGGTTACGGGAATCAAGGCCTTCCAACCCAAGCGCATGATCTGGTCGTAGCGATAGCGCGGAAAGGTGGCGCGCACCCACAGGAACGTGAACATCGGCACGAGCGTCTTCAATCCGAACCAGAAAAAGCCCGGCTGGGCGAGGATCGAGGATTCGGGCACCCACCACGCACCGCCATCGAAGGGGGACAGCCAACCGCCGAAAAAGAAGATGACCGTGAGCGCCGAGATGAGGATCATGTTGACGTACTCGGCGATGAAGAAAAGCGCAAACGCCATCCCCGAGTAATCGACGTGAAATCCCGCGACGATTTCCGATTCGCCTTCGGCGACGTCGAACGGCGCGCGATTGGTCTCGGCCACGCCCGAGATGAAGTACACCGCGAGCAGCGGAAAGAGCCAGGTCCAGTTCCAGGTGAACCACCCGCCCTGCTGCGCGCGGATGATATCGCCGATGTTGAGGCTGCCCGAGGCCATCAGCACACCGACCATCGCGAAGCCCATCGCGATCTCATAGGCGACGATCTGCGCCGCGGAGCGCATCGCCCCCAGGAACGCGTACTTGGAATTCGCCGCCCAGCCGGCGAGGATGATGCCGTAGACGCCCATCGAGGTGAGCGCGAGAACGTAGAGCAGACCCGCATCGATATTGGAGAACGCACGTTCGGGCGAGAACGGGATTACGGCCCAGATCGCGAGCGCCGGCACCATGGAGAGGAAGGGCGCCAGGCGGAACAGGAAGCCGCTGGCGTTCGCCGGAATCAGGATCTCCTTGAACATGAGTTTGATCACGTCCGCGAACGGCTGGCCCAGCCCCGGAATCCAAAAGAGATTGACCCGGTTCGGTCCTTTGCGCGCCTGGATCCAGCCGATCACCTTGCGCTCGGCGAGCGTGTAGAACGCCATCGTCAAGATGAGGGCGATCATCACCATCAGAATCTGCACGGCGGTGAGCAGCGGCGCGGTCCAGTACGGCGTGATCTGGCCCGCAAGCCGATCGCGGATGGGACCCCACTGCCACATGATCAGAGCACCGCGCGGGACATGTGCCCGTCCTTGGTTTTCGCCAGCGACTCGGAGCCGCGCACCAACACGTCGACCTGGTAGGGCGGGATATCGATCCACTCGCCCGGCGAAGCCGGGGCGGCCGCGCTTTCTCCGGCCGCGCCGTTACCGGGCGAAGCGCTTCCGGCTCCGGCACTGACCGCGGGGACGATCCCCACCGGGGCGGCGCTGCGATCGCCGCAAAGTTTAAGGAGCGCGTCGCGGATCTCATCCGAGCTCAGGTAATCGACGCCGCGAATATTCAAAAGGTTCGCAAGCACCCGTAGGACTTTCCAGCCCGGGCGGCTCTCCCCGACCAGGCTCGCCGCGCCCGCCCAGCTTTGCCAGCGGCCCTCAAGGTTCACGAAGGTCCCGGAGCTTTCGGCAAACGATCCGACCGGTAACACCACATGCGCGACCTCGCGCAGCTTCTCCGGAAGGTGCGTGGTTGCCGCGATGACGAAATCCGCAGCCGTGAGCCCCTCGGGTGGCCCGGCGAGGTCCGCGGCGGGATCGATGCCGCCGAACAGGAGGTAAGCCTTGAGCCGCGCCTCGAGCATGGCGCGCACATTCAGGCCGGCCGCGTGCAACGGCGCACCGCCCGGTTCGCGGTGCGGGACGGCGCCCGCGAGATACGCGCCCGCTGCGTTGGCACCCTCGGCGATGGCCCCGACGCTCGCGCCGCTCAAGGCCGCGAGCGCGGCGGCGAGCGCCTGGATCTCTGAATACTCCGGATGCCGCTGCGCGAGCGTTCCCAGAATCACCGCCCGGCGCGTGCCCGAGCAGAGCGCGGCGGCGAGCGCGCGATGACCATCGTTGACGCTCGCTTCGCGCACGCCGCCGGGGACGGGCTGATCCAAGGCCGCGGCGGCGGCGCGCACCACGGCGGCAAGCTCGGCCGGGAGATCCTGCGCGAGCCCGTAGGCGGCGACCGGGAAGAGGTACTCGAACGGACGCGGGTTCAAGAACGCGACTTTGGTGCCATGCTTCGTGGCAGCCTTGCGGATGCGATGCGCGAGCATCGGCATCTCGTGGCGCAAGTTCGACCCAACCACGAGCACGCCCTCGAGCGCCTCGACGTTCTGGATCGCGAGGCCGAGACTCGGGTAGGCGCCCTGCGGCTCCCGGCCGCGGAAATCGAGCTGGCGCAGCCGATGGTCGATGTTGTTGCTGCCGAGCCCGCGCGCGATCTGCGCGAGCAGGTACAGCTCCTCCACCGTCGATGAGGGCGAGGCGAGAAATCCGAGGCTCGCGGCACCGTGGCTCGCGCGCGCCTTCTGCAGCCCTTCGACGGCTGCGGTCAGCGCGACCTCCCAGTCGACCGCCTTGAGCGCGCCATCGATGCGCACCATCGGCCGCGTGGCGCGCTCCGGCGAATATATGCCCTCGAAGCCGAACCGGTCGCGGTCCGGGATCCAGGTCTCATTCAGCTCCTCGTTCTCACGCGGAACGATGCGCATCAGCTTGCCGCGCAGCACGTGCGCATAGATGTTGGTGCCAAAGCCGTCGTGCGGCGATACCAGCGCGCTCTGGGTCATCTCCCAAGCGCGCGCGTGATAGCGGAACGGCTTGTTGTTGAGCGCGCCCACCGGGCACAAATCGACGATGTTCGCCGAGAGCTCATGGTCCAAGCTCTGCTCTACGTAAGTCTCGATCTGCATGTGCTCGCCGCGGCCGGTGGTGCCGAGCTGCGGATAACCCTGCACCTCGAGACCGAAGCGTACGCAGCGCGTGCACTGGATGCAGCGGGTCATGTCGGTCGAGACGAGCGGCCCCAGATTCTTGTCCTTGACCACGCGCTTGCGCTCGGCGAAGCGCGACACGTCGCGGCCGTAACCCATCGCCAGATCCTGCAGCTCGCACTCCCCGCCTTGATCGCAGATCGGGCAGTCGAGCGGATGGTTGATCAGCAGAAATTCCATGGTGGCGCGTTGTGCCGCCACCGCCTTCGGCGACTTGGTGAACACCTTCATGCCCGCCATCACCGGAGTGGCGCAGGCGGGCATGGGCTTCGGCGCCTTTTCCACCTCGACCAGGCACATGCGGCAGTTGGCCGCGACGGTGAGCTTGGCGTGATAGCAAAAGCGCGGGATGTACACGTCGGCCCGGTCCGTGGCCTGCATGATCATTTCACCCTTGCGCGCTTTCAGGGGAACGCCGTTGACCTCGATATCGACCAGATCCTCGCTCATCGCCAGCCCTTACGCCGCTGCCGCCGCGGCACCGGCCGGCGGCTGCCCTTCGACGATCGAGCGGCCCTTGTGCTCAATCATGTATTGAAACTCGTGCTTGTAGTGTTTCAAGAAGCTCTGCACGGGCCAAGCGGCGGCATCGCCGAGTGCGCAAATCGTGTGTCCCTCGATGCGGTTCGCGACGTCGAGCAAGAGTCCCAGATCCTCGCTGCGGCCCTGGCCAGCGATGATGCGCTTCAACATCCGGTCGAGCCAGCCCGTGCCCTCGCGGCACGGCGTGCACTGGCCGCATGACTCCGAGTAATAGAAGCGCGCGAGCCGCTCGAGCGCGCGCACCATGCACGTGGTCTCGTCCATGACGATCACGGCGCCGGTGCCGACCGAGGAGCCGGCTTTCTTGACCGAGTCGTAGTCCATGTTGGTCGCCATCATCACCTCGCCCGGCACCACGGGGACCGAGGAGCCGCCGGGAATGACCGCCTTCAACTTGCGGCCTTTCCATACGCCGCCGCACAGCGCCAGTAAATCCTTGAACGGAATGCCGAGCGCCAGCTCGATGTTCTGCGGTTTCTCGACGTGACCCGAGATGGAGAAGATGAGCGTGCCGCCGGAGTTCGCCGGGCCCAAGCCCGCGAACCACGCGGCGCCCTTGCGCATGATCATGGGCACCGAGGCGAAGCTCTGAGCGTTGTTGATCGTGGTGGGCTTGCCGAAGAGACCAAAATTGGCGGGAAACGGCGGCTTGAAGCGCGGCTTGCCGGGCTTGCCTTCGAGCGATTCGAGGAGCGCCGTCTCCTCGCCGCAGATGTAGGCGCCCGCCCCGATGAATGTGTGCAGATCGAAGTCGACGCCGGATCCTAAGATGTTCTTGCCGAGCAGTCCGGCAGCGTAGGCTTCCTCGAGCGCCGCTTCGAAGCGCGGGATCGGCTCGGCGAGAAATTCGCCGCGGATGTAGTTGTAGCCGACGGTGGCAGTCATCGCGTAGCCGCCGATCGCCATGCCCTCGATGACCGAGTGAGGGTTGTAGCGCAGGATGTCGCGGTCGTGGCAGGTGCCGGGCTCCGACTCGTCCGAATTGCAGACCGCGTACTTCTGCACCGGCGAGGAGCGCGGCATGAAGCTCCACTTCACCCCGGTCGGAAACGCCGCCCCGCCGCGGCCGCGCAAGCCCGAGGCCTTCACTTCCTCGATGACTTTTTCGCGCGGGGTCTTGTCGCGCAGGATTCTCTCCCACGCCTCGTAGCCGCCGAACTTGCGGTAACCCTCGAGCGTCCACGGATGCTCGTGCTTCAAGGCCTCGAACAATACGAAATTCGACTCGTAGCTCATGCAGACTCGCAGCTCTTTTGGACTCGGCAGCTCGGGGACTCGCGGCTCACTTCAATTCGTCCAGGATTTTGTCGATGCTCTCCGGAGTCAGGTTCTCGTGATAGACGTGATCGACCATCATCATCGGCGCGTTGTTGCACGCCGCGAGGCACTCTTCTTCGCGCTTCAAAAAAACGCGCCCGTCGGGAGTGCTCTCGCCGGTCTTGATGCCGAGTTTCTTCTCGATCCGCTCGACGATGGCGTCCGAGCCGCGCAGCATGCACGATATGTTGGTGCACACCGAGATGTGGTGACGTCCGACCGGCTTGGTCTCGAACATGGAATAGAAGGTCGCCACCTCGTAGACCTGTATGGAGGGCATGCCGAGATATTCGGCCACCGCGTCCATGAGCGCCGTCGTGAGGTGGCCGTTGTTCTCGTGCTGTACGGCGTGCAGCGCCGAGATCACCGCCGAGCGCTTGCGGTCGGGCGGGAACTTGGCGACCCAACGATCGATTTCCTCGCGCACGTGCGGCGACAGGCTCATCGGTCGATTTCCCCGAACACGATGTCTTGGGTCCCGATCACCGCTACGACGTCGGCGAGCATGTGACCGCGCACCATCTCATCGAGCGCGGCCAAGTGCGCGAAGCCGGGGGCGCGCACCTTCAGCCGGTAGGGCTTGTTCGCGCCATCCGACACCAGGTACACCCCGAGCTCTCCTTTCGGCGCCTCGACCGCCGCATAGACCTCGCCCTCGGGCACGCAATAGCCTTCGGTGAACAATTTGAAGTGGTGGATCAGCGACTCCATGTCGTCCTTCATCTCCTCGCGCCGCGGCGGGCGCACCTTGCGGTCGTCGATCATCACCGGCCCCGGGTTGGCCTTGAGCCAATTCACGCACTGATCGACGATGCGCGTCGACTGGCGCATTTCCTCGATGCGCACGAGATAGCGGTCGTAGCAGTCGCCGTTGAGGCCGACAGGAATGTCGAAATCAAGCTCGGGGTAGACATCGTAGGGCTGCTTCTTGCGCAGGTCCCACTCGATCCCGGAGCCGCGCAGCATCGGCCCCGAAAATCCGAGCTGCATCGCGCGCTCCGGGCTCACCACCGCGATGTTCACGGTGCGCTGCTTCCAGATGCGGTTATCCGTGAGCAGCGTTTCGTATTCATCGACGCAGGCCGGGAAGCGCGCGACGAAGTCCGCGATGAAGTCCAGCAAGCCGCCGGAGCGCCGCTCGTTCAGGCGATCGACATCCCGGTTGCTGCGCCACTGCGAATACTGGTACTTCGGCATGGTATCGGGAAGATCGCGGTACACCCCGCCCGGACGATAGTACGTCGCGTGCATGCGCGTGCCCGAGACCGCCTCGTAGCAGTCCATCAGATCCTCGCGCTCGCGGAAGCAGTACAAGAACACGGTCATGGCGCCGATATCGAGACCATGGGCGCCGAGCCACATGAGGTGATTCAAGATCCGAGTGATCTCATCGAACATCACGCGGATGTACTGCGCGCGCAGCGGCGGCTGCAGCCCCAAGAGCTTTTCGATCGCCATTACGTAGGCGTGCTCGTTGCACATCATGGAGACGTAGTCGAGCCGGTCCATGTAACCGATCGACTGATTGAACGGCTTCGACTCCGCGAGCTTCTCGGTCCCGCGATGCAGGAGACCGATGTGCGGGTCCGCTTTCTGAATGACTTCGCCGTCCATCTCGAGCACCAGGCGCAGCACGCCATGCGCCGCCGGATGCTGCGGACCGAAGTTCATGGTGTAGTTGCGTATCTCAGCCATTCGGCTTCGGAGCGGCGCCGGTGGTCTCGAGCGGCTGCACCGGCGCGTTGGTGAGCTGCGGATCGTAGCGGTTATCGTGGCGGATGACCTTCGGCACGAGCGTACGCGGCTCGATGCTCACCGGCTGATAGACCACGCGCCCCTTCTCGGGGTCGTAGCGCACCTCGACGTTGCCCGACAAGGGAAAGTCCTTGCGGAATGGATGGCCGATGAAACCGTAGTCGGTGAGCAGGCGGCGCAGGTCCGGGTGTTCCTTGAACAGAATGCCGAACAAGTCGAACGCCTCGCGCTCGAACCAATCGGCTGACGCCCAGATGCCGGTCACCGAATCCACCGCGGGCATCTCATCATCCTCGCAGAACACTCGGAGCCGCAGGCGCTGATTCAAGCTGATCGACAACAGGTGATACACGACCGCGAAGCGCCGGCCCGGCACCTCGTCCCCGCCGCTCGACATGCCGCGCGCGACGCCGCGGCTGAACCCGGACAAGGTCGCGTTCTGAGTCTTCCATTCGGTGCGGCCATGCTGCAGGTAATCGACGCCGCATACGTCCATGCACATCTCGAACTTGAGTCCCTCGCCCTCGCGCAGCGCCCGCGCCACGGCGAGCAATTGCGCCGGATGCACCTCGCAGCTCAACTCGCCGGTGTGATTCGCGAGCGGCGTGAGCTGCCCGGACAACGCCGTCTCGAGCGCCGCGCGCAGCCGGTCGAGCCGGCTCGAGGGCGCCGCAACCGCCGCCGCAGTCGCTGCGTCGGTGCTCATCGGATGATTGCCTTGTTGCGCCGGATCTTGTTCTGCAGCTGGATGATCCCGTACAGGAGCGCCTCGGCGGTGGGCGGGCACCCGGGCACATACACATCGACGGGCACGATACGATCGCACCCCCGCACCACGGCGTAGGAGTAGTGATAGTAGCCGCCGCCGTTCGCACACGAGCCCATGGAAATGACCCAACGCGGCTCGGCCATCTGGTCGTACACCTTGCGCAAGGCGGGCGCCATTTTGTTGACCAGCGTGCCGGCGACGATCATGACATCCGATTGGCGGGGACTTGGACGAAACACGACCCCGAAGCGGTCGAGGTCATAGCGCGCCGCCCCGGCATGCATCATCTCGACCGCGCAGCACGCGAGCCCGAAGGTCATGGGCCAGAGCGAGCCGGTGCGCGCCCAGTTGATGAGCTTGTCGACCGTGGTGACCTCGAAGCCGCGTACCGTGGCGGCGTCGGCGGAGGCCGGCTCTAATCCCATTCGAGCGCGCCTCTGCGGTAGTCGTATACCAATGCGACTACCAGGACCCCGGCGAAGATCAGCATCGAGACGAGACCGAAGGTACCGGTGGCGCGCAGCGACACCGCCCATGGAAAAAAGAATGCGATCTCGAGATCGAATACGATGAAGATGATGGCGACCAGGTAGTAGCGCACGTCGAAGCGCATGCGCGAATCCTCGAATGCTTCGAAGCCGCATTCGTAGGGAGAGAGCTTTTCGGGATCGGGACGTCGCGGACCTAGTATCCAGCCGAGAGTGAACAGGACGAGCCCGAGTCCTCCCGCGAGACCCATGAAAATCAGTATAGGCAGGTACTGTCGCAACATCGGCCGACAATTATACCAGCGGGAACGCATGACGTTCACACAATGGTGCCGACGGCCGGACTCGAACCGGCACAGGTTACCCCACTAGCCCCTCAAACTAGCGCGTCTACCAATTCCGCCACGTCGGCTCAAAGTGCAAACGAAATCTCACTCTACTTGTTCACCGGCGCTTGAGGGGCCGGTGCTTCCGGTAGCGGCGCCGCGGGTGCGGGAGCTGCCGGTGCGGGTGCAGTCGTCGGCGCCTGCGCGGCCGCCGGCTTGGGCGCGCTCGCCGCGGGGGCTTCCGCCTGCGCGGCGCGCTCGAGTACGCTCGTCGGCTCGCTCGTCGGTCGCGTACCCATGTACGCCAACAGCAAGCTCGTTCCGAAAAACAGCGCCGCGAACACCGCCGTCAACTTGGAGAACAAGGTGGCCGTACCGCGCGCGCCGAACACGGTTCCCGACGCGCCGGAGCCGAATCCCGCGCCCGCTTCCGCACCCTTGCCGCGCTGCATGAGCACGAGAGCGATGATCATCAGCGCAAGCAGGATGTGCACCGACATGATAAAACCACGCAGCATTGCAACTCTCTATTCGTTTCGAACGGCCGCAGCCGAGCAAATCTCCAGGAACTCATCGGCGCTCAACGAAGCGCCGCCCACCAAACCGCCGTCCACGTCGGGCATCGAAAACAGCTCGCGCGCATTCGACGCTTTGACGCTGCCGCCATATAGGATTCGCAGTTGGGCCGCCATCTTAGCATCTTGCACCCCGATCCGACTGCGCAGGTACGCATGCACCTCTTGCGCCTGCTGCGGCGAGGCGGTGCGTCCCGTGCCGATCGCCCATACCGGCTCGTAAGCGACAATGGCGCACGCGAAGCTCGCGGCACCGACCATTGCAGTGACCGAATCGAGCTGCCGCGCGACCACGGCCTGCGTGCGCTGCGCCTCTCGCTCCTCCAAAGTCTCGCCGACGCACAGCACCGGTATGAGGCCCGCCGCGAGCGCCGCGGCAAATTTGCGCCCAACCAACGCGTCGTCCTCATGGTACAAGCGGCGCCGCTCGGAGTGCCCCACGATCACATAGCGGCAGCCGACGTCCTTCAACATCGTCGCGGCTACCTGCCCGGTGAAAGCACCCGGCGCCTCCGCGCACACATCCTGGGCGCCGACGCCGATGTCTCCTTCGCTGACCATTCGCACCGCTTCGGCGAGGTACACGTACGGCGGGAATACCACCACGTCCACTCGCCAATCCGGCTTGATGCGCTCCCCCAGATCCGCGAGCAGGGCCTCATTGGCGGAGCGCGATCCGTGCATTTTCCAATTACCCGCGACGACCGGACGACGCATAGCCACCGCCTATAGGGCTCCGAAGAGCCCCTGAAAGGCGGCGAAGATTAGCCGCGTGGCTCGGTAACTGCAAGTCCCGCTGCCGCGGCGGACGGCTCGCTTTCACCGTTCTTGGCGGCCGCGGCCTCGACCGCGGCGGCGATGCTGTTGGCGCCCGCTTTGACCATTTTGGCGTCTTGCCCCTCGACCATCACGCGAATCACGGGTTCGGTGCCGGAAGCGCGCAACACGATCCGGCCGCGCCCGTCGAGACGGCGCTCCAAGGAGCGGACGACTTCGAGGACTTCCGGGCTTCCCATCGGGTCGAAACGCCGCGCCACCCGCACGTTCAGCAGCACCTGGGGGTACTTGATCATGGGCGCGCAGAGCTCAGCGAGGCCCGCGCCCGCACTCTTCATGGCGGCCAGCACCTGGAGCGCCGTGATCATGCCGTCACCGGTGGTGGTCTTGTCGAGACACAGAACGTGTCCCGAGGTCTCGCCGCCGAGGGTGCCGCCGAGCTCCTGGAGCATCGCGAGCACGTGCCGATCACCGACCTGCGCGCGCCGGAAGTCGATCCCCTGCTCGATGAGCGCATGCTCCAACCCCAAGTTGCTCATCACCGTGCCGACCACGGGACCTTTGAGCGTGCCGTCGGCCTTGCGGGCGCGCCCCAGAAGATACAGCACTTGATCCCCGTCTACGCAGCGCCCGAGCTCATCCACCATCATGACCCGGTCGCCGTCGCCGTCGAGCGCGATGCCGATTTGAGCGCGCACGCCGGGCACGGTCAGCTGTAGGAGCTCCGGCGCCGTCGAGCCGCAGCTGTCGTTGATATTGCGGCCGTTCGGCGAGCATCCGATCGGCACGATTTCCGCGCCGAGATCCGTTAACACGCGCGGCGCGACCTTATAGCCCGCACCGTTCGCACAGTCGACCACGATCTTGTAGCCTTCGAGCGTCATGCCGCGCGGGATGGTGGATGCGCAGAACTCCTGATATTGCACGCGGCTCTTGTCGGTGCGCACCGCCCTGCCGAGGCGCTGCGATTCGCGCGTCACCACCGGGCTGTCGAGCAAGCGCTCGATGCGCAGCTCCACCGCGTCGGAGAGTTTGCTGCCGCTCGCATCGAAGAACTTGATGCCGTTATCCTCGTAGCGATTGTGCGAGGCGCTGATGACCACGCCGAAATTGCAGTTCAGCCGCTGCGTCATGTACGCGACGCCGGGCGTGGGCAGCGGGCCGATCAGGAGCACGTCGACGCCGGCCGCGACGAACCCGGCCTCGAGCGCCGATTCGAACATGTAACCCGACACGCGCGTGTCCTTGCCGATGAGGACTCGGCCGCCCTCGGGCGCAAGAACGCGGGCCGCGGCGCTCGCGAGCCGGAGCGCGAAATCCACCGTCATCGGCGCCTCGCCGACACGGCCCCGAACGCCGTCAGTGCCGAAATACTGCGTCAAGTCGTTCTCCCTTGTAAAACTGTGCTAACCATGCGGATCGCGTCGAGCGTCGGCGCGACATCGTGGGTACGTATAATGCGCGCGCCCAGGCTCGCCGCGAGCGCCGCTACACCTAAGCCTCCGTACAGACGCCCAAGCGGCGGGCGTCCGAGCACCCGCCCGATGAGGCTCTTGCGCGACACCCCGATCAAGAGCGGTGCGCCCAGCGCCGTCAAGTGACCGAGATTCTTGAGCAGCGCCAGATTGTGCTCGTATCCTTTCCCGAAACCGAGCCCCGGGTCGAGCGCGATCGCCTCACGGGCGATGCCGGCGGCGAGACACGCGTCACGCTCACGCGACAGAAAAGCGCCCACCTCGCTCACCACGTCCTGATAATCGGGCGCCTCCTGCATGGTGCGCGGCTCCCCGCGCATGTGCATGAGGCACACGCCGACCTCGGCCGCAGCTGCCCACTCGCGCGCCCGCGGCGCACGTAGCGCGTTGATGTCGTTGACGATGCATGCCCCCGCCGCCACCGCGGCCGTCATCACCTCGAGCTTGCTCGAGTCGATCGAGATGGCCACATCGAGCGATGCGGCAATGCGTTCGATCACCGGAACGACCCGCCCGCGCTCCACGACGGCGTCCACCCCGACCGAACCCGGGCGGCTCGATTCGCCGCCTACATCGATGATGGCAGCACCCTCTGCGGTCATTTGCGCTGCACGCTCAACGGCCTCGTCGACGCCAAGCCAGCGGCCGCCGTCCGAGAATGAATCCGGGGTCACATTGAGGATGCCCATGACCACCGGACTCTCGAGGTCGATGGCTCTATGTCGGCACTGCCAGTGCATCGGCCGCTCGCGTGCGAGCTCGCGCCGGAAGCGCCGTCTTCGCCAGACGGGCCCTAGTGCTGCCCCGCCGGACTCACGAGCGGCGTGGTGGGCTTCTCAGCCGTGGGACCGCGGGGGGTAGGGGTCGGAGTATCGTCCCAATCGCGCGGTGGACGCGGTTCCCGGCCTTCCATGATGTCCTTGATCATTTCTTCGTCGATCGTCTCGTATTTGATCAACGCCTCGGACATCGACTGGAGTTTATCCATGTTGTTCTTGATGATGGTGTAGGCGCGCTGGTAGTTGCTGTCGATGACCTTGCGCACCTCCTCGTCGATCACGTGTGCGGTGACGTCCGACACCTGCTTGTGCTGGGTGACGCTGCGCCCCAGGAACACCTCTCCCGACTCCTCGCTGTAGGTTTGCGGACCGAGCCGGTCCGACAGGCCCCAGCGGGTCACCATGTTGCGGGCGAGCTCAGTGGCTCGCTCGATGTCGTTCGATGCGCCCGTGGTGACCGCATCCGGTCCGAACACCAATTCCTCTGCGACCCGGCCGCCGAACAGGGTGGCGATGCGGCTTTCGAGCTGACGCTTGCTCGTGCTGTAACGATCCTGCTCGGGGAGGAACATGGTGACCCCGAGCGCGCGTCCGCGCGGAATGATGGTGACCTTGTAGACCGGATCGTGCTCGGGAACCGAGAGGCCGACGATGGCGTGGCCGGATTCGTGGTACGCGGTGTTGCGCTTCTCTTGCTCGGTCATGACCATGGAGCGCCGCTCGGCGCCCATCATGATCTTGTCCTTGGCGCGCTCGAACTCTTCCATGGTGACAGAGCGCTTGTTGCCGCGCGCGGCAAAGAGCGCTGCCTCGTTCACGAGATTCGCGAGATCCGCACCCGAGAACCCCGGAGTGCCGCGCGCGATCACCGACGGCTTCACATTGTCGCCCAGGGGGACTTTGCGCATGTGGACTTTGAGAATCTGCTCGCGGCCGCGCACATCCGGCAGCGGCACTACGACCTGCCGATCGAAACGGCCCGGGCGCAGCAGCGCCGGGTCGAGTACGTCGGGGCGATTCGTGGCGGCGATGACAATGATGCCCTCGTTGCCCTCGAAGCCGTCCATCTCCACCAGGAGCTGGTTGAGGGTCTGTTCGCGCTCGTCGTGGCCGCCACCCAAGCCGGCGCCGCGATGGCGTCCGACGGCGTCGATTTCATCGATGAAGATGATGCAGGGGGCGTGCTTCTTCGCCTGCTCGAACATGTCGCGCACGCGCGAAGCGCCGACGCCGACGAACATTTCGACGAAATCGGAGCCCGAGATGGTGAAAAACGGCACCTTGGCCTCGCCCGCGATGGCCCGAGCGAGCAAGGTCTTGCCGGTGCCCGGCGAGCCCACCATGAGAACACCTTTCGGGATCTTGCCGCCAAGTTTCTGGAACTTGCCGGGATCTTTCAAGAAGTCGACGATTTCGACGACTTCCTGTTTTGCCTCTTCGACACCTGCGACGTCGGCGAAGGTAATGTTCACCTGATCCTCGCCCAACAGCCGGGCGCGGCTCTTGCCGAATGACATAGCCCCCCGGCCGCCGGAGGCGCCTTGCATCTGGCGCATGAAATAAGCCCAAAAGCCGATGAGAATGAGGATGGGAAAAGCCGAGATCAGCAATTGCAGGAACACCGACTGCTGTTTCGGAGGCTCGCCGCCGAATTTGATGCCATGGGAGCTCAAAAGATCGATCAGCGCCCCATTGTTGGTCTCGGGATTGAAGACCACGAACTGGTTGCCGTCCCGCCGTTTGCCTTCGATCACTTCGCCCTTGAGCGTGACCGACTCGACCACGCCGCTCTTAACATCTGTCAGGAACTGGGAGTAGATGATCGTCTGAGGCTGGCCGGTGCGCATGCCGAATTGGCTGAAAATCGCGAGCAGAATGACGGCCAGCGCAACCCACAAGAGAATCTGTTTGGTCAAATCGTTCAAGTTTCACCTACGGCCGCGCCGCTTCCATATTACGACAAACTGGCTCGTCCCGCGTTCCGTTGTGCGGTAGGAGGGGTATCTTCGAACTTACACCATCCTAAACTGCCGCGCCAACAGGTAGATCTCAGGACTTCGCGAGCGTGACGCTTTCGGCTTTTTCGTCACCACTCGCCCGTACCGCCGCCGCGCCCCGCGAATGATCTCGTCGAAGCCCGCGCCCTGGAACACCTTGATCAAGGCATCGCCGCCGGGCGCCAACACCCGCTCGGCAAAATCCAGCGCGAGCTCCGCCAAATACATCGAGCGGGGCTGATCCACGGCGTCGATACCGGCCATGTTTGGGGCCATATCCGACAATACAAGGTCGACTTTGGCCCCGCCTAGCAGGGCCTGGAGCCGCTCGAGAACGCTCTCCTCGCGAAAGTCGCCCTGCACGAATTCCACGCCGGGAATCGCCTCCATGGGCAAAAGGTCGGTCGCGACGATTCGGCTCGCGCCGCCGACGATCCGCGCCGCGTACTGGCTCCAGCCGCCCGGCGCGGCCCCGAGATCCACACAGCGGATTCCCGGCCGCAGCAGCCGTTCGGCTTGTTGGATCTCGGCGAGCTTGAAAACCGCGCGCGAGCGCCAGCCTTCCGCCCGCGCGCGCTTGACGAACTCGTCGCTCGCGTGCTCGGCGAGCCAGCGGGCGCTCGACTTGGTGCGTTTCGGCATGATCGGATCTCTATAATGCGGGCCATGCCGCTATCGGAAAAGCAAAAGAAACATTTGCGCCGCCTTGCACACCCATTGCGCCCCCTGGTGATGCTCGGCAACGCGGGCTTGACGGAGGGCGTGGTCGGCGAGCTCGACCGGGCCCTCACCGACCATGAGCTCGTGAAGGTGAGCGCCCGAGTGGGCGAGCGGACCGCGCGCGATGCCGCGCTCGAGGAGCTCGCGCGCCGGACGCAGGCAACCATGGTGCAGCGCATCGGGCACGTCGGGGTGTTTTATCGCCGCGGCTTGGGCCTAGCGAAGGTGCTCATTCCAGACGACTGAGAGCGCGCCGAGACAGGCAAGCACGTAAAGCACGGCGGATACCCCGTGCCAGGCGCCGAACGACACTCCGAGGGCCGTACCATGGGTGTGGGCCGATTCCATCAAGGGCCTGAGCGCGAGCTCGTTCACGGCGAGAAGTCCCGCCGCGGCATAGAGCCAGCGCATCTGCCTCCGGCCCGGCAGGAGCAGCGCCAGCGCCGCGACGCCGAGGCCCAGATAGGTCTCCGCGCTGAACAGGCGTGCGGCGAGCACCCCGGCGAGATGGCGGTCGCCCTGCGCGAAGAACAGGGTGGGCGCGACCCAGATCGCGAGCGACCAGAGGCTCCCCGCCCAGAGCACGAACAAGACTCGAAATGCGCTTCGCATCGCGCTCACGGGCACACGGGAGCGGTCGGATACGCCGGCCCGATCAGAGGTATCGGACCGAGACGATTTCGTAGGACCGGGTGCCGCCGGGCGCCGTGACGTCGACGACGTCGCCCTCTGACTTGCCGATGAGAGCCCGCGCGATGGGCGAGGACACCGACAGCAGGCCGCGCTTGATATCCGCTTCATCGTCGCCCACGAGCTGATAGGTAAGCTTGGCGCCCCCGTCCTGATCCTCGACCTCAACCGTCGAGCCGAACACCACGCGCCCGTTCGCGTTCAGCCTGGTGACGTCGATGACTTCCGCGTTCGACAGTCGGTTCTCGATATCGTTGATGCGCCCCTCGATGAAGCTCTGCTGCTCGCGCGCGGCGTGGTATTCGGCGTTCTCCGAGAGATCGCCGTGAGAGCGCGCTTCGGCGATCGCCTTGATGACGTTCGGCCGGGCCTCGCTCTTCAACTGCTTCAACTCCTGGCGCAGCCGCTCGGCGCCCCGCAGAGTCATGGGAGTTCGTTTCACGCCAATTCCTT